>Ga0193753_10002936_pt1 | contig 13001 bp, 4 predicted proteins | sample H1c2metaG_FD_144925 | JGI IMG/M metagenome (GOLD analysis project Ga0193753, IMG submission 144925) | Soil microbial communities from a riparian zone of the East river system, Colorado, United States - H1c2 | ecosystem: Environmental > Terrestrial > Soil > Riparian zone | place: USA: East River... | reverse complement strand
CATTTGGGGTGGCGAACATTACCTTAACAGTAAACGATGGTACTGAAACTTCCCAAACGACGTTCCAGGTCACAGTAAATTCTGTGAACGATCTTCCGACGATAACCGCCATTTCGAATCAAACGATATTAGAGGATGCTTCAACTTCTTCATTATCGGTAACCATTAGCGATGAGGAGACGGCATTGGGCTTGTTAACCATCACCGGAGGCTCGAGTAACTTACCATTAGTCCCGGTGGCGAATATTGTTGAATCCGGTTCTGGAGGTGTCAGGACAATCATCGTAACCCCTGTCGCCGATGGATCCGGGGTAGCCAACATTACTTTGACGGTACACGATGGTAGCGGTGGCACCGCATCTTCAATCTTCCAACTGACGGTCACTGCCGTTAACGATCCGCCGACGATCGATCCTATCGCCAATCAAAATATTAACGAAGACGCACCTGGTGGAACAGGCCTGCTTTCGTTCAACGTGGGTGACGTGGAGCCTGGTGCATTGACAGTGACGCGTACTACAAATGATCCGGCACTCGTGCCGTTGATCAACATCGTCCTGGGTGGCAGCGGAACAAGTCGTACCGTTCGGGTTACTCCGGCTGCAAATAAATTTGGTACGGCGACCATTACGCTTACCGTTACAGACGCAGGGGGTCAAACAGCCACATCAGCTTTTGATGTAATCATTGCTTCAATAAATGATAACCCAACCATTACCTCCATTGCAAATCAAACCATTAGTGAAGGTACGTCAACCGGTCCGCTGGCATTTACCGTAGGCGATGTGGAAACAGGCGCTGGTTCACTTGTTGTTACAGGTTCGTCTGATAACCAAACCCTTATACCCAATGCGAGTGTCGTGATTGCTGGCAGCGGTGCAAGTAGAAATGTGACCATCACGCCAACGGCAGGTCAGAACGGAACCGCTACCATTACGTTGGCCGTGGATGACGGTACTTCCTCTACGCCGACAACTTTTCAAGTGACGGTTAGCAGTGTCGACGATCCACCAACCATAACGGCCATAGCCGACCAAACTATAAATGAAGACAACGCGACAAGTGCGTTGGCCTTTACCATCGGTGATCCCGATACGCCGATTGGCTCACTGACGCTCAGCGGCAGCTCTAATAATCCGACGCTTGTGCCAAATGGCAACATCATTTTTGGTGGCAGCGGTGCCTCACGCACGGTGACCGCTACTCCAGCAGCGAACGAAAATGGCATTGCTATTATAACTGTTTCCGTCAGCGATGGCACATCATCGGTACCGGAGGTGTTTCAAGTCACGGTTACGGCCGTAAATGATGCACCTACGATAACGGCGATAGCTGATCAGACTACCAACGAAGACATACCCACAGGAAACGTGCCTTTTACCATTGGTGATGTTGAAAGTGGCGCGGGTACCCTGACCGTTACTGCAAGTTCTGGCAACACAACACTGGTCCCTAATGGAAATATTACGCTTGGAGGTTCCGGCGCATCAAGAACGGTTCGTGTCACACCTGCGGCAGATGCCAGCGGCACAGCGATCATCACCATCAACGTAAGTGATGGTTTGATCACAACACCACGTACCTATCAGGTCACTGTTAACGCGTTGAATGATGCACCGACTATTACCGCCATCGCCGACCAGACCGTTGTCGAAGATAATCCGACTGGCGCGCTGGCCTTTACCATTGGCGACGAAGAAACTCCTGCCGGTTCGCTAACGCTGACGGCCAGTTCAAGCAATACCACCCTTGTGCCCATTGCCAATGTCGTGCTCGGCGGTAGTGGCGCTTCCAGGACTGTAACAGTGACGCCAGCCGCCAACCAGACCGGCACAACAACCATTACGATTACCGTCGATGATGGCGTGAGCACCAAGACGGAGGATTTTGATGTGACTGTTACGCCCGTTAATGATCCTCCAACCTTGTCAACGATCACCGACAGGACGATCAACGAAGATGCTACGACGGGAAACATCAGCTTTACCATTAGCGATCCTGACAATGCTTCTACGACCCTTGTGGTCACAGCTGCATCAAGCAACACCACGCTCGTTCCAAATGCCAACATCACCCTGGGAGGGACCGCGGGTACCCGTACCATTAACTTGGCACCAGCAGCGAATGCGAATGGTTCGACCATCATCACGCTGGACGTAACGGATGGCACCAACATAACCTCAAAGAATTTCACCCTGAATGTTACGCCGATCAACGATCTTCCGCAGATCACGGCTCAGCAAGCGCTGTCCGTTAATGAAAATCAGCCGATAACATTGTCTTTATCACAGCTTACTGTTGTCGATCCTGACAATTTGCCTTCTGAGATAACGCTGTACGTTATTGGAGGTGCCAATTATTCGATAACTGGATTGACCACCATTACGCCGATCCCTACCTTCTCCGGGAATTTACCGGTTAACGTGTTCGTGGGCGACGGGACAGGAACCAGTCCGCCTACCGTCGTCAATGTTACGGTTATTTCCACCAATGATCCGCCGGTGATCACGAATCAGTCGCCTTTGACGATGAACGAGGATCAAACGCTGGCCCTACAGGTTACTGATTTCACTATCGTCGATCTGGACAGTTCTCCATCCTCATTGTCGTTGGTTATTGTCGCGGGCGCCAACTATACGTTTGCCGGTACAACAATTACTCCTGGACCCAATGTTAACGGCGATTTGCCGATAAGTGTTAAGGCGAACGACGGGTCCATCGATGGACCTGTATTTACCGCGCACATTACCATAGCGCCTGTCAACGATCCTCCTACCATTATCGCGCAATCACCGCTGAGCACCAATGAGGAAACTGCATTGACCCTTGCTATCGGCAATATATCGGTCTCTGACCCCGAACCAACAACGTATACGCTAACAGTTTTACCGGCAGCACCCAGCGCGAACTATACCGTGTCAGGAAATACCATTACCCCTAAGACAGACGTAGTAGGAACAATTACCGTTCCCGTCACGGCCAGCGACGGCAGCCTGAACAGCCAGCCGTATGATCTACAGATCACCGTTAATCCAGTGAATGATACTCCGGTGATCACAGGCCAGCTTTCTTTGAGCACCGTTGAAGAGGTTCCGATCACCATCGCATTTGGTGATCTGACGGTGGCGGATCCCGATTCAAATTATCCAACCGGCTTCAGCATTATCATTACCGCGGGGACGAATTATACTTTTGCCGGCGCAACGGTAACGCCAAATATGGACATAACTGCACCGATCACGGTGAATGTGCAAGTCCATGACGGTGCCGCTACCAGCGCTGTGTATCCTCTTCAAATTAATGTAACGGCGGCGGCAGACGCTCCCGTCATTACCGGTCAGGTTGCCGTCAGCATGCCTGAGGACGAGTCCAGAGACATCACGAAAGCAGATTTGGTTATCGAAGACCCCGATACCCCTGATGACCAAAGAACCTTGTTTGTTCTCGCGGGGACGAACTATACTTTTTTAAACAATACAATTACCCCAAGTGCGAATTTCTTCGGCACCTTGTCTGTTAACGTCCGCATTTATGATGGTGAGGCGTATAGCGCGCCTTTTCCGTTACAAGTCACGGTTGTACCTGTAAATGACCAGCCTTTTTTCAACGTGATAGGCAACGTGACTGTATTGGAGGATGCAGCTTTGCAGACGGTAACCATTACGGGGATAACGGCGGGTCCATTGGAGGCAACACAAAGCATGGGTTTCACTGTCGTGTCAGACAACACGGCGTTGATCCCGCAGCCCATAATTACGCCGGTATACAATGGCACAGCGGCCTCTGCGGTATTTACGTTCAAGCCACAACCAAACGTGTCTGGCATGGCAACAATAAGGGTTACCGTACAGGACTTCGATGCGGATGCTAAATTCTATGACCGTGTTTTTACAATTTCGGTGACGCCTGTCAATGATGCCCCCACGTTAGCGGTGATAAACCCAATAACGATCCCAGAAGATTCGCCTGAACAGAACATTACGCTCACGGGAATTTCACCAGGTTTTGGAGCAGAAGAAAGCGGACAAGGGCTTACCCTAGTACCCAGCATTGACAATCCCCTTGTCAAATTAACAATAGACTATGTTGAAGGACAATCGACAGCAATCTTGCACATCAACTCAATATTAAACGCTTTCGGGACTGCTAGCGTTACCATCCGTGTGAGTGACGACGGTGTATCATCACCTCCACCGAACGTTAATTTCACGACGCGTGTTTTTTTACTTGAAGTAACATCTGTCAATGACAAACCCAAATTTGTTTCAACGCCCGTTGAGTTCGCGGAACCCGGCGTTCCATACACGTATGAGATCGAAGTTACTGATGACGATAATGACAATCTTACTATCACTGCCGTCGACCTACCGTCTTGGTTGACGCTGACACCAGGCGTCAACGGTAGAGCTACGCTCGCTGGAACTCCACCCCTTGGCCCTTCACCAGCAGTTAATATCCAACTTTTTGCTGAGGATCAGGCAACGTCTGAATCAGGGGGATACACACTCATTGTGAATTCCAAACCAGTTGTAAGCCAGGTGTCAGTAAGTACAAACGAAGACGTCCCGCTTGCATTGAATGCTGGAAACTTCGCGGGTGGGTTTAGCGATGCAGACGGAAATCCATTGGCGGAAATTCAGATCATTAAGCTGCCGGTGAACGGAGAACTGTTGACCGCCACTGGAACACAGATTCAGGTGGGAGAAAAATTCGCGGAGGACGTCATTCAATCCCTGGTATATAAACCAAGTGAAAATTTTCATGGAATAGATTCATTAGGGTGGAATGGGGCAGACGGACTTCATCAGTACGCAGTCAAGTCTACCAGGATGACTATCACTGTGAATTCAGTTAATGATATTCCGGTGATCAAAGTATTAGAGGACGAAAGTGACACGCTTTTTTACGAGGTTGGAGGCGAACTTCCTGTACAATTAACAAAAACCTTTGATGGCGAAGACCCCGACGGTGATGAATTGACCAGCGCCGCAATTGCGTTTAAGAGCACCGATAACAGTCCTTACCGCCCATTGAATGACGTGCTTAGCTTCAACGCGACCGCCAAGATCAAAGGTGAATTCAATAGCCTCTCTGGGGTTTTATCACTTACGGGAAAAGCTACAGCGACAGAGTATGATTCGGCTATTAGATCGATACAATACAGCTACGTCAATGCGCTTGACCTTATACTGGACACCAGGAGCGTTTCCATAACCTTAAGTGATGGACAGCTAAGTGTACCTCGTTCACGTACGATAACCCTCATATACACCTTCAAAGACCTGTTAATACCTTCGGCGTTCTCACCGGAAGGTGACAACGTAAACGAGACCTGGGTTATCAAATCCCCCAATGGAAACGAGAAATTGTACGATGAGACCCCGTGCCTGATATATGACAAACGGGGTCAGCTCCTATATCAGGCACGGGGTTTGGATAATCCGTGGGACGGCGTCTACAATGGATCTCTGTTGCCGCCGGACACGTATTTTTACACTATCAATTTGAATTATAACAGGGTACAGTATAAAGGGATGGTAACACTTTTAAGATAGCAGGGGATGGCCAGATATTTACTTATTATAATTGTATTTTTGATATCCAGTCCGCTGGCTGCTCAATACATTCCCAACAGCAATCAATCATTTCAGTTCGCTCCATTGATCAATCCGGCCTTTACGGGCATCGAAGGATTCAGAGATTTGAAGTTCAGCTACCGGTATCAGTGGACAGGGTTCGGGGGCAATGCCCCGAAGTTCATCAACCTGGCGTACAACTTTCGCGTTAAGGAACCAATCGATCTTAATTTGCACGCGCTGCGTACGACTAGCGCGATGACCCGCCGCAAGAAGGATGACATCCCAACATTGAAGAAAGCAATCCACGGTTTGGGGATAAATGTCTTCAATGAATCGTTAGGCCCGATCAACCGCGTGGGTGGTGGCGTCAATTATGCTTTTCACTACCCTTTGACCAATGAGCTGCGCCTGGCGGCCGGCGTGAGTGCTATGATTGACAATACTAAGATTGATCTCGACAAATTAGAATTCGCATTTCAAACGAATCCCGATCCCTTTTGGCAAAACCTAAAGGAGAATGGATCGAATCATACAGAGCTGAATATCAGGGCTGGAGCCCTGATATATTCAACTAATTTTTACATTGGTGTTTCTTATTTGCCGATTGTAAACACGGCATTGAAAACATCTGAAGTTACGGTCGGACGGCCCCTGTATAAGGGCTCGGTTATGGCCGGTTATTCCTACCCGTTAAGTGCATCCCTTACCTTGAAGCCCAGTATACTGGCGTTGTGGCAAATCGATAATAAATTCGCAATAGATTACAATGCAAAAATGTATATAGAACAGAAACTGTGGTTCGGCATAACATACCGCGACACCAAAAACCTTGTAGGTCTGATGGGATTTAATCTTAATGACCTGCTTGGAGCTTCCTACTCTTACGAAGTTTCGACTGGAGGAATGCAACAGTTTAGTGATGGCAGCCATGAATTAGTGCTTTCTGTTCGCCTGAACAATTTCAAACGCCTGAGTCCTCAAACATGGTGAGACCATTTCTATTTTTTGTTTGCATGTGGCCGGCAATCCTGAGCGCACAGGATTGGGACTTTGGCGTCGCTGAGAAACTTTCGAGCAATATAAATTCCGATTGTGACGAGGTCCTTCCATTGTTGTCGAATGACGGCAAGTGGCTTTATTTTACCAGGTCATTCTGCGATATGAACAAAGGTGGCAAGTACACCGGAACCGATATCTGGATGGCACGGTATGATGCAACCATAAAAGATTGGGGCAAGGCTATTAACGATCCGGTACTCAACGACCGCGGCAATAGTGCTGCGGTGGGCGTCAGTGAACGCGGAGATCTGCTTATGCTGCGAACCACGTCGTCCAAAAGGCCTGACGGTGTATATGCGGCAGCAAAACAAAATGATTCCTGGGCCCGGCCAAAGCTGACCCCCGTTGCTGGGCTGGAGCCTGACGAATACCTGGGAGCCTATGTATCTCCCGACCAGATGGTTATGATCGTTTCGATGAATGGTCCCGACAGCCGCGGACGCGAAGATCTCTACATTAGCCTCAAGAATGACCGTGGCGAGTGGACCAAGCCGAAGAACATGGGTTCAACGATCAATACTTCAGGTTTTGAGATGTCCCCATTCCTTTCGACGAATAAAAGGCGCCTTTATTTCGCAAGCAGTGGTCACCCAGGCATGGGCAATGGGGATATATTCTATAGTGACCGGCTTTATGATTCCTGGGAGATATGGTCCGCGCCAAAAAATCTTGGAGAACAGGTAAACTCAAAGTCATTTGACGCCTATTTCTCTATTTATGGCGATTCGGTAGCATATTTTTCCAGCAACCGTTTTAAACAAATGGACCTTTTCACAGTCTCAGTGTCAGAAAAGGAGTCGTTGCTCGATGTTGACAGGAGAAACTACTTGACGGATGAGGAGATTCAGCGAATTTCTGGTGTAGTACTTCAACCTTTGTTGTACTTTGATGGAGGCGTCAGCGAGCTCAATGATTACCAGAAGCAAAACCTGGTGAAGATAAAAAATAGTCTGGCGGACAAGCGGGATATTAAATTTAACATCATTGCGATGAAGCCCGCAGATAAGCCGCTGGAAACATATCAGGCGCGTTTATTGAACATTCTCGATTTCTTCAAGCAAGCAGGTATAGAAGGAAATCGGATCATATTCAGTACTGAACAATCTGAAAGCACTATCCAAAGCAAGGAAATGGTGCGTATAAGATTTTATAAATAAGGTTTTCATCGTTCGAAAGGATTGCGCAATCGATACCGTTGAAAGGCTCCTTTAAAACGACCAAATGAAGAGTTATTTAAGTAAATTTGTTGTCTCTAGAAAAAATGGCTTTTTTCTCCAGGTTGAAGATATTTAACATCAAATGGGTAATGCTCATTTGTGTTCCCTTACTGTCAGTTTTGGGGGCGTATTACTTTATATCCAACATGGATAAAAAGTTTAAATCCACTGCGCAGCTCGAGACCGGGTTTACAAAGGATGATGCAGTCAAGCTAAACGATAGTCCCACGACGCCATTCGACGTCAATACCAATTTCAACAACATCATCGAGTCCATGAATTCGGTGCAGGTGCTAACGCTGGTATCGTACAGGCTCATACAACACGATCTGGAAGCAGAGCAGACTTTTCGTGACTTTGATTCAAAGAAGGGTGAGGGTCCACTCGAGGATGAAGAAATACTGAAGTCCAAAGCGATGTTCCAGGACCGTCTGGAAAAGATCAAGACCCTGAATCTCTTTGATCCAAATGATCAACTCCTTTACCGGATCCTGAAGGGGTATGGCTACGATCATGAAACGCTTGCGAAAAGCATCAATATTCATCGCCTGGCCGCCTCGGACTATATTGCCATAGACGGTGCGTCTGAAGATCCATTTTTATCTGCCCTCATGGTAAACGCACTATGCCAGGAGTTTATCCGCTATAATAAAACATTGAAGACCGACCGCTCTTCTGAATCGCTCGACTTTCTGGAGAACATCGTCGTCGATAAAAAGAAAATACTCGATGAGAAAACAAAAGCGCTGAATGACTATAAGCTGGACAACAACGTATTCAATCACGATTCGGAAAATAAATCAAAGTATGCCCTGATCACGGATTACGAATTGAAACGTGAGCGCGAAGCTTCAGAGCTGAATGGCTATAAGCTTTCGCTCAATTCCGTTGATAACTCCATTCAACAAAAAAAGAGCACACTTGGCAAGCTCAACCAGGACGAGATCCAGGTTGTAAATCAACGCATTGTGGACCTCAAGAGACAAATCAGTGACCTGCAAAATGCGGATCCTGTCGCCAACAAATCGCGTATCGCGAGATTGAGGGAAGATCTTCAGATAGAAAACAGCCGTGTGGAAGCTGTCAATGATAACAAGACGAGCCAGGAAGATCTGAAACAGCTGGAAAAGCAGCACGAAGACCTCAAGCTGAAAGTGGAGATCGCGCAAGCCGATCTGGCCAACATTGACTTATCTCTGAAGAGACTCCGGTCTGAAGTGTCTAACAACTCCTCAAAACAGTTCAACACGTCGGATTTTGAAAGGGAAGTTAACCTTGCTTCCACCGAATATATCAGCGCGCAGGATAAGTACAATACGGCGAAGAACAAGTCGATGATCATTGGTAGCTCTATACGCCAGATCCTGGAGGGTCAGCCAAGCTACGAGCCTGAGCAAACTGACGAGCCATTGTGGCTAGGCATGATAGGAGCGGGCAGCTTCTTTGGTACACTGATCATTATTTTTCTGGTAAACGTCATCGATCCAAACATCCGGATCTCCTCCAGGCTTGAAAAGTCTACCGGTCTTAAGAACATTGGTTCCGTGAACATTCTCAAGAGCAAGGACTTCAACATGCGCGAGATCTTTAACGACCGCACGGCGAACAAGGAATATGAGGTGTTCTCTCATTTCCTTCGAAAGTTGCGATATGAGATTCAGAGCTCGGAGGGCAAAGTATTTTTAATTACGAGCACGCAGATAAAATCGGGCAAAACCTTCCTTATCATCAGCCTTTCCTACGCCCTGAGCCTTGTTAGTAAGAAAGTGTTGATCATTGATACTAATTTCCGTCACAATTCACTGACCAAGGCCTTGTTGCCAAGAGGCCGCGGCGAGAATAAGAAGCTTCTCCGGAAGGCGCTGCTGTTTGAGGAAGAAGAAGATGAGTTGTTGCTTGAAGAAGGCAAGGATGGAAGTGTGGTGCAGGACGAGGACGATGCAGTAGCACGGATGCAAAAATCCAGGGCCCGGGCGAGCATCATCAGCAAGACACGCTTCATCGGTGTTGATATCATCGGCAATGTGGGCGGACGGGATTCCCCTTCGGAGATCATGGCCGGGCGCGACTTCAAGGAAATGATCAACAATCTTTCACAACAGTACGACTACGTACTGATGGAAGGTCCCGCATTGAATGATTATTCGGATTCCAAGGAGCTTATAGAATTCTCTGACAGAGTAATACCTGTCTTTAGGGCAGATGCTGCTTTGAGTAACATGGACAAGGAATCTTTAAAATATTTGAAGTCGATCAACGGCCGGCTTATGGGTACGGTGTTGAATAACGTGAACATGAAGAACCTGGCTATTTAAAGGCGAAGGTGTCCATGAATTTGGCGATCGCCGTACTAGCAATGTCAAATGGCAGCCATATCGCGATAGTCCTTTGCTAATTTTCTCCTCTAGTCTCCATCATCAGCTAAGCCATTAACCATTACATTTGCGCCAAATGAAAGATAAGATCTGGCTTTCCGCGCCGCATATGGGTGGACAAGAAATGGCGTACATAGAGGAGGCGTTCAGGACCAATTGGATATCCCCGGTCGGTCCCCACATTAGCGCATTTGAAGAGGAACTTGCCCGTTATAACAATGTGCCACATTGTGCTGCCCTCAGCTCCGGCACCGCCGCCATACATCTGGCTTTGATCATTCTCGGCATTGGAAGAGAGGACGAAGTCATTTGTTCCACGTTTACCTTTTCCGGGTCGTGTAATCCGATCCTATATGTGAATGCCACGCCTGTCTTTGTTGATTCTGAGCCCGACACATGGAACCTGGACCCCGGACTGTTGGAAGAGGCGATCCAGGACCGTGTGAAAAAGACTGGCAAGAAGCCAGCCGCCATCATTCTGGTACATTTGTACGGCATGCCGGCTAAGCTTGCAGAAATCACGTCCATAGCAAAACGCTATGAGATTCCGATTATAGAGGATGCCGCGGAGGCGCTGGGTTCGACTTATGACGGCCAGCCCTTGGGTTCGTTCGGTGACCTCGGTGTTTACTCATTCAACGGCAACAAGATCATTACTACCTCTGGCGGTGGCGCGTTGGTATCCCGTCATGAAGCTTGGATCAGGAAGGCCCGGTTCCTCTCCACGCAGGCACGCGATCCAGCCCCTCACTACGAGCATTCAGAGGTTGGGTACAATTATCGACTCAGTAATATTTGTGCCGGTATCGGCAGGGGTCAGCTTCAAGTATTGGATGAGCGCGTCAGCCAAAGAAGAAGAAACTTCGACTTTTATCGCAAACAATTCGCGGGATTCCCCGGCGTAACATTTTTGGATGAGCCGCGAGGTTCATTTTCCAACCGTTGGCTCACGACCATCCAGGTCGATCCATCTCAAAGCGGAGGAATTCATCGCGATCTTATCTCGGAGACGTTGGCCGCTGACAACATCGAAAGTCGCCCGCTGTGGAAGCCAATGCACGCTCAACCCGTGTTTCGAGGCGCCCCGTACTATGCCAATGGCGTCTCCGAAGGGCTGTTCAAAAAGGGACTTTGCCTTCCTTCGGGATCGGATCTCACTTCAACGGACCTCGAGCGGGTACAAGCCGGGGTCAGCAAGGCTTTTCTTAGCTAAAGCATCTCTGATATTTCTTGCCGTTAAGATATCGACAATCAATCGGTTGTAGTTATTTTAGGGATTGCGTCATAAGTGGGGTCGAATGTTCAAAAATCAATACCAATCATTACGGCTTAACGTTTGCTGTGGACGGACCTAAACCGTCCGTAAAGGACTGTTTGAGCGGGAAGATTAAACATTCGAGGCAGGGGTTACTTCATTCTTTGGTGAAGAATCCAATTGGTAAGTTTTTCTATTAAATGATAGGTAAACTTTCATTACTTTTGGTCATAAAGCGAAAAACCGGTCGTATGATGAAGGGGATTTTTACTCTCGTATGTTGCTTACTTGTTGGGTTTGTTTTTGGACAGGTTCCATTCCGTAGCGCTGTGGTTACAGGAAATTGGAACGTAAATGGTTCTTGGGAACAGTTCATCGCGGGGTCATGGGTTCCGGCTACGGCAACCCCAACTAGTGCTAACTCTTCTGCTATAACGATCTTGAGCGGTCACGCCATAAATTACACAACAGCGGCTAATACATTAATCGATCAGACTATTGTGGAGAGCGGCTCGACGCTTATAATATCCGCAGGTACGCTATCTGTACAAGCTGGCGCAGGGGTCGATTTACAGATAGATGGAACAGTGCAACTCGTCAATGCAATCCTAAGAGCCAATCAGGTTGCCTCGCTTATCGTTGTTAACGGAGTAATGAACAACAATGGTTCAGTTTCGAATACCAGCACCACTAAACTCCAATTTGGTCCATCCAGTATTTATAATCATGAAAATGTTACACCAGGTATCATTCCGTCCGCGACATGGATGAATGGATCTATTTGCAAAATTATTGCGGACGTTAGTTCCGCGCCTGCGGGTTTAAATCAATCGTTTTACGATTTTGAATGGAACACGCCTGTACTTGGGTCAGATGCCGATTTAAATTCGCAGTTGACGACCGTTAGACACAATCTCGCCATTACCAATACTGGCCAATCGTTTGTGTACCTCGCGCAGGGAGCCCCGCTCAATCTAACAGTGCAGAATGATTTCACCATAGCAGCAAATGCCAAATTTGCATTTACGATTGACGGAGATTTATCAATCGACATCACTAACGACTTTGTTTCCTCGTCAACCTCGCTGATCGGCACATATGGGATCGGTAACGTTGATCTGAACGTTGGTAATGACGTTACGCTAGCGTCTGGCACTTTTGATGTAGCCGGTGTTGATCCGGGTCAAGGATTGTCGGGTAGCGGAGTAACAACATTTTCAATTACGGGTGACTATACAAATACTAGCGCATCAATCATAATGTCGGGTACGTCACTGGGGTCAGTGATGCAGTTTTCAGGAAATGGTCCCCACACTTTTTCATCAACATTTGTTCCGACTTATCCTATCGATTATTCAATAACAGGTACGGGAAACCTGTCGGTGGGCGCATCCAGCTTCCTAGCTGGCCCAGGAGCTCTAGACGTCGGCCTCGGATCGTCTTTAACGCTACTGTCGGTTGATACAAACGGGGCTCTGCGCAACGGTACTGCTGGCGGCAATGTTCAAGTAACTGG
>Ga0193753_10002934_pt1 | contig 13006 bp, 14 predicted proteins | sample H1c2metaG_FD_144925 | JGI IMG/M metagenome (GOLD analysis project Ga0193753, IMG submission 144925) | Soil microbial communities from a riparian zone of the East river system, Colorado, United States - H1c2 | ecosystem: Environmental > Terrestrial > Soil > Riparian zone | place: USA: East... | reverse complement strand
CACCGACAGCATGCACTGCAAGAAGGTCGCGTAACGCGCACGTGTGACGGTGCTCGGCTGCAAGTTCAAGCCGGTGTCGAGTGCCGCGTGCTGCAGTCGAGTACCGTACCGTAGCTCCGCGAGTAGGCTCGAACGAGATGGGGCAGAAGAATCGGGCGGACGCATCGGTACGAGTATAGCGACTAACTCAATCCCGCCTCGGCTTCATGCACGAGCGGCAGTAAGATCTCGCAGCGGGTGCCTTGGCCCACAACCGAATGCATTTCGATCGTGCCGCCGTGAGCGACCACGATCGCTCGCGCGAGGTAGAGGCCGAGTCCAAGTCCCGCAGAGTGCTCTCCCGCGACGAAGCGATCGAAGATTCGTGGCAGGAGGTCCGGCTGGATACCCGGGCCCTGATCGCTGATGACGATCTTCCCCACTTCCGCGGTAGCGTTCCGAGTCGACTCGAGCGCGAGCACGACCGCCGCCGTGCGCGGCGAGTGCTTGATCGCGTTCGAGAGCACGTTCTCGAGCGCTTGACGCAGTCGATCACCGTCCGCCTGCAGGTGCAGCTGTTCGCAAAAGCTGTCCACGCGAACCTCGACATCGGGCGGCCGCAGCGTCTCCGCAGTGGCGCGCAGTAGCGCAACCAGCTCGAGCCGATCACGCTTCAGCGCGAGCATGCCGGTGTCTAGCCGCGCGACATCGAGCAGATCGGTCACGATCGCGCTCAAGCGGCCGAGCCCCGCGAGCGCGCGCACGGCATCCTGCGCGTCAGGTGTCCGGCCTTCGCCGTCCGCGCGCTCGCGCATCAGAGAGACTCGCGCGATGATTGGTTGTAAGAGGTTCCGTACGTCGTGGGCGACGATGCGCAAGAGCGCGAGATCGTCCGCGCTGAATGCGTCCGTGCGCGGCGACGCTAGGCTCAGCACGCCCCGGCGCACACCGGCGACGTCGATCGGTGCCGCGGCCATCGAGCGCACGCCGAGCGAATCAATGACGCCGCGTGGCTGCGTCGAGTCCTGGTCCGCGTGACCGGTGCGATAGCACTCCCCCGATCGAAACACCTTGGACATCGGGTCGCCGTTCGCAATCGCAAGTCGATTGAGCCCGAGTCGTCGCTGTAGCGCGGCGAGCGGCGTATGACTGGTCCCGATGGCCACGAGCGAATCGCTGGCGCCTTCGTATAGGAAGGCGTCGACCTTCTCGCTCTCCAAGCCAGCCGCGATGAGGTCAGCGCACTGGCTGAGAACGACGTCGATCGACGCAGGACCCAGCTCGAAGAGCGGTTCGAGAATCGAGAGGAGACGGCGTTCCGACGACACCCTTCGCTTCTAAAACAGTGGGCTCGAAATCGCAAATCGCTCCGCCGGTTTGAAGCGCCCGAGCTCGGGCTCGAGCGCACCCGACAGCAGCGGCAAATCTCGTCAAAGCGATGATAGCTCGACCTGTCGCATCAGGTTTCGCTGAATCACGGTGTCCCACGCGCAGTTGCGCGCGGTGGTTGCACCCGCACGGCGAATCTCACTGGCCTCATAGGGGCGAGACACCAGCCGTTCGATCTGCGCGATAGCTTCGCCAGGCGCATGTGTTTTGTCAGGATCGAAACGCGCGACTTTCGCGAGCATGAACCGCGGCGCGATAGTATGCTCGAGACCTAGTATGCTCCGTGCTCAGCGATGCTGGAGCGGAGGTGCTCAATGCAGATTCTGCCGATGCCGGCTGCGAAATGGTGAAGCACTGAGGATGCTTGTTCTGCGCCGCTGCGAAAACGATGTTGCTGGATCGCGTCGTAGAGAGAGCGCGCGACCGGCATCAGTCCGGCCGCGCGCTCGAACACATACATGCAATATCAGGTCAATGCGCCCAGCGATTCGTTCGCAGTCTCGCGCGCTACCTGCGCCAGGTCGCTCGCTGCTTCACGCGCGTCACCGGCGAACCGGTCGAACTTCTCGCGCGCGGGGCGGAGCACCTTCGTTTCCCGCTCGCTCGCCGGCAAGATCATTCCGATCCCAACACCGAGAGCAAGCGTCGCCATTGCCAGCGCGATCGGATTGTTGTCCGCGAACGTCTTCGTCGCGTCTGTCGCACGCGCAACACCTTTGCGTACGTAGTCCGTTCCCTGCCCCAAGCGGCTGCGGACGAGGTCGGTAGCTCGCGCTGCATCGTCTTCGATCTTGTGTTTCGTGGTGCGCGCTACGTCGCTCGCTTGCGATGCAAGCGCGCTCGCTTTGTTTTGCAGATTCGATGCCGAGCGGTTCGGGCCACCGTTGCCTAGAGCCGAGCTTGCCCGCGCAGATGCGGGTCTGCCAGCTCGTCGTTTTGTAACACCCTGCCGAGGCTGCTTCGCTGGACTCGAATCCGTGACGAACACGTCGTCGCGTTCCGGATAGAGCTCGTCATCGAACTCGTCGTCGTCGTAGTCCGAGTCGTAGCCTGCTGCCAACCGCGGAGACGAAACCTCGCTGCTCGAGCGTCTCGAGTTCGCGATCAACCAGCCGGTGCCGATTCCAACCAATGCCAATGGCACCGCGTTCGCTGAAGTGTACCGCCAGGCGGCACCACCCAAGCGTTCTGCTTGCTCGCCCACGTCGTCGAGCGTCTTTACGACTGCGTCCTTCGCTTCGGCGAGCAACTCAGCCCCGTCGTCTTTCAGCTCGATCGCTTTCTCCGCAACCACCTGCTCGACCTCGATGGCCTTGTCCTTGACCTCGATCGCCTTGTCGACCACGACATCCTTCACTTCGATCGCCTTCTCGACCACGACGTCCTTGACCTCGATCGCCTTATCGACGACGGCGTCTTTCGCGTCGCCGGCTTTGTCCATTGCAGCATCCGCCGCGCTGTTCACAACGCCTTTGGCTGCATCTTTGGCTTCTTCCTTGAGGTGGGCGGGACTGAACTTGTCGCTCAACGCTCGGATGTCGTCCGACATCGCGGCGCGGGTCTCACCGATCTGACTCTCGATCTCGGTGGAAGTCTTCGTTGCTTCTTTGTCTTTGTTGCTTTGATTCGTAGATTTATGAGTGTGTTGCTGTGCCATGACTGGCCTCCTCGATGGCCTGAGTGTCTGCTTTGATGTTTGCTACGGTGCGCTGGGGGACGAGATCGGCAGCGGATGGCGGCGGTGGCAGCTCCACCTTACGCCGGAGCACTGCGACGCCGATGCCAGTGAAAACCACGCCGGTCAGCAATGCTGCGGTCCACGGCGGCATTACTTCCTCGCCTTTCGCCGGACCGACTTCGTATGCCGGCGTCATCGCACAGCCTGCTTGCGGGGAGAAACATCACCCCGTGGGCGCACCTGCTCCCGGGCAACATCACGGCGTGGGCGCACTTGCTCGCGAGGACTTCCGCCCGTGTCTGTGTCCACGCCAGCGTCGCTCACACCCTTTAGAAACCTTCCGGCTACGAGCCCGAGTACGGCGGCACTCCCAAAGAATACTGCGGGGCTGGTGCGCGCGAGCGTTCGTGTGTCGCGCACGAGCGTCGAGATCTCGGCGGAGTGAACGTACTCCGCGAAGTCGTCGAGCCGCTCACTGGCGCTCGCGGCCTTTTGCGCGATGTAGGTCTGATCTTCGACCCGCATGTGCTCGCCCACTTTGCGGATGGTCGCCCCCAACTTGCGGATCTTGTCCGCCGCTTGTTGTTTCGCCGTTTGAGTGCTTTGGCGCAGTGAATCTACGCGGTCCGTAGCGACCTGACGGGCCAGCTCCGCGACCTCGTGCGACTTACTCGTCAGAGCACCCGCCTGCTCGCGCTCGGGGCCATTGTCTCGGCCGCGCGCTGTTTCAGAATTTTGGTTCATAGTTGGTCACCCCTGCTATCGGCCGCGCATTGCAACAGCTGTGCCGGGGTCTGGCGCATTCACGGCGCAGTACGGGGCTCGCCACCGAGCCCGTGTGGAGGCCGATTTGTGTCACGTGACAGAGACGCATCCCACCAGCTCGTGAGCGCGTAGCAACATCCACGCTCATGGCCCCAGTACGCTAGAAGTCGGCGACGAGACAGCGTGCGCCAGTTGCGTTGCTGTCCGAACCAAGCACCCCGCGCGATCCGTAGCTCACATCCACACGCTCCACGAACAACCGCGTCCAGTGGCTCTCGGTCGGTCCACTTCCGCTTTTGATCCACGTGCATATCTTCAGCACGCGCTTGTGGCCCCGTTTGCCGAGGATTGCGCGCGACTCAGATTGGCCGCGACGCTAGCAGTCATGCTCAGCGGAGCGTCCAGCACGGCGTCAGAGAAGTCTTAGCGGCCTCGAAGGAATATCTTGTGAGAGCGACTCGCTTGAGTCTTGATGAACAGCAGCCGCTGAGCTCGGCGCGCGACACACCCGACGCGCAGCAAATCGTGACAAGCGAAGATCAGCGTGTATCGATTCGGCGTGCGTCCGAGCTTCTGAGCGACAGGTCGATTACTCCTGCTGCCAGAATCTGCTTCGCGTCGCATCTGCCTTCGCTTCCTCCCGTCTATGCACACGAGTTTGCGGTCCGCCAGGCACAGGTCCCCCTCCGCCAACTCAGGCGTAGCCCCTACAAGAGCCATCAAGCAGTAGCGTTTGCGCAAAACGCTATCGCCGCGAAAGTCGAGTGGATGAGGGGCAGCTGCACGATGACTACGCTGCTGAAGACGCACGCGTCCTGTTTCGCCGCGATCAAGACACACGATCCGACCGACAACGGTTTCAAGCCACAGCTATGGCTGCCGATTGTGGCCGCTGCCGCAGCAGCGCTTCCGCACCGTGGGCGCGCCGCTACGCTGTCGTGCTGGGCCCACGTGTGGGCGCACGAGTGGACGTTGGCGAGTCAGTACAATGTCCCAACTCTTGTCGAGCCCCGCTATGGCGACTCGGTTCGTATGCTGCGAAAGCTTCTACGTACACTACCGCCTGATCCATATGGGCATCCACTAGCGGACAATGACGGGGGACATAACCTGACCGATCTCGTGGAGCGCTGGGAGCGGGCGTTCCGTGTGACGATAGCGATGACCCGGCGCTATAGCGTTAGAGGTTAAACCTCAAGCTTCGCGAGCATGCTACGCCGCGCGGTAACGGCGGATCGCAGTCCAGCGCCTCATATCGCACGATGTCGTTCCATATTGCCGAAAACGTTCGATAGCACGCTGCGCGCAGCCCAGTAGCCGCACATTCCGTGAACGCCACCTCCGGGTGGCGTTGAAGACGAGCATACGAAAACGTCTGGCGCCGGAGTGGAATACGGATCGATGCGCGCAACCGGACGGAAGAACAGCTGTGTCAGATCGGATGCGCCCCACTGATATCCCCGCCGACGTAGTTCGCATTGTACCGCTCGAGCTCTCGCGGATTCACGGCAGCTCGTGCGAGCACGATGTCTTTGAAGCCCGGTGCAGCCCGCTCGATCTGCGCCTCGATCAATGCTGCCACATCGACGTTCGACCCGTTCGGAATCGGGACCGAACGGTCTCTCCGCGGCGATCGTGCTCGCAGATGCGGGACTCGGCGTTTTTAGTTGTCGAGGGCGAACGCCTTGCCTTCGTTGTGCGGCAACGCGGCATCCCGACGTCTTTGATTTCGCGCACGTCGAGCCGACCACGCAGCACTCGCGCGATAGATTGGACTTTGCGACTGACAGTCTGCCAAGAGTACGCATCGAACGATCCGGCAAACACGGAAATCGCTTGTAGCGCTTCGCGTCACGCGATGTCATACGTGGTCCGCGTTTTCGCAGGAGTTTAGAACGCTTAGATCGTGCGAGGTCCTCGTTGCGCACGCGTGGTCCGTCGTTTTCTGCAGTTGTTTGCGGCACTTGCACCACGGAGGGACCAGCGTCTTTATCTTGCTCTCGCTTTCGCTCTCGCTCTCGCCGATGCGATGAACGATCGGGCGGTGTCAGGCTCGCTCGAGTGACTGAGCAGCGAGAAATCTCAGCGTATGCCAACTCCGACAACGCTCGTTCGAGAAGAGGGGGAGAGCGCATTCGCGCGCACGGGTTGGCGACCACAATGCGAGCGTCTGCGGCCAGCCTATTCAGGAGCGAGATGGCGAAAATCGACGCCGAACTCATCGACATGCTCAGTACTCAGATTGAGTTATTGCCGCACCGCACGACGATGACGCCGTATCAGGCCGTGAAGCAGATGGCTCCGCTGATCGCGGGCGCATGCGCACGCGGACAAGACCTCGAGGCGAGCGCGAAGCTTTAGAAATCGACGTTCGCCTTGCGCCGGTGACAGTCGGCAACTACTTGCGACGGGCGCGCCGTGAATCGGCAGACGGCCGTGTACTTGAACCACGGCCGAACATCACTCTAACTCCGATCGCTCGCGTACCGGAGCGCAATACGAGACCCATACCAGTCGATGACGTGCCGGCGGACTCTCGAAGGCCGCGCGCAACGGCAACGCCAGCTGGCGGACGTTTCGAACTCGTCGAGACAAGAAAGCTCTCTGAACAACACAGGCGGCCATATACGGAATAGGCGACCCGTGAGCGACTCGACATTGCTGCGCGGCGCGAATGAGACGGGCGCCCTATCGACATCTTGGGTCACGGGTCGGCGCCAGGTTCAATGGTTTGAAAGCTCGAATTTGCTCACACAAAATCGGTGCTCACGAGGCCAACTTCCGACGCCCGCGTTCGATGAGAGGGAGGAGGCGACCGCTCGTCGGGGCACAGCAACTTGCTTATCACGCAGCAATGCTTCGGAGCATGTCGATGATCGCGTCTGACCACCTTCTTGAGATCGAGCAAGGAGGTCGGCAATCTCTTGCAAGCATGCCGCATCGCGCGCTCGCAAACGCGGGCGCTGTTTCATCGCGATCCGAAGCCGCTTTGGCCGAAAGCTCTAGACGGCGCGTACGAGCCCGTCGACCGCTACTGGACCCGGGAGCAATATTTTGCAGCTATGGACCAGATGGTTCCATCACGCCGGGACCACGTCACCGAGTACTGCTGGACCGGCGTTCGATACAGCGAGCTCTACGTGATCGAAGCGAAGCACATCGACGAGCTTCACCGACGCGCGTGGGTCGAAGGCACGAAAACCAATCTTCCAGACGCTGGGTTCCGCTCGACGCAGACCCATTCGAGGTGCTCTCGCGGCGCGCGAAACTGTACCCCACGGGCCCACTCTTTCCCGACCGCTGGTCACGCTCGCGGCTCGTGCAGGACATGAGAAAAGTCGCCACGCGCGCGCGAGTGCCGGTGGTCAGCGCCAACGACTTCCGGCGAACATTCGCAACGTTCTGCGGTGACTCCGGCGTCGACGAGACCACGTGCTACCGCTGGATGGGTCACACGAGCGGCGCCATGATTCGACGCGTCTACCAGCAGCTTTCAGACCGCAAGGCGGCGAAGCAGGGCGCGTTGCTCAGCCAGTACAAGGCCGAAGCAACGACCGAGCTAACTGCGTTGCACAAGGCTGCGGACGACGAGCGCGACTAGCTCTCGTCGCGCACGCGTCGCGAACGTCGAGTGACCGGGATGACGTCGGCAGGCAGCGAGGATCGACGGACACATCGCTCGCGATCGCTCTTGCAGGCGTCCCAGCGTAGGCTCGAAAGCGAGCCTCCTCGGCGCGCTCCGTGGGCATCGGTGGCAACGACCTCGTATCCGGAACGTGCTCCGCTTTTTCAGCGAGCGCCGCAACTCGCTGGGCGACCCGCTCGACATACGTCGGAGAGTGATGCGTCACGACGGCGCTGAACCACGATGAGCACCCCTCACCCCGCCGCAAACCCGACGGACACCAACAACATGTCGCGCTCAAACCTTCGAATCCAAAACAGTGCAACTACGCATGACTTCTACTGCTTCGGATGGCGTCCCCAATGGGATTTGAACCCATGTCGCCGACGTGAAAAGGCTGGGCATGGGTCTCCACACCACGGAATCACAGGCTTTTCTCTGAACTGATAAGCATCGAAGAGCGTGCGTCGGCACCCTCCGACGGACACCGTCCCGGACACACTGGCTACGCCCTCCCCCCTTCGACCTCAGCGCGCTTCGCACTAACGCGGTCCACCGGACGCGTACCGGGCTTCTCCCACTTCTTCTTTCGCCGATTGTACCCGTGCACCGTCGTCAGGCTTTCGTGGCCCGTCTGATCCATGATGGCAGAATAGTCGGCGCCGTTCTTGGCCGCTTCGGTCACGAACCCCGCGCGCAGCGAGTGGCCCGAGAGCTCCGGCGTTGGCAGTCCCGTGCTCGAAGCCGTGCGCTTGACGATGACGGCGACAGCGTGACCGGTGAGTCGCTTGGGGCTGAGTTGCTCGTGGCGGTTGATCGGACTGAACAACGGTCCTTCGGTGACGCCGGCGAGCTCGAGCCAGTCTTCGTTGCGCGCACCGGGCACGTGGCTGGGTCGCTGCCGAACGCGACCATCTTCGTGCGTCCTTTGCGTTCTTGGTCGGTCTTGCTGACTGCGACGAACACCTCCAGACCTTCGCGCACGAAGGTGAGATCCGTAACGTTGAGCGCCACGAGCTCGGACCGACGGAAGCCACCGGCAAAACCGAGAAGAAGAAGCGCGCGGTCGCGCTGACCCATGAGTCCCGACGGCAGGGCGTCCATCATGCTGCGCAGCTCTTTCGTAGTAAGCGGTTCCTTCTTCTTGGGTGCGGTGCCAAGGCGCCTGCGAATGCCTTTCCACGTCTCCGCAACGAGCGGATCGTTGCAAGGCGAAGCGAGCGCTGCAACCTCGTGCTCCGAGGCGATCGCGCTTAGCGTGACGCTGAGTGTCGCCGGGCGCCGCTGTTCCTTTGCGCGAGCCGCGAGATACAACGCAACCGTCTTCGGTGCCGCAGGCAGCGCGACGAACTGCGTTTGTCGCACCACGCCACGAACGCCTTCCAGTGCTTCGCGTACGTGGCTCGCGTTCCACTCGCGCGCGACTCGCTCGCGAACTCTCGCGCCGCCTGCGCGAGCTCGGCGAGCTCGGAGTCCTCGGCGACCGCATCGACGGCCTCGGCAGTATGCTCAGGGTCTGCCTCGGCTGCGGCCGTGGCTTTCGAAGTAGGGCTGCCGCCGGAAAAAGCTCCGTGATTCCATGTTCTAACCTTCGGAAAGTTACGTTATCGAAGGTTAGAATTCAGGGCAGGGCGCGTCCAAAAACTCGCCAAACACGTTGTCAGGTGCGTGTGTACGCGTGTAGGCACGGCGTCGTGACATTGTCGGGCAGACATGCCATAGTGAACCCCACGGAGTTCGCATATGCCCGCCAGTCGCAGCACCCGAACCGAGAAGCTCGATCTGCGCTTGAGCAGCGCCGCAAAGCAAGCGCTGCGAGCGGCCGCCGCGGCCGCGCAACGCTCGATCAGCGACTTCGTACTCGAGAGCGCGCTTGCTCGCGCCGATGAAACGCTCGCTGAGCGTCAGCGCTTTGGCCTGGACGCCAAGCAATGGCAGAAGTTCATGGCGGCCTTGGATGCTCCGGTGCGCACTCTTCCACGCGCGGAACGGCTGCTCAACGAACCCGGTGTCTTTGATTCCAAGTGACCGCGTTCCGCATCGAAAAGCTTGCGCGGCAGCACGCAGTGGATACCTTCGCCTGCGGTCGGGAAGAACTCAATCGTTACCTGGTGCGCTACGCTTGGGTGAACCAACAGGCGAACGCCGCACAGACTTACCTTGGGTTGGCGGACGACACCGTGATCGGATATTACACGCTCGTCGTTGGCGAAGTAGCCTACGACGACGCTCCTACGCGCCTGACAAAGGGACTCGCCAGGCATCCCGTTCCGATCATGTTGCTAGCGCGTTTGGCAGTGAGCCTGTCGTGGCAAGGCAAGCGCGTCGGAGCCAGTCTACTTAAAGATGCAATGCTGCGAACCCTGGCGGCGGCAGACATCGCGGGCATCCGCGCTTTGGCAGTGCATGCCAAGGACGAGAATGCGGGGAAGTTCTACCGGCATTTCGATTTCATGGAGTCACCGACGGATCCATTCCATCTGTTCGTGCTGATCAAAGATCTCAAACGGGCTCGACATCCGTCGTAGCTGACGGGGGAATGCCAAGCCGTCATCCGCTCTGCCTCGAACATGGATTTGGCTTCTCCAGTCATTCGAAGTCCGCGCTTCAGTCACGAACCGATCCGCAATGGAAAGTGAACGCTCGCGCGCCGCGCGCGAGCGGCGCGCATGAACTCGCGTGGGCTGCGCAGAGAAGCAATCAGCGCGCGTTCGGCAAAGACAGCCGCGGCACGGAAGACACCGAGTGATCGGAGTCGTGGTCACGACGAACCCTGTGAGCGCGCGCGTCGCACGACCACATCAAGACGGGGGACCGCCGACTCTCTTGCCAATGCGCCTGCCCAGCGGATCGAGTTCGTAATCGATCACACGCCCGTCAGGTAGCACTACTCGCTGAAGTGCACTGACCTCATCGTAGGTGTACTGAGTCACTCGGTCGGTGCCGACCTCAGTTTTCGTCGCGATTTCGCCGGAGGCTCGATAGGTGTAGCTGTTACATGGAGAAGTACCCCCGTTGTGAGCCAGGCTTCTCGCCTGTCGATCACCATGGTGTTCCCCCTGATTCTTCATCGGGGGCTTGGGGCGGGGTTCCGGCGAGTGCTGACTTGATATGTGCCGTGATCCGATCGATATCCCGTTGTGCCAGTCGCTTTGACAGCTTCAAGATCGCGTAGGCAACAGCGGCAAGCACGACGCCCGCCAGCGAGAAGAAGAGTCCACCAATGACGCCGGTCCACCACGGTCGGCCCGAGTTGAGCGCCGCGGCGATGCCTAGTCCAGGCGCGATGACACACCAAGCACCAACGGCGCAGAGCCACAACGTCACGAATACCTGAACGGTGCGTCGCAACGCGAATCCCCCCTGCAACACCGTGCGACCTGCTTCATTCACGAAGCGGCCTCGGAACACCGGGGCACTTCCAATTCGAATGAAGGGCAGATGTCGATGAAGCGTGACACGTTCCACCGAAACCCGGCCCACTACTCGCTCCACGAACAGAGTGGTCCAGAAGCTACGAGGGGTTGCCGCCATGAGCAATCCTGCGGCTTCAGCTGGCTCACCAGGGGCATCAAACGCCGCCGGGCTTGCGCCATAGATCTCCTCGAAGATCAGCCTAAGAGTTCTACGTTTGGGCATGTTTCACTCGAACCAACCGCCCACAACATTGATTGCGTCCTGAACGGTGATCGTGGTCGTGTAGCCCTGCGCGAGGGACACCCCGACACCTGGCCCGTATCCGAGCGATGCACCGTTCACGCCTTGGTCATCGAAGATCAACGACGGCGACCACTGTCCGATGTTCGCGTCGATATCTGATCCAAAGCCTTCGACGTCCCTCACCACTGCTCCGACGCAAACTGAAACGCCGACGTTGCCTCCCGCTGCGGGGCCTCCGGTTCTGAAGATACCCGATTCCAGGGGATGATCCGTGTCAATCACAATTCCAAGCGCCGACTCTCCGCCAATCGGCCCACCGACCAAATCTCCTTCGAAGCCGATGAAGATGTCAACAAGGCCCTTTGGATCGAACCTGTTGATCGGATCGTTTCGCACGTACGTGTACAGATTCGTTTCCTGACTCCGAAACAGGATCGGATCCTTCGCCGTCCACCGCCCCGTCACCGCGTCGTAGTCACGCGCCCCGAAGCGCACGAGTCCGGTGTCCGCGTCGTAGATGCCTCCGGCATATCCAAACGGCTGGAATCCCGGGTTCGTGTCTCCCGTGACGTTGCCAAACTCGTCGTACTCGATTCGCTGCGCGATCGAACCGTCGTTCGTCTTGACCACAAGACGCACGCTTCCGAGATGGTCGGTGACGAAGCGATAGCTCTCGAATCCGAAGCCCGTCCCGCGGATCATGAATTCCGGTACGGTGGCCTTGGTCGCGTAGATGTATTGCTGCACCACGTTGTTCGCGGCATCGAGCTTTGCCGCTGGGGCGTTCGAGTTCTGATAGAGCAGGCCCCATTGACGGACGCCGCCCACTTTCTTGCCGATGCGTCTGCCCCGCGGATCGAGTTCGTAGTCGAGCACTCGCCCGTCGGGTAGCGATACTCGCCGCAGCGAACCGAGTTCGTCGTAGTCGTACTGAGTCTGCTGGCCAGTGCCGATCTCGGTCTTCGTCGCGAGCTCACCGGATGCTCGATAGGCGTAACTGTTGCACGGAAGACCCATGATCGGGTCCGGACTTGGATCTCCCGCGGCCGTCTCCGGGCAATAGCGAGAGAGTCGATCCTCGGCGTCGTAGCGGCCCACCACGGTGCCAGTAGGCGTCGTCCACCGCTCCCGGTTCCCGTTGCCGTCGTAGATGTATTCGGCAACTTGTGCTCCATTCACCGTTACATGTTCGAGGCGACCTGTCAGACCGTAACCGTAGCCGTAGCTCTTCGTTTCCAGCGTCGTGCTGTTTAGAGCCTGCTCACTGCGATCCAAGATGCGCCCGGCCTTATCACGCGCACCAACGTCTTCCACGAACAACACCGTGGTTCCTCGCTTCAACGTAAATACATCCGGCTCACCAAACGCGTTGATGGTGTGCGTGGTGTTGAGTTGCTGCTGTGTAGTGCTCGTGATGATGCCGTTCTGCGGGCTTCGCGTAAGCGTCAAGCTGCCGACAGTTTGGTTGCCTGCAACAGTCAGCAGCCCGTCCTTGTCGTACGTGAGACTAACGTCGTTGCCGTTGGGGTTGAGGACCCGCCGGGTGGTCACGCGGAAGTACTTGTCGTAGACCCGTTCGACCGCGCCACTGACAGCCCCAGACGACCCACCCCACGTCTGCCGCTTAGGCAGGAACCCATCGTGCGTAAAGCCGAGCGTGCGCGTACCCGATGCCTCCGTTCGCGTCACCGTGCTCAAGGTGCCATTGGTGGCGTAGGCATAGTCCCATGACGCATCCGCAGTCGCGGAATGCGTAAGACGGCCCGATGTCGGGTCATAGTCACGGCTCAATGTTCGAGCGTCGGGATGAGTAGTGAGCTTGAGATCTTCGTCCGGACTGTAGTCGAATTGAAGCGTCGAGCCGGGCTGACCGGCGGCGAGTGGTGGAGCCACGACCGAGCGCAGCAAGT
>Ga0193753_10002933_pt1 | contig 13009 bp, 6 predicted proteins | sample H1c2metaG_FD_144925 | JGI IMG/M metagenome (GOLD analysis project Ga0193753, IMG submission 144925) | Soil microbial communities from a riparian zone of the East river system, Colorado, United States - H1c2 | ecosystem: Environmental > Terrestrial > Soil > Riparian zone | place: USA: East River... | reverse complement strand
CACACCCATATCCAATAGCAACTATGCAAGCAAGGGCGGCCGTGATTTCGGCAACCTTGCGCAGGACATCAACCCGGAGGACATCGAATCGGTGAGTGTATTGAAAGGCCCCGCGGCATCCGCTCTATATGGATTGCGTGGTCAGTTTGGTGTGATCCTCATTACGACGAAGAAGGGTAGTAAGAACGCGAAGAAGGCGCAGGTCAATTTCAGTTCTGCTTACTCACTGGAGAAGGCAGGCAATTTCATGCCGTTGCAGGATATCTACGGCGCGGGATCGAGCCTCAACTTTGCCACCATCGAGATAAATGGTGTGGATACGAAATATGTGGACGGAAGCTGGGATGAAAGCTGGGGACCCAAGATGGATGGTACACCGGTAAGACAGCAATACAGTTTCTACCCTGCCGATCCCGATTTCGGAAAGGAAACGCCATTCGTTCCTCACCCAAATAATATCAAGGAGTATTTTGTTGACGGGCATACATTCAATAATAATATTTCTTTCGCCGGCGGAGGCACCAATTCCTCCTTCCGTTTATCGTTCAACAACACGGATGCAAAGGGTATCGAGCCGAATACTTACTTAAAAAGAAATAATCTCAATTTCAGCGGGTCGTTGAATATCATGGACAACCTGGTGGTCTCTGCGGCATTGAACTACGCCAACAATAAGGGTCAGCGCCCTTCGCAAGGGTACCAGGCGCTTGGTTCGCGCAATATGTATCAATGGTTCGAGAGGAATCTAGATATGCAGAAGATGAAACAATACAAGTACAGTGATGGTACTTTCTATCACTGGAACCTAAACGATCCGAATGACCAGGGCATCTACGAGGACATGACACCTATCGACTGGAACAATCCTTATTTCGATGCCTATGAGAATCCATCGCATGATTCGCGTGACCGTTTCTTCGGAAATGTAGGTCTTACCTACACTATTATTCCCGGCCTGCAGGTAAGCGGCTTTGTACGGCAGGATGGATTCACACAGAACCTCGATGGCAGAAATGCCGAGGGAGGAAGGGGCACGCCATCGTTCTGGATCGGCAAGTATCAATCGAAAGAAATGAACTATGAATTCCTTTCACAATACAATAAGGACTTCGGCGATATCTCACTCAATGCGGTGATCGGGGGAAATATTCTCAGGCAGCGTTATACTTACCTGCGCGAGGAGACCATGGGTGGGTTGGTAACACCCGGCTTCTATAATATCTCCAACTCACTCGAGAGACCTGCGGTAACAAATTATCTCCGGAAGAAAGAGGTGCGCAGCGCCTATGCCTCGGCCACGTTAGGTTATAAGAATACTTATTTCCTGGATGCGAGCCTCAGGAATGATATCTCCTCGGCTCTCCCTGATAATAATAATTCTTACCTCTACCCTTCCGTCTCAGCCAGCATGGTATTCAGCGAACTCCTGAAGTCGAAGGCGCTTAGCTATGGAAAGCTCCGGTTGAGTTTCGCGCAGGCGGGTTCCGACATCGATGTGTACCAGACGAAAAATTCATTCGCACTGGGTGATCCATACAATAGCAATTTCCCGATGTATGTACCCGATAAATTGAACAATCCGGATCTCAAACCTTCATTGGGTACAGCCTATGAAGCAGGACTCGATCTTCGCTTCTTTACCGACAGGCTGACATTGAGCGCCACGTACTACAAACAGAATAATAAGGATGCGGTGTTGCCGTTGGATGTACCGGGCCAGAGTGGCTACACAAGCTACGTGATCAATGCCGGTAATATCGAGAACCATGGCATAGAGGTGAGCATAGGTGGCAGTCCCGTGAGATCGAAGACTTTCTCCTGGAACAGCTCCTTCAACATAAGCCGCAATCAAAGTAAGATAACGAAGCTCTATCCCGGTCTTAATTCATTGCAACTCGACTATAACCGCTATGCGAGTGTGGACATGTTCCTGCTTGCAAACGTTGGCGAGGCATTCGGGTCGCTGGTGGGTAACGGATACCAGCGGGATGCAAAGACAGGAGAGATCCTGCTCGATGCAAGCAATCTCCCATTGTGGGAAACGGGTCACAACTTCGGTTCTGTACTCCCCGACTATACGGGTGGCTGGTCGAACACATTTACGTTTGGGAACTTCGATCTTTCGGCAGCTATCGATTTCCAAAGCGGCGGACAGTTCTTTAGCTGGACCAAGATGCTTGCCGTTAAGAGCGGACAGGCGGAAGAAACGGCCGCGTTCAACGACAAAGGCAAGAACATTCGTGACCCCCTGCCAGACGGCGGTGGCATAAAGATAACCGGCATCTCGAAGGCAACCGGCCAGGAAGTAACAGCTTATGTGAATGCCAGGACCTACTACCGTAATACGATCGGGAGTAAGGTGTACGAAGAATGGTTGTTCGATGCATCTTACATAAAGATGCGCGAGATACGTCTCGGGTATACGTTTACCAAAGAAAACTTTGCAAAGCTTCCGTTCAAGAACCTGAACGTGGCCTTCATTACAAGAAATCCTTTCATGGTCTGGCAAAAGGCTCCACAGGGAATCAATCCTGCAGAACTGGCCACCGGTGCATCGAGTCTCAACTGGCTCGAGACCGGCCAATTGGCAACTGCAAGATCGTATGGTGTTAACCTGAGTATTTCTTTTTAAAAACTATCATCATGAAAAAATTATTTTCTATACTGATCGTTGCGGCGGGATTGAGCCTTGTCACTGGATGTAAAAAATTCAACGAGGAAATGAATACCGACCCCAATGTTCCAACCAGTGCTTCCAATGCACAATTGCTCACGTACGCGATCAACCAGCTACCGGGTATCATCGAGGCTCCGACGGGTATGCTGTATACACAGCAATGGGCGGAGAAGCCCTATACCGATGCCTCGAGGTATATCGCCGTTAATTTCGATTTCTATACTATCTATTCCGGCGCATTGCAGAATCTCCAGACAATCATTGCCACGAAAGAATTCAACGTGAATGAGGGTTCGAAGGGGAATCAACTGGCGGTTTCCAGGATCCTTCGTGCGTATTTTTTCTGGCATATGACTGACCGCTGGGGAGATATCCCCTATTCTGAAGCGTTGAAGGGAAAAGACAACTTCACACCGAAATACGATAAGCAGCAGGATGTGTACACCGACCTCATGAAGGAATTGAAGGAGGCGGCTGCGCAAATAGACAATGGGAATAGTGTTGGCGGCGACATCCTTTACAATGGCGATATGGATAGCTGGAAAAAATTCGCTAATTCCATGCGTTTACTCATGGCATTGCGTTTATCAAAGATCGATCCTGCGAAGGGAAAGACCGAATTCGCGGATGCGGCTGGAGCCGGTGTGATTAGTTCGAATGAAGAGAATGCAGTGTATGTTCACCTGGCGCAGGAAGCCAACGAGAATTATTGGTACTATGTAGTGAATGTCCAGGGCCGCCCCTGGTATTGGGCCAGTAAGACGCTGGTTGATTACATGAAGCCATTGAACGATCCCCGTCTTAAGATCTTTGCAGATCCCACGCCGGTAGGAAGTACCTATAATGGCGTTCCCTATGGCCTGGATGGAAATGCCATTGGCACTATCTCCTCGCAAACGGTTTCCTTCCTCGGCGTGCATGTGCGCACACAGAATGCGCCTACTTATATCATCACCTATGCGCAGGTATTGCTGGCGCTGGCCGAAGGAGCGAAGATCGGCTGGATCCCAGGTGGAGATGCCTATGCGGCGACGCAATACAATGCAGCCATAGAGGCATCGGTGAGACAATGGAACCGGAATACTTTCAAGGCGTACAATGACGACCTCGATCAGCAGGTGGAAAAGATCCAATACGATCCCGAGGATGAGGGAGACATAACAGGTCTCGCGGCCTATCTTGCACAGCCATCGGTTGTCTATAATCCAGCCACTGCGCTGCAGCAGATCGGATACCAGCGGTGGGTACACCTGTTCATGAATGGCTATGAGGCATGGGCTGAATGGAGAAGAACGGGCTATCCCGTGTTGACGCCTGCGCCCAACAACAATAATATTCCCATTCCACGCCGGCAGGCCTATCCGAGCAGCGAACCGAATATCAATCCCGAAAATTATAAGAGCGCCGTTTCCGGGCAGCCCGGACTGAATGGCAAGGATGATCTGACGGGAAGGGTTTGGTGGGATAAGCCATAAACCTCGCGTATATTATAAAACAACGCCGCTCCGTAATACTACGGAGCGGCGTTGTCTTTAAAAAATGTATTTCTCCTACTTTTACTTTGCGCCTCTGCGCGAAGCGGGCTTCGGGCCCATCCAGAATGCGAGCTTTCCCCCGTCTTTAATATCGTCCTGTTTCAGGAAGAGCATGTTCGCAGGTTTTCCATCGAGCTCTATTTTCTGAACATAGATATTCTTGTCACTTTGATTATTGACGACGATCGTTAATACTTTTCCATTTCCCAGGCGAACCGATGCGCCATCCACACTCGGGCTGCCGATGGCATATTCACCGGAACCGGGACAAACAGGATAAAAGCCAAGCGAGCTGAATATATACCATGCGCTCATCTGGCCGCAATCATCATTTCCACCTAATCCGTCCGGCGTCGGCTTGTATTGGTTCGGTAATATCATGCGAACCCTTTCCTGCGTCTTCCATGGCTGCCCCATCCAGTTGTAGAGATAGGCCACGTGATGCGAAGGCTCGTTGCCGTGTACATAATTACCAATAATGCCCTCACGGGTGATGTCTTCTGTTTCCGCAAAGAACTTATCCGGCAATTCCATTGTGAACAACGAATCCAGGTGCGGTATGAATTTCTTCGCGCCGCCCATCATCTCTATCAGTTTCGCGGGATCATGGGGAACATAGAGGCTGTAGTTCCAGGCATTCCCCTCTATATAACCCTGGTCGAGGGTACTCAATACGTCGAACCTGGTGCGGAAGCTGCCGTCGTTGAGCCTCGGCCGCATGAAGTGGATGCTGGGATCGAAGACATTCACGAAATTGCCGGCGCGCTTCGAGAACTCCGTATAGATATCCTGGCGGTTTAGTTTCTTAGCCACTTGCGCAATGCACCAGTCGTCATAAGCATACTCCAGTGTCTTCGAAACGGAGGAGCCACTCTTGTCCTCGGGTACGTAACCCTTATCGATATAATACCCGAGACCGTCATACCAGCGATTGCGCGCCGTTTGCACGCAGGCGTCCAGCGCCTTGTTCTCATCGAAATCCGCCTTTCCATGAAGAATGACATCCGCAATCACGGCCACACTATGATAACCTATCATACACCAGTTCTCATTGGAATAATGCGACCATACCGGCAGCATCTTCAATGTACTCTGGTCATAATGCGCAAGCATCGATTTGGCCATGTCGGCATTGCGATCGGTCTGCACCAGGTTCAGTAATGGATGCAGTGCCCTGTACGTATCCCATAATGAGAAACCGGTGTAGTTGGTAAATCCTTTTGCCACATGGATCTCCTGGTCGAGGCCACGGTATCTTCCATCCACATCCATATAGGTCATGGGTCCCAGGAAGGCATGATAGACGGCGGTATAGAAATTCTGTTTCAATGCGATGCTCTTCGTCTCGATGGATAGTTTTGCCAACTCATCATTCCACTGCGACTGTGCCTGCTTTTTTACATCATCAAAATTCCAGCCCGGTATCTCCGCCTGCATGTTTGCCAGTGCCCCCTCCATGCTTACGGAAGAAAGCGCCATCTTCACTTCGACACTTTCCTGGTCGGTCGTCTTGAAATCGAAATACATTCGTAATTGCTTTCCGGCCAGTTCGGGGAAATTATGCGACTGGTCGAACTTGCGCCAGAAGCCGCGGTATATTTCTCTTTTGGAAAAATCCTTTGCACCGTAGTTCACGAACGGCTTCGAGAATTTCATGGCGAAGTAAACGGTCCGCGTTCTCGCCCAACCATTCGTTTGGCGATAGCCGGTCACGGTTGAGTCATTGATCACCCGGATGAAAGTCCACACGTTCTTATCGGGATAATTATAGATGCCATGCATCAGATCGAGAATGATATGGCTTTTGTCGGAGGCGGGAAACGTGTACCTGTGAAACCCCACGCGGGTGGAGGCGGTGAGTTCCGCGGTAATATTATCGTCGTCGAGTCTCACTTTATAGTAGCCGGCCTCGGCTGTCTCGTTAGCGTGACTGAAGGCGGAACGAAAGCCTCCTTTGGGATTGCCGGCGATCCCGGGATTGAGCTGGAGTTCGCCCGTAGTGGGCATGATAAGGAAATCACCGAGATCGGAGTGCCCTGTGCCGCTGAAGTGAGTGTGACTGAAACCTACGATGGTTGGATCGTCGTATTGATAACCGGCGCAGTACTTATAGACATCCGGGTTGTACTTGCCATCCTGTTCATACGGGATGGTATCCGTATCCGGGCTGAGTTGCACCATGCCGAAAGGCATCGACACGCCCGGAAAAGTATGACCCATCTTCTGCGTACCGATGATCGGCTTTACATACTGCACCAGGTTTTCCTTCTGCTGAGATTGCGCGAATGAATGAAGGGAAAAGAATACAATGACACCCGCTGCTACCAGGCGCCATTTATTTTTTGGAATATGACTCATGTGAATGTTTTGATTCGATTAGATGGCCGGGTTCTTTGCATAATCCGCCCAAAGTTCGTCCAGCGTTTTATGGGCCAGCGTCTTCCAGATCTCCGGCGTATAGGTGTGCTGCCGCATGGCTGCATCCAGGTCGTTGACGATGGTAGGGCTCACATTCTTCTCGAGCCAGACAAGGAAGCGGGCCGTGATGCGGTAACTGTTCTTATAGTTTTGTTTCTCTGAAAACTCGGGAAGCGACCACTTGCCGGCGGTATTATTCACTCCGTACACATAGCGGACATAGTCGGCGATGCCTTCGGTGAGCCAGCCCGGCCCGCCACCGGAACCATAGTTCTGTACGATATGCATTGCCTCATGCGTGACAACGTCTATGTCCTCGGGATGGTCACTCAGCCATTTCGGGTTGAACCGGATGATATCACCGCTTGTGGCGGCAACTCCGCTGAAGCCGGGATCGACAATGAAATGAACCTTCTTCAATGTACCGGGATTGAAGCGCTGCGCTTCTTTGGGATACACTTCGAAGAAGGCATCCGTCATTCGTTGTTTGGTTTTATCGCTGAACCCCGCACTTAGATTGAGGAAGATCAGTGTGTACCCGTTTTTGGTAGTGGAATCCTTTGAAACGATACTTTCCTCGTCGATCCATTTCCAGTCGTTGCGTCGTTTATCCACGGCGGTGACACGGAAATTGTTTGCGATAGAGGGATATTCGTTCGAGAAAGAATACGGAAAGTCTGCCGTGCTGGTACCCCTCCTGGTATTAGGAGCGGCGCCCATGGACCAATCCATTGCGCCGCCTTTTACCAGGGCGCTATGCGCTATCCAATTGGCAGGCACGGACTGGCCATTCCATTTCAACGATTGAACATACTTGTTTGCATCGCTGCTGGCGGGAGCGTTTATGATGAGTTTCTTTCCATTGGCGAGAAGGATGGTCATCTTCTTAAACAATGGAGTGCCGAGCACGTATTGATCCGTGGCGGGGCATACGGGATAGAATCCCATTGCCGAGAATATATACCATGCGGAGGTCTGGCCATTATCTTCGTCGCCACAATATCCATCGGGTGTGGGCTTATACAATTGCTCCATTACACGGCGTATCCAGTATTGCGACTTCCATGGCTGGCCCGCATAATTGTACAGGTAGATCATGTGCTGGATGGGCTGGTTGCCATGAGCGTATTGACCCATGTTCATGATCTGCATTTCCCGTATCTCATGGATGACGCCGCCATAATAGCTTTCATCGAACACTGGCGGCATGATGAACACTGAATCGAGCATGGCGGCAAACTGTGCATTGCCGCCCATCAGTTTCTTCAATCCTTCGATATCGTGGAACACACTCCATGTATAATGCCAGCCATTGCCCTCGGTGAATGCATCGCCCCACTTGAAGGGGTTGTATGGCGATTGGAATTCACCATCCTTATTCTTACCACGCATGAGTTTCGTCTGTGCATCGAAGAGGTTGCGGTAGTTCTGCGAACGTTTCAGATACAGGTCTATCTCCTGCTTTGGACGTTTGAGCGCTTCGCCGAGTTTAGCAATGGTAAAATCGTCGAATGCGTACTCGAGGGTCCTTGCCGCACTTTCGTTGATATCTACATCATAGGGCACATAGCCGAGGCGGTTGTAGAAGCTGACGCCTTTGCGACCGACGGCTGTCAACGGGCCTTCGGTATTGGCATCCTTGATCACTGCCTCATAGAGTGTGTTGATGTCGTAGCCGCGAAGGCCTTTGATATAGGCATCGGCTACAATAGCTGCGGAGTTGTTACCAATCATTACGTTCCGGTAGCCGGGACTCGACCACTCGGGAAGGAAGCCGCCTTCCTTGTAGGCGTTCACGAGACCTTCCTGCATTTCCCTGTTTATGTCAGGATAAACGAGATTGAGGAAAGGATACAGGGCGCGGAAAGTATCCCAGAAACCGGTGCCTGAGAACAGGTATCCCGGGAGGGTCTTTCCATTGTATGGACTGTAATGAATGGGTTTACCGTTTGCATCGATCTCGTACATCTTCTGTGGGAAGAAGAGCGCACGGTAGAGGCAGGAATAGAAGGTGCGGACCTGGTCGATGGTGCCGCCTTCTACCATGATCTTGCCGAGCGTGCTATTCCATGTATCCTTCGCCTGCTTAAGAAGCTGATCGAAGCTTTTGTTGCCGATCTCTCTCTTCAGGCTGATCTCTGCCTGGTCGAAACTTATGAAGGAGGAGGCCACGGACATGTTGACCTGTTCATTGCGGGCAGTCTTGAATTGTACGATCGCGCCGGTGTGGTCCGCGGTATATTCGAGAGTGTCTTTTGCCAAAAGATTGCCATGCCAGGCATGCCCTACTGTAAATGGCTTATCGAAATAAATGACGAAGTAGTTCTTGAAATTTTCCGTGACGCCCCCGCTGTTTCTCGTGGTATAACCGATGATCTTCTTCTCTGCGGGAATGATCTTGATATAGGAACCCTTATTGAATGCATCGACGACGACATACGCGCTATCGGTCTTGGGAAATGTGAACCTGAAGCGGGCGGCTCTTTCGGTAGGTGTGATCTCTGTTGTAACGTCGTAATCGGCGAGATAGACACTATAATAATAGGGCTTGACGGTTTCGGCTTTGTGGGAAAACCAGCTGGCGCGGGAGGCTTGTTCAAATTTCAGGGCGCCGGTAATGGGCATGACGGCAAACTGCCCGTGATCATTCATCCAGGGAGAGGGCTGGTGGGTTTGCTTGAAGCCGTTTATTTTATCGGCCTTATAGGTATAGGCCCAGCCATCGCCCATCCTCCCGGTTTGCGGTGTCCAGAAATTCATGCCCCAGGGAAGTGCAATGGCGGGATAGGTATTGCCATTGGAGAGATCGGGTTTGGAATCGGTACCCATGAGTGGGTTCACCCATTCTGCCGGCTCTTTGACCTGGGTAACCATTTGCGCGGAGACGGCGAGGGAGATGAGACTGCAGAGGAGTAAACCTGTCTTCTTCATGTCAATCATTTTCGGTTATTAAGAATGCAATGATCGGGAGATTTGTTTGACGCCGCCGGCGTGACCGGGGCTGCAGCAAATTTAGCTAAACCGTTTTAGTATCCGGAAACATTTTGTGCTCAGGTGGAGCCACGTTCCACCAGCACCGGCTGAAGTTTTACCTGCTGCAGCCGGCCGGGGCTCTTCTTTTTCTCCAGCTGGTGTAGCAGCAGGTCGATGGCCTTCCGAGCGATCTCATCCACCGGTTGCTTGATCACCGTAATGCCCGGCCCGAACAGCCGGAAGACATCCTGGTCGTCGAAACAGATCATTGCCAGGTCACCGGGCAACGCCAGTCCCATCTTAGCGATGATCTCCACCCCGAGTACGCCGAGGTAATTCGTAGAGAAGAAGATGGCATCCATCTTCGGCCTGCCTGTGATGAAGTCCTTTATCTGCTGCATGATGTTCTCTGCAGGGCTATGATAGGAGACCGTGAGAATCCTCTCGCCGATCTTCCTTATTTTATTATTCTTCAGTGCATCCGTGAAGGCCGCCTTCCTCTCCGCGATCTGAACGAGGTCGAGATCCACGGTCACGAAGCCAATGTCCTTATACCCTTTGGCAAACAGATGTTTCATTCCCATTTCGACGCCCTTGTAATTATCCACGATCACGTAGGGAATGGTGTCGCCCTCGAAGAATCCGTCGATCAGTACAACGGGTTTCTTTCTTTCGGCAAGCCTGCGTATCTCCTCTTCCATTCCTTTTGCCGGCGTGATCATGTAGCCGTCCACCTGTTGTTGCGACAACATCTTCAGGATATCCAGGCCTTGCTGCGCCTTATTCTCCGTGCTACAATAAATGATGCGGTAACCATACTTCTCCGCTTCCGTTTCTATGATCCTTGCAAGCAGGCCGAAGAAATGCCCGGAGATACTCTCTACGATCAGCCCGATCTGCTTCGATTGTCCCGTGCGCAGGCTGACCGCCACCTGGTTGGGCACGTATCCCATTTTCTTCGAGATATCCTTCACTTTGGCGGTGAGTTCCTTGCTGATACGCATCTTCTCGGCCTTGCCATTCAGGATAAAGGATACTGTGGACGTCGAGACGCCTGCCTTCTTTGCCAGATCCCGTATGGAGATTCTTTTCATTAGAATAAATATAAGGAATACAGGAACTACGGAGACACGAAGTAACACAAAGGGCACAAAGAAATACAATTAGACAATTTGATAATGTGCCCAATTAGGCGTGCTATTCGAAGACCTTGTATTCCTTTGTGCCCTTTGTGTTACTTCGTGTCTCCGTGCTTCCCGTATTAAAAAAAAAGGAGAAGGTAAAGACCTTCTCCGAACCAAACTAAATGCTTTGAGAAAACTTACACTTACGTAATTGCTCTGATGCAAGATTACGCAGCGTATTGTTGATTTTTTTTACTGAATAGATGAATCGGCAATTTTACTGCCTGAACTGGTCCTTTACCGGGTGAAGGAAGTGATCATCTATTGCTATAGGCTGTGTAGCAGTTTACTTGACGGATACCGGTACGTCGATATTCTCCCAGCTCAGTTGGAAACCACTGCCGGTGACGGTGTACAGCAACCTTTCATTCAAACTCTTCGACTTCATTGGTTTTACCTTGACCACTGCTACATCCTTTGCCGGATCGCGGGTAGTCTCCCCGGTCCTTTTTATACCCCATTGGCCGGTTTCGCTATTGATGATGATGGTCCATTCTGTCTTACCGGGAATGGCATAAAGGCTGTATTTGCCGGCGGGCACGGTCTTTCCTTCCACTTTTATGTCCTTACTCGTCTCGAAGATCGTGGCCTCATTCGCACCCGCACGCCATACCTGGTCGTAGGGTACCAATGCTCCCCAGATCTCCCGTCCTTTTACGGCCGGGCTACTGTAGGTGATCGTGATCGTTGCATCCTTTATCTTTCCGGTGGCCGTTGCCGGAGGACTCGGGCGGCTTGCTTTATCGCCCTGGGCCGAAACAACCGAAGACATCAGGAGACCCGTGCAGGCCAGCAACAGGATCCTGTTGATCGCTCTTTTCATTGTAGATTAGTTTAACAGTTAAAAATTGAATGATACTTAGGGACAGGATACCCGTCCCGGGACTGAAATTACTACAGATTCGCTTTCGGATGCCTACCATTTAAAACGGGATATTGCCAGTAGGCGAGGTTGGTTGGGCGGTCAGGATGATAAGTTAGTTGAGAATAAGGAATTAGGGATTGGGAATTAGGAATTAGGCTTTACTTCGAAACGCAATAATAGTTGCGGAGAGGGTAATGGGCCGATTATTTTTTTCCTTTTGGATGAATGGATATTGCCCATCAAAAAGAATCGCCGAATGAGGCCTAATTCCTAATTCCCAATCCCCAATTCCTGCCAACTCCGCACCGCATTTACATAAAAGACAACGAACTCCCCGCCGGCACATGCGTCACCGGCACTCCCGGAACATTTTCCTTTATCCATCCCTTCATGAATTCGGAACCGGGTTCCTCGCTGGCTATGTGACCGAGCAGGACGAGTGATAGTTTGTCGCCCTTGATATGGGCGTCCCTCACATATTCTGCCGTCTCCCATTCCGAGATCTCTCCACATAATATGACATCCGGTTTCGTGCGGCCAATGGCGCCGATCTGCGCCTTTCCACCAGCGGCGCCGGGCATCAACAGCACACGGCTGCAGCTTTGAGCGGGGCTGCCGATATAGCGCACCGTTGCAATCCCCAGCCGCTGTTTCACTTCGTTGATCAATTGTTTGAGTGTAGTGGCCGGCCGGTTGAAGAGATGATCGTTTCCCGGCAGGGATGACTTGTCCCAACCCAGTTGCTTCACCACTCCCTTCATTACGCCATCCTCTTTCAGGCTGTGGATATAATCATGATTGCGCCAGACTGCTATATTATGTTTCTTCAGGAGCGCTGCCTTGTATTCATATACATCGTCGTTTTTTAGCCAGTCGGTTTCGTCGAGATGGTTATAGAAAGTCGGTTCGTGTGCAATGATGAAATTCGCCTTGAGCGCAATGGCCTGGTTGATCACTGCAAGGTTGGCAAACATGGTGGTGACGATGCCGGTTATTTCGATGTCCCTGTCGCCGGTCTTGAGGGTGTCAACCGTTTTTGCAAACGGTGCGCCCGGGACTCCTGCTATGAAAAGGTCCATCACTTTACCTACGGTCCAGGTCTCCGGGGATTTGGCTGAGGCCAGCAGGTTCACGGGTGTACCCAGGAAGGCGGCAGCGCCGGTTGCCAGGGAAATTGTCGAGATGAATTTTCTTCTTGTATAATCGGTGGTTTCGTTAGAGGGTCGGTTTCCATGATTGGTGTTCATATCCGTTATTTAAGTGTCTGCTGAAATTACGGATTGTTGTGGGTTCGGGGTAAGATGGTCAGCAGATTTCGAAGGATGGAACGGTGGTTTTTCCACAGATTTCACAGATC
>Ga0193753_10002932_pt1 | contig 13011 bp, 5 predicted proteins | sample H1c2metaG_FD_144925 | JGI IMG/M metagenome (GOLD analysis project Ga0193753, IMG submission 144925) | Soil microbial communities from a riparian zone of the East river system, Colorado, United States - H1c2 | ecosystem: Environmental > Terrestrial > Soil > Riparian zone | place: USA: East River... | reverse complement strand
AGCTGCGCGCCGGCAGCACTGCCTCGTACGCGAAGTCCTGAAAACCTTGCAGGCGTGCGATCACCGTCACGTGCCCCGCCGGCACGCGAATCGGCCGCCCGAGCGGCAACGTACCGACCGGCCGATCGTTTACCGTGACTTGCGCACCCAAGTTCGAGCCGTTGATCTCGAGCTTCGCGTACGTCTTCGTGAGCCGCATGATCCGCTTTTGCGCCGCCGTCAGCTGCTTGCGGTTCTTGCGAATCCACGGATCTTTCTTCTGCTGCAGCGCGGCCGTGATGTGATCTTCGGCCGACGCGAGATCCCCGAGCGGCTCCTCCACGAGCCCTTGCTGCGCGAGCCCGCGCGGCGTCGAGAACACGTTTTGCGCCTCTTGAAACTTCGCGAGCGCGCCGAGGTTGTCGCCCTGCACCTTCAGCGTCATCCCCTCGTCGATCAGCGCCGCCGCGATCTCGTTCGGCGGTCCACTCGGTCGCCGCAGGTTGATCTCGAGCGAGTAGCGCCCGCTTTGAACGTCGAGCGTTTGGCTGTAGCTCTCGTATCCGTCGGCGCGAATCTCGATCGCGTGCCGTCCCGGCAGCATCCAGATCTCGTTGTTCTTCAGCGCGGCGCCGTGCCCATCGATCAGGATCACCGCACTCGTCGGCGAAACTTTGACCGCAAAGCGACCCACCGAGCTCTTGATGCGCGCGATCTCGCTCTTCGCCGCACGCAGTTGGGTCGCTTCTTTTTGGGGATCGCCGTAGCTCGCAAACGCCTCGAACGCCTCGAGCGCCTTCGACGGCTGCCCCATGCCGTTGTAGGCGAGCCCGAGCTGGTACAGCGTCAGCGCGGTTTGCTTGACCCGATACGCGTTGTTGAACGCTTCGACCGCAGCTTCGTAGCGGCCGGCGTTGAACGCGGTCATCCCGCGATCGAACTCGGCCTGCGCATCCTGCGCGAAACCGTGGCCCCACGCCGAGAACCAAAGCCCTAGCGCGGTCGCGAAACAGACGAGCGCACGGGCTCGCCGCGGAGTCGCAGAGTGCATCCTGGCACCATCCCTTACCCGAGCGCGGCTGCGCTCGGACCGTGACGAGCGCGCGGGGCACTACCGGGGACGACCCAAGTGCGCGCTAGACAAAGCTGCCAGATGATTTAACAAATCGTGTGGCGAACCTGCAAGCGCAGGCACGTTCGGCTCACGAGGCTCCGGGGTGCGTGTGGGCTCCCGTGGGCGGCGCGGACCGCTTTTGTGTTGTAACTTGTCCCCCTGCCATGAACATCGACTTCGCTTCGCAGCTCGCGGAGGTCTCGGCACAGGAGTGGGACGCGCTGGTAGGGGAAGACGACCCATTCGTCGAACACGCCTTCCTGCTCGCGCTCGAAAATAGTGGGAGCGTCGGCCGCGGGACGGGCTGGCAACCGATGCACGTGCTCGCCCGCGACGGCGGACGCCTCGTAGCGGCTCTCCCGTTGTACGTGAAGCAGCACAGCTACGGTGAGTACGTCTTCGACTTCGGATGGGCTCAGGCGGCGTTGCGCGCGGGCATTCGGTATTACCCCAAGCTCGTCGCGATGGTCCCGTTCACGCCTGCGACCGGCCGCCGGTTTCTGATCGCGCCGGGCGTGGACGAAGCGACCGCAGTGCGCGCGCTCCTCGACGGGGCATTGCGCGCCCTCGAGAAGACTCGAGCGTCCACGATCCACCTGCACTTCATGAATCCGCACGAAGCCGAGCTGGTTCGCGCCGACGGGCGGTTTCTCCCCCGTTCGTCCACCCAGTTTCACTGGAAGAACCAGGGCTATACGACCTTCGACGACCATCTCGCGACATTTCGCTCGGTCGTGCGCAAGGAAGTGAAGAAGGAGCGCCGGCGCGTCGCGGAAGCCGGGATCGAAGTCGAAGCGATCGAAGGCTCGCAGCTGACGGCGGAGCACTGGTCGGCGCTGTCAGGTTTTTACTTCGACACTTGCAACGCACACGGCTCGGGGCCGTACCTGACGCCGGAATTCTTCGACGTGATCTCGAAGACCCACGCACAGCGCGTGATCGCGATGATCGCGCGCCACGAAGGGCGCATCGTCGCGGGAACCCTGAACTTCGAAAAGGGTCGGCACCTCTACGGTCGTTATTGGGGCTCGGTCGAGCGCCACGACAGCTTGCACTTCGAGCTCTGCTATCACCGGTTGATCGAGCGTGCGATCGCGCGCGGCTGCTCGCGTTTCGAAGCCGGCGCGCAAGGCATGCACAAGCTGCGGCGCGGCTTGTTGCCGACCGAGATTCACAACGCGTGTTACGTCGCCGACCCCCGCCTTCGCGCTGCAGTCGCAGACTTTCTCGAACGCGAGGCCGAGAACGTGCAGTACGAGCTGGCGGAGCTGAAGCACCACGGGCCGAGTCACCGCGTGGAATAGCCGTCAGTCGCCCGCCATGATCGTCTGATAGACCTCTTCGACCGTCGTGTAGCCGGCTACGCACTTCGCGACGCCGTCGGTGAAGAGGCTGATCATGCCGCTCTGAGCGGCGAGCGCATACAGCTCGTCTTCGAGTGCGCCGGCTTGGATCGCCTCGCGCAGCTGCGGGTCGATCGCGATCACTTCTTGAAGGCCGATCCGGCCGCGATACCCGAGCTTTCCGCACTGCGTACAACCCACCGCTTGATACAGCTGATGGTGCGGCAACAGGTTGCACTCCCGCTGAATCTGCGCCGAAGGCTGAAACACGCGCCGGCATGCCTTGCAGACACGCCGGGTCATCCGATGCCCGACCAAGCCGACGAGCGACGCGTGGATGAAAAACTGGGGGACCCGAAGCTCGTGGAGACGACTGAACGCGGCGACGGCACTCTTCGCTTGCAAGCTCGCGAGCACGAGATGCCCCGAGTGCGCGGCTTGAAACGCGAGCTGGGCGCTCTCTGGGTCGCGCAGCTCGTCGACCATGATCACGTCGCAGTCTTGCAATAGAAAGCTGCGAAGGAACGTCGCGCAACTCTGGCCGAGCTCACCGTTCACTTGCGCTTGATTGATGCCGGAAAGACGCCCTTCGACCGGGTCTTCGATCGTCTGAATGTTGCGCCAGTTCTGCTTGAGGTGATTGATCGCCGCGTACAGCGCGCTCGTCTTGCCGCTACCAGTCGGGCCGCAGTGCAAGATCAAGCCGTGCGGCTTGCTCAACAAGTCGGAGTACGCCCGCGCGTTCGGTTCCGAGTAACCGATGTTTTTGAGCGTGATCTCCGACAGGTCTTGGTGCAGTACGCGCACCACCACCTTCTCGCCGTCGAGCATCGGTGCGGTCGCGACCCGGTACTCGCGAACGCCGCTCTTCGTGGCTTGCGTGAAGCGACCTTCCTGGGGGCGACGCCTCTCGGCGACGTCGAGCTTGGCCAGGCTCTTGAGCCGCCCCACGACTTGCGGGTGCAGGTCGAGCGGTACTTCTTTCCAGAACCGCAACACGCCCTCGACGCGCAACCGAATCGTCAGCTTGTCGGCCTGGGGCACACGCCCTCGACGCGCCGCTCGCAGCTGCAGCGCGGCGTCCAAGAGCTGGTCGAGGAGCGCCTGGGCGGCTTGCGCCGTTTCGGCGAGCGGCGCGGGCGCGCCCTCGACCGGCTGGTTGGCTTCACCCTTCAAGCTCCTTCGATCGTAGCGCGGAGCGAGCGCGACTCGTCAACGTGGACGGTTCTCGCGCGAGCTGGCGAAGTGTGCCGCCGTGAGCTGCATGTAGGTCAGACGCTTGTGTCAGCCCACTGCGCCAGGAGCACTGGCTTGGTTACAATGAGTCGTTCACTGGAAGCGCAAAGCTCAGGCATGTCTCGATTCTCACAGTTTCTGCTCGCAAAGCAGCTCTTGATGCAGGAGCAGCTGGAACAGGCGCTGCAGCATCAAGCCGTCTACGGGGCGCGTCTCGGCACGAACCTGGTCGAGTTGCGGATCTTGACCGTCGAGCGGCTTGCCGAGTGTTTGTCGGAGTTTCACCGCATCCCGCTTCCGCCGCGCGCTTGGCTCGAGCGGCCGAAGCGCAACGCGGTCGAACGTGTGACGCGACCGCTCGTAGAACGCATTCGCTTCATCCCGATGCGGCTCGAGAACAACAACATTTTGCATGCAGCGGTGCTCGATCCGAACGATCCGCGCACGCTCGACGATCTGCGGTTTGCGACCGGATGCAAGATCCATCCGTACGTGCTGCCCGAGATCTGGATGCACGACTGGCTGTTCTCGTTGTTCAAGCTGCCGCGCGGCATCCGGCACATCGATCCGAACGACGATGGTCGCGAGCTCGAGAAGCCAGCGCAGGCGTATGATTTTCAAGCCGCGCAGGCCGCACAAGCGGCGCTCGCAGCGAAGGCGAATCGGATCATGGTGCCGGCGGTCGTCGGCGTAGTGGGTCCGGATGACGCGCGGCCGGCGGGCGAGCGCAAGACGTTGCAGGGCGCAGATCGCGCGGCGGTGATGGCAGCTGCGGGGTCGCCGGCACAGCGCAGCGGTCCGCCTGCGGATGTGCAGGCGCGAGCGCTCGGTGAGCGAACGAGTTTTCAGGGCGCTCCGAGGGATCGAATCACGGCGCAGGGCGCGCCCGCGCGTGCGTCCGATCGCTCGACTTCGGGATCGCCGGCGCGAGCCTCAGACCGAACGACGGCGCAGCCTGCAGAACGCGAGCCTGCGCGTGTCACGGCGCAGGGTGCGGAACGGGAGCCAAGCGGTCCTGCGCGCGTCACGGCGCAAGGTGCAGAGCGCCACGTCGGGGGCCCGGCGCGCGTCACGGCGCAGGGTGCGGAGCGCCAAGTCGCGGGCCCGGCACGTGTCACGGCGCAGGGTGCAGAGCGCCAAGTTGCCGGACCCGCGCGTGTGACGGCGCAAGGTGCCGAACGACAAGCCACGCCGGTCGGGCGCGCCGGCGAGCCAGGCGCTGAACGTCAGCCGGCGGGTCCGCCCCGAACTACCTCGCGGGGCGCGGAACGTGACGCGATCTATCCAGCTCGCGTAGGCACACATGGCGCCGAGCGCCAGCCAGCGCCAGCGGCGCGCCTCGCAGCACCAGGTTCCGAAGCACAGTTCGCTGCGCCCACGCGCGTGACCGCGCAGGGGGCGGAACGTCACGCTCCCACCGCTGCCGCTGTCAGCGGCGATCCCCACGTCACATTCACCGACAAAGACGCCGAGCTATTTCCCAGTGTCGCGACCGGCGCTTCCGTTCGTCCACCGCCGATCGCGATGAAGTCACTCTCCGACCTCGGAGGTCGCACCAGTCTGCCCAACGTCAGCGGCATCTCGAGCGGCGGCTTTGCCCCGCCGATGTCCCCCATGTCCGAAGCACCGAGCATGTGGGAACCCGAAGCGCCGACCTCGCCCGCAATCGCGGCGCTGCGAGAGGCTCTGCGACCGGCACCCGAACCCGAAGTCGCCGAGCCGCCGCCGCTCATAGCAGCAACCGCGCCCGCGCCGCGCGCGACCGAGCTGTCCGAGCTGGAGCAGACGCTGCGTCAGGTCACGGATCGCGACCAGCTGATCGAGATCAGTTTCGCAATCGCCTCCCGCTTCGCCCGCGTGGTCGCCCTCTTCATGGTGCATCGCGGCATGGTGCAGGGCGTGCGTTGCCTCGAAGAGGGCGAAACTCGCGCAATCAACGGCGTCTTGATACCCCTCGAGTCGGCGTCGATGCTCACGCACGCCGCGAATCAGTTCGTCCCGTTTCGCATCGATCCGCGCGAACGCCCAATGGACTTGCGCGTGCAGCAGCTCCTCACGCCCCGCGTCGTGAACGAGGTCGGCTTGTTCCCGGTCGTCGTGAAACAGCGTGCGGTGAACTTGCTCTACGCAAGCCACGGCAGCGAACCGCTCGGCCCGATCGCGTTCGGCGCCTTGTCGCTCCTCGCCGAGCAGATGGGCGCGGCCTACGGACAGCTCATCCTGAACCGCAAAGGCAGCGGTTAAACCTAGTCCTCGAGCACGAGGACGAGGCTGTCGCCTGCTTCCTGCAAACAGCGACTGACGATCCGCACGAGCTCCCCGCGCGGCGCTCGGTACGCCGCTTCGCTCCGCCCCAGCAACGCGACGCCGACGAGACGCGGCGGCGACGCAACGCGATCGATCAGCAGCACCGGGGCGAGCGCCGTGTTGCCCGAGATCAGCTGCGCGCCACTCAGCTGATCGTTGGCGACCTCGCTCGCGGTCAGAGTGACCGTCTTGACCTCGAGCTGCGTATCCAAAAACGCCTGCGCTTTGGTCAACAATGCGTCGTCAGCCTGATTCTCGTTCACCGCCGCCGCGGCAAACAACCCCTGCTGATCGAGCAGCAGCAAGTGACCCGAGCTCGCACCACTATCCTCGAGCAGCAACGACAACGCGTGGCGCATGCGCTCCTGCTGCTTGTCGAACTGAGCGAGCCGCGTCTGCACGTGCGTGTACATGATCGATTCGTCGAAGGTCGAACGCGTCAGCGTACCGTTCACGGGCAGGCTCGGCGTAGCGTGCCCCTGGCTCGTAGCCCGCAGCGACTCGTACGCGTTGATCAGCGCCGGCGCGTCGGCGTTCTCGATCAATTTCCAAAGCTCCGTGAGCGCGTCCGTGCAGCCTTCGGCGTCCGCTTCCGCGGCGGCGATGCGGGCTTTGGTTTCGTAGAGCAGCGCGAGCGGTAAACCGTCGGACTCGAGCTCGCGCGCAACTGTGAACGCGCGCTCGAGCTTCGCGTGAGCCGCCGCCGGATCACCGAGCGCAGCGTGCGCGAGCGCTCCGATTCGCTCGGCTGCGACTTCCGCGGCTCGATCGAGCTTGAGCCGCTGCACGTCGGCTGAGATGGCCGTGGCTTCGCGCAGCGCTTCCGCCGCATCACCCGACAGCAACAAGGCTTCAGCATGCGCAGGCGCGAGCCGCGTCCAAGCGCGATGTTCACCCGGCGGCGCGAGTCGTAGCGCCGGCTCCAGCTCGGCGCGTGCCGCGGCAAACTCGCCGCGCACTCGATGCAACGCCGCGCGCGCGAATCCAAGCCACGGCCCCCAACCGGGAAACTTTTCGGTGAGCTCGGCGATCGCATCGCACGCGCCGCGCAGCAGTAACTGATCACCGGTCAACGCGTGGAGCTCCGCCTCTGCGAACAGAAATGATTTTCGGCGCCAAACGTCATCCTCGGTGATCATCTGCACCTGCTTGAATAGCTGGCGCGCGAGAGTGCCGTTGCCGCGATACGCATGACCGAGCCAACGGCCGTGCACGACGAGGAACATGTCCTCGCCCACGAAAGGCGTCAGCAGCTCGATCCGCTCGATCGCTTTCAATCGTCCGCGTCGAGCATCCTCGATGCTCTGGATGTGAAGGTTCACGCCTGAAGCGCCCATGCGTAGCACATCGGGTAAGCCGGTCGAATTGAGAAGCTTCGTTACGCCTTCCTCCAACGTTCGATCGCCGAGCTCATGGCCGGTCAGCCGCTGAGCGCTGATCTCACTGAGATCGCCGAGCAGCGCGAGTAGCGGCGACAACGCCTTCAACGGTGAGAACAGCGGCGGGATCGCGCGCGCGAGCGAGAGGTCATGGCTGTTTACCGCCGCGCCACTGAGCGCCATCGCAGCACCGGCGAGCTCGCGCAGCGCGTGCATCGGGTCGAGGCCACGTTGTGCTTCTGGCTTCGCTTCGTGCACTTCACCGGCGCGCTTCAAACACTCCAAAACTCGCTGGACGTCCGGTTGCGAAGCGTCGGTCTGATCCCAGTACACGAGCCCGCAGTCGCTGCTCAGCTGGGCGAGTTGCTCTTTGCCGAACGCTGCGAGCGACCAGTCGTAGACCGAGCACACGATCAGCATCAGCCGGCGAATCTTCACGCCTTCTGCCGGTGTGCCACCGTGCTCCTTCCAATGGGTGTACGCCGTGCGCGCCGTGTCGGCGCTGACCGAGACGCGCATGGCGCCAAAATCTGCCGGACTACTTCCGAGCTGAGTTGCAGCTTCGACCAGGAGCGCGCGTGCGCGTTCGTATTCGCCGGCCGACTGTAGTTGCCGAATCGCCACCCAGCGCGCTTGACCGCCGCGCGGCGCATACAAGTCGGCGACGCGAATGTGCAGCTGTCGGCGGACCTCGGGATCGGTGAGACGCAGCAAGGCATCGACGAGAGCCCGCTGGCCGAGCACGTAAAACTGATCGCGCTGCTGCAACGCGCCCGCGCGCAGCAGCTCGTCGAGCGCAGCAAACGCACGGCCGGAGTCGCTGTCGAGCAGCTTCGGGAAGTCCTCGATCGCCACGTGCGATTCGGGCTGCCACACGGCGCGGCTCTCGTCGCGTGCGAGGGCGAGGCACAACGCGAGTGCTCGCGCATCCGCGCTCATCGCGCGCACGCGGCGCTCGAACATGCTGCCGAGCGACTCGGGTAAGCCTTGATTGTGCAGTTGCACCGGCAGCTGCCAGTGCCCGCCCTCGTAGCGCGCGAGGCCCTGATCGACGAGGTACTGCGCGTATTGCAGACAACTCGCGGGACTGCCCTGCGAGACTTCGTGCAGCCAGCTCGCGGCTTCGTCGAGCCCGTCGACTTCGCCGAACAACGATGCCATCAGCTCGCGGGTGTGCTCCGCAGCGAGCGGCGTCAGCCGGATCGAGTGGCGCGTCTTCACGAGCTGTTCGAGCGCCGGTGGTGCATTGCCGAGCGTTCCCGCATCGCAGGTGATCACGAGGAGTAAACGCTGGTCGTTTGCGAGCATCGACAGCTTGCCCAGCACGGCGAGCGAAGCGCTGTCGGCGCGATGCGCGTCGTCCACGCCTACGACGAGCGGTTGATCTCGGCTCGCCGCCCGAAACAGCGCGAATAGCGCCGTAGTCTGCTTGCGTAGGAGATCGAGACCCACCGACTCGGACGGCTTTGGATCGCCGAGCAAGTGCTTGAGCGCGGGCGAGAGCTGGCCGAGAAACGGCGCGTGCTCGAGAACCGAGCCTGCAGCCAACGGCTGCGACTCCAACACGCGCTCCGCCAGCGCTGCCGCGAGCCCGAGCGGCCCGCTCGCGACTGCAGTTGCGCTCGCCGTGATCGCGGTGGCGCCGATCAGCTTCGCTTCGAGGATCGTATTTGCGAGCAGGCGACTGCGCCCGAGCCCACTTTCAGCGACGATTGCGAGCGTACTGCCTCGACGTGCGAGGACCCGACGCACACGCTTGCGCGCAGTCACGAGCGCCGGATCGCGTCCGACCAATTTCGGACTCGCGAGAAACGCTTGCGCCAGCGACTGTTCGTCCTCCGGCGGCAAGTCGGCGATCCGCGTCAAGCGCTCGAAGACTTCGGACGCGGACGCCGGGCGGCCGCGCGGATCGAAGCTGAGCATCGCCATCACGAGATCGGCCAATGCCTTCGGAACATCGGACCGGATCGCATCGGGCCGCTGCGGGCGGCGCTGCCAAAGCTCCGGTAACTCACTCAAGCTGCGCGCGGGAAACGCCGCGCGATCGGTAAGCATCGAATACGCGAGCGCTCCGAGCGCGTACAAGTCGCAGCGGCCGTCGAGCGGCTGCGCATTTACGGCTTCGGGCGGAACGAACGGCGGCGTGCCGGCGATGCGCGTCTGCGGCCCCATCGCGACGAGCGTGCCGAAGTCGATCAACTTTGCGCGCCCGTCCGGTGTGCACCACAAGTTGCGCGGGCTCACGTCGCGGTGAACCATTCGTCGCGAGTGGACCAGAGCGAGCGCCGAAGCGCAGTCGCGCAGCCACAAACAGATCTCGCGGATCTCGGGCTGGCGATCGTGGATCGCTTGCCGCGCATCGACGCCTTCGAGCAACTCCATGACGTAGTACGGGTCATCGCCGTCGACCCCGAAGTCGAACACGCGCACGATGCGAGGATGTGCGAGCTGAACCAGCGTGTGGTACTCGCGCTCGAACATCGCGCGCAGGGTCGCACTGCGTTCTTCGCTCACGCTCAGCTGTTTGAGCGCGAACGCTTGGCCATTGCGCTCGTCGATCACACGGTAGACGCGGGCCATGCCGCCGCGAGCGAGCTCTCCCTCGACGCGGTAACAACTGCTGATCAGTCTCGGACTCACGCTTTGAATTGACGATTCGTTGGGAGGCATGCGCGAGCGACGAACGCGTGCGAACGAGTCTCTAGTATAGCCAACCTAGCCTGCGTCGATCATGGCGAGGGCTTGTTGCGCGCGTGTGCTCTCGTGATGCGATCGATGCGCTTGCACACGTTTGGTCAGACCTGCGCGAATGCGCTGACCCGACGTTGCGCTTCGCAGCACCCGCGCGGCTGGGTCGGTCGCCGTAACAGCGCCAAACGGCTCGAGCCTGGGCCGGCTTGCCTCATGCCCCGAAGTAGACAATAGTGTATACCTGCTCACCCGCGCTGGGTATCGCGGATGTTTGCCATGAGTCGTACCGCAGAGTCACATGCGCGCCCCGCGGAGGGTGCCGAGCCTTCGGATCCGGTGCGCAGCCGTATTTTGCGCGGTGCAGCGCGCGTGTTCGGCGAGCGCGGCTACGGGGCGAGCTCCGTCGAAGCGATTCTCGAGGCCGCCCAAGTCTCGCGGCGCACGTTTTACCGCACGTTCCGCAGCAAAGAGGACGTGCTGCGCACGCTGTTCGACAACTCGGTGCAGATGCTCGTGCGCGCCGTGCGCGACGCGACGGTCGAACATCGCGCGGCTCGCGAAGCCCAAGCGCAGACCCAGGCCCACGACTTGGCGGCGCCGGCTGTCGACGCGTATCTGCGCGTGCATGCGAATGCGGGTCCGCTCGCGCGGGTGCTACTGCTCGAGCAATTCTCGCCCGGCTCGCCACTCGCGGAGCAGCGCAATCGCGCGTTCGCGACGTTCAGCAAGTTGATGACGCAAGCGTCCGCGAACGCGGGTCGAGCGCCGGCCGACCCGCTGCTCGTCGCTGCCGTCGTCGCGGGGATCAACCAAGTCTGCGTGCAAATGGCGACTGATCACCCGAGCGGGAACTGGGACGTCGGTCGAGCGAAACGCGCGATCTTGCGGATTCTCTCGGTCCTCGATGTGCCTGCCGCCGCGCCGGCCTCTGCGGAATGACCGCTTTCGCGGGGATGACTGCATGCGACTATTTGTCGCGCAGCAGCTAAGGACACTTGACGCTGCCAGCGGCCACACATGTGAGTTCTGGCTTTGTTTCGCGTTTGATGATCGATGTGGGTGAATTTCCTTCATCGATTCCGCGGTAGAGAGCGGAGTGCATCGTATGTCAGTGAGACTATGATTGGCGGGCCGGGGAGGCAGCGACATGGTCGGACGACTGCGCACGCTGTGGATAGCGGAGTCCGATGATGACGCGAACGCGCTGGATGTTGCCGCGCGAGCGCTGAATGTCACGGTCGATCGCACACGCGCGAGCGCGGCGGAGTCCCTTACACGGCTAGCCGAAGGACACTGGGATCTCGTTGTCTGCAGTCACTCGAGCTCGTTGGCGTCGCTGGCTCGCGAATCTTTGCCGCCGGTGATCGCGATCGCGAACCAGTATCAGGACGTCGCAATGGACGCGTACGCGATCGGTGCGCTCGTGTGCGAGCGCGAACGGTCGCCCGTGCAGCTCGTAGCGGCACTGCGGAAGATTCTCGGTGACCGAGCTGCGCGAACCGACGAGCGGCAGATGGACGCGTTCGAGCAGGGCCAACGTGAAGTGTTGGAACGGATTGCGGCGGGCACGCCGTTGTGCGAAGTGCTGTCTGCGATCGTGAAGCTCGTCGAGCTCCAGTCGCCGGACATGTTGTGTTCGATCTTGTTGCTCGATCGCGACCGCGCTCGGTTGTTTCACGGCGCGAGCACGAGTTTGCCTGCGGAGTTCGTCCGTGCGATCGACGGCGTCGCGATCGGCCCGAGCGCGGGCTCTTGCGGGGCGGCTGCGTACCGCGTGGAGCGCGTAATTGTCGAAGACATCGCGACGCATCCTTACTGGGACGCGTATCGCGCGTATGCGGCGCCGCATGGGCTGCGGGCGTGTTGGTCGTCGCCGATCATGGCTCCGGAGCAGACGGTGCTCGGCACATTCGCAATGTATTACCGAACGCAGCGATCTCCGACCGCGCGCGAGATGAGTTGGGTCGGTCGCGCAACGTATCTGGCGTCGATTGCGCTCGTACGCGACCGCGCTGAGCGAGCATTGCTGCAGAGTGAGCGGCTCGAGAGCTTGAGTACGCTGGCAGGTGGTGTCGCGCACGATTTCAACAACATCTTGATGGCGATCGCCGGCAACGTGAACCTCGTGAGTGGTGACATCGCGGCGGACCATCCGTCGCATGAGTCGCTTGCGGAGATCGAACGGGCGTGCGTTCGTGCGACGGATTTGGTGAAGCAAGTGCTGATGTTCAGTCAGCATCACGAGTCGAAGCGGCAGGCGTTGCGGATCGAGCCGATCGTCGAAGAAGCGTTGCAGCAACTGCGGTCCAGCCTGCCGGGGAACGTTCGCGTGAGTGCGCGCTACGTTGCGAGCTTGCCGGAAGTATTTGCAGATCCCGAGCAGCTGAAGCAGGTCGTGCTCAATCTCGGTAGGAATGCTGCGTACGCGATCGGGGAGCGCGGTGGTGCGTTGACGGTGCATGCCGAGCGCGTGGACGTGATCGATCGGTTTCGAATCGGTGCAACCGAGCTGAGGTCTGGGCCCTACGTCCGGATCGACATCACGGATACCGGGGCGGGCATGCAGAAGGGGACGCTGGAGCGGATCTTCGACCCGTTTTTCACGACGAAGGAGCCGGGACATGGTGCGGGGCTCGGGTTGTCGGTCGTGCATGGCATCCTGAAGAGTCACGATGGAGCGATCGACGTTCGAAGCAAACCGGAAGAGGGAAGTTGCTTCTCGATGTATCTGCCCGCGGTCGCAGCAGCGCAGTTGCGAGTGCCGCGGACGGTGCGCGTCGTCGCGGTGCGCGGTGAGGGTGAACGGGTGTTGTGCATCGACGACGAGGAGTCAGTCGTGCGCGTGACGTCGCAGATGTTGCGGCGGTTGGGTTTTCACGTGGTCGGGTTGACCGATCCGGCGGATGCGCTCGCCGCGTTCGAGGCGGAGCCTTCGCAGTTCGATGTCATGCTGACGGACTTC
>Ga0193753_10002931_pt1 | contig 13012 bp, 11 predicted proteins | sample H1c2metaG_FD_144925 | JGI IMG/M metagenome (GOLD analysis project Ga0193753, IMG submission 144925) | Soil microbial communities from a riparian zone of the East river system, Colorado, United States - H1c2 | ecosystem: Environmental > Terrestrial > Soil > Riparian zone | place: USA: East... | reverse complement strand
AATTTTATTTCAGCAGTTTTCAATTGCTGCATTTTCAGGAACTATTGAAAAGTCAAAATGCCGAATTGGCCGCCATCAGTGAAAAATCTATAAAAGAAACCCGCTATCACGTAAAATGGTGCAGTGAATGGGTAATCAGGCTGGGCGATGGAACTTCCGAAAGCCATTTACGTATGATCAATGCACAGCAGGACTTATATCCGTACATCGCTGAATTATTTTTGTCTGCCGATTTTGATTATGAAGCCGAATCATCCGGAGCCGGGGTTTTGCCTGAGCAATTGAAAGATGAATGGTATCAGCGTGTCAATAAGATATTTGAAACGGCGACACTGCCACCCGTTTTGGCAGAAAAAAAAGCCATGCATATTTTATCGGGCAAAAACGGTGTTCATTCAGAACATCTTGGATTTTTACTTGCTGAAATGCAGTTCCTCCAAAGAGCCTATCCAGGCTGCACTTGGTAACCAACACAAGTATGGAAGTATGGAAGTATGGAAGAATGGAAGTATATGAAATTGACACTATGAACAGAGAAGAGATCATACATATTTTATCAGAAGTGAAGGATCCGGAAATCCCGGTACTTTCGATTTCCGACCTGGGCATCCTGCGGGCGGTTGAATATGCCGATGATTTCATCCAAATTCAAATTACGCCAACCTATAGTGGATGTCCCGCCATGGAAGTCATCCAGGAAGATATCCGCGCAGAACTTGCAAAACACGGACTGAACCACGTTGAAATAAAACAAGTGCTATCGCCGGCCTGGACCAGCGACTGGATGAGTGAGGCCGGAAAACAAAAGTTAGCAGAATATGGCATTGCGGCGCCGGCGACCCATGCCTGTTTTTTGAGCGGAGAGGACAAACCGGAATTCTGTCCTCTTTGTCATTCCAAAAATATTGAAATGATCAGCCGATTCGGATCAACAGCCTGTAAAGCATTATATCGCTGCCTCGATTGCCGCGAGCCCTTCGACTATTTTAAATGTCACTAAAATATTATTCATATGCCCGATGTCCTTTTTGAGATCAGGAATCAAGTTGCCCATCTCACGTTAAACCGGCCGGATAAATTAAATGCTTTCAACCGAAGCATGGCTATGGAACTACAGGATCAGTTGCTTGCCTGCGATGAAGATGATTCCGTTCGGGCGGTCCTCCTGACGGGTAGCGGACGTGCATTTTGTTCAGGGCAGGACCTGTCGGAATTTCCGGCAGACCGCTTACCGGATTTTGAAAAAGTAATTGATGAGTATTATAACCCGGTGATCCGGTTATTAAAAACCATCCGGAAACCGGTGATTTGTGCGGTGAATGGTGTTGCCGCAGGAGCGGGTGCCAATATAGCATTGGCCTGTGATATTGTTGTGGCTGTGTCTTCTGCAAGTTTTGTTCAGGCATTTTCAAAAATCGGATTGATACCCGATTGTGCAGGAACATTTTTCCTGCCAAGACTGGTGGGGCTGCAAAAAGCAACGGCTCTGATGATGCTGGGAGATAAGATTTCTGCCGCCGAAGCAGAGCGAATGGGCATGATCTATGCCTGGTTTGAAGAGGCAGATTTTGAAGAAAAAACCAATCAACTGGCGGCCATATTAGCCAAACTGCCTACCGCCGCACTTATTTTAACCAGAAAAGCTTTATTGGAATCTTCAACAAATAATCTGGAGGAACAGCTGGAACTTGAGAAAAAATTCCAGCAAAAGGCAGGGCATACCCGGGATTTCATGGAAGGGGTTTCTGCGTTTTTACAAAAACGCATTCCGCTTTTTACAGGTAAATAAAGTCCTCCTCCCTTATTTATAATGTACTGATCCTTTGATTTCAGAATCGATCGGGTTCATTGGCCGTACGGGCGTCTTTACACCTTTCATTTCTTTCTCCAGGTTCACATATTCTGATTGTAGTTCCAGAATCTGTGCGTGATTATAAACAATCTCTTTCCTGAGTTCTGAAATTTTGAATTGCTTCTTCTTCAGCTGACGGCTCCTCAATAAATACCCGGTTAACAAAGAGCCCCCGGCCAAAAGGATCAGGCTGAGTACATTCAGGGTAAATTCGACATTAAGCATAGTAAAGGTTTATAGGGTTTATTTGATTATTTCATCGATATGGCAAAGTTTTCCGTCCTGATTCATGCCTTCTATTACAACACGGAATTTATTACTGATATCATTGTTAAAAAATACAAAGCTCATTTTACGGTTTGAATTATCCAGGCGCAGTTTCGGGTTCCAATAGAGGGTGGACCGATAATCCGTTGCCTGGAAATCTTCAATCTTATTATTATAGCGCTGATGATAAAATTCCCTGGCCGGTGTGTATCCCTTGACGATCGCAAACCCGGTTTTGTTCTCCATAATATTATTCTGATCCAGGGCCTGGCGGCTCGTAATAGCAAGTGTCGGCAGTCCCTTCTGATTTGACTTCGGAAGAAATTTTATAAACAACACTTCTTTCATATTCACCGATTTCAGATCATCCATGGCTACCGGTGTGCCATCGAGCGTAATATTTACATTGCTGCGAAGTGCGAAACTGTTTACCCTGTATGAAGCCAGCCTGGTATCACCGGCAGGCATATTTTCCTTAATGCTGGCAGGGAACCGCAAATCCACAAACATGGTATTCAGATAATGGGCGGCATTTTCTGAATTTTTTCCCAGTGAATCTCTGACGGGTGTAATCGCATAACTCATGGCCGGGACGGCAACAGAATTATCACGTATTTCTATCAAATTACCGTTCATTTCTTTTTCAAGAATAACATCCGGCACTTTAACCCATGCAAATGCGGGTTCATCCGCTTTTGCGGGTGAAAGCGCAGGAAGTAGTCCTGAATAGAGGCTGATCTGCGTATTATTATTCAGCTTGGCTGTGTGATTGAATTTATACACAACCTGCACAGAGTCGTAAAAAAATAAACCGTTCTTTCCGAAATTCCCATCACCATCGACCGGAATTTTATATACATTTTTCTTTCTGTCTTTTGTTATCATCAGCAGCGCCATGGAATCCTGCGCATCGAGGTCCGTTCCATTTTTTATTTCTCCCCGGATAGAAAGAAAACCGGCATCCCTCGGAAATTTCAATTCAGGAAATTTCCCGCTAACGACTGTTTCCCAGTTAAACCTTCGCCATCCATGTGTCAAAAGCAAAAGATCGAGGTGTTCGTTGGCATTTACCGGATTGGACAGAAAGGAAGCGGCATCCGGAATAGTTCCCGTCAGATCACCTGCTATCAGAAAGTCTGAATAAATATTATTGCTGCTGTCATAACCAAGCCCCGCATCTGTAACAGAAATGGAGAGATTAGTCACCAGGCTGTCAGGAATTGTAACGGAAATTTCGTTTCGTGCCCTTTTACTCAAATTCACCGCTTCTTTCTTCATCTGGACTTTCGTATATGCTTTCTGGTTATTAATGAAAATAACCCTCTCGGCCAGTGGCGCCAAAGCGGCATCGAATGCCGTGAGCTGTAAAATACCACATGGGAAAGCAGATGCGCTAATATTTCCTTCTGCTATATTATTCTCAAGCATCACGCTGCCGCGGTAAACTACTTTCTGGTTGACGGTACCTACAACAATGATTTTTGTCAGGTTGCTGGCGTCGACCGATTTTTCCAGTTTGTAATGAATTTGCTCATTGTTGTAAGGATCGGCATGTAACACCAAACCATTTGCTTTTGCGTCCGGAATCGGTGTTGAATGAATTTCTCCGTTGTTGTCGGTCCATGAAGCAGTATAGTGTTCACCTGCAACGGGTTTAAAAACAATATATCCCATCCCTTTATATTTTGTAGAGAATGAGTCGACAATTGTATTATTTGAATTTTTGAGTACTCCCTGCACAGTAACCGGTTTATTATGCTGATTGAGGGCCTCAAATGCCAGAATGGAAGACACACCGTTGATGAGGTCGCCTCCTTCCGGAAAGAAGTTAATCGTCGTTTGATTTTTCTCAGCTACCGGACCCGCCCCGTCTATGGGCATCAGCACCGGAATATCTTTATTATAAAGGAAGGTATTGTCAAAGTTCAGCATCCATTGCGTATATGCTTTTACGTGGATGACTCCGTTTTTAACCCAGGCCGGAATTTTAAAGTAAGAACCTGCCCCTCCTTCTGTGATCGGAGAAACACTATGCAGCAATAACCTGCCATCAATATCCGTCCAGTCAAAATATAGGTTTTTACTAACTCCGGAAGGCCGGCTTTCGCTTATCAGATAAGCTTTCATCCAGATGGTCTCACCCGGAAGATAAGTATCCTTATCAAAATGAATGTGGAGTTTCTCCTGCGGAAATTTGCTGTTGTAAACGCTTAAAGCGGAATCGGGTGACTGGCCAAACACGCTTGTTCCAAACAGGCATGCAGCACAGATTAATAGGGTGAGTCGGTTCATTTCAAAGGGTGTTGGATTATAACTACTAACTAAAACATTCAGAAAACTCAAAAAGGGGCAGTTAAAAACTTACCCCTGTTGCTTAATTTATCGGTTTAATTTATCCATTAATAACATTACTATGTGTCAGGTAATTCGTAGTCGGATGATATATAAACAAACAACTACCGTTCTTGATCGTTTTGATAATTTTGGGACTCATCACATTCGGCATAGCGGCACAACCCAGACTTCTTCCCATTTCACCATTATCTTTCAGATACTCAGGTGTGATATAATCAGAACCATGTAATACTATATGTCTTTTTGCAGCCAGGTCATTATATCCTTTTTCAAGACCCATTACTTTTAATGAAAGACCATTTCTTCCAACATAGGTTTTCGATGTAACAAAAAAACCAAGACTGCTTTTAAATGAGTTCGCTTTATTCGAAAATGTAGTCGCATATTCAATACCGGAGTTCATACCATGTGATACGTAGGTGTTGAACAATAACTTTTTATGGGAAACATCAATAACATACATACGCTTGCTGCTGGATGACTGTGTAAAATCACAAACAGTTAATACAGATGATTTTTTCAACTTACCCTGTTTCATCAGATTATGATAACCTCTCCATGCGTATTCAAAAGCTTTTTGATTCAAACCTGAATTACCAAGTTTCATTGAATCATATAAAGAAAGCGCCTGTTGAATAACCATTTTCACTTCAAAAGCTTTCTTTACTTCAGCGGTTGCGTTAAAATCCGGTGTTTTATCAACTGTAATCAGCTTTTCAGCCGCAGCCGCATTTATTTCCGGACTGGTGTACTTAAAGTTTTTGAAGTTGTTGTTCGTTAAAACAGGAATATGATAAGTAGCTGCGACAACAGCAGTGCTTGTGGAGACGTCGATTTTTTTATGATTACTGGAAATCAGAACTGGCGATGTAATAACCAGGAGCGAAACACTACTGGTTGATACGAGTTTAGATAACGTTTTCATGACGCGGGATTTAATTGTTTCAAAAGGTTCGAGTCGGATCAAACTGGATTTTCACCAGAGGCTTCTCATCAATACCACACAGGAGCAAATAATTAAATCCTTGGTCTTGTTCCAAGCGGGGTTATGAGGGGATAGTCCTGGTTTATAAACGACAGCATCCGTGGGGATATTGCAATTATATAAGACCTTCATAACCATTTCGACCGGGATCTTTTTAACGCTCCAGTATTGTAAAGAACTGAACCTATTAATTCAAGGTTGGTACCAATTCATCAAAACAAACACCCGGATATAGAATTTTGCCCCTCAATCTATTAACAATGAACAGCTTAGCCAAGCGATATTTATCCAGACATGTGCATATCGATTAGACACTCCCCCTTCGATTATTCCACCGTTTGGAAAAATTTTCCAAAATCAGGAATGATCAATGATAACTCTTGTCAGAATTTTTTTTGAACCCGCCGGGTTCTGCTCCGGAAACCAGCGAATCGAGCTTTTCACTGATTACCCTGAGCTCACGTAGTATTAACCAAAATGCATCGGGGCTACCCTCTCTGGCAGCCGTTGCCGGAACGGCTTCATGGATAGAAGAAGATGTGACCGGTGCCTTCACTGAAACGACCGGAAGTATAGACCTTGAAACGGGAGGTTCATGTAGCTTCTCCATATCTGTATGAAGCAGGTCCTCAGCGCTGACCTTGAAGAATTCACCCAGTTTCATTAATTCTGTGAGGCTGGGTTCGCTTTTCTGGTTCTCCCAGTTGCCGATCGTATTGGCTCGTTTCCTGAAGAGTAGGGCTATTTCATCCTGGTTGTGATTTCCCTTTTTACGCAGATATCGCAGGTTTTTTGAAAATATACTCATGATCGTTATTTTATATCAATTTAATTGCCTTTTTATCAATATTATTGTATTATATGCGCCATTTATCATAAATATAGGAATTTATGCTCAAATTATTGTGAGTTATTGTGGACCGCTATTACCCAACCGGACTCCCATTGAAGAGGGGGATCGCCATAAATGAATATAAAGTAGGTCGGTTTAGGTCACCGATTGCCGATATAGGAGGTTGTTCGGGCTATATAAACGATTTCATATATGATAAAGAATATCACCAGGGCGGAATGGAATGTCCTGTTGCTGATTCTGTATTAAATGTGCCAGGCTTAAGCCCAGAACGATCGCCAATACGGATTTTATATGGGTAAATGGATCCATACTGATTAAATACCGGTCCTCCAGCCCTTAAAATTGATAGGCTATCCCAACCGCCGGGTATTGCAAAACTACTTCATACCTCCAATCTGCCCTAAGGAATAATTTTGAAATCATCCTTACCTGAACCCCCAACCCGGCTACCAGGGCAAGCCCAAAATCGTGGTCACTGGCAGGGATATTATAATTTCTGGTGTTGGTCGACCTGCTGGTATACGCAGGCGAAATACCTACATAAAAATAGGGTTGAACGCGGCTGGTCGTAAAATTATACTGGAAAGTAACAGGAACACTGTAGATCTGATAATGTGTAAACAAGTCATATAAAAAGTAATAATCGCTTCGTTCCTCTGTTTTCTTGGTTAGGTTAGAGTAATTGATACCAATATTGATGGAAGTCTTTTTATCGATCCTGGGAAGGGTTATGTGAAGTATAAAGCTGGCCGTAAACTGATTCTTTTCTGCAACCGGTAATCCACCCGCAAATATCATCGGCTGTACCAGGGTTTTTGGTTTTTGATAGTAATTAGTCGCTATGCCCGGCGTTTCGCAATTATCGACTTTTGAAATGAAGCCGGCCATGTCTTTATCATTATACCCCACCCGGCCGACTAAATTGGTTAATTTCTCACAAGGCACAGCAATCAGGTTTAAATAATTATAAAAATTACCCTTTTGCATAATTTCACCCGTACCTCTGCTTACCTCATCGTAAAGAAAATAAAGGGTTGTATCATTTTGGATAAGGTAAAAAAACCGATCCGGTTTCCGGTAAGCATATAGATTATATTCCCCTTTCACCAGCTGTTTTACGAAGGCCGTTTCCATTATGCTATCCTCAGCCGTGTTTAAAAACCGCATGCTTTTGTAAATATCTTTACCAATACCGAACCCAAGCAGGTCGGCCGGACCGTAATCTTTTAATAGGGAACCCTCATCATTTTTGAAATGAATACGAGATATCAGATCCGATTCAAGGTCCGCTTTAATGAATCCATTTACGGTATCCCTGTTTAGGCTGATAATATATCCGGGATCAAAAATTTGCTGTGCGGGGAGATAAGCGTATAGTAAACATAAAATGACGAGGCATTTAATGCATTTCATATAAGTAGCGGGTTAGTTTGGGTCAAAATAAGATAATGGCCTAATCGGTTCCATATTACAAATTTTTTTATTCATACAAAGAATAAAACGCAACTTGGGGCCGGAATTTATAATGCATACGACTGTCATTCTGATTATTATAGGATTCCTGATTGGAATTTTCGGAACCCTGATTGGCGCCGGCGGCGGATTTATACTCGTGCCCATTCTCATACTGTCTTATCCTGAATTGAGTCCGGAAACCATTACTGCGATTTCGATCGTGATCGTTGCAGCGAATGCTATTTCCGGTTCAATCGCCTATGCGCGTTCGGGTCGTATTGATTTTAAAGCCGGTGTATTATTTGCCGTGTTTACTATTCCCGGTTCTATTCTGGGCGTTTTAACCACGCAGTATATTCCGCGGAATCTTTTTAATATACTGTTTGGTGTTTTATTGGTAGCTCTCGCGATCTATCTTTTTCTGAGACATGACAGGCCAATCGTTCCTCCTGCGATGAATAAAAATCAAAGGAGATGGAAACATCATACAATTGAAGATGCCACGGGAATATCTTATAGTTATTCTTATAACCAGAACAGGGGAATTCTGATTAGCATTCTTGTCGGATACTTATCACCATTATTGGGAATAGGCGGGGGTATTATTCATGTACCTGCACTGGTTCAATGGCTGCAATTTCCGGTATATGTCGCCACGGCAACGTCTCATTTTATTCTGGCCATCATGGCAACGGTCAGTATGGCCGTACACGCCATCAAAGGGAGTTATAATGATCCAAAAATCCTGCATATGGTGATCGGATTAATCATCGGTGTAGTTCCCGGGGCGCAGATTGGAGCCTGGCTTTCCCATAAAATTAAAAGCCATACCATTATCCGTGTACTCGCTTTATGCCTGGGATTGGTGGGAATACGTATTCTCTTTAGCTAATGTGACTGACTGATATATTAATTTCTTCCCAGCCCGTCTGCAAACAGATAAGGGTCAATGGAAGCTTCTTTCTGCTTAGGACCCGGATATTCATAAAAATCCAACGCAAGAAATGAACGGGTTGCATGTACCTGCCATAACCAGAGTTTTTTATTGGGTACCAGCGTAATATCAAGCTCTGGAATCAATTCTTTTACAAGACCGTCCCAACAAGCTTTTTCCAATTTTTCTATGGCACTCAGGTTTTCAGAACCCTTTGAATCCTTATCGGCCCATTGTCTGTGGGCAAACTGCGTATCCGTATTGAGCAATACTTCCTGTTGCGTAATATTCTGTTCCATTTTTCGGGGTTTTGGTCCTGCTTATTAGACGCTAAAACGATGGAAAAGGTAAACGTGGTTGCGCAAAATATTGTTAATTCCGCTTTACGCTTAACGGTCAACGCTCAACGCATAACGATTCTTCCTTAACGCTTACCGATTAGCGTTCAGCGTTCAGCGTTGAGCGTTCAGCGTTGACCGTTGACCGTTAAGCCCAAAACGGGATGATCAGAAAAAATAATGGCCTCATCAGAATTGATGTCGGCGGCGGGATCCGGATTTAATATTTTCAATTGAACGGTATGTTTTCCTTTTGTCAGATCATATTTCCAGCATAGTTCATTTCGCCTCGTATTAAATCCGACAGGCAGTACCGGCGTTTCTGTCAGTGTACCATCAATATACAACTCCGTTCTAAATACATAGTCTGACTTTCCCTGCTTACTGACCGCTTCACCCTTCAGGACAAAACCGGTCCCTTCGAATTTGAAATTAATCTCATTTACACCATCAGTCCGTTTAACCGGAATTTTTACAACCGGGTATAAACTGTCAAAACTTTTTTCAAATTTCACTGTCGCTGGCGACTGTCTTTTGATTTCAATGATGTCCCCTTTTATCGTGCCGCCATTTCTGATAATATTTTTCAAAGCATGTTTCAATCCAACTACATAAACAGTATTCAGCGACATCGTAGTGTATTTGAAGTTGATGGATTCAGCCTCCTTCAATCCCAATTTCCAAAAACCGGGAATCTGATCATACCCCAGGATGGTACCCAGAATTCCTCCCGCAGTGGACGGATTACAATCAGCATCCTGTCCGCAACGTGTTGTGATCTCCAGAGTTTTCGTGAAGTCCTTCTCACCATATAATAATCCGATAACGACATATGCCGCATTTACCTTGGCATCAATATTAAAGGGTGAGAATATCCCATCGGGACATCCGATATCATTTGCCCATTTTTTTTGTACTTCCAGCCAGCTTTGCTTCCAGTCTTCAGGATACTTCTTATGCCACGCGATTACATCCTGAATACATCGATAAAATTCACTCTGCTCCGGGATCGTTTTCAATGCTTCCGAGATGATATTGCTGATATCAGCCGACCCAAATGCAGTTGCGTACATAGCACCGACAAATACACCGCCATACCAGCCGTCTCCATAATTCATCATATGACCAATCTTATCAGAAATCGCAGAAGCGCTGTTTGGCATGCCCGGGCTCATCAATCCGGCAAAATCAGATTCTATCTGGTAGTCGATACAATCTGCGTGCGGATTATTTTTCCAGTAACCCGATAATGGAGGATGTATACCCTGTAATATATTGTAACGTGCTGACTGGTTTGCATGCCAGAGACTGTATCCCGCATGCGCGAAGGCATTCGCAAAGGAATCCACTGGTGCATCCAACCCGTATTTTTCAAAAACATCCACAAAGGTCAGATCCATGTACAGGTCGTCGTACAAACCCGGATTATTCAGCATCGTTTCCTTCAGGTACCCATCGTACCACAATAGTGGTTGATAATCTCCGATAAAAGTCCCCTGGAAACGGAATTCATACGGACCGCCAAACGTAACACCAATCGTTTGTCCGGCCCAGCCACCTTTTATTTTATTCTGCAATTCTTCTTTTGTAAGGACCAGTGTGTTGGATGATGTTTGCGCAAAAATAGTATCCTGCAGAACGATGAATGAGATGAATATAAAAATCCTTTTCATGCGGCAAATTTGGAAGAAGCGATATGAATATACTGATTTTATAAACTCATTACTTTTGATTTATGAAGCGTTATTTGAATTATGAAGCCTAACGCGCTACGCGTTAGGCATTACGTTAGGCATTACGCGTTAGGCATTACGCGTTAGGCGTTAGGCGTTAGGCGTTAGGCGTTAGGCGTTAGGCGTTAGGCGTTAGGCGTTACGCGTTAAACGTTACGCGTTAGGCGTTACGCGTTAGGCTTTAGGCTTAAATAGCTACCTTAGTTTTTTATTTCGAATTCAGCATTTCTATGCCGGGAAATATTCTGATCATTGACGACGAAGACAAACTGCGCAACCTGCTCAGCAGGATCATACGCCTGGAGGGCTTTAACGTAAGAGAAGCCTCCGATCTCAAAGCAGCAAGAAAAATGCTCGAAAAAGATTCACCCGACGTTATACTCTGCGACGTAAAACTGCCGGATGGAAATGGTGTTGATTTTGTTCTCGAAACCCGGGCCAAACACCCATCTATTGAGATTATCCTGCTGACGGCTTACGGGAATATTGCAGACGGTGTGCAGGCAATGAAAAACGGGGCCTTTGATTATATTACCAAGGGAGATGATAATGAAAAGATTGTTCCCCTGTTAAACCGCGTTATTGAAAAGATCCATTTAAAAAATCGTGTCGCGCATCTTGAAACACAGTTCAGGAAAAATTACGATTTTAATAATATCCTGGGTGAATCCCCCTTGATTCTGGAATCCATAACACTGGCTAAAAAAGTAGCCGCGACAGACGCCACGGTATTACTGATGGGTGAAACGGGAACCGGAAAGGAAGTCTTTGCCCAGGCCATTCATTATGGTAGCAAGCGAAGAATGAATCCCTTCATTGCGCTAAACTGCAGCACTTTAAATAAAGAGCTTTTAGAATCTGAACTTTTTGGTCATAAGGAAGGTTCATTTACGGGCGCGACGAAAGAAAAAAAAGGATTAATTGAAGAAGCCAATACCGGCACATTATTTCTGGATGAAATTGGCGAAATGCATATTGAGTTGCAGGCAAAACTTTTGCGGGTTCTGGAAACCCGGGAATTTATAAAAGTAGGCGATACCAAAACAACCAGGGCAGACGTGCGCATCATTGCGGCGACCAATAAACTTCTACTCAATGAAGTAAATGCCGGTAAATTCAGGGAGGACCTCTATTACCGCCTGAATGCATTTACAATTATATTGCCCGCCCTGCGGGAACGTAAATCTGATATCCCGATACTGGCCAATCATTTCCTGAAAGAATATGCAGAAAAAACAAATCCCCGGGTAAAGTCCATCGGAAAGGATTTCCAGGACGCATTGAAAAAACATGAATGGAAGGGAAATATCCGGGAACTGAAAAATATTATAGAAAGGTCCCTGATCGTTTCAAACGGCAATGAGCTGACGACCGCAGATTTGCCGATGGAATTTTCAACAACAGACAGCAAAAACAATAATTTATCTGCCTTTGATCTCGCCAGTGTGGAAAAACTTCATATTCAGCGCGTACTGATTCATACCAGAAACAATAAATCCGAAACCGCCCGCTTACTAAACATTGGTTTGTCCACTTTATACCGGAAAATGGAAGAATATAATATGCCATAATCCACTGCTCCAGTATTTGCGATAAAATCTTATCAGCTCAACATGCCGGAAGAGGAAAAAAATACCGCTCAGTTTATTGACCTTATCCGCAAATCACGGCGCGGAAAGTTTAAAATATATATTGGCATGAGTGCAGGTGTCGGCAAAACATTCCGCATGCTGCAGGAAGCTCATACACTCTTAAAAAACGGGATGGATGTTAAAATCGGATACATCGAAACGCATGACAGAAAAGAGACACAAGCATTATTGGATGGTCTGCCTGTAATACCCAGGCGCAAATTATTTTATAAGGGCAAGGAACTGGAAGAATTGGATATGCAGGCCGTCATCAACCTGCATCCTGAAATAGTCGTTATCGACGAACTGGCGCACACCAATATCGAAGGCAGTAAGAATGAAAAACGCTGGCAGGATGTGATGGATATCCTTGATGCCGGTATCAACGTGATAAGCGCAGTAAATATTCAGCATATAGAAAGCCTGAATGAAGAAGTGAAATCGATTACAGGTGTTGATGTGGCTGAAAGAATTCCCGACAATGTATTAAAACAGGCAGACGAAGTGGTGAATATTGATCTCACGGCTGACGAGCTGGTGACCCGTCTGAGAGAAGGCAAAATATATGCTCCCGAAAAAATAGAAAGGGCATTGAATAATTTTTTT
>Ga0193753_10002930_pt1 | contig 13014 bp, 14 predicted proteins | sample H1c2metaG_FD_144925 | JGI IMG/M metagenome (GOLD analysis project Ga0193753, IMG submission 144925) | Soil microbial communities from a riparian zone of the East river system, Colorado, United States - H1c2 | ecosystem: Environmental > Terrestrial > Soil > Riparian zone | place: USA: East... | reverse complement strand
ATGGTGGAAAATCTTCTGAGATGAAGAGATCCGCCTGGAGAGATTGGCGCGCGGCATGCGCTCAGCGGACGTCGACCGCGCAGCGAAAGCCGTTGTTGTCATAGGCGGCGTCGGGGGGTCGTCGCCGAACGACTCGGCCGAGGGTAATCCGCTTTGGGCGGGCTAACGCGCGAGATCTTTCGCACGCTCCTCGTACAAATCGAGCTCGAAGGCTTGACGGAGGCCGCGTCGGTGCATGTTCAAGGTGGTCGCGCGCATCGCGGTCGACCAGATCGTCCTCCGCCTGCACGAGAAATGTGGGCGGCGTGTCGCGTGAGATGCGGGTCGCGATATCCGGATTTAGATCGAGGTGCATTCTCTTCTGGAAAAGAAATGGCCACGGTCATCGCGTGTCCCTCCACCCTGGGCGCCATTTTGCGCAAGATACCGAGAGGTCCACCCGTGCTCTTCGAGCAGTTGCAGCAATCGCTCTGCCGCGAAGAGACGGTTCGCCCACAATGCCAGGTCCGGATACCGGGTTCGGAAGGCGCGTCCGGAGGAACCCGATCGTGCCATTTGCCGTTTCGATGAATACCCATGCGCTGAGTCCGTCTAAGGTTGCTGGAGGTGCTCCGTGTGGCGAAAGACTTGCTTATTTTCTTGGGTTGCGGCGGCGTGGTTCGTCGCATGTACGGCCGATAGCTCGAATGGTTTAGGCGAGAACGGGGACCCGGCCGATGGCGGCTTACCCGACCAGTTTGCCCAGCCCGATTCCGAAACACCAAACGAAGCCGGTGCGAGCGATGCACCCTCGAGCGGAGGTTGCGAGGTATCCGACCTTCGAACGGATTCGAAAAACTGCGGAGCATGTGGTCACGATTGTCGCGGCGCGCGTTGCTCGAACGGCATGTGCGAGCCTCTGCAACTGGGCCAGGGCCCCGTCCAAGCGGGGGTTGCTGTCGATGCGACCCACGTCTACTGGAGCGGTGGCCGCCCTGAAGGCGACGCCGGCCCAGAGTACCGGAGCACCATCTACGCCGTACCCAAAGCAGGTGGCGCAGCGCGTCTGGTGGTCGGCTCGTCGGAGGGCTGGTTGCCCAAATTGGTACTTTCTGGTGGCAAGCTCTATGTGGGCCTGTCCAACGTGGACTCCTTCCGCAGTGTTCCCGTGTCCGGAGGAACCCCGGTCCACGTTCTCGACGGCAAGGCCGATCAGGATACCAACCAATGGGATGTGGGCGCGGGTTACATCTATGTAGGCGACGGGTGCCGATGGTTGCGCCGCGTCCCGCTTCCGAGCGGCTCCAATGAGACCGTCTTCGAAAAAGGCTGCAACGCCTTCTCCTATTCATCGGTTCTCGTCGATGGGGCGGGCGGATATGTCTACTCTTTGGACTCGGTGCACGACGAGCTATGGAAGGTGAAGTCATCGGACAAAACGGAGCAGGTCATTCGAGTAAGTAACAGTGGCAGCCTCGCGATGGACGACACCCGCGTTTATTGGACGACGCGCAACGGGTGCAATGGCAATGGGACTCCCTGCGGCTCGATCCAAGCAATTCCGCTCTCGGGAGGGCAGGTGACGACCGTTGTCGCTCCACTTTTCGACGATTTTCCTGTCTTGTTGAAGGCCGATGGGCGTGCCCTCTATTGGTTGTTGCGCGACCAGGCTGCCCGCAAGGCGACGATCACGAAGGCCCCGCTGAGCGGTGGTGCGCCATTCGCGCTGTGGTCCGGCGACGGGTTCCAGCCAGTGGACTTTGCCGTCGACGACGCCTACGTGTACATCGCGTCCTCGCAGTACGACGGCATTCTTCGCGTTGCCAAGTAACGAGCATGTATGACGGTAAACGAAAATGGACCTTGTCGTTCGAGCCGAACGCGCGCGGCCCCACCGGAGATTGGCGCGCATCCGCCCAGAGCGAGGACCGGCTGAGGGGAGGCGGGAGCAAGGTGGAGGCGACCGGGGGACGGAAATCCTAGCGGTCTCGGTCGCCGACCCGTCTCTTGTAGTTCGCGCATGAGCGGATGCTTAGCGCGAACTACGTCGCAATCGTGGATCGTACGAGCGCTCGAAACGCGTGCGCGGCGGGGTCGGCGTGGGTGCGTTCGTGCCAGCTCATCGCCTGCTTGGTCGTGTGCGGGGGCAGCGGCGTGGCCAGCGCGCGCAGGCCAAGGCTTGGTCCTTTGGCGGCGAGCAGCGACGAGGGGAGCATCGTCACGAGATCGCTCGCAGCGACGACCTCTGCGGCGGCGCTGAACGAAGGCACGGTCATCACGATTTCACGTGGGACGTTGGCCTGGGCGAACATCGCGGCGAACGGATCGCCGAAGCGCCTTCCGGGGACCATCTCGACGCGCACGTGACGGAGCTTGCCGAGCGCGCGGCGCGAGAGCTTGCCGGCGGCGACGCGACCGCGGCGCGCGACGAGGACGTTGCGCTCTTCGAACGATGGATCGACATGAAGACCGGGCCCTTTCCCGGGAATGCCGACGTGGAGGTCGATCTCCGACGAGCCGAGGTCGCCGAGCGAGACCAGTGCATCGATGCCGACGACGCGCAGGTAGGCCAGGGCGTGGCGAAGTCGGGCGAGCGCATTGCTGACGGCCGATGGCGTCACGTGAAGACGATCGGCGGCGCGCGCGACGTTCTGTTCGGCGAGCACGACGTGCAGGACCACCATGAGGTTGAGATCGATCGAAGTAATGCTCACGGATAGTGAGGTTACAGGTTACGAATTCTCACTTCCAGGGTGGGGTGTGCGAACGCAAGCTATGGGCGTGCATCGCTGCTCGTCGTGGATGGCCGTGGCCGTACTGACGGCGTGCCACGCATCCCCCTCACCGTCGTCCTCGACGGCAACGAACCCCGCAACGGACATCTCCATGTCGACCCCTTCGCAAACCGCGTCCATCCATCGCGCCGCCGTTCTCGACTCGTTCGTATCGTACCGCGAGCTCGGTACCGGCTCGCCGGTGGTCTTTCTGCACGGCAACCCTACGTCGTCCTACGTCTGGCGGAACGTGCTCCCCTTGCTTGCCGAGAACCATCGATGCCTGGCGCCGGACCTGATCGGTATGGGGCATTCCGGCAAACCCGAGAGCGCATACCGATATACCGATCACGCGCGCTATCTCGATGCGTGGTTCGATGCGATGGATCTGCGCGACGTCGTGCTTATGGGCTACGATTGGGGCGGCGTACTCGCGATCGACTGGGCATCCCGCCATCCCGATCGCGTGCGCGGTGTCGCCTTGTTCGAGACGATTCTGCAATCGATGCATTGGGCCGAGTACCCGCCGCAGGGCGCCGAGCTGTTTCGCGCGCTTCGCACGCCGGGCGTCGGCGAGAAGCTCGTCATCGACGACAACGGATTCTTGCCGAAGTCGCTGGACCACGGCGTGAAGCGCGGCCTCTCCGACGCCGATCGCGCCGAATACTACGCCCCGTTCGTCGATGCGAAGTCACGCCGCCCCATGTTGCAGTGGACGCGGTCGATCCCGATCGAAAGTGAGCCGGCCGACGTCATGGCCATCGTCACGCACAATGCCGAGTGGCTGAGCAAGACGCCACATGTTCTGAAACTCCTGATCACGTTCGACGGCAGCACCATGAGCAATGCGCCCACCGTCGTCGAGTGGGCCAAGCGCACCATTCCAAACCTCCAGGTACAGGCGCTGGGCGCGGCGGGTCATCACGCGCCGGAGGACGCACCGCGCGAGATCGCGATGGCCATTCGCAGTTGGCTTTACGTTCCGACGAAGCAGTAAACGCCGCATGCGGCGAGGGAGCCTGACCATGCACCCCATCACCATCGACCTTCGAGCCAATCCGGATCTCCAGTTCCGTATCGATGCCTTCTCGGTGCCAACCGCAGCCCGCGCAGAATTCGATGCGAGCCTGCACCGCAACCTGGCGTTCATCGAGACGCTTCAGGGGTTCCAGGGACACGTCGTTCGCCGAGTCCGGCTCAAGAACCCCAAGAGGCAGCTCCCAAAACGCCGGATGCGCCCAAGAAAAAAATGGTGAAAAATCTCCTGAGATGAAGAGATCCGCTTGGAGAGATTGGCGCGCGGCATGCGCTCAGCGGACGTCGACCGCGCAGCGAAAGCCGTTGTTGTCATAGGCGGCGTCGGGGCGCGCTTTCCCTCGGTACGAGAGGCCATTCCCTTCGCAGGTGCATGCACCGCACCACCACGAGCCTCCGCGGAGGACGCGCTCCGTGCCACCCGAAGGAGGGCCGCCACGGGCGTACGTATCGGGCGCGTACCAATCGGCCGTCCATTGCCATACGTTGCCGACGGGATCGTAGATGCCCCACGCGTTTGGCGGAAATGCGCGCACGGGTGAGACGTAGAGGAAGCCGTCGGCGCGCGTGTTGTGCGCATGCGACGAGCCCTGCCAGAAATTGAGCGCGAGCTTTCCATTTCGCTCCGGCGCGTCACCCCACGGATAGCGCGTGCCGCGCGCGCCCGCGCGCATCGCGTATTCCCATTCGGCCTCGGTGGGAAGACGCTTGCCAGCGTGGGCGCAGAACGCGGCGGCGTCGTGCCAGCTCACGAGCACCACGGGCGCGTCCGCGGCGAGGAAACCCGACGTTTCCGGCGTGCCGGGAAGAAAGGGCTTTTGCCACGTCGCGCGGGGCATGCGCTCCCACTCCCAGTCCTCCATGCCTTCGCGCGCGCCCATGCCGAAGCCGGTGCGCTCGGCGGTGGTGACGTATCCGGTGGCGGCAACGAATTGCGCGAACGCGGCACGCGTGACCAATGTCGCGTCGATGGCGAAGCCTCGCACGGCAATGTCGTTTCGCGGGCGCTCGTCGGGGCGGGCCGCGTCGCCCTGCCCGCGCTGGAGGACGCCGCCGGCAATGCGTACCATGCCGTCGTCCGCACGCCCGACGGACGCGACGGCAGCTGCGATTGCGATGGCGCACGAGAAGACGACGCAGCGCCGCATGTCAGTTCCCCGCGGCGCCCGGCTCCGGCGGCGTGCCCAGACTGCAGTACTGGACATCGCATTTTGGAAAACGCTTCGCGCAAGCATCGTCACACGCGGCGGCCTGCGCGGGCGCGCGCGGTTTTCCTTTCCCAGGTTCGTGACACGCCAACGTGCACTTGTTGAACTTGGGGCAAATGCCCGTGCACCCGCTGTCCTTCCACTTCGCGGCCTCGCTCTTTCCGCAAGCCTTCGCGGCGGCGCCGCAATCGGCGGTGGCGCACTTGTCGCGGCGCTGGAGGCACGCCTGGCGGCAGGTGCCGGTGCTCGACGCGCACGCGCGCCGGCACGCGTCACCGGCGGCCCCGGCGGCACACGGAGCTTTGCACGACGAGCACGTGGTCGTGCAGGCGGCCTCGCAGGTGCCGCATGTCTTGGTGCAGTCATCCTTGCAGCTGGTTTCCTTGAAGTAGCATGGCTCGTACACGCACGACTGCTCCGAGCGGAGCGCGCATGCGAGCGGCGACGACTCCGCCCCCTCGTCCTCCGGCGGGGCGGGCACGTCGAGCGCGCAATTCTGCGCCAGCGCATCGATGGCCGCGGCCTCCGTCCAAGCCGCGGCGCTCATCCACGGTGCGGGCGCGGCGGGCGCCGGAGGCTTCGCGGAAGCCACGGGAGATGCCTCGACGGCGGGCGCGGGGCCCGACGCTGCGGGGCTGTCGGGTTGGATCGAGCTCGTGCGACAAGCCGCCGCGACGAGCCCGACGCCGATCAGCACGAAACCATTTCTCGCAGTCTTCACCGTACGTAGTTGCAACATGCCGGCAAGGAAACGTCCAGCGCGGCGCGGCGCATCCCGAAGGGCGAGGCCTTGCGTCCGGGAATAACTGAGCATATACTCATTAATTATGGCACGCCCTCGAAGCGACGACCGACGTGCATCGCTGCTCGCAGCGGCGACGAAAGTCTTCGCCGAGCACGGGCTCTCGGCGCCGACGTCGCTCATCTCGAAGACCGCGAAGGTCTCCGAGGGCTCGTTCTTCACGTACTTCAAGACGAAGGACGAACTGATCAACGCGCTCTACCGTGAGATCCGTCTCGATCTGGCAGCCGCCGTGATGAACGGCTTTCCGCGCAAGGCGAACGTGCACGATCGCCTCGAGCACATCTGGACGCGCTACGTGTCCTGGGGCGTCGAGAATCCCGTTGCAAGAAGGGCCCTGAAGCACATCTCCATGTCGAACGTGATCACAGAGGCCGTGCGCTCCGAAGGCGGCGTGCTCTTCGCGGAAGTCGAGCGGCTCCAGCTCGACGCGGTCGAACAGCGCAAGCTACAACACCTCCCGCCCCTGATGGCGTCGCAGGCGCTCAAGGCGCTCGCGGAGATGACGATGGATCTCATCGCGCGCCAGCCCGATCAGGCCGAGGCCTTCACGTCGGCTGGCTTCCAGATGTTGTGGGGCGCGCTGACCAGCAAGCCTTAGCATTTTTGTTCTCAATATGAGTGAGTACGCACTCAAAAACCACGGAAGGTTGCGAGAGATGAGCACAGTTCTGGTGACCGGCGGCTCGGGTTTCGTCGGCAGCTACGTCATTCTTCAATTGTTGAACGCGGGGCACGTGGTGCGCACCACGGTGCGCTCGCTCACGCGCGAAGAGAGCGTCCGCGCGATGCTGAAAGGCGCCGGCGCAGATCCGGGCGAGCATCTCTCCTTCTTCGCCGCCGACCTCGAGAGCGACGACGGGTGGGCCGAGGCAGTAGCCGGCCGCGACTACGTGATGCACGTGGCGTCGCCGATGCCAAAGGCCGCGCCGAAGACGGAAGACGAAGTGATCATCCCTGCGCGCGGCGGCGTGGTCCGCATACTCACGGCCGCGCGTGACGCGAACGTCAAACGCGTGGTGCTCACCTCGACGTGCGGCGCCATCTACTACGGCCACCCGTTGCAGGCCGCGCCGTTCGACGAGACGAGCTGGACCAACATCGACGGTGAGATGAGTGCGTATGTGAAGTCGAAGGCGCTGGCAGAGCGCGCCGCGTGGGACTTCATGGCCGCCGAAGGAGGAGCGCTCGAGCTCTCCGTCGTCAATCCGTCCGGCATTTTCGGGCCCGTGCTCGGGCCGGATTTCTCCTCGTCGATCGAGCTCGTGAAGCGCTTGATGAACGGGATGCCCGGTTGTCCGCAGCTCCACTTCGGCGTCGTCGACGTGCGCGACGTCGCCGATTTGCACCTTCTCGCGATGACGAGTCCCGCGGCGAAGGGCGAACGTTTCATCGCCGTCTCGGGCAACGCGATGTCGATGCTCGACATCGCGAAAGTGCTCAAAGCGCGCCTGGGAGACTCGGCGAAGAAGGTCCCCACGCGCGAGCTGCCAAATTGGCTCGTGCGGTTCGCGGCGCGCTTCGATCCGGCGACGCGGCAGCTGCTCCCACTGCTCGGCAAGATTCGCAATGCGACGAGTGCGAAGGCAGAACGCGTGCTCGGCTGGAAGCCGCAGCCGCCCGAAGACGCCATCGTCGCGACCGCCGAAAGCCTCTTGAAATTCGGCATCGTCCGCTAGAAACTCGACGGCGGACGCGCTAAAAATGCGGAATATTGCGGGCATCGCCGGACGGCGGCGGAAGTGCGTAATCTCGAGGCATGAGCACGGTGTTTGCGCATTCGGTCGATGGCTTGGAGATCACGCGCGTCGAAAGCGATACGCGACTCTGGACGGGGCACGCGACGCACTATGGGATATGCCTCGCGGTAGGGGGCGCGTTCGACTTTTGGTATCGGAAGCGAATTGCGACGCACGCGGTGGGTCGGCTCAAATTGAAGGAACCCGGCGAAGTGCACCGCGACGTGCGCGTGCACGAGCCCGTGACGGCGGTGAGCATCGCGCTTTCACAGGCATGGGCGGAGCGCGCGTCCCTCGCGTGCGGGATGACCTCGGTGCCGCATTTTTCCGCGCCGGTAACGCGTGGTGGTGGACGCGCGGAGCGCAAGGCGGCGCGGCTTTATGATGCGATCACGGCGGTGCATCCGGATCGGTTCGAGTGGGAGTCGCTCTTGGTGGAGACCATGGGGATTCTTTGGAGCGACTACGGCGAAGTCCGTGCGCGCGCGCCGGAGGCGCCCTCGTCGTCCGGGGAGACGGCGCGGCGAGTGCGCGAGTATTTGCATGAGCATATGCGCGAGGGCGTGAACTTGGATGCGCTGGCGACGGCCGCGGGCCGGAGCAAATTCCATATGATGCGCCTGTTCCGCGCCGAGTACGGGCTCGCGCCTTACGAGTATTTGACGCATCTTCGGGTGGCGCGGGCGCGGCTCTCGTTGGCGGCGGGCGTGCCGGCGGCGAAGGTGGCGGTCGACGTCGGGTTGTACGATCAGAGCCAACTGCATCGGCATTTCAAGCGAATTACCGGGATGACGCCTGCGGCTTACGCGCGGGGGTAGAGCAACAATGCCCAAGACGCGGGGTGAGGGCGCGCTCCATGTTTTAGACCAAGGAGCGTTGGCTATGGGTCGATTTGGCATTTGGGCTTTCGGTGGGATTTGCATGGTTGTCGTGGGCTGCACGGATCGGGCCTCCCCCAAGGAGGAGAAGGTGACGTGGTTGGGGCATGCGGGGTTCGAGGTGGTTTCGCCCGGCGGGACGCGGCTGCTCATTGATCCGTGGATCGGGGAAAATCCGAAGGCGCCGGCAGAATGGAAGGACATGGGCCGCTATGCGCGCGAGAAGCCTCTGGCTATTTTGGTGACGCATGCGCATGGCGATCATGCGGCGGATGTGCCCGCGATTGCGCAGGCGAGCGGCGCGCAAGTGGTGGGCACGGGCGAGCATCTTCGGGCGATGAAGATCCCCGAGGCGCAGCAGCACATCATCAATGTTGGCGGGCCGACCCGGCTGGGGGACGTCGTCGTGCATGCGGTGCCGGCGATGCACTCGGGCGAGGGCGGGCGGCCTCTGGGGTACGTGCTCACGTTCGAGGATGGGCGCTCGATGTATCACACGGGTGATACGTGGCTCTTTGGCGATATGGCGCTCATCGAGGAAATGTACCACCCGGACGTCGTGCTCCTGGAGGCGGGCGGCGCGAGCTGGGGGCTCGATCCGAAGACCGCATCGCTGGCCGTGCGAAAGTATTTTCACCCGCGGATCATCGTGCCGATGCACTTCGGCACCTTCCCGGAATTGTCCGAGGAGGCGGAGGTGCGCGCGGCGTTTTCGGGCGATACGCGCGTGCGATTTCTCACCCCGGGGCAGACGGTGCTGCTTTGACTCGACGCCCGAGCAAGCACTACGCGGCGGCGCGGACTTCGTTGCTACCGTTCGAAAGCAAGGAACGGAGTGTCGGGGACGGCAAGAGCATCCATGTTTGGACGGACGCACCAAACGTGGAGGAGCGATCATGAGCTTTCGCATTACCGGCTTGCCCGCCGAACCGTTCACTCATCTGTTTTCCCTCTCGGACGAGGAGCTTGCCGCGCGCGGAGCCGTCCGTTTGATCGCCGACGAGAAGCCGGGTTATCCGTGCCGCGTTAGCCTGACGGATGCCGAGTCGGGTCAACATCTCGTGCTGACCCACTACGAACATCATCCCGTCGCCTCGCCGTTCCGATCGAGCTATGCCATTTACGTTCGCGAGGGAGAGACGACCTACGACGAGATCGACGCGGTACCGGAGCAGCTTCGCTCCCGGCTCCTGTCGGTCCGGGCCTTCGACGAAAAGGCCATGCTCGTCGGTGCGGATGTCGTCGACGGCGGTGAGCTCGAAGACGCGATCGCGCGGCTCTTCGTCGATGGCCGCACCGCGTACTTACACGTCCACTTCGCCAAGCCCGGCTGCTATGCAGCGCGGGTCGACCGCGTTTGAACACGGTGCCGCATGGACTGCCGCTCGCAGCGCGTTTAGGCTCCGCGCAGGAGTCTGCCGCCATCGAAATAGCTCGCGCACCCGCTTGGACCGAAGCCGTCTTCCACGTACTCGCGCACGTCGACGCCGGTACGCTGGCGCCCTCTTGTTACGAACCTCACTATACGGAGTGGGTCGCACGCTTCCTCGGCGATCCGCGACGGCGCGCGCTCGCAGCTGACGCCAAGATCCTCGCCGTCGTCGCGTCGACGCACGATGCTCTTGCTCGGATCCAGGCGCTGGCGTGGGTCTTCGCGGACGCGGAGGGCGCCGGTGCAGTGCGCGCGCGCGATCTCGCCGATCTCACGCAGACGGACGTCGCCGATGCGAGCGCGCTCGCCGCGGCGCGCGCGGGTGGCCATGCCGTGGAGATCCTTCGAGCCGCCGCCGAGCTCGAGCTACCTCTCCTCGCGACCCTTCCGCCCGTCGGGATCGATCGCGCCGTGCAAGACGCGCTCGCTCGGATCGCGCGGGCAGCACCTTCGCTTGCCGATTGCTCGCTCGCACTCGTTCGTCCGCTTGGGTTGCGCGGGCGGGTCTTCGGTGCGTCGATCCTCGCGGGCGTGCCCGGGATCGCGTGCCCCGATGCCGAGCATGTCGCCTGGCAGATGGCCCACGAGGCGACGGTTCGCGACGTGCAGCACGCGAGTCCTTCCGGCTCGTTCGTCGACATCGAGCGCCGGGCCATCGCACTTCTGCGAACACGCGCGGCGGCCGCGGCGCTCTCGGAGAGCCATGGACGCTGGATCGCACGTTTCGACCTTTCGAAGCTAGAGCCGCACGCTCCGGGATAGCTCGGAGCGATCGCGGACGTAGTGGACCGGCCCGCGCGACGTCGTGCTCACCTGCCCCGCTTCGTCCTTGTTCACCACGACGAGCACTCCTGCGACGGGCACGACGAGGCGCCCCCCAGGCGCCAGCGCGTCCATCCAGGCCGACGGGACTTCTTCTCCAACGTCGAAGCCAACGGAGACCTTGCGCGCGCCGCGCCAGACATCGGTATCGTGCGCGTCGCGGCGAAGCACGCGAACGTTGGACGCGCCGCGGAGTAACTCGGCGGCCCGCGCGGAGAGGTCGGCGTCGATCTCGATCGTCGTCACGGCGCCGCGCTCGCCGACGATGGTCGCCGCGACGGCTGCGCCGTAGCCGGTGCCGCCGCCGAGATCGACGAGGGCGTCGCCCGCGCCGAGATCGAGCGCGCGAAACTGCGCGATGTACGCGTGCATGGCCGAGATGGTCGCCTTCGCCTCGGCGTCGTCCGTGTCCTCCTCGAGCGAGATGGCGACATCCCGATGCGCCTCGGCGAGGGCATCGATGGGCACGAAACGCTCGCGTGGAACGTCGCGAACCGCACGGGAGATGGCGTCGGCATTGGGATCGATTCCGCGTCGCGCGAGCTCCGACGTGCGCGCGTCGCGTGAGAATGCCGCAAATGCATCGTCGCTTTCGAGCGCGATGCGATCGGGTGCTCCTTCGTCTTTCGCGAGCTCCCGCCAGAGATGATCCAGCGCGAGAGTCCGCGCAGAGTGCTTGGGCTCGAGGAGCTCGATCTGCTCGTCCATCGCGTGCTCGAAGTAGTCGCGTGCAGGTCCATCGTACGCGAAGCGATCTTTGATCTCCCGAACGATGGGGCGGAAAAGCGCGTGCCGGAGTGCATGGCAGCGGCGGAAGTCGAGCTCGAAAGAAGGGTCGACCCACTCGGAAAGAAAATCTTGATCGCCATCGTGCCACCACGGGTAGCGATGGACGCGCACGCCCGTGTTGGATTCCCAGTCGGCGCGCTCTTCGTCGATCGGCGAGCCTGGATAAAGGCGGAACGGATCGACGGAGAGAAAGCCCGTCGTGCCTCGCGCGTCGCCGAGGAAGAGGCGCTCGAGGTAGCGCGCCGTCGTACGGAGTGTCGTCTCGGTCTCACCCGGATGGCCGACGATGACGTTGGCCCCCCACGGAACGCCGAGATCGCGCGCCCATCCGGCGACGCGCATCATCTGCTCGAGGTAATCGGAGAGGCGCCCGACCTTTCGAATGCGGCGCACGTGATCGGGATCGCCCGATTCGAGCCCGAAGCCGGGCGCCACGTTCGCGCGCTTCATCAGGGCGATGTCCTCGCGTTCCAAAAGATCGAGCCGGACGAGGAGCCAAACTTTGCGCGCCCGCACCGGTCGTGCGGCAAGGCCTTCGAGAAATGTGCGGCGCCACGAGGTCTTCATCCCGAAGAGCGCGTCGGCGATGAAAACGGTCCAGCCCGAAAGATCGAGAAACCGATCGAGGCGGTGCATCTCCTCGATCGCCTGCTCGGGATCGAGCGCGCGCCACGATGTATCGCGTTTCGCACGTTCCATGCAGAATGCACAATCATACGGACAGCCGCGCGAGAGATAGATCTCCGCCTGCGAGGCGATCGTCCGCGCAATCGGGCGGTAGCGCGCGAGAAGGTCCCAGTCGACCGGGGGCATCTTGCCGGGATCGGCGACCGCCTCGGGCCCGAGCACCCGGAGCAGCGGCCTCTTGCCCGTGGCGAGCGCCGATGCGAGACGACTCATCGGCCCCTCACCGTCGCCAACGACGACGAAGTCGAACGGCGAGTCGTCGCGCGTGAAGTCATCGGGACGCGCGCTCGGGTGATAGCCGCCGGTCACGAGCCACGCGCGCGTTGCGAGCGCTCGGACGCGCCGGCCGAGCTCCATGACCTTTAGGTAATCGTACGACGAATAACAGGCGATCCCGACGAGATCGTAGGGGCCCCGCGTCAGCAGGCGCACGAGGTCAATCGGTCCGAAGGCGCGCTCGGCGTCGAGATCGACGACGTGCACCTCGACGTCCGCCGCGCTCTTCATGGCGGCCGCGATCGCGAGAAGCTGCGGCACGCCGAAGTTCGCACCGCCGGTGAAGAGGCCACCGGGCCATACGAGGAGGGCGCGCGGGCGATCGGCGCGCACCGTCGTCAATCTTCCCCTCGTTTCGGCGGTATGATCGAGAGGCACGGCCTGGGCGCCCTGGACGGCTTTACCTTCAGGCAGGGCCTGGGGAGACCGCCATCGGCCGGTGGCTTTGCGGGTTGGTCCTCCGGCGCGATCGCGGCATCGCCTTCGTTCGGGGGCGGAGGGGGAGGCGCGAAAAGGCATGGCGCCGGCTCGGCGTCGGGCGCCGGCAATACTTGCGGCGACAGGCAAGGCTGAGGGTCCGTCGCGGGCTCCTT
>Ga0193753_10002928_pt1 | contig 13021 bp, 8 predicted proteins | sample H1c2metaG_FD_144925 | JGI IMG/M metagenome (GOLD analysis project Ga0193753, IMG submission 144925) | Soil microbial communities from a riparian zone of the East river system, Colorado, United States - H1c2 | ecosystem: Environmental > Terrestrial > Soil > Riparian zone | place: USA: East River... | reverse complement strand
CTTGCGAAAGCTCTCAACGAAGTCCGCCGAGGAGAGAGTTGCAGAAGCCGAAGTTGAGAGCTTTCGCAAGGACCTCGGTCCCTTCGTCGTTGCCGCCGAGACAACGCGCATGCCGATGCTATTCACGGACGCCAAAGCTCGCGGCAATCCGATCATATTTGCCAATGACAGCTTTCTGGCTCTTACCGGGTACCAACGCGAAGAAGTGCTCGGCCAGGAATTCAGCTTCCTTCTGGCGCGCGGGACTGCTCCGGAGGCGTTGGCGCAAACGGCTGCCAAACTTGAGCACAGCCATGACGACGGTTCGGAGAACTCCTATCGCCGCAAGGATACCAGCGAGTTCTGGGGTGCCACCTTCATCAGCCCGGTTCGGGATGAGCACGGTGAGGTTGTGCAGAACTTTGTCTCGATCGTGGATCAAACCCGTCACAAGCAGGAGCAGGCTCATTCCCGGATGCTCATCAATGAGCTGAATCATCGCGTGAAGAATACCCTGGCGACGGTCCAAGCGATTGTCCGGCAGGCGTTGCGATCCGCTGTAGACCCTGAGGTTATCCGCGAGTCCATCGAATCCCGGCTCTCAGCACTGGCGAGATCGCACGACTTGCTCACCACAGAGAACTGGAAGGGGGTCGGGCTCTTCGACCTGGTCAGCGCGGCGTTAGCACCCTTTGACGCCGCCGATGGCACGGAGGCGCGCATTGTCGTCACCGGCGAGAATATCTCCCTGCCGCCAAAAACAACCCTGGCTCTTGGCGTTGCCCTTCACGAGCTTGCGACCAATGCGATGAAACACGGCGCGTTTTCCAAGGAGACGGGTTCAATCCGGATCGCATGGAACATTGATCCCGCGCAGCAGGGTGACCGGCTAATCCTACGCTGGCAGGAAAAGGACGGTCCGCCCGTTACACCACCTTCGCGCAAAGGATTCGGCTCGCGCGTGATAGAAGAGGGGCTTGCCCATGAGCTGCAAGGAACGGCGCACCTCGAGTTTGCGGCAGACGGAGTGGTCTGTACGATCAATGTGCCTGCGCCGCACGCTGCTACGTGACGAGTAAGTTGCTTTCTGGCCGCCGCGTCCTCGTTGTCGAGGATGAAATGCTGGTCCTGATGGTCCTCGAAGACATGCTGGCAGATGTGGGCTGCGAATCGGTAACGGTTGCCGCCACGGTCGATCAGGCGCTTGCACTGATTGGTACGCAAGTCTTTGACGCTGCGCTGCTGGATTTGAATCTGAACGGCACCACAAGCTATCCGTTGGCGGAAGCGCTCGACGCACGCGGCGTTCCGTTTTTCTTCTCGACCGGCTATAGCGCTCAGAGCATCAAGGAGGCTTACCGCGACCGCCTCGTGCTGAAGAAGCCGTTTGAGCTTAAGGACCTGGTTGAGGTATTGACGCGCCTTTCCTTGACTGATCGCGCGACGGCAGTAATTTCTGGTTGAAGACGCCGTTTAGTACTTCGACGAACACCGCGAGCTAATAGCAACAGACCCTTAAGAGGCGCGGATCGCCCGGATCAGCGGCCGGACTCGCATGATCTGCATCGCGCGCTGCAAATCTCTCACAGAGGGCCGTGCTAGCTCTCCATTTGGATAGTGCAAAGCGCGATCAGTGACCAAAGCCGGTAAATTTACTTGGAGCCATCTGCTTCCGTACGTTGCCGTACCGACAACTCTGCAGGCAAGGAGCACGGTTACCTGACGAAAGGATACGGTGGCGAGTGCCCGTGCCATTTTTGAGTTTCATCCTTGGTTATGGAAAAAGTAAAACCTGTGTCAAGTGGAGCTTCATTGGCGAAGCGGCAGACCACAACCCGGGACGGCGCGGTCTTCAATGAAAGCGCAGTGCTGCCTTCCCCCGCCGCACAAGCATCGCTCGCCAAATGGCATTCCATGATCGAAGAGCACGATTTTAGCGATTTGCCTTCGATCGTCGCCGCCGACGCCGTCTTTCGCTCGCCGGTCGGGTTGAAACCCTATCCGGGACGCGATCTGGTGTGCCTCTTGCTGAGGACCCGCGGCGGGCGTTTTCGAGGATTTCAAGTATCACCGTGAATTGCTCGACGGCGAAAACGCCGTTCTCGAGTTCAGTGCGCACATCGGCGACGTAGATCTGAAGGCCGCTCACATGATTCGCTTCAACGCGGCGGGCGAGGTCGTGGAAATCGAGAAATTTGTGCGCCCCGCGGAGGGCGTCAAGGCGCTTGGCAATGCGATGGCTGCGAAAATCGGGCCCCAAGTGAAAACGATGCGTGCGCTTGTGTAACTAGCGCGATCCGAACCACCGACATATGCGTTTGCCCGTCAGGACGCCATGAGGTGGGGAAGCGGTCGATCACCCCTCCCCAGCAATTGGGTGAACTCCCGCGCAACCATCGGTCTACTGAAATAGTGGCCCTGTCCGTAGGGACAACTTCGCTCCTTCAGGAATGCCAATTGCTCTCGTGTTTCAACACCTTCGGCCACGACCAGCATGTTCAGGCTCCTTCCCATGCTGATGACGGCGCTGACAATACCGGCATCGTCAGCGTCGGTGGTGAGATTGCGTACGAATGATTGGTCGATCTTCAGGGTGTCGATCGGAAAGCGTTTCAGATAGCTCAGGCTCGAATAGCCCGTCCCGAAGTCATCGAGTGCGAGCCGCACACCGAGATCCTTGAGGGCCTGCAGCACCGCCGCGGTGGATGTCGAATCCTGCATCAGGAAGGTTTCGGTCAACTCGAGTTCCAGGCATCTATGCTCTAGCCCCGTCTCGGTCAGAATCGCACTCACTCCCGCAACGAAGTCTTTGGCTCGCAGTTCCACGGCGGAGATGTTGACCGCAATGCACATTCGCGTGAGGCCCGCGCACTGCCAGGCTCTGGCCTGGCGACAGGCTTCGCGCAGGACCCACCGGCCAATCGGCACAATGAAGCCGCACTCTTCGGCGATCGGTATGAACTGCGCAGGAGACACCAGCCCGCGCCGCGGATGGCGCCAGCGAATGAGTGCTTCGGCACCAGGCATCCCGCCGGTTTCAAGATTCATCTTGGGCTGATAGTGCAGTACAAACTCGCGCCGCTCCAAGGCGTGACGCAGATCGTTTTCGAGAGACTGCCTCTCGATCGCACGCAAGTTCATCGCCGGCTTGAAGAACTGAAAATTATCGCGACCGCTGTCCTTCGCCTGGTACATCGCGAAGTCCGCATTCTTCAGTAGCGTCTCCACTTCAGTACCATCGCCGGGATAGGCCACGATGCCGATGCTGGCCGTAATGTGGATTTTCTGCTCGTCGATAAAAATGGGCAAACGCATTGCTTGCAGAATTTTGTCGGCCGTGATGGCCGCGTCCTGCGCATGCGCGACTTCCGCAAGCAGGATGACAAATTCATCACCACCTTGCCTGCTGACGGTGTCGGAGCTGCGCACGCAGGAGAGCAATCGCTGTGCCACAGACTGCAGCAGGCGATCCCCGTTGGCGTGCCCGAGGGAGTCGTTCACGTGCTTGAATCGATCTACGTCCAGGAACAGCACCGCCAGCTTCTTCTGGTGACGGTGCGCCATCGAGATCGCCTGGGTCAGCCGGTCACTCAGCACTATCCGGTTGGGCAAGTCGGTGAGGCTATCGTGCTGTGCCAGATAGGACATTCTGAGTGACATCGCCCGCGCCGCGGTGACGTCATGGAACACCATGACAGCGCCGGTCACCTGACCGCGGCGGTCGTGGATCGGAGCAGCAGAATCCTCGATGGCCGCTTCAACTCCATCGCGCCGGATCAGCACGCAGTTCGGCGTGAGACCTACTGTCTTGTTCTCGCGAATCGCCAACGCCATCGGATTGCTGACGACTTCTCGAGTGTTGGCGTCGATGATGTGGAACACCTCCTCGAGTGCATGGCCTGCCGCGTCTTCTCTCGACCAGCCTGTCAGCCCTTCGGCGACCACATTCAGATAGGTCACCGTGCCCCAGACGTCGGAACTCATCACCGCGTCGCCAATGGAGTTGAGCGTGACCAGAGCGCGCTCCTTCTCGTTGAACAGCGCCTCGGCGTTCGCAGCACGCTCGACCATGCTGCGCAGGGTCTTCGGCAACAGGTAATCGTCAATGCGCGACTTGAGAAGGTAGTCCTGCGCGCCACGCTGCACAGCCAGTTTGGCGACGGCCTCATCTTTCGAAGCGCACAGGACCAGAAACGGAATCTGCGGTGCTGCGTGAAAGAATTGATCGAAAGTCTCGATGCCCACGCTGTCGGGCAGGGAGAGGTCGACCAGGATGGCCGCCAGCCCTTGCGCCCTTTGTCTTTCCGGTTTTCCCTCGTCGATCAGTCGTTGCAGGCCTTCTGCGCACCCGCGAATCCATTCGATCTCGAACGGCTCATCGCCTGAATTGATCAGGGCCTCGTGAACCTCACCGGCATCCGTCGCATCATCTTGAATCAGCAGTATCTTCTGGGACATCAGTCCTTCCTTGTGCATACCTTCCTCCCGAGGTTACTCAAGCAGGCGCCCGCAGTGCAGTCCGTACGGTACCGCACATAATCGGTTTGAAAATGATGGGTACATACCGTTACGGCCTCGCGGTGAGATCGCGGCAGGCAGAGCAGCTGGACCTGCGACAAGACGAGCGCGATTTCTTCCAGCCGACCCCCGATCTATGTTGGGTCTATGTTGGTCAACGCACTGAGAATCGGTTGTGCCGGGTGTACAAGCACTCAATGGACCGCCGATGCAATCAAGCAAACAGTGGCAATCCGCACGTCGCGATTGCAGCGCCAGCACCTGAGGTAATGCTTTGCGACTCCGCGCGGTCCACTAATTCCACTGACGCCAGGACTCTGAATCCGAATATCCCCTCTGGGCCCTGCTCACCTCCCCTTGCGGAGACGGCTCATAAGGATTCAGCCTCAGCCCGTTCTCGCCTGCCGATGCGAACGGGATTCTTTGCGGAATCGTACCCTTCTGAGACGACCCAGAGGTACCGTCGTTTACTGCGCTCCTGATCTCGCGCAACTTTCTCCATTTGCCGTTCCTTCATGGACGGCCACCCAGGGCACGAGATTTCGGGCACCTACCGTCCTGTGAACACCGGCGGCCGCTTCTCGTGGAACGCGCGCAGGCCTTCGGCGAAGTCCTCGGTCTCGAAAATCCGCCGTGCGTGTTCGAACGCGTCCGACATCAGCGCCGCTGAGCCGGCTCGCGCCGTGCGCCTCATCAGGCTCTTCGCTGCTTCGAGCGCGAGCGGCTGTTTGCTCGCGATCTTGGCGGCCAACTCGTGCGCCGCGGCCAGGGCTTGGCCAGAGGCGACGACATGATTCACGAGGCCGGCTTCCTTCATCCTCACCGCCGACCACATTTCTCCTGCGAACAACAGCTCGCTCGCAAGTTTCGGCGGCAGCATGCGCGGTGCGATCACTGCGGATACGGGCCCGAATCCCACGAAGTTCGCATGCGCGTCGCCGATCCTGGCATCCTCGGCCGCGATTACGATGTCGCAGAAGCAGCACAGCTCAAAGCCGCCGGCGGCGACGACGCCGTTAACGGCAGCGATCACGGGACGCGGGAAGGCCTCCAGCGCCTCGAACATTTTCGGCGCCAAGTCGTAGAAGCGCGCCCGCAGTTCCGGCTCCTGCTCCCAGCGCTGCAATTGCCTGATGTCCGCCCCCACGCAGAACGCACGTCCCGATCCTGCAATGATGAGCACCCGAACGTTGCTATCGCCTTGTGCACGCTGCAGCGCCGCCGCGAAGGATTCGATCATGTCCACCGTGATCGCATTCAGAGCGTCCGGACGATTCATGGTGATCGTCGCGACGTGGCCGCTCTTCTCGTACAGGATGGAATCGCCCATGAGTTCTCCCGGCGCGCGCGCCTTGTAGAGTGCGGCCAAAAGGCGCTCCTGAAAGGCGTCCCTGGCCGCCGACAAGCTGTCCACATGCGACTCCGATCTAAGTTTGTTATCGGCATTAAAGCTGATAACAAGCTTAACTAAGTGATATGTTCAATTATTAATTAGAGAGTTATAACTCGGTCATTCTTTATTCACTATTCGGAAATACTCTCTAGAGAAATACACTTGGAGCGCTATGAAGAGTTCCCCGGCGGCGGCTTCAGCCTGTCGACCATGCGGCAGAGTTCCGCGACCGAAGCGACCTTGATCTTGCGCATCATGTTGCTGCGATGCACCTTCACCGTGGTTTCGGTGACGCCCAGGTCGCTCGCGATCTGCTTATTGAGCCGGCCTTCGGCGACCTGCACGAGAATCGCGCGCTCGCGGGGTGTCAATCCTTCGAAACGCGCCTGCAGTGCGACCTGCGCCTTTTCATTCTCGCGGCGCATCCGATCGCGCTCGAGACCGATGTTCACGGCGTCCAGGAGATCCTGCTCGCGGAACGGCTTGGTCAGGAATTCGATGGCGCCACCCTTCATCGCCCGCACGGACATAGGAATGTCGCCGTAGCCGGTGATGAAGACGATGGGCAAGCCGATGTGCGCCTCGGCGAGGTCGCGTTGAAAATCCAGTCCGCTGCGTCCGGGTAACCTGACGTCGAGCACCAGGCAGGTGGGACTGTCGGGCAGCTCGGATTGGAAAAAGTCGGCGATTGACGCGAACAGCCGCGGCTGCAGCCCTACGGACCGCAGCAATCGTCCGAGCGACTCGCGAAATTCCCCATCGTCGTCGATCACGACGACGCAGGCATCCGAATCCGATGCGCCCTTGGCTCGCGATCGAAGCTCCACCGATGTGCCTCCTTTCGTGAGCGCCATCGCCATCTACGATTGTTCAGTGTAGTCCCAACCTGCGGACTTGCACACGGCTTGATCCCTAAACCATGGCAGCCAGGGGGAGTGTTGTCCGAGCAATCACGGATCTCGATCGTCGACGACGACCGGTCGTTCCTGGACTCGATGCGGAGGTTGCTCAGATCATTGGGCTACGATGTTGCGGCCTTCCAATCGGCCGCCCTGTTCCTGGCATCTCCCAGGCTCGCGGCCACGGACTGCCTCGTCGCCGATGTGCAGATGCCGCTGATGACGGGCGTCGAGCTCTACGAGCACCTGCACAGCACAGGCCAGGTCATCCCCACCATCCTCGTCACCGGGTATCCAAACGCCCTTGTGCAGGAGCGCATGCGAAACCTGGGAGTGGAGTGTTACCTGCAGAAGCCACTGGACGAAGCGGTACTGATAGACTGCCTGCGCTCCGCCTGCGCGCGAAGCGACGCACCGCACAAGGCTCAATGACATCGCCCGGCGGGATTCTCCGATGGAGTTCAGCAACACACACATCGCCGAGTCGGTACTGCCCGAAGTCGGCGAGGTGCTGTGGCGAGACACTGAGCGCGTCTTCTGTCGACTATCGCGAGATGGGGAGGAGAGCGACAGGCACGCCTTCATTCCCGTGCCGTCCGGCTCCGGGCACCCGACGCTTGAAAGCATCGATCGACTCACACATGAGTATGGCCTGCGAGAGCATCTCGAAGCGTCGTGGGCGCTGCTTCCGGTTGAACTCGTGCGCGAGCACGGACGCACGATGCTCGTCGTGGAGTACGCGGGAGGCGAGCCCCTCGGCCGCCTGATCCGTGGGCCGTTGGAGATCGGCAGATTTCTACAATTCGCTGCGGCACTGGCGTACGCACTGAGCCGGCTGCACGGACGCGGTGTAATTCACAAAGACATCAAGCCCGCGAATGTGCTGGCGGATTCCGCGACTGGCAGAGTCTGGCTCACGGGCTTTGGCATCGCTTCGCGCCTGCCGCGTGAGCGCCAGGCGCCCGAACCACCAGAGTTCATTGCCGGCACGCTCCCATACATGGCGCCCGAGCAGACAGGTCGCGTCAATCGTTCGATCGATTCGCGCAGCGACCTCTATTCGCTGGGGATCACGTTCTACGAAATGCTGACCGGCAGCCTGCCGTTCGCAGCAAGCGATCCGATGGAGTGGGTGCACTGCCACATTGCCAGGCAACCGCCGATGCCGGGCGAGCGCCTGGACAATGTCCCAGCCACGGTTTCCGCGATCACGATGAAGCTGCTCGCCAAGACTGCCGAGGAGCGGTATCAAACCGCGGCGGGGGTCGAGAGCGACCTGCGGCGGTGCCTGTCCGAATGGGAGACGCTCGGATGGGTCGAGGACTTCAGGCTGGGCCGCCATGACACTCCGGATCGCCTCATGATCCCCGAGAGACTGTACGGCCGGGATGGTGAGATCGACACGCTGCTCGCTGCCTTCGACCGCGTCGTTGCCGGCGGCCGGCCGGAACTGGTGCTGGTGTCGGGATACTCCGGCATCGGCAAGTCGGCGGTCGTGAACGAACTGCACAAACCGCTGGTGCCTCCGCGCGGCCTGTTTGCATCGGGCAAGTTCGATCAATACAAACGCGACATTCCGTATGCCACCCTGGCACAGGCCTTCCAGAGCCTGATCAGGTCGTTGCTGGGCAGGAACGAAGCAGAGCTCCGCAAGTGGCGAGACGAGTTGCGCGAGGCGCTGGATCCGAACGCTTCGCTCATGGTCGAACTCGTTCCCGAGCTCAAACACATCATCGGCGAACAGCCGCCCGTGCCCGAACTTTCGCCACAGGAAGCGCAGCGACGCTTTCAGTTGGTCTTCCGCCGCTTCATCAGCGTGTTCGCGCGGCCCGAACATCCGCTTGCACTGTTTCTCGACGACCTGCAATGGCTGGACGCAGCGACACTCGACCTTCTCGAGGACATGTTGACGGGTACGGACCTGCGGCACCTGTTGCTCATCGGTGCCTATCGCGACAACGAGGTCAGCGCCACGCATCCACTGGTACGCAAGCTCGACTCCATCCGCCAGGCCGGCGCGAAAGTGCAGGACATCGTCCTCGCTCCGTTGGCCCGCGACGATCTGCGACAACTGCTGTCGGACTCGCTGCGCTGCGAACCGCGGCGTGCCGAATCCCTGGCGCAATTGCTTCACGACAAAACTACCGGCAATCCGTTCTTCGCTATCCAGTTCATCGGCACGCTCGCCGAGGAAGGCCTGCTTGCCTTCGACTATGGCGCAGGACGCTGGGAATGGGATCTGAACCGCATTCGCATCAAGGGCTATACCGACAACGTCGTCGAGCTGATGGTGGGGAAGCTGGCCCGCTTGCCTGCGACGGCGCAGAAGGCGCTGCAACAGTTCGCCTGCCTGGGCAACCGCGCCGAGTTCGACATACTGCAGACGGTCTACCAGGAATCGGTCGATGAATTGCACGATCGCCTGTGGGAGGCGGTGCGCGCGGGCTTGATTCTCCGCTCCGAAGATTCCTACCGATTCCTCCACGACCGGGTACAAGAGGCCGCCTACTCGCTGATACCGCAGGAACAGCGTGCCGAGGCGCACCTGCACATCGGCATGCTCCTGGCAGAGCACACGCCTGCGCAGAAGCTGGAGGAGGCGATATTCGAGATCGTCAACCAGCTCAACCGCGGCTCGCATCTCCTCACGGCCGCGCCGGTCCGCGAACGAGTCGCGGACCTGAACTTGATTGCCGGGCGGCGCGCAAAGAACTCGACCGCGTACGCCGCGGCGCTGATGTATCTCGGAGCTGGCAGGGAGTTGCTGACGCAGGAGACGTGGGATCGAAACTACCCGCTCATCTTCCAGGTCGAGTGCCTGATGGCGGAATGCGAGCTTCTGACGGCGGACAAAGTCGCGGCCGAGGACCGCCTTTCAGTGCTGGCGCAACGCGCGAAGAATCGCCACGACTTCTGTGTGGCCACGCGATTGCGGCTCACGCTGTACACCGCCATGGACCGGATGGACCTTGCGGTGGACGTCTTCCTGGATTGGCTGCGTCGCGAGGGCACGGTCTGGCCCACCCATCCGAGCCACGACGACGTGATGCGCGAATACGAGCGGATATGGGCCATGCTTGGCGATCGGCAGATCGAGTCGCTCATCGACCTGCCGCTGATCACCGATCCGGATGTCCTCGACACGATGGATGTCTTCACGGAGATCATGACACCGTCGCAGGCCTTCGATCAGCACCTCTCGTCGCTCGTCATCTGTCGCATGGTGACTTTGAGCATGGAGTATGGCAACTGCGACGGGTCCTGTTTTGCCTACGTATGGGTCGCCATGTTCGGCGGGCCACGTTTCAACAACTACGCGGACGGCTTCCGCTTCGGCCAGCTCGGCTATGACCTGGTCGAGAAGCGCGGCCTGACGCGCTACCAGGCACGGATCTGGATGAACATGGGTTCGACAGTCCTGCCGTGGGCGCAGCACCCCGCCAAGGGGCGTGAGCTGGTGCGGCGCGCGTTCGACGCCGCTTACCGGATCGGCGACCTCACCTTTGCCGCGTACAGCAGGGATCAACTGGTCACGATTTGCCTGGCGGCTGGAGATCCACTCGCAGAAGTGCAAACGGAATGCGAGAACGGCCTGGCATTCGCCCAGCGTGTGGAATTTGGTTTTGTCGTCGAGCTGTGCCGACCCCTGCTCGGTTTCATCCGGGCCATGCGTGGACTGACACACGAGTTCGGGCACCTCGATCATGACGAGTACGAGGAAGTCGCCACGGAAGAACGCCTGAGGAGCAATCCGAACCTGGTGTTTGCCGAGTGCTACTACTGGATTCGCAAGTCGCAGGTACGCTTCTTCGCCGCGGACTTCCAGTCGGCGGCCGAAGCCTCGCTGAATGCGGATCGGTTGGTCTGGACATGCGCAGCAATGTTCGAAAGCGCGGAGCATCGGCTGTACGGAGCGCTGGCGCACGCGGCCGCTTGGGATTCCGCGGCTGCCGATGAGAAGCAGAAACATCTGGACACAGTGCGGGTTCATTCGCGACAGCTGGAAGTGTGGGCCGAGGTCAACCCGGAAACCTTCGAGAACCGCGCGGCCATAGTTGCGGCGGAGATCGCGCGGATCGAAGGTCGCAGGCTCGACGCCCAGGATCTCTATGAGAAGGCCATCAGCTCGGCGCGCGCCAACGGCTTCATACACAACGAAGCATTGGCGAACGAGATTGCGGCGCGATTCTATGCCGCAAGCGGCTTCGACAGGATTGCGACGACCTATCTGCGAGACGCGCGCTACTGCTACCTGCGCTGGGGAGCGGACGGGAAGGTCCGTCAACTCGATCAGCAGTTTCCGCAGCTGAAGGCCGACCGCCCGATCGCGGACCCCACCGCCACGATACTGACGGCCAGGGAGCATCTAGACCTGGCCACCGTCATCAAGGTGTCGGAAGCGATCTCGGGCGAGATCGTGCTGGAGAAGCTCATCGATACGTTGATGCACACGGCAATCGCGCACGCCGGCGCCGAACGCGGACTTCTCATTCTGCCGCGCGGTGATGAGTTCTGGATCGAGGCGGAGGCGACGGCGGGTAGCAACGAGCTCAAGGTCGCACTACGACAGTCGCTCATGACGGAGTCGCAGCTGCCTCAATCGGTCTTCAGGTACGCGCTGCGAACCAAGAAACCTGTCCTGTTGCAGGACGCGTCGGGAACAGACGAGTTCTCAGGGGACGCGTATGTCCGCACGCACCACGCACGGTCGGTGCTGTGCCTCCCGATCCTGAAGCAGGCACGGGTACTCGGGATGCTCTACCTGGAGAACAACCTGACGCCGCATGTGTTCACTCCAGCGCGCATGACGATCCTCAAGCTGCTTGCTTCGGAGGCCGCCTTCTCCATCGAGAACGCGAGGCTGTATCGCGACCTCGCGGAGCGTGAGGCCGCATTGCGTACGTTGCAAATGGAGCTTGCGCATGCGAATCGGTTGGCGACGATGGGCCAGCTCGCGGCCTCGATAGCGCACGAAGTGAATCAGCCGATCGGCGCGGCGCGCAACAACGCCCACGCGGCCCTGCGATTTCTCGTCAGGGATTCACCGGACCTGGGCGAAGTCCGGGAGGCGCTCGAATGCGTGGTCAATGACACCTATCGGGCAAGCGACATCATCGGCGGAATTCGCGACCAGGTGAAGAAGGTGCCGCCACGCATGGAAGGTGTCGACCTCAACGACGCCATACTGGAAGTGATCGCATTGATCCGGGGCGAGCTGTCGAAGCATCGCGTGTCTGTCCAGACGCGGCTCGAGGAGGATCTGCCGCTGGCGCGCGCAGATCGGGTCCAGCTGCAGCAGGTCATACTGAACCTCATCCTCAACGCTATCGAGGCCATCGCCGGGATCGAAGATGGGGAGCGGCAGCTGGTGGTCAGCGCGCAATCCAATGAAGTCGAAGGCGTGCTCGTCGCGATTGCCGACTCGGGGCCCGGCATCGCCTCGGAAGACCGCAAGCGCATCTTCGATTCCTTCTATACCACCAAGGCAGGCGGAGTCGGCATCGGGCTGTCGATATGCCGCTCCATCATCGATGCGCACGGCGGGCGATTGTGGGCGGACGCGCATCAGCCCCACGGTGCTGTCCTCAGGTTCACCCTGCGGGTGCAGGACTGAACCAAGGTTCAGCTAGCTCAACTGCAAGTCCGCACTGCCCGCCGACCGGTTGCGTTTCGCAACAGCCTTCCCTGCTTTTTCCCTGATCGACCCACCTTATCGGCGCGACGGCTCATGCGACCGATACCCGCGGATCGATCGGTAAACCATCGTGCAATGCGCACAAACGCCGCCGGCTGATGTGATTGCGTTCGGGTGTAAGCCAAAGCAGGCGCCACCCGAACCCGATCCTTCGATCGCCCCGCCACGCAAGGAGTCCAACCATGCAGAAGACCCCCGATCTTGATCGCCGGCGCTTCTGCGGATCTGTAGCCACGACGGTCGCTGCGGGTTCGCTGATCCTTCCCGGCATCTTTTCTTCAAGCAGGAGTGAGGCCATGAGCGCAAATGCAAAGCTGGCAAGCGGTGACGACACCGCAATCCGTCCGTTTCACGTCGACATTCCGGAAGCCGAACTGACCGAACTGCGCAGGCGCATCCAGGCAACGCGATTCCCGGAAAAGGAAACGGTCGCCGACGATTCGCAAGGCGTGCAGCTCGCAACGATGCAGGCGCTCGCACGCTATTGGGGCAAGGAGTACGACTGGCGCAAGGTCGAGGCGAAGCTGAATTCGTACC
>Ga0193753_10002927_pt1 | contig 13024 bp, 15 predicted proteins | sample H1c2metaG_FD_144925 | JGI IMG/M metagenome (GOLD analysis project Ga0193753, IMG submission 144925) | Soil microbial communities from a riparian zone of the East river system, Colorado, United States - H1c2 | ecosystem: Environmental > Terrestrial > Soil > Riparian zone | place: USA: East... | reverse complement strand
GAAACGCTGCTGCGCCGAATTTCGCGCACACCTGCGCCTACGGTGGGCATGGGCTTCCAATCGTCGGGGTCCATGCCTTCCTGAACATGCTCGAGTTGATAACCAATTTCGCGCCGCACCTCTTCCGGAAAAGCAATTAAATCTCCCTTGCTGCTACCCATCCAAATAACCGGTTTCATCGAATTTTAGTATGCACGACATTGTATAATTACACATGTAGCTGCATATCCGGGTCTATGTCTGCTACCCAGGGCGTGGTTGCTGCGTCACGATTTTCGCGTATTGCTGCCCGCTCGCGCCTCTTGACGATACGATACGTATCGTAGCGCTGCCCATCTGCGGCCATCGGGTTGGGGTAGACGGTGGATCACCCCCTCGCACGCCGCACGCTCGTCGAATGCCCAACCGTAAAGGAGATTCCGATGTACGACCAATCCAAGGTATCCGAGTTGATCCGGTTTGCACGAGTCGATGCGGGTTCCACCGTCATCGACGTTTACCCAGGCGACGGCGACTGGACCCGCCTCTTCTCCGACATCGTGGGACCCGAAGGACGGGTCTACAGCTTCGTGCCGGCCGAAGTTGCGCACTTCAAGAACGATCCGGTCGGCCGCATGCGCACGCTTGCGAAGGAGCCGGGCCGAGAGAACGTCGAAGCCGTCTCGGCGGACCTCGTGGCGATGTCGGAGGCCACGCAACCGGCGGATGTCCTGTGGCTGCACCTGTTCTACCACGATCTCCACACCGCGCTGATCCAGGCCAGGGGCGCGACGGCGGCCCACTTCAATCGAGCTGTCTACGAGCGGCTGAAGCCCGGTGGGTCCTATGTCATCGTAGACCACGCCGCCGCCGTCGGGACGGGCACTAGCGACGCCCAGTCGCTGCATCGGATTGAGCCTGCTTTCGCTCGCGAAGAGGTGGAGGCGGCCGGGTTCCTACTGGACGCGGAAAGCACCATGCTCGCGAAGAAGAACGATCCGCACTCGATCAAGGTGTTCGATCCCTCGATCAAGGGCGAGACCGATCGCTTCGCCTATCGGTTCGTGAAGCCCTGACAGGACCCGGCGCCGACTACATGTCGACCAAGGCTGCTTGGCCCATTGATATCTCGCCCAGTTGAGTCCGGGCCGGATCTTGGTTCGTCATGGCGGGAAGCGGCTGATCGGCTCATCGAGTGCAGTAGCCATTGCTGCGCAGGATATCCCCAAAAGGATGATGATCCGCAGAAGAGTCATTGCGTCCGTCCTGGAGACGCATTGACAGACTGAGGCCCGATCAAGCGCCGATCGCGCTTAAGGTTTTTTGCGCGATCACAGACCGGGCGATTCGCGCTTGAGCCGCCCATCAACTCCAAGCCGATCGGCGCCCACGTCAGAAACTCGCGCGACTCAAGCGGCTTGGCTATCAGATAGCCTTGCGCCAAATCGCACCCGAGTTCAAGAAGCAAATCCCAATCCTGTTCAGTCTCGATGCCCTCCGCGACAGTGACAACACCGAGCTTTTTGGCCATATCGATACTCGACTCGAGGATGATCCGCGCGGCCTGCTGCGTTGCGGCGCTCCTTATGAATGACTGATCAAGCTTAATTTCAGTGAACGCGACGCGCGCGAGCTGCTGCAGCGACGAATAGCCCGTGCCGTAGTCATCGATGGACAATCCGAAACCTTTCATGCGCAGGCGCGACAAATTTTCGAGCAAGTGGCCGATATCAGTCGTCGCGGCGGATTCAGTGACTTCGAGGATAATGTTGCGGCAATCAAGATTTCTGCGTTTTACAAGTTCGGTCACGCGATCGGCGAAATTGACGTCGGCCAACGATTTGGCCGAGATGTTGATCGACATGCTAACGTCCAAGCCGCTGTCTGCTCGCCATTCACAACAGAAATCCACAGACTTACCGAGTATCAACCACGTGAGCTCATCGATCCGGTTGTGAGTCTCGAGCGGCCCAACAAACGCGTAAGGAGCCACAATGCCCTTTTGCGGATGGCGCCAGCGCGCGAGCGCTTCAGCGCCTTTGATGAGTCCGGTTGCCAATTCCACCTTGGGCTGAAAAAACGGCTCGAACTCAGCATTTCTAATCCCTTGTACGATCTCTTCGATGGTAAAGGAGATGGCGTCCCTCTGAGTCAGTTTGGGATTCGCCTGCACGGGGACATAAAGTTTCATCAATGCCGCCAATTTCTCCGGCGTGATCGGTTTTTGAATGACCCCTAAGATTTTCACGCCGTACGCCCGGGTCATCGTCTCGACCGAGTCCAGCAGCACGCTCTCCAAGGCACTGGCAAGGATAATTGCCACCGGAATGTGCGCTTCGCCCACATGACGCATGAATTCAAGACCGTCCATGCCCGGCATGTCGAGGTCGCTGATGATGATGTCGATCGCCGCACCAGGTGAGGTGAGGATCGCGAGCGCCGCATGGCCGTCGGCAGCCGTCGAAACCTGCGTAGCGCCCAGACGCGCGAGCATCTTCACCAGCATTCCGCGCTGGAATTCGTGGTCCTCGACCGCCAGGCACTTCAGCTTGCCAAGGCCCATCGACCCTCCCCGCAATAGTGATTTAGCCGTTCCAGCTCATGCTCAAATGCTCTCATGCTCGCCCGGACTGTCAGCCAGTCATCGGCGCGGCTGGCGCGCTCCAGGCGCTCGCAGACCGCGGCGAGCTGCGTGGCGCCGATAATCTTGCTCGCACCCTTGATGCGGTGGGACATCGTCGCGACTTCGAGAATATTCGATCCGGCAACCGCGCGCTTCAGCATGGCGGCGTCATCCGCATTCACCCGCCGGAAGTCCATCAGGATTTCACGCTCCGCCGCTGCATCGCCGCCCGTGAGACTGGCAAGCGCGGTGTGATCAAGCGGTGCGGCCGTTCGCGGAATGGGCAGCCAGCGATCGAGCTTTTCCGACAATTCTTTCAATTCAACAGGCTTCGCAAGATAATCGTCCATGCCGGCAGCAAAACAGACCTCTGCCTCCCCACCTAGCGCGTTCGCCGTGCACGCGATGATCGGAATGCGCTTGTCGCCGTTCGTTGCCTCGCATTCACGGATGCGGCGCGTCAGCTCGTAGCCGTTCATCTGCGGCATGTTGCAATCTGTAATCACGATGCCGAAACGGCCGGACTTCCACTTCTCCAAGGCGACGAGACCGTTTTCCGCGCTCTCAGTGGCATAGCCGAGCAAATTGATCTGGCGCACGATCAGAGAGCGATTAGTCGGATGGTCATCTACGAGCAGCGCGAGCGTCCCCTCGGCCTCGGCGCTCGCCGTGTTTGGCGCCCGGCGGCGCATCTTCGTGGTGCGCAAAAAATCCGTAGGACCGACCGGATCCGTTTCGGGCAAGTCCTTTTCATTGGCGATGGGCAAAGACAGTTCGAGGGTCATGGTAGTACCCGCCCCCACCTTACTCACCATTTCGATCGAGCCGCCCATCATCTGAGCAAGCCGTTTGCAAATCGTTAGCCCAAGACCGGTGCCCCCAAATCGGGGCGTGATTTCGTGCGCCGCTTGGACGAAAGGCTGAAACAACCGAGCTTGATCTTCTTGAGATATACCAATTCCAGTGTCGGTGACCGAGAAACGCAGACGCTCCTCTCCGTCGGCGCGTCCCAAGAATTCCGCCTTAATTTCGACACGCCCTTTTCTAGTGAATTTCAGCGCGTTGCTGACGAAATTGTTAAGAATCTGGCGCAACCGCATCGGATCCACGAACAGCGCCGGGCTGATTTGCGGGTCGATGTAGCATGTCAGGTCAACGTGTTTGCTGCTCGCGTTGCCGGAGAAGATGTTACTCACCGCCTTAACCGTTGATGCGATCGACGCAACGATCGGGCGCACCTCGAGCTTGCCCGCCTCGATCTTGGAGAAATCCAAGATGTCATCAATGATTCTCTGCAACGATTTGCCGGATTCGCGCACCACTTCGAGCGTGGTACGTTGCTCAGCGTCGAGAGTCGTGAGGCTCAATAGCTCTAGCATGCCGAGCACACCGTTCATGGGTGTGCGGATCTCATGGCTCATGGTCGCAAGAAAGATGCTCTTCGCTTGATTGCCCGCCTCAGCAGCTTCCTTTGCATCGTGTAGGGTTTGTTCGAGTAGTCTTTGACCGCTAATGTCTGCCCAATAGCCATTCCAGAGGATGCAACCGTCGGGTTCCTTGCGCACCGATGCGCAAGATCGTATCCAAATTGTCTCGCCAGCCGCGCGCTTAATGCGAAAGTCCTGGCGATGAGGCCCAAGCGTTCGCACGGAGTTCTGCACCGCAGCGACAAAAGCCGGTCTGTCTTCCTCGAGAATACAGGCCAAGAACAAGTCTGCGTTTTGAATCATTGATTCGCGCGTGATGCCGAACAACTCTTCCGAAGAGGCACTTACGAATTCGAAGCGGATCGAGCCGCCATGGGCGTCCGACCGGGCCCGATAGGCCGCTCCGGGCAGGCTATCAGCCATGTCGCGTAGTTTACGCTCGGCGTGATGGCGTGCCCGAGACTGCACGATGAACCCTAGATAGCCGGAGATGAGCACGGCAAGGCTAATGAACAGCGCCGCGAGGAGAGCAAGCTGAGCGCTCTCGTGACCTTGATGATCCGCGGCACGGCGCACCTCGAGCAGCCGCATCTCCTCTTGCTTCAATTCATTCGTGAGGTTATGTATCGCATTGGTCGCTGCGCGCCCAAGTCCGTCAGGTGTCCAAATGTGCACACTTTTGGTGCCCTCCGATTTGATCCGCCGTTCGTTCTCATGCATGATTGATATGCGTTGCGCATTCAGAGTTTCGAGCTGAGATACGCGGGGTTGCTGATGATCCTCGTTGTCAGTCGTCAATTCTTTGATCGCCATGACGGCAAGATTTTCCGCCGCGAGAGCCCGATCGCGATCTTCTAAGAACGTCTCTGCGGTCGTCAGCAAGTAGGCGCGCTGCGCGGACTCCGCGCGACTCATCTGCTCAACGACCTGGTGATAGTCATTGACTATTTCCAGCGTGTGGCTTACCCACTTCGTCGATTCCGTGGCTCGAACGCTGACGCCATGAAGTATCCAGGCACACAGGATGATCACGGCGGCAGCCGCTACAAAGGCAATATGCGCAACCGACTCAGACCAATGACGTTTGAAGTTCATCTTCAAACAAACTTTGAAGTGGAGATCACTTTGGAAGATGTCGGATTCGTCTTGCTGCTTGCGGCGCAGTGGAGAGAGTGTTCGATTTGGTGCAACGCGCGAGGTCCTGTCAACCTAAGGTACGTCTGATGTTCCTCTCGACAGGGCTTAATTCTGTGTGGTCATATCGCAGATCCATCCAAAGATTCCCGGCCGCCGCCGCTATTTCAGTTAAAAGCACCCCGCCATTAAGGGTTTTCCCCGCGTTCGTCGTCGTCAGTGTAGGGAAAATTCGGACATCGCATGTCAGATCGAGTCTGAGCCAATACAGATTGTTACTCGCCCTTCGGTCTCGCCTTTTCACGCTGCCGTCGACAATTCCTCCGTCGTTCAATGCGGACAGACGTCTGCATTAGTCGGCGGTGCGCCGCGTTGCGCTGGCAGCCCGTACTGCTTGCAATCGCTGGGTGAGGCAGGATGCCGGAGCGCCGCGGTCAGGCTCGCGCCTGACTCGCCGATGTCGGCCGAAGACAAGGCTGGTGAGGCGTATACGCCAATGGCCGCCACCCGCGGCTGTGCCGAACGAGGTGAAAAAAGCAATCGACAATGGGCGACTGGGATCAGCCTTATCAAGCTCTCGTCCGCCAAATTCGACTGACATAATTTAAACGAGTTGAAACATGGAATAGGGACAGCTCAGCAAGAGTCTTACTCAACGAAGCGAATTTACTGTGTTGGCACGATACCGCATCCCGTGTGCGGGCAATGCGGCGTGACATTTATTCAGGAGTTAAAACGATGCGCGCAGTCGGCTATTCCGCACGAGGCGTCTTTGATCAGGCCACGCGACTCATGCACTGGTTGACTGCCGGCCTGATGCTATCCGCATTTGCACTTGCGTTTTCCATCGATCTCGCGACGTCTCGCGCGGCGCATACAGTCTTTCTGCAACTTCATCGATCTGTTGGACTGACTATCTGGGTGTTGACGCTGTTCCGCTTGGCGTGGCGCTACTTCGCCAAATATCCCGATTGGCCGAGCGACATGTCCCAGACGATGAGAGTCGCGGCAATGACGAGCGAGTACGCTTTCTACGCCCTCCTCCTGGCGCAACCGCTTCTGGGACTTCTGCAGACGAACGCTCATGGCGATACCGTGAATCTGTTCTTGCTCGGACAATTGCCCGCGTTGATCGAGAAGAATCGACCGCTCGCGCACCAGCTGTTGACCGCCCATAAGGCGGTCGGCTTCTCGCTGCTCGGCCTCGTTGTGCTTCATGTGTCAGCCGCGCTTTTCCATCACTTCTGGCGTCGTGACGATGCGCTCACGGCGATGCTGCCGGCGGCGGCCGCGTGGCGCGCACCTAAGCTGCGGGATAATCAATCTCGCGAGGCGGACGTGCTCCCGAGTGGGAGCATTAATTCTTCGATGCCCAATTCAGCGAGCTCTTCGAACTGAATCCATCGCGCTTGCCGCTGGATTTCACCTACAGGCCAAATCGCAGTGAATTTATCTGGAAAAGTCATCGTCGTTACAGGCGCCTTCGGCGCTCTAGGACAGGCAATGTCCGTTTGCTTGATCGCACACGGCGCAAAACTCGCGCTCCTTGGCAACCGAGTTCGCCCCGGGGTTCGGCATCCCGCCGGCGCCCTGATCTATACAGGGGTGGATTTGTCACGCAAGGATGCCGCGAACGCAATTTTTGAGCAAGTGTTCAATCAGATGGGGCGAATAGATGGACTCGTCAATCTTGCCGGCGGGTTTCAGTGGGATAAAGTAGAGGGTAGCTCGCTTGAGAGTTGGGAATCAATGTTTCGCGTAAATTTGATGACTGCGGTCGTATCGTGCGGGACCGCACTGCCTTATCTGTTGCGCACTAAATGCGGCGCCATCGTAAATATTGGGGCGATGGGTGCGATCAAGGCTACGAGCGGGATGGGTGCATACGCCGCGTCGAAAGCAGGCGTTGTGAAATTGACGGAGGCGCTTGCCGATGAGGTGAAGGATCAAGGTATCACGGTCAATGCCCTATTACCCAGTGTTCTCGACACGCCGAGCAACCGAGCGAATATGCCCGACGCCGATTTCACTCGGTGGGTGAGTCCGATGGCGGTTGCTGAGGCAACCGCGTTTCTCGTCTCTGATCTGGCTCGTGCGATTTCCGGTGCATCGTTGCCCCTGGCGGGGCGCGCGTGACATCGCGCGACTGTTCGCTCCCGAAAGGATTGCGCCGACGGGCGGAACGTGAGAATGAGGCGCGAGAGTAACGGGTTGGAAAATCGTCCGCTGCCGATGGCACCGGCAGCGGACGATACAAAGATCAGCGGTGCTCGTCTCTGATTACCGCACCCGTCACCGGGTTGAGGATGAAGCGCTCGAGATGCCGCTCGTCGTCAAACATGTTGTCGAACGATCCCGTCACCACATCGAAGGACTGCTTCTGAGGAGCGACAGTGAAGGCCGGCTTGCGCAGGCCGTTGCCGTGATCGCGGGTCGCCGGCCCATTCACGCGTGTGAAAATTAACCTTCGGCCTCAGCAAGATGCCAACGCAGCTGCCCTATTAGCGGCCAGCCGTTCCACGCGAGCCATCATCTCGAAGAACGCACTAAGGACATTGGAGTGCCGCTTCGGCTTCGAAGGAATCCGGTGTACAGATGACACCCTGCTCGCTCTAGAGCTTGATTGCCACGGAATAAATGGGCCAGACCCGCAGTCTTATGGCTTAAGAGAACCAATAAAGGCAAGCCCAAGGAGAGACCGCGATGAGAGCGAATATAGGTGGCAAATTGTCGAGAAACGTACCTCGACTGGCGCTCATGATTGCTCTGCGAGGCATGTCTGCGGCGTCCGTTGCTTTTGCCACCCCCCCTAACGACATTGTTGTCGTACCCCCGACGCACCTGCCCACATTGGCTCGGGAAAGCGGCGAAGCGATGTTTCTGCACGATACCGTGGATGGACGAACCTTTTTGTATGTTGAACAACATGAAGGTGCTCAGCTAGCGATTTTTGATGTGACTGATCCAGGGTACGTGACGAGCAAAGGTTCAGTGCAACTTACCGGGGCGGGACCATTCGACTTTGTAGCCGATCTCGGAAAGCGCGGCGAACTCGTCAGATTTCGCGGAGGTCAGGGAGCAGCGGTGTTGGATCTCCGTAGTACTCCGGTGCTGACGAAGGTGCCAGGTCTGGACACACAGAATTCCACGATACTTTTGGCCGATGATAGCTCAAGGCTCACTGGCCGAGCCGTCAATGCAGCCGCCGGCCAAAGCACCCGAGACTACAGGGTATTTCGTAGCGGGGAATCGCCGAGCGAAGACCGCGTCGTTGAGGTAAAGAAAGTGCGCCAAGAAGTGACCAATCCAGATACGGGCACCACTTTCCTGCTTGCGGAGAATGGCCTATATGTGATTCGGCGACCGTCGCTCGAGGCAGCACTTGAGATCTTCCCAAGCACCGGCGGTTAACTCCGATTTGCAGCTCAATACTGGCTGCCGGCCAATAGAGAATCGTTGGACTCCTGAAGCGGGATTGGCCACACGATGATTTCGACAATACTGAATCGAGAGAACTCAGGTGCAGTGCGTTGAATCGCTGCGAGCGCAGGCTTACTTCGATCATGAACTAGATTCACCCGGCGCGGCGGAAATCGAGGGCCATGCGCGGCACTGTGGAAGGTGCTGCAGGTCGCTTAAGGACCTGGAGCATGTGCGCACCGCCCTGAGGCGGGAACTAACCTATATGAGTATTCCGCCCGCATTGGAGGCTCGGATGGCCCGCGCGCTCAATCAGGAGACCGCATTTGGAATTACGCCGGTCCATCGACGGGGTTCCAGAGCTTGGCGTCCGCGGCCCTTTTGGCAAGGCGCCCTCACAGGTATCGGTGGCATGGCGATCGCCGCGAGCATCGCATACTTTGTAATGGCGCGATCCTTAAGTTCTTCACTGCCCGGGGACTTATTAAGCGCTCACGTGCGATCGCTGATGCCAGAACACCTAATCGATGTAGTGTCTACCGACAAGCACACGGTCAAGCCATGGTTCTCAGGCCACGCCGATGTGTCACCAAGAGTCTCGGATTTCGAACTGCAAGGCTATAAACTCTTGGGCGGCCGCGCAGATTTTTTCGACCATCACCGCGTGGCCGTCGTCGTCTATCGGCGCGGTTCGCACATCATCAACGTATTCAGCTGGGACGGCAATCGAAGCGCCCTACCCAGAAACATGACCCGCGATGGCTACCAGTTGGCTTTTTGGAAATTGGGCGATATCGCATATTGCGCGGTATCCGATACAGATTGGGACGAGTTGCTCGGACTTGCCCAGTTGATGGAGGATTTGAGCGCGTGATAATTAAAACAAGATGGAATAAATCGCTTTTATCTGCAGTCTTCTCTGCTGAACTGCCACTTTCCAGGAGACGAACATGTCGGATGAATCGCGGCTCTCGCGTCGTAACGCCCTAAAGTGCATGGCCTACGGCGGGGCCGGAACCCTTTTTGCACTCTCCGGCGGAGTGCTCGCGCCTCTGGATCTGGCTATGGCCGCCGGCTACACCAAGGGCGCTGCCAAATTGGGCAAACCCTTGTTCGTTCAGATCAGCGACACCCACATCGGCTTCAACAAAGACGCGAATCCCGACGTCAATGCGACCTTGAACCAAACCATCGATATTGTGAACGGCATGGCTGATCAGCCGGCACTCATAATCCATACCGGCGATATCACACACCTCTCGAAAGCCGCGGAATTCGATCAGGCGCAGCAGATCTTCTCCCGCCTGCGAACCACCGAAATGCATACGGTACCAGGTGAACACGACACCACGGATGCGACCGTCACCGAATACTTCAATCGATTCGGTAAGGCCTCCGGCAACAAGGGGTATTACAGCTTCGATCACGCTGGCGTGCATTTTATCGCGCTCATCAACGTGCTGCAGTTTAAGCCGGGCGGCCTCGGCACCTTGGGCGCAGATCAACTCGCCTGGGTTGCGGCAGACTTGAAAGGACGATCGTCCAGCACGCCTATCGTCGTGTTTGCCCACATGCCGCTGTGGACGATCTACGAACCCTGGGGCTGGGGAACCGGAGACGCAGAACAGCTGCTGAGCCAATTGCGCCGCTTCGGCTCCGTGACGGTGCTCAACGGTCACATTCATCAGATCGTACAAAAGGTTGAAGGCAATATGACCTTCCACACGGCACGGCCGACCTCTTATCCGCAACCAGCCCCAGGCGTGGGACCCGGACCGGGACCGCTCAAAGTACCTTCGGATCACCTGGCCTCGATGCTTGGAATAACCAGTGTTTCGGTTGTTAAGCATCCGAACTCGTTGGCGCTAAGTGATACGGCGCTCGCCTGAACTCCGCGATGGTCAAGGCATGAAAACCAACATGATATCTGAGCTAAAGCGAGCCAGGTCCTTGGGCAACGGTAAACACTTACTGTGTTTCGCGGCGATGATTGGACTTTTTACTGTCTGCGGCCCTTCGGCCTCAGACCCCGCAGACTCGACCAAGGTCGTGGTCAAGGACTACAAGTTCACGCCGACACCTTTGACAGTTAAAGTCGGTTCAACGGTTACCTGGACCAACACGGACGATGAGCCGCACAATGCAACCAGCGATACGGGGCTGTCTTCCTCGCGGATCGCCTCGGCCGCGGCACCACTGGAATCAAACGTCATGCCGTCATCAAGTGGTATGGCGGCATAGTGTCCGCACCGCCGACAAAACTTTTTCTGTGCTGTTAACACGCGCACTGCAAAATCAATATCGCGGGTCGGCCGTCGCGCATCGAGCGCTGCAAGCTCTTGCCGGGCTTCCGGCCGACCGGCCTTGCCCTTCCGTATCTAGGCCCCACATAGGAGTACCATCCCACCTCTTCTATTCGAGACCTCCCCCAGGGGGCGCCTGGCTGGAAATGCGCGGGCGGGGGTCAAGTCCTTCGATCTAACCCGCTGGAATCTCTCCGGGCCTCCCCCCCAACCGGAGAACTTCTTGGCCCCAGTTGAAAATCAGCTGATCGCGAACCTGCCACGCAAATCGCAGTTGACCTTGATGCAACTCTGCGAACCGGTCCAATTGACGATGGCGCAGATCTTGTGCGATGGCGGTAAGCCCATTCGTCATGTGTATTTTCCCCTCGAAGGCTTTATTTCGCTGGTCACGCTGCTAGACGGCAAACCAGTTCTTGAGGTCGGTATGGTAGGTCGCGAAGGTATGCTCGGCGCACAGATGGCACTAGGCGTGATTAGCGAGCCATTGCATGCCGTCGTACAAGGCCCGGGCTCGGCGTGGCGTATCGGAAGACTCGCCTTCCGGCGCGAACTTCGACGGAACATGGCGTTGCAGCAAAGCCTCAATCATTACCTTCACGTGACCATGACCCAACTAGCTGGCTCCGCGGCCTGTTTACGCTTTCACCAAATCGGTCCGCGCTTGGCGCGCTGGCTTCTGATGACACAAGATCGAGCAAATTCGGATCACTTTCGTGTGACTCACGAATTTCTCGCTTTCATGCTCGGCGTACGTCGCGTCGGCATCACCACGGCCGCGGCCACCCTACAACGGCAAGGACTCGTCAAATATCATCGCGGTGATATCACCATACTAAATCGTGGCCGCTTGGAGAAAGCTGCCTGCGGGTGCTATGCCGCCGATCGCAAAACTTATGCTGAATTGCTGCACTAAAGGCGGGTCAAGCCACTCACAGGCGTCTGTTGTACAAATCGATTGGATCTACACTGCAGACGGCGCGTTGGCCCCACCCTCGTTTGCCCACTGAGCATCCGCCGCCATGTCCTTAGCTCGCTGCGCAGCATTTCGAAAGTTACGTTTAATCGCCACATAAATGCCGGCCATTGCCAGCAGTAAAAGCGCTCTTCGTATCATGGGGTACTCCTCTAGTTCGGTCATGGGCGAAAGGGCCAGCATCGTTGCTGGCCCCTATTTTTCGATCGACTATTGAACTCTGCCGGTCGATTTGACGCCGTAGAAATTATGCACGTCCGTCACCCACGTGCTGTCAGCCATCGCAGGCCAATGATCCTTGTCAAAGCCCGGTGCATTCTTCAGCTGTTCTTTCGATGCATTTAAGATAAAGCGCTTGTTGGCAGTGTCGAGTTTCAGTGCGGGCCAGGGAACAGCGAATAAGCGATCGCCCATTCCCAAGAATCCACCATATGATAAGACCGCATAGTTAATCTTCCCGGAACTCATATCGATCATGAGTTCCTTGATTGTGCCCAAACTTTCGTTTGATGTGTTGTACACGTCATTGCCGATCAGCGTGTCTGCCCCCATGAGCGAGGGTCCTGGACCCGATCCGACATTCTTGTACATGCCGTAGGTGTCACGGGAAATGTAATTCGTTTCCATGTTTACTCCGATTAGGTGTGAACGGCTCAAAATGAGCGGGGACGTATTGTTGCGCGGATGATTGTTTGCGACATCCAGCGAATGGCGCGATCGTCTCCGCCGCCGCTCTTCAGGTAGTGTCAGCTATCACTGTCAGACAGGCGATGGTGGCTGGCGCGATGCGTCGGCGCCGTTTTATCAAAACCCGATTCGCTCAGATCCGTTAAAAAGACGATGCCGGGTAGTCCATTAGCTCATAAGCATGCGCAACGATTCCTCGGTGAAGGGGCCGCCTGAGGCCCGGTCGAATGACACCGCAGTCACGCTGTGCGCGGCAGTCAACGCGTTGCGCGTCAATTCCAGCTGCTCGATGGTTTACGAAGTGATCTTCGGTTCCGGCGAACAACAGCACATCCTGCGTGATGCGCGCTGCCACTGGCGCGAGCCCATAAGCCTTGAAGGCATCGAGCACCGCGAACATGCATGTTCGCCAAACACCCACTGACCATTGCTCCACCGCCCAACGCGAGCCGATGTCGGGATTTCGCCGCGCTAG
>Ga0193753_10002926_pt1 | contig 13029 bp, 12 predicted proteins | sample H1c2metaG_FD_144925 | JGI IMG/M metagenome (GOLD analysis project Ga0193753, IMG submission 144925) | Soil microbial communities from a riparian zone of the East river system, Colorado, United States - H1c2 | ecosystem: Environmental > Terrestrial > Soil > Riparian zone | place: USA: East... | reverse complement strand
TGCACCATCGCCCCTGAAGCTATTGTGCCGGCTCCTCCACATTTGATAGCAATAGCCTTGCAGCCAGTCGCTCGAATCTCTTTTTGCCTGCGGTGCCGCTGGATCTTGCATGATCTTAGTGGTGGAAGCCTCGCTGACCCACGATGCAGGAAGAACTTGTTTGCCATTCCATTTCCCCTGCTGCAGGAATAGCTGGCCAAATTTCGCCATGTCTTCCGTTTTGAGTCTCAGTCCCCAGCCCCCTACGTCGATGCCGCGTGATTCCGTTTCCCAGTCTATACCGGTAATGCCAAGTGGTGTGAAAAGACGAGGCTTAAGGTATTCCAACACGGTTTGTCCGGTAACTTTTTGGACGATCGCCGAAAGCATGTAGGTAGCCATAGAGTTATAGACAAACTTGGTACCTGGCTGGTAAGGCACTGGGACCTGCAAAAATGCCTTTACCCAATTATCAGCGCCTGCGACCATTCCGGTTGGATCTTTTTCATGTCCAACGCTCATGCTCAATAGATGTTTTATCTTGAGCTCCGCGAGATTAGCGCTCACGTTCTGTGGTGTATCGTCTGGAAAAAATGAGATGACCTGATCTTCCACCGTCAACTTTTTCTCAGTTACAGCAAATCCCACAGCAGTTGCAGTAAAGCTCTTACTAACCGAATACATCGTATGCTTGAGATCAGGTTTGTAGGGATCCCACCAACCCTCGGCTACTACCTTGCCATGGCGTAAGATCATTATGCTGTGAAACTCATGATTGCTCTTTCCGGCGGCGTCCAGAAAATTAACGATGGCCTTTGACGATACCCCTTCATCCTCCGGATTGCTTCTCCGCAGATCAGACTGCGCTAATAAACCTGAAGTAAGTAATAACAGTAAGACAATTAAACTGGATCTCATCGGTAAAATGGGGTTAAGTATGATTTTGAATTTTTGTGGCCTTCCTTACTCGTCCATAATTCGTAATAATTGCCATGCGCAACACATTTGTAAGGAAAAATTATTATTTAAGGAGCTCAGAAATAGGTTCTTCCAATACAGACGCTATCTCGTAAAGTGTGTACAGCGTAGGATTTGTTTTACCATTTTCCAGGCGTTCAATGGTTTGCCGATCCTTCATACAGGCGCGTGCAAAATCAGCCTGGCTCCAGCCTTTCTTCTTACGCAGCAGAATAATTCTTTTACCAACCTTTTTGGCAACCTCTTCTTTTTTCACGTACGATTTTTTTCAAAATGAAGTTCACGGATAAATTATGATATTTTGTCAACGTATATGTTGACACGCCGCGCTGTGGACATTATATTTGATCATTGGTCAGGCTGTTTCAAAACAGCCATGAAAAAGCCTGCGTTAGGTTCCATCGAAGTTATCTTCATTATCCGTTACTGTTATGCTCAAAAAATCAAAGTTCAAACTCACCGTTAAGGGAGAGCCTGGCTTAAGCCCGCGCTCCAACAATCCTTTGCCCATTTTCTGCATTGTCACTCTCCAAAGACTTTCAGCCGTAACTTGCGTAATATGCTCGTTGAGGTTATGACGTGTCAGCAGGGAAATCCACCCCTCTATTTAAACTCATTGTTGATGGCTATGGAAATGTTTTTTGATGTTCTTGACATGGCGGAGGACGAAGCTGCACACAACGAACGCAAAGGATAGGTAGCTGCATTTTTTCAGCGCCCACCTCCCCTAAGATTCTAGGCTAATACCCGATTGAAATTATCCCACACAAATCTCGTGGCTTTCACCGTTTTGCCTCCAAACTCAGACGATTTTTCGTCGGCCGGCACACCGGACAGCGACCGGTAGAACTTTTCGGCTGGCGAATTACCGTTCAAAACCCACAAGTAATAGTTTGTTCTTCCAGAATCGATCAGGCGTTCGGCCGCGGCACGCATTAAGGCTTTACCTAAACCGTTGCCTTTAAGATCCGGACGCACATGCAAATTGTCAACGAGGGCCGCATAGCCCACTTCGGGAATATCCAACACAGAAATGAAGCCTATGACGTAGTGATCTGTTTCGGCTACGAGCACAAACTCCCTGGATGTAAGGACAGGCATCTTGCCCTTCCAGTATTTTCTCCTTTCGCCGTCCAGATCGTTGTCGAGGTAATTATCTGATAATAAACCCCTGTACGCAACCCTCCAGCTAGCAGCATGGAGGCTACCAATAGCATCGGCGTCGGCCCGACCAGCTTTGCGGATTACAAACCTTTCCATGGCAATGCAAATTTGAGGGAAAGTACCTATTTTAAGCTGTACATCCATTACTCCACCATTAGGTATGACGCCAAAAAAATTCTTACGCCACCACTTGCGTCGTATTTTTGTTGTCGCCCCAACGCGAATGATGTAATAAGAGTCACTATATTGAGGATCGTTGTGTTGGTGCATTTTATTGGCGCGGGAGCCGTGGACCGGCTATTATGTTAATTTTCAAACACTTGATAACCTAATCCTAAATCAGTAGAATGAAAACGATTCACTCGAAGACCGTCGTATTCGTTACGGGAGCCTTTGTAACACATGATGGCTGGCAACCCTGGATAGAATATTTCGAAGAAAAAGGTTACAAGGCGATGGCACCAGCATGGCCGTATAAGGATTCCCCCGCTGCGGTGTTGAGGGATCGACAACCATACGATACCGATCTGGCTGCACTAACCTTGTCGGAATTAATTGATCATTATGCCGGTATTGTAAATGGCATGCCCGAAAAGCCAATTGTCATTGGGCATTCACTGGGTGGACTCATTACCCAGATTATTGTGAACCGCGGACTGGCAGCTGCCGGCGTAGCGATCCATTCTGTACCGCCATTCGGTGTATTTCCTTATGAGTTTTCATTTCTCAAAGCGGGTTGGAAAGCGCTTGGCCTGTTCACCTCTCTGAGGAAGACTTACCTGATGTCATTCAAGGACTGGCAATATGCATTTGTCAATGGAATGTCGCTTGCTGAGCAACAGGCCGCCTACGATCAAAATACGATCCCCGAATCGAAAACTGTTGCCCGCGGGGGACTTACGTTCGCTGCCAAAGTGGATTTCTCCAGGATCCACGCACCGCTACTACTAACATCGGGGGATAAGGACAATATCATTCCCGCACACCTGAACATGCGCAACTATAAGAAGTACGTTCAAAATGGTTCTGTTCTCACCTATAAGGAATTCTCCGGCAGAAATCACTTTGTCATCGGGCAGCCCTCCTGGAAAGAGGATGCAGATTACATTCTCGAATGGCTCGATACCAATTAACTATCCAACACAACCCCTCATCCCCCATTTTCGTTCTAACCATTATTTAACTATTTAATCATTTGATTAATACTTTAGTTTTAATCAAACTTTATATATTTTTAATATGGATTAGAAACAACAATGGCTAAGAAGAAGAAGGTTGACGTAGACGTTTCAACAGAGGAGAAGATCAAAATTGCCGCCCGGACTGTGTTCACAAGGAAAGGCTATGCGGCAACCAGGACAAGAGACATTGCCGAAGAAGCAGGCATCAACCTCGCCCTGTTGAACTATTACTTCCGCAGCAAGGAAAAATTATTCCAAATGATCATGTTGGAAAAAATGACCAGTTTCCTGGGCGCAATTGTTCCGGTCTTTGACAATACTTCGATCACATTGGAACAAAAGATTGAAACTATAACCTCCAACTACATAGAAATGCTCAATGAGAATCCGGATATCCCGCTCTTTATCCTGAGCGAATTGCGGACGAATCCCGGATCACTCGTGAACCGGCTCCCGGTAGACCGGCTCGCACAATCGAGCTTTTTTAAGCAGCTTCATAAAAAAAAACCAGATTTGCACCCTACGCAGTTTCTCATGAACCTACTGGGATTAACGGTATTTCCATTTGTCATGAAACCTATTTTGGAATACGGTGGCCTACTGCCTGCAAAAGCGTTCCAGGCCCAAATGCTCCAACGTAAAGCCCTGATCCCGAAATGGATCAAGGCGATGATGAAAGTGGTATAAAAAATTTTATCACACTTTAAACATTTGATTAAAACGTCCGTTTAACCGACTACATCCGAAAAAACATGAGAGTATTACAACAGTGGCCTCATTTTCTATTCGTCTGCACGGCCATCATTATCGCAAGCCTTGAAAGCCAGGCGCAAATCACCTTGGAGAGCTGTCAGCAACGTGCCAGAGAAAACTATCCGCTTATAAGGCAGCGTGACCTTATCCATAAGGCGAAGGAATATTCTATCCAAAATGCCTCCAAGGGTTATATCCCAACCGTCGCGCTCAATGCACAGGAAACATATCAATCGGATGTTGTTAGACTCCCTGAGGAGCCGGGACAGGACTCCAGTTTCCCCGTGTTGAGCAAGGATCAATACAGAATATACGGCGACGTGGTGGCTACGCTCTATGACGGCGGCGCCATACACCAACAAAAGCAAATGCACGAAGCCAACGCAAAGATAGACGAGCAATCACTCGAGGTCGAACTCTATGAACTTCGCCAGAAGATAAATCAACTCTATTTTGGGATCCTAATGCTGGACGGACAACTCGCGCAGCACGCGTTGTTGCAAAACGATCTGGAACTGGGGTTGAGAAAAACGAATGCGGCCATTGCCAATGGTACAGTCCTAAAAAGCAGTGGAAATATCCTCCAGGCCGAATTGTTAAAGACCCATCAGACCGCCATCGAACTTCATGCTTCTCGTTTGTCTTACATTAAAATGCTCGAACTCATGATTGGTCAACCGTTGAATGAAAACGTCATTTTGGAAAGGCCAGCGCCAGCCCAGCTGTCACAAGACATCAATCGACCGGAACTCCAAAGCTTCGCGTATCAATCCAACGCCATTGATATCCAGCGCAAGATCCTCAATACACAGGTCAGGCCCAAACTATCGGCCTTCTTCCAAGGCGGGTATGGGAAACCAGGACTGAACGTGCTCAACACGGAAGCCGAGTCATTCTACATCACAGGTTTGAAGCTGAATTGGAACCTTACCGGCTTTTACACACGCAACCACGATAAAGAGTTGCTGGAGATCAAACGGTCAACGCTGGATGTGCGACGTGAAACGTTTCTTTTTAACAATAACTATCAAACCCGGCAGCAGTCTGCCGAGATCAGCAAACTTGAACAACTTGCCAGCACCGATGATGAGATCATAGTGCTGCGTAGTTCAATAAAAGAAACAGCGGCTGTTCAACTGGAGAACGGCGTCATTGACACCAACGACTATCTCCACGAAGTAAACAGCGAAAATCAGGCGAGACAAACCAAGGTGCTTCATGAAATCCAATTGCTGTTCGCACAATACAACTTGCAAACCACCACCGGAATTTAAGACACCGCAAATAAATCAGATATGAAAAGGAACATCACCATATTCGCTTCACTGCTAACGCTGGTATCGTGCACCACTGACAATCACCTTTACGATGCCTCCGGCACATTTGAAGCTATTGAAACAATTGTCTCTTCGGAAGCTTCTGGCACCATTAAAAAGTTTGACGTATTAGAGGGCCAAATCCTAAAACAGGGACAGTTCGTTGGCTATATCGACAGTATTCAGCTGCATCTGCAACGCAAGCAAGTACATGCGCAGATCCGGGCCGTGCTCAGCCGGAAACCGAACATATCCAAACAACTGGCCGCTGAGTACGAACAACTCAGTCACGCAAAAAGCGAACAGCAACGAATCGCCCGGCTTTTGAAAGCCGACGCTGCAACGCAAAAACAATATGACGACGCGGTGTCACAAATTGCCGTGATCGAAGGTCGGATCGAAGGACAGGAATCCTCCCTGGCCACCACCACGTCAAGTCTGACCCAAGAAGTCCAGCCGCTGCAAATTCAAATCGAACAACTCGACGATCAGATCTCCAAGTGTAAAATAGTAAACGAGGTCAACGGCACTGTGTTGGAGAAATATGCTGAAGCGTACGAAACGGCTGTCGCTGGCAAACCACTGTATAAGATCGCAGACCTTTCAAGTATAATATTGCGGGCGTACATTACTGCAGATCAATTGTCACGGGCGAAGCTTAATCAGCAGGTAACGGTCCTTGTAGACGCTGGTGAAGGAAAGTACACTCAACATCCGGGCCTGATCGAGTGGATCAGCAATCAGGCAGAATTCACACCGAAGACAATTCAGACGCAGGACGAACGCGCAAATCTTGTCTACGCCGCCAAGATAAGGGTGAAAAACGATGGATCCTTGAAAATAGGCATGTACGGGGAGGTTAAGCTCTAAGCATTTTAGCCATGGAATCCGTTGTACTAAAAGAGATCACAAAAACTTACGGGAAGGAGAAAACCGTTGCCGTAGACAGGGTGTCGTTCAGCGTCGAAAAAGGCGAACTCTTTGGACTGATCGGACCCGATGGAGCGGGTAAGACGAGCATTTTTCGGATGCTTACAACGTTGCTCCTACCCGATGGAGGCGCGGCGACTGTTGATGGATTCGACATCGTTAAGGATTACAAACAGATCAGAAACAGCGTTGGCTATATGCCTGGGAAGTTCTCGCTGTATCCTGATCTGACCGTTGCCGAAAATCTGAACTTCTTTGCCACAGTATTCGGTACGACACTTGCTGAAAATTATGACCTCATCCGGGACATCTATGTGCAGATCGAAAAATTTAAGGATCGAAGGGCTGGCAAACTCTCTGGAGGGATGAAGCAAAAGCTTGCGTTATGTTGCGCGCTCATCCATAAACCCACTGTACTTTTTCTCGATGAACCAACTACTGGCGTAGATCCTGTTTCCAGAAAAGAATTTTGGGATATGTTGAAAAGGCTTAAAGCACAAAACATAACCATAGTCGTTTCAACGCCATACATGGATGAAGCTACCATTTGTGACCGGATTGCGCTGATCCAAAGTGGAAAGATTTTGTCGATTGACACACCAGATGCCATCATGGCCGCATACCCTGATCAACTCTATGAGATAAAGGCGGAGAATATGTACGTGCTACTCAACCTCTTGAAAAAATATGGGGAAACCATCAATAGCTATGCGTATGGCGAATACGCCCACGCATCTTTTCGCGTGACCGATCAGGATGCGGTACAGTCGTATCTCAGGGCGGGTGGACTTCGGGAAGTTATCATGCACAAGGCGCATCCTACCATTGAAGACAGTTTTATCCACTTATTGACAGCGTAAGTCATGGATAAAGTAATTCAAACCAGCAGACTTACGAAACGATTTGGTGATTTTATCGCCGCCAATGAAATTACCCTGGAGGTCTTTCAAGGGGAGATCTTCGGATTCCTTGGTGCAAATGGTGCTGGCAAGACAACGGCCATGCGCATGTTGTGTGGACTATCAAAGCCCACGTCGGGCACTGCAACCATTGCCGGTTTTGATATATACAAACAAACTGAGTTGATCAAAAGGAATATTGGATACATGAGCCAGAAGTTTTCTCTGTATGATGACCTTACCGTATTGGAAAACATTTATTTCTTTGGGGGAATTTACGGGTTAAGCAACAAACAGCTAAAAGAAAAAAGCACGGAACTCATTGAGCGCTTAGGACTGAAACGCGAGAGCTCGAAGCTGGTATCGTCCCTCCCCTTGGGATGGAAACAAAAATTATCTTTTTCAGTATCCGTGCTGCACGAACCCAGGATCGTTTTTCTGGATGAACCGACGGGTGGGGTTGATCCTGTAACCCGCAGACAATTTTGGGACCTCATATATGACGCGGCCAACAAAGGGGTAACCATCTTTGTCACCACGCACTACATGGATGAAGCGGAGTATTGCAATCGTATTTCGATTATGGTCGATGGCCGGGTTGAGGCATTAGATTCCCCGACGAATCTCAAAAAACAATTTAACGCAAAGTCAATGGAGGAAGTATTTTATCAACTGGCAAGGGGCGCCAAGCGCGGGGATTGAAGCACTAGCTTGGTAGTGACGACCGCGTCAACAAGAAAACACAGACATGAAGCAATTCATCACTTTCCTGAAAAAAGAATTTGCCCACGTGCTTCGCGATAAGAAGACGCTGCTGATTCTTTTTGGAATGCCCATCGTCCAGATCCTGATCTTTGGATTCGCACTGACAAATGAAGTGACGAACGCCAGGATACTGATTGTCGATCAAGCCCAGGACGACATATCGCAACAGATCATTGCCAAGATTTCGGCCAGTCGCTACTTTGAAATTGAAAATATCATATCCGATGCAAGTCAGATTGATCGCGCTTTTCAACAGGGAATAATAAAAATGACGATCGTCTTCCCTGCAAACTTCAGTTCAAACCTCGCTCATGAAAACAAAGGACAAATCCAACTGATCACCGATGCATCTGATCCAAATACCGCCAATACATTGGCAAACTATGCATCCAATATCATCCAGGATTATCAGCGCGAAACGAATACCCTGATCAGCCAACCATTCGAAATTCGACCTGAGGTGAGAATGCTTTATAATCCACAACTTAAAGCTGTGCACAACTTTGTCCCCGGAGTGATGGCACTTGTGCTAATGCTGGTGTGTGTTATGATGACGGCCGTATCGATCGTCAGAGAAAAAGAAATGGGGACCATGGAAGTACTGCTCGTCTCTCCTTTCAAACCCATTCTTGTGATGATTGCGAAGGCGGTCCCATATCTCTTGCTTTCGCTGATCAATATGGTTACGATTTTATTGCTCAGTGTGTTCGTGCTTCAGTTGCCGGTAAACGGCAATATTCTTCTACTATTCGGTGAAAGCACGCTGTTCATCATCACGTGTCTAACCGTCGGGATCTTTATCTCGGTGCAGACCAGCTCGCAACAGGCCGCTATGCTCATCTCACTGATGGGAATGATGCTGCCCACCATCCTGTTCAGCGGCTTCATGTTCCCCATCGAGAATATGCCTATGCCATTACAGATTTTTTCAAACATCGTTCCCGCCAAATGGTTTTACATTATTGTAAAATCCATTATGATCAAAGGAGTTGGATTCTCTGGGATCTGGAAAGAAACGCTGATCCTTGCCGGCATCACGGTATTCTTGTTGGCCGTTAGTTTAAAGACCTTCAAAATCAGACTTTCATGAGAACGCTTCGGTTTTTGCTTCAAAAGGAGTTCAGGCAGATATTCAGGAACAGAACGATCCTGGCGATCATACTCGTCGTGCCTGCCGTGCAATTGATGATCTTGCCCTTGGCGGCTGACTATGAAGTAAAGAACATCAACATTACCATAGTTGATCTGGATCATTCACCTTATTCGCAGAAATTGATTTCGACGATCACCTCCTCAGGTTACTTCAGGCTTACCGGCTATAATCGATCATACAAGGACGGCTACAAACTCATTGAAAATGATAAGGCTGACCTCATCCTTGAAATTCCCGCTTCATTTGAAACGAACCTGGTTCGTGACAACGAGAACAAAGTATTCATCGCCGTGAACGCCATCAACGGGGTTAAGGCTAACCTCGGAGGCGCATACCTCGGTTCCATTATCGGGCGTTTTAACAATGACATACGGCTCGATCTCGTTCACGCACCGCGTTTTTCCCCGCGGCCCACGATCGAGGTTGTCGCTTCAAACTGGTTTAACCCCTGGATGAGTTATGATTTATTTATGGTCCCTGGCATTCTGGCTGTACTGGTTACGATGATCGGTGGATTTCTTACCGCGCTCAACATTGTAAAGGAAAAAGAGGTAGGTACCATCGAACAAATCAACGTAACACCTATACGTAAGCATCATTTCATACTGGGCAAGCTCATCCCGTTCTGGGTACTGGGAAACGTAGTTTTTACTATAGGTCTATTGATTTCGTGGCTGATCTACGACATTGTTCCAGTGGGCAGTCTCGGCGTATTGTATTTTTTTGTGGGCATTTATCTGCTTGCGGTACTAGGTCTTGGATTACTCGTTTCCACTTATTGCGAAACGCAGCAGCAGGCGATGTTCATCATGTTCTTTTTTATGATGATCTTTATCCTGATGGGTGGGCTTTTCACGTCAACGGATAGTATGCCGGATTGGGCCAAGATGGTGACGAAAGCAAATCCGGTAACCTATCTCATCGAAGTAATGCGGATGGTTATCCTTAAGGGTAGCCACCTGAGGGATGTGACCAAACACCTTGCGGTGGTCTTCTTGTTTGCCATTGTACTGAACGGCTGGGCGATCATCAATTACAAGAAAACATCTTGATCAAACTAAAATGTGCATTCACAGTTAACTTGACGTGACCAATCAGATACAACACGCATGCCTGTTGCTTCCCAACATGTCGTTAGCCTTGACCAGGAGGAGATAAAAAGCGAGTTTCTTCGCTCCAGGATCCTTGTTATCCTTTTTTCGGCGCTGCTGGTCATCGCTTTTTTAAATTACCTGCTGATGGAACGGGACCTCGTAAATTATTATGGCGGTTACAAAACCTTTATAAAGCTTGCAAGCTTTATCGCAGGTTTTATCTGCTACCAGCTATTGACACTGGCATTTTTGAAGCGAAGAATGGACGAAGGTCTCCGGACGCCGGTTTGGTATAAGGTATTTCATACGATGGTGGAGATCAGTTTTCCATCCGTCATCATGTTCGTCCTGATGATCGGGCTGGATCAGCTTTCATTCATTGACACGCCCATTATGGTCAGCTATTTTCTTTTTATTATTCTCTCGATCCTTCACCTGGATTACAGAATAAATATTTTCGCGGGTGCCCTTGCAGGCGTTCAGTATGCCGCCATAACCTATTATGGATTCACATACGTAAATGCTATTCCCGAATTCAAAGCGCTGCTTCCTGCTAATACCCATTATATACGTTCTGTGATCCTTCTTCTTTCCGGCGGTGCTGCAGCATTTGTTTCCGCCGAATTGAAGAGCAGGGTAAAGGCAGCATTAGATTTCAGGAAGGAGAAGAACAAACTGGAATTCTTATTCGGCCAGCAAGTATCCCCCGAAGTTTCGCAGACGCTGATGAATGAAAAAGGCGGAAAGAACCGGTGCGAGGCGACTATCATGTTTCTCGACGTAAGAAACTTCACGGCATTTGCTGATACACATTCTGCCGAAGAAGTAATTGAGTATCAAAATAAACTCATCGGTCCTATTATAGACATAATCAACCTGCATCAGGGCGTTGTCTTCCAGATACTCGGCGACGGATTAATGGCGTGTTTCGGAGCGCCCGTAGAAAATGCGTTGCACGCCGATATGGCTTTCCAGGCAAGCCTTAATGTCTTGCGGCACGTTGAAAAGGCCTCGCGGGATCAAGTGATCCCTCCTACGCGCATAGGCATAGGATTGCACAGTGGCCAGGTATTGACGGGCAACATTGGAAGCGAACGCCGGAAGCAATTCTCCGTCAGCGGAACACCAGTGATCGTGGCATCAAGAATTGAACAGTTGAATAAAAAATATACGACCTCCTTCTTGCTGTCCGGACAGGTTTATGAAAAGATCATACCTGGGAGAATCAGGATCAGTCCGTTAGGTTTAGAGTCGTTACGGGGTCTTGAAGTTCCTGTTCAGATATATAGCGTGGAAGTGGGAGCCTAACCCTCAAAATCGATATTGTCAGTAATTCGTGCACCCTCATCTTTAAGCGTGTGCATGTACGAACTGATCCGGCTTTTTGCCTTGTCGAGATCTTTGTGATCGAGATTAATATTGAGCAGGTCAATGAACCATGGGACCTTTACCGGATCAAGCACGTATGTCAATGCAATCTCTCGGCTGATGGGCAGCGTACTGTCTTTGGAATCGTCATGGACATCTTTGGTGCTGGCGTGCAACAGCTTTGTGTATTCCTCTTCTAGTAACTGCATAAAAAGTTTTTCTGTGAATTTATCTCCAGCGGTTACTCCAGCCCCTGGATCATCTTCCGTGATCATGGCGCCTTTGTGCACCCACTCCCAAAGAATGCCCAGCCTGATCTCGCCCGTGGCCATGTCTTCCATGAGATATAAAATATTGTCGTCACCAAAGTAGTCGGCTGCCTTAAGCGCGGCTGCTTGCATGCCTTGTAGAAAGGCATTACCGTACTGTAATGCAACGCTCAATAAATTTCTTGCACCACGGATCGTTCTCGGAGCCTGCTCTAATGCGACTAACCCGTCAGCATCAGCTTGGGAATATGTCAACGGAGCAAATTTTCTTCCTAGCTGATTTAGCTGATGTTTCTCTTCCCACACTGGTCGGACCAGGTGTACCATCTTCCAATGTGCAACCCACTTTCCACTTGCACCATCATGTTGCTCACGCGAGGCGCCGAGCAAGGCTTTTTTCATACTTTCTGAAACACCAGTTGGTGAGCCAACGGGAATGTTTGGTTCCATGCCTCCCTGCCACAGGGCAAAATTTCCATTCCGGTCAGGCGTATTGACGGCCCGCCGTACCCTGTCTTCATAGTTACGCATGTAACCATAGGTCATAACAATACTCTCAATGTTAGGATTGATGAAGCTTTCGTCCCACGACATGGCATCTGCTACACTGTTGATATAGTCCCAGCGTCCCGTATTGAAGCCCACAAAATGTCTCCCAAGCGATGCGCGGATCTCCATCAACTGATAAGTAGCTTCCAATTGTTCAACAAGGACGTATACTTTCACTGTACCCTGCTCCAGGCCCAAATATGATTCGAGAGCATTGATCATATCATTCCACAATGCCGCCTCACCCGCGGTCTGTATCTTTGGAAGATAGAGTACGATGGATGAACCACGTTGCTGAAGCACGCGGTAGTTATTCACTACGTATAAGGTCATGTCAACAATAGACGCGGCAAGTGCAAGTCCTTTGGCGTCGCGTGTGTGACGATCATCAAGGTGCAGACCTCGCGCTCTGAAGATCATTGTCGTGAAATCCAGTTGGGACCGCCAATCCTGAACAATAGGACGTCCAAGAAATCCCTGGGACCATTTGTTCATTTCAGCCGCAACTTTTTCGGCCACGTGAAGGAAGTGTGGCTCGCGGTGAATGGCCAGTTTGAGATTTCGCTGATTGTCCAACGACATGGCCTGTACCTGACCCAAGGCGTCCTCTCCGTCAAACATCCAACCATCA
>Ga0193753_10002925_pt1 | contig 13030 bp, 11 predicted proteins | sample H1c2metaG_FD_144925 | JGI IMG/M metagenome (GOLD analysis project Ga0193753, IMG submission 144925) | Soil microbial communities from a riparian zone of the East river system, Colorado, United States - H1c2 | ecosystem: Environmental > Terrestrial > Soil > Riparian zone | place: USA: East... | reverse complement strand
AGAATTACTCATTTTAAGCCCGTGTTAGCCGACACTTTTGAGTGGGGCGATAACGGTGACAGCGTTGTGCACTTCATGCGCGATCTCCGCGGCCAGGTGACCGGCCTTCAAATGAGTAATTCTCGGGTGCGCGCTTTGCCTTTCCATCGACTGCCTTCCGACGAATTGCCTCATTCTGAATAGAGTGGCCCCATAAATCTCTCGGGTCCCCGCGGTCGATTTGCCGCTTTCGCGGATCCGGCCTTTATTCTGCCTGCCGTTTCCTTTGTGAGAGAATCGCGAGTTCGGTCCGCGTATTGGCATGCAACTTTTCCATGATGCGACTGACGTAGTTCTTGACGGTGCCCTCGGCAAGGAATAAAGCGCCGCCAATCTGCTTATTGCTCATACCCTCGGCGATTAGCTCGAGAACTTTTTCTTCTTTTTCGGTCAATGTTTCGGCGGCAAGCGTCGCATTCGCATGTGGCCTGTTCGCTTCGAACGGCGCGGAGGCGACTTCCGCGCGCCCCGGGTCGGATTTTTCGGTTTGCGCGAGGCGGCGAAATTGATCCATCACTTTGCGTGCGATTTGCGGGGTTAGGCGCGATTCGCCGCGTTTCAACGCGCGGATGGTTTCAAGGAGTTCGTTTTCCGCGGCGTCTTTGAGCAAGTAGGCATGCGCGCCCGCGCGCACGGCCTCGAACACGGTCTCGTCGTCGTCCAGAGTCGTTAAAACAAGAACCTGAGTATCCGGAAGTGCTCGGGTAATTTCGCGGGTGGCCACCACGCCGCCTTTTACGGGCATATGCAAATCCATCAGAACGACATCCGGACGCAGCAACTGGCTCAACTCAACGGCTTCCACGCCGTTACAAGCCTGACCCACGACCTCCATGTCGGGTTCCATCGACAGAAGCAAAGCGGCGCCGCGACGCACCAGCGCCTGGTCTTCGGCAATAACGATACGAATGGCCGGAAGGGACGCCTCTGCGGCGCTCGTCACGGACCGGATCCTTCCAGACAGCTCATGTTTGAGATCATGCGTCTCACCGGGCGTCGATGGAAGTGACTTTAGTCACTTATTGGAGTCCTTCCCAGCGACCCCTTCCGAACATTGAACTATGATGGATGCGGTTGTGCTCTGCGACCCCGGATTTCGGGACCACCAGGATCCCGGGTGATACATCGGAAAAAACAGCCGGCGAACGGTCCGCCGGCATTTCGAAGGTAACTGCTTTAACGCTGATTCGTGGAACTACCCCCCGCCTTTCCAGACTCAGTGGAATCGTCGTCGTCGCTCTGGACCGCACCTTGTTGCGATCGTCCAGAACCTGACTGGTTCGCCTGGCCCGAGCCGCCGCCGTGCGAATGTTGGCCACCCTTCTTACCGGCCTCGCTGGCGCGTTGCGGATCGTTCGCGAAATTGCCCGATCCGCCCGGTTGCTTTGACTGATCTTCGGTACCGCCGCCCTGTTTGTCGTTTGACATGACTATTACCTCATTTGCATTTAATGGACAGCGTGATTGTCAGGATATCGGGCTGCTCGTCCAGCGGCCGAATTACCGAAGGTCGCGTCAGTCAACTGCGCCCCGATATGTGAGCAAGCTGGCGCCGGCAGCGGCATCTGTGACCACGCGCAAGGAACGCACCTGGTAGCGTTGCGTTGCCCTACATCGCCTGACGCGATTGGCCGCTGGTATTGCGCCCCATCGACGAAGTAACGTCGGGACGTCCTGCCGGAATTGATCCAGTCTGCCAGGCAGCGATTAAGGGAGGAATCTCATGTGGACCCGTATCAAATTTGTGATCAACGTTTCGCTCATCTGCGTGACCTGCGGCCGAATGATAGTGGCCTGGATCGGCAAGACACCTGCCCGGGCAGAGCGTGCCAGCCGGATTCGCGGCCTCTGATCTCGAAGACAGGAATCGCGCAAATCGTGGAGGCTGATCCCGCCGACGGGACGGCCCCTACTTGGCGCAGCCCTTGACCGCCTCGGTTGAAAAGATCCTGTCGAATTTATAGGGTTCGACGACTTCCAACTGATCATAGCGACAGTCCCGCGGCAGACGGTCCGGTCGCCAGCGAAGGAACTGCGTGGCATGGCGAAACCGATCGCCCTGCAATGTGATCGTACTTGACCTCGCAGACCCGCTCCACCCGCAACGGCTCCCAGGACAGATTCTTGCCTGCCCTCCAGCGGCTCTGCGCGCCCGGCATGCGGTCAGCTACGCCGCTGGCACCCGCCCAATCGCGCCACGGATGCTCTTTCATTGCGTTCCTGCGCAACGGCGCAAGGTCCTTCGCAAGCTGCCGGCGCATCGCCATCGTGAACGAAGACCCAGCGCGCGAAAACCGTCCCATTTGGGCTCGTACAGATAATCGCCTGCGGGCAACGCTTCCGCAAGCTTGGCGAGCATAGGATCAATCGGTGGTTTCAGGGGCAAGGCCGACGTTTTTCTGGGCACAAATTCTCCTGAGCCGAACGCATTGAAAGGCAGTCAACCTCGCCGCCAATCGTTTGGGTTGTCGCCCGATAGTAGCAATAGAGTTCCTGCGGCACGCTGCAAAAAAATCCTTGCGCGCCGCCATGTCGAGTGCAAAGCAAAGAGCCGCCGCGAGGCGCAATGTCACGAAGGCAGGCGCTGCGCTCAGTGCCAGGTCAGACCCTCGACTAACATAGGTTGAGAAATTCCCGACCCGTAGTCTCTGGGCTACAACGGTTCGCGCGTTTCGAAACTTATTCTCATCTGCCCGTCGTGCGAGCCTGCACCACATTCGGGTAGCAGGCGCAACGGCCGGCTTCATTCTCATTCGCATTCGACCCAAGGACCACTCACATGCCTCAGCGAAAGAGCAGGGCCAAGCGGGCCTCATCGGCAAAGCCTGTCGCGCGCGTTAGCAAAACAGCCGTCGGCACGACCGTAAGCGGCCCGTCACATCCCGATCCGACCGCCGGCAGCGCCATGGCGGTTCACGCAGAGGAACAAGAAGCCCTGGCGGCCGGCATGCCCTTCAACAGCGCAAAGCCCAGTGAATATGGCGTTAAACATGCTTCGGCGCCGATCGGAGGGATGCGCGCGGAAATGCCCTCGCCCACCACCGGTGCAGGTACGCTGAGCGAGAAGAACGAATCGTCAAAGACCGGCACACCGGCGCTCGCGGCTCAATCGCTGAGCGGTTCGCTCGCTCCTAAGCGAGTCAACTCCATGGATCAAATGCTTACGACCAATCAAGGAGTGGCGGTCGGTGACAATCAGAATTCCCTCAAGGCGGGGCTGCGCGGACCCGCCCTGTTGGAAGACTTCATCCTAAGGGAAAAGATCACGCACTTTGATCACGAGCGAATTCCCGAACGCATCGTTCACGCTCGCGGCTCCGGTGCTCACGGATATTTTGAAGCCTACGACTCGCTATCCTCGCTCACGCAAGCAGCACCGTTTACGAGAGCTGGGAAGCGAACGCCCGTATTTGTTCGCTTCTCCACAGTTGCGGGTGAACGTGGGTCGGCTGATACCGCCCGGGACGTCCGCGGTTTTGCCGTGAAGTTCTATACGGATCAAGGCAACTGGGATCTGGTGGGCAATAACATCCCGGTCTTCTTCATTCAGGATGCGATGAAGTTTCCCGACTTGATCCACGCGGCGAAACCTGAACCGCATAACGCCATGCCGCAAGCGGCCACGGCGCACGACACTTTCTGGGATTTTGTCTCCTTGATGCCTGAGTCGACCCACATGTTGATGTGGATCATGTCGGATCGCGCGATCCCGCGCAGTTACCGCATGATGCAAGGGTTCGGAGTGCACACCTTCCGTCTGGTAAATTCCCAGGGCCAATCGACTTTCTGCAAGTTTCATTGGAAGCCGCTCTTGGGAACACACTCACTCGTGTGGGACGAAGCGGTGAAAATCATGGGCGCGGATCCTGATTTCCACCGCAGAGACTTATGGGAAGCGATTGAATCGGGCAACTATCCAGAGTGGGAACTCGGTCTGCAGATTTTTAGCGAAGCGGAAGCCGAAAAATTTAGCTTTGACGTTCTGGATGCAACCAAACTCGTCCCGGAGGAACTCGTCCCCGTCCAGCCCGTCGGCCGTATGGTCCTCAATAGGAATCCGGATAATTTCTTTGCCGAGACTGAGCAGGTGGCGTTCTGTACCGCGCACGTTGTCCCGGGCATCGATTTCAGCAACGATCCGCTGCTGGCGGGCCGCATCCATTCTTATATTGATACGCAAATTACTCGTTTGGGTGGCCCTAATTTTCACGAGATCCCCATCAACGCGCCATTGGCGCCGGTGCACAACAATCAGCGGGATGGCTTTCACCGCCAAGGCGTCGCGCGCGGCCGCGTCGCGTACGAACCGAATTCGCTGGGAGGCGGCTGTCCGTTCCAAGCCGGCGCAGCGGGTTTCGTTTCATTTCCGAAAGCGGTTGAATCGTACAATTCCCCGATCGACAAGGTACGCGGGAAACCTGAAAAATTTGCCGAACACTACGCTCAAGCGCGACTATTTTTCGACAGCCAGACCCAAGTCGAGAAGGCGCATATCGTCAGTGCGTTTCGCTTCGAATTGAGTCGCGTAACGGTTCCGGCGATCCGCTCGCGAATGGTGTCCTCTCTTCTCAACGTCTCCAAGGCCTTGGCAGAGGCAGTGGCGGCAGGGTTGGGGATGGATCTGCCGGAACCAATGCCGCGCGCAATCAAAAGTGCGCGGAAATCCGAAGTCTCCGCCTCCCCCGCCCTGTCGTTAATGGCGCTTCCAGGGAAAGGCGGTATCGCAACTCGCAAAGTGGCCATCCTCATCGCCAACGGCATGGATGGTGAAACCATCAGCACTTTGATCGATGCACTGGCAGCAGCCGGCGCAGTAACGCGGCTGGTAAGCAGCCGACTGGGCACCGTGAGCAGCGAAAGCGGCGAGCTCTTTGAGGTTGACGCCACGTTCGAGAATTCGCCGTGTGTGCTGTTTGACGCAGTGGTTCTTCCCGCAGGTCCCGAGGCTGTGAGTAATTTGATGTCGGACGGACATACGCTCGACTTCGTCAAGGACCAATACCGGCATTGCAAAACTCTACTCGTGCTCGGCAGTGCATCCGAACTGCTGGAAAAGGCGGGGATACCCTTCACCCTGCCCACGGGCGACGCTGATCCTGGATTGCTCGTTGAAGCCCAGGACGATAGCTACGCTAGTCCCGAGGCATTTATCGAGGCCATCGGCAAACACCGGCATCCGGTCCGCGACCAAGATCCACCGCCAGTATGAAATAGACTATGTTTTGAGCGCAAATCATGTCCTTTGGCCTCAGTAGATCTTCCGCGGCATTTAATCCAGCGCTGCACGGCACGCCCAAGTCAAGTTGGGAACCAGCGTTGGCGGACGCTCCACTGCTATCGCTTCCCTCCTCTGGAATCGTCGCCGTTAAACAAATATTTGACTGCGAGAGCCCGGACTCAGTCAGACGGTGCGCAGTCGAGAATGGGCTCCAACTCCTGCTACGCATGGCGAGCGCGTGACCAAAAAGGGCGCCGGCGAGGGAAGAGCGCGCGCCGCCAGAAAGCGTACCGCGCCGTCCTCCAGCAACGTTGTGGGCCCCAGCAAACCCCGGTTATTGCGGCTCCTGGGACCTGGTCTTATCACCGGCGCCGCGGACGACGATCCGAGCGGGATCGCCACCTACGCCCAAGCAGGAGCTCAATTCGGTTTTCAACTCTCCTGGACGCTGCTTCTGACCTATCCGCTGATGGTAGCCATTCAGGCCGTGAGTGCTCGCATCGGACGTACGACGGGTAAAGGAATTGCGGCAAATATCCGCCTCAATTATTCAAAATGGATTCTGCGGACAACCGTTGCTCTGTTGTTTACGGCCAATATCTGCAATATTGGGGCGGATTTGGGCGCCATGGCGGAAGCCAGCCGACTTCTTTTGCCGGCATTGCCGATTTGGGCGTACCTGATCATTTTTAGCAGCATCTGTACGACCGGCCAGATTTTCCTACAGCACACCCGCTACGTTGCCATCTTAAAGTGGCTCACACTCTCGCTGTTCGCCTATTTTGCAACTCTCTGCGTCGTTCACGTCTCGTGGGCGGAGTTCTTCAAAGGTCTGTTGTTGCCGAAATTCCTGCCGGATAAGCAGTTCTGGCTGACCGTGATCGCCATTCTGGGCACCACGATCAGCCCCTATTTATTTTTCTGGCAGGCCTCCGAAGAAGTCGACGACACGAAAACCGAACCTATCCGTGAACCATTGCGACGGCGTCCTTCGCAGGGCCGAGATGCTCTCGTGCGCATTCGCCTCGACACGCTGATTGGCATGGGTGTATCCAATCTCGTGGCGCTGGCCATCATGGCCACCGCAGCCGCGACCTTGCACATCCGCGGCGTGCATGAAATCTCGAGCGCCGCGCAAGCCGCCGAAGCCTTGAGACCCATTGCGGGCCAATTTGCCTTCGCATTATTTTCTCTAGGGATCATCGGCACCGGCCTCATGTCCGTACCGGTATTGGCCGGCTCCGCGGCCTACGCCTTGGGGGAGGCGCAGAGTTGGCCTACCGGACTGTCGAAAAAACCCCGCCAGGCGAAGGCCTTTTACGGAGCCATTGCAGTAGCGACCCTCATCGGCGCCGCTGCGAATGTATTGAAAATCAGCCCAATCAAGGCGTTGATCTGGGCGGCCGCGCTCAACGCCGTCGTTGCCGTTCCCGTCATGTTCCTGGTCATGAAGATAGCCACCAACAAGAAAATAATGGGACCGTTTCGAATCGAGCGCCCATGGGTGGTTTTGGGTTGGCTCGCGACCGGCGTCATGACCGTTGCCTCGGCCGCCTTTTTAGCTTCGCTAGCCGCGTCGTAGGACCTCGCCTAATCCAGGAAACTCCTTCGTATGGCATACGCTGTGCTTGGCGGAGCGTAGCCTGTTGATCTTTGCTCGGGGAATCCGTATGGAAAATCGATCGGTCACGTGGCGAAAAAAGAGACTCCTCGCCCCGAAGGGGCGCCGAAGCCGCACCAAATTTTTTGAAGTGTGGGACTCGTCCTACAGGAAGGGTGTGATGCACGGGTTTTGCCAGCTACCACGCCGCGTTTTTCGGTGATTTTGGCGCAAAAACGAGCGGTTTTTGGCCATGTCCTACAGAACTGCTTCTCAGTAATACTCGAGCGCCCTCCGTAACATCGGTCAGATATAAGGGCTGATTTGCGGAGTAGAGTATCAATTTCACCCGACTGCGCGCGCGCTCATGGAATATGCGATGGGGCATAGGCGCACGCCTCAGCGTCGCATTCATCGCCGTAGCCGCGCTCGCGATTGCGTCCAATCTGCTCATCGAGCATGAGATCTCCGTCATCAAGACCACACGTTTGGTGCGGGTCGCAGTGCCCGGGCCACTAGCACCGGCAGACTCATCGCCGCGAGAGGTTAGGCAAGCGACGCCATCGCCAGCTGAAGCCCCGCGTCCGAAATCGTTAATCGCCTCGATTGAACACTATGAAGTCGCAGTACGCGCTCGCATGGGCGGCCACAATGATGATGGCGACAGTCGCGTGCCGGATGCGATCGCGGAGCTTGAGCAAGAATCGCACGCGTACATCTTCGCGCACGGAAGTACCGACCTGCACCAGAAAGCCAACAAGTTGCAAGCGAAGCTTTTTGCTTACCGGGCGCATGGCGATGAACTCGTGCGTGCGACTGAAAGCCGGCGCGACGCTCTAAAGGAACTGTGGGAGACCTTTGATGCGCTGGACGCACGTACCAAAGCCTCGCTCGAGGGGTCCTGGAAGATTTTCGGCCGCGTCATTGCACGCAAACCGCTCGTCGATTTGAACTCGACCCTCGATGAAGTTCGGCGCGGCCTCGCAAGATTGGATCCTCTGGGATTTAATAGTCAGACGGCCCTCGACGCGGTAGAAGCCAGCGAGACGACTCTGAGGACCAATTTGCAAACTAACGATCTGCTGCTGACGCGTTCTCAAGGGCAGGCATGGGTTGCGCAAATGCAGGCCGATGTGGCCCGAATCAGCGCCTTGCAGAGTTCTCTCGCTTTCTTGGATCGGCAGCGGCGCGAACGGGAGGTTGGTTTCTCCAAGGAGTCCCGAAGCCTCATGGCCGAAGTGCACGCGGCTATACAGCCTTCCTTGGCAGTCGATTCAACCCCTAGCTATCCTGCCCAAAAGCCGAGGCCGGCGCCGGCCGGTGCTTTGGACACGGCACTGGAGCCCTTGAGCGATACAAGCGAAACTACCGCTGTTTCACATGAGAAGTCCGAGCGTCCCTCGCTCATCTTTTGGATTAGTGCGGCTGTCCTATTGGCGCTTCTTTGGATCTCCATCCGCACCGTCATGAGCGTCATCGAACCCGTGCGTCGGATCGGAGCCGCAACGAGTCTGCTCGCGCGTGGCAATACGTCTGCGCGGGTGGCGCGCGGTGGCATCCGGGAACTCGATGAGCTTGCCGTTTCCTTTAATCAAATGGCCGAACAGCTCAGCGACGCGAAGGCGTTGGCATCCGGCTACCAGGCGCGGCTCGAAGCAAAAGTGGATTTGCGCACACGTGAATTGCAACACCTCGCGGGCCACGATCCACTCACCGAGTTGCCGAATCGGCGACAGTTGTTTGCACACCTGAAGGCCGCCATCGCCGCGGCCGGGGCGCGCACCTCCCAGGTCGCCGTTTTCTTCGTCGATCTTGATAATTTCAAAAACGTGAACGACAGCATGGGTCATGCATTTGGCGACCGGGTCTTGAGCGCGATTGCAGATCGACTGCTTATGCGGTCCGGCCCGGGTGGTTTTGCGGCGCGGCTGGGAGGCGATGAGTTCACCGTCGTACGCACGGAGCTTGCCACGCTTGAGGACGTGACCGCCTTCGGCCAAGACCTAGTGCGCGCATTTCAGCAGCCCCTCGTAGTCGATGGCCGCCACCTCACCATTAGCATCAGCGTGGGATCGAGCCTCTACCCTGACCACGGCCGCGACGCGGAAACGCTACTGCGTGCTGCGGACGCAGCACTTTTCCGCGCCAAGGCGCTGGGTCGCAGCCAATCTACCGTCTTCAGCCCCGCGCTCCTGCAGGCAGCATCGGCCAAATTTGCGATCGAACAGGGCCTGCGGCACGCCCTCGAGCGCGGCGAATTCGAACTCGTGTTTCAACCCGAAGTTGATGCAACGACTTTCGCGCCGCATCTCGTGGAAGCCCTGATACGGTGGCATATGCCGGACGGACGGCTCGCATTGCCCGGTGAATTTCTGACAATTGCGGAAGAATCGGGGCTAATCATGGAGATTAGCGACTGGGTGCTGCGCAAGTCGATCGAAACCGCATCGCACTGGCATCATGGGGCGTGGCCAGAGGCCCGTATCGCCATCAACTTATCTTCGCGTCAACTGCTCGACGCCCAGTTTGTCGATCGAGTGATGGCGCTGTTGCGAGAGCATCGCTTGCCGGCGCGCTGCATCGAAATTGAGCTCACCGAAAACGTCCTGCAAACCGGCACCGCAACGATTGAGGTGCTTCGTCAACTGCGCAGCCACGGTATTGCCATTGCGCTCGACGATTTTGGCGTCGGATACTCCTCCCTCGCCTCCCTTGAGCAGCTACCGCTCTCGCGGGTGAAGCTCGATCAAACGCTGGTTGCCAGCATTCACACGAGTCCGCGCTCCGCGGTGATTGCGCGCTCTCTGGTGGGCCTTTGCCATAACCTCGGCCTTGAAGTGACCGCGGAGGGCATTGAATGCGTCGAACAGCTATCGTTGCTTGCGGAGCTGAAGCCGATTTATCTTCAAGGTTATCTGCTCGCGCGGCCGGTCTCCGCGGACAAACTCTTGGGTTCCATTGCGGCACTGCCCGATCATATGGTATCGCTCATGCTGATGTACCCATTGAAAAAGCACGGCAGCGGGCCAGCGCCGGGAAGGAAGAGCGTGCTCTTACGTGCGGCCAATAGGAGCGCCGACGGCGGCGCGGCATAGTCCGACGCAGAAAGCAGATTCACGCCTATGTTGACTATTTCCCCGGGGCCTCACCATGCTCACACCTACAACCCTTAGGGAGCAAGTGACATGGCAACCAAGAGCCGATCGTCCGCCGCAAGATCCAAAACGCCTGATGCAATCGCTTTACTCAAGGCGGATCACCGGCAAGTCGAAGAATGGTTCTCCCAATTCGACAAAACCAACAGTAAGTCCAAGAAGCAGCAGCTTGCTGCCCGCATCTGCGATGCCCTGACCGTCCACACCACGATTGAAGAGGAAATCTTCTATCCCGCCTTCATCGAGGCGACCGGGGATAAGGACACCCATCACGAGGCGGTGGTCGAACACGCGGGCGCCAAGAAGCTCATTGCCGATATTCAGAGAATGTCATCCGGTGATGACTACTTTGATGCCAAAGTCACGGTCCTCTCCGAAATGATTAAACATCATGTCAAGGAAGAGGAGCAGCCTGGCGGGATGTTCGCGGAGGCAAGGAAATCGGATATGGATTTAGCCTCACTAGGGGAGCAGTTGCTGGCGCGAAAGAAGGAATTGCAATCACAAGCACAGGCGGCGTGAAGGGCGCGGAGTGGATCGGCTGGGCAAGTTCTTGCATTCTGCTGATTACACTCATGCGGCAGGTCTATACCCAGTGGCGGACGCACACCGACGCAGGGGTGTCCCGATGGCTGTTTATGGGCCAAGTGACCGCCTCGCTCGGCTTCACGCTCTACAGCGTGCTCCTAAGAAACTGGGTCTACATCGTGTCGAACGTCGCTATTCTCGGCACTGCGGTCGTTGGACAGTACATATACGTACACAACAAGTCGGCCAGGCGTAAAAAGCAATAGCGATCAGTAGTCCTTGCCGGCGATTAGGCTTTGGTTTGGGACGACCTGAAACCGGTCGGGATTGGCGCGTACCAGAGAGTCCGCATAGCCATTGCTAACGGTGGCCCGATCGCCGTTTTCGGTATCGCGAACGACGGAGCGATCAAGGATGTAGTCCTGCGTGATTTTGCTGGACCGATCGATATTGTCCATATGCGCGTTAAAAGACTGGGACTGGGCGTTCAGATTGTTCATGTGCTGATCGAAGGCCGCATTGCTGGCCTCGCGCCGCGCGTTGAGTGCGGCTGCCTGTTGATTGGCGCGAGCGGCGTCGGCTTGCACGCGATTCATCGCTCCTTGCTGCAGCTGTCCCATGACTTGGCGGTTAGGCTGATATGAGTGGATAACGGCCAGCAGCGTTGCACTCTCCTTCTCCGCCAGGCGCTCGGGAATATTGGAGCCATCCACGCTCATTGCTTGCGCCCCCCACCGTCCCAGCCTGAGGCTGCCGCGGCGAGGCCCGATGCCGTCATTCAGATCTACTTTTACGATCACTTGGATTGCATTGCCCGGCAGATTGGTCCTCTCTAGTACAGTGAAGGTCGCGGGTGGCTTGCCGCTGTCGGCGCGCACCCGGTTGACGATCGCGACGTAGGACTGGAAGAGATCCGGTCCCAGCGCATACCCCTGAAACACGCCGCCGAGATTGACCATCTCGCCATTGGGGCCCGCGACGGATATCGCGCCGCCGTTCAAGGAGACGATTTTCCAACCCTCTGGAAGACCAATCGATGCACTGTGGTCGCCGGCCGAGGTTTGAACGAGCTGCGCGGCAACGCCGCCGGTTGCGCCCGCTGCGGTCTGTGGGGTTGCGGCGGCGCCCGCGGCATTGACGCCCGCCGGGTGCCAAACACTATAGAGCGCCTTCATCATGCCGGGCTCGGACGTGGCGAAGCGCGGGCTTTCGTCGAACACCACCGCACCGGACGCGGAACCGTCGGCGGAGCGCGCCACGATGAAGAGCCCGGTCATTGGCTTGCCTGCAGCGCCTTTGGCATTGACCCCGAAAAATGCCGCGGTCTGGGTGCCGTCGCGGGACTGCACGAATTTGCCGAGCTCAGGCCTGTTGCCGAAATATTGGTGAATGTTGCGCAGCATGTACAGGACGGCGTCCGACATCGACCCCTTTCCGGGAAAGGGGCCGTAAATGTATTGGCCGCCGCCGGGCGCATTCACCGTCGTAAAGCCGTTGCCAGAGCCATTTGACGCCTGTGCATGCCCGCTCATGAAGACAAGAATAAGTACTGTGGCCGCGCCAGCTATTCGAAATGTTGTCACGTCGGCTTCCCCCCTCGGTATTTGCTGTAATTAAACACATAACGGGCGCAAATGGCAGTTTCGCGGACTTTGGGTAGCGCCGTTCGCTTGGACTCTCGCATGTATACTCGCGATCATCATGAAGATACTGGCCCTGGCCCTCTTGGCGGTCGCCGGCATTGCTACCCAGCAACGCGCGCCGGTTTCTGCGGACGAAGTGACACTGCGCCACAAAATCTACGGCGACTCGCGCGTAACCATTTTTCTGCTCGACATCCCGCCCGGCCAGGCCACGGTAGAACACCGACACGATCGGGACATGCTTTCAGTGTTCGTTAATGGCGGTCGGACGCGCGCGTCATTCAATGGTGCGGCGCCTGTGGAGGACACGTTCATGCCCGGTGATGTGCGCTTCCGCTCCGCCGGTTTTACGCATTCCACGGAGAACATCGGAACCGACCGATTTCTTTCCGTGATTCTGGAATTCGTTGGGCCTCAGGGGCCTCGCGCGCCAGTCGCACGGACTGCCACGCATCCGTGCGAAGCGGGAAGTCGTCCGGCTTGCGTCGATGAGAAGCCCCTGCTCTGTACGAACACGTTCTGCGTCGACGATCTGACCATGGCTTCGCACGCGGTCAGGCCAGCAGGTGAAATGAGCGGCGATCGGATCCTGATTGCAGTATCGGACTACACCCTCAGCGAGGAAGCACCAGGAAGCGCGAGCGTCGTTCACACAAGAAAGAGCGGCGAGACAGAAATTATAGCGGCAGGTCGTGCGAAGCGCTGGATAAATGCAAGCGATCCGGCCCATCTCGTTATCGTAACGTTTAGATAGGGGGCGCAATGACTCTACCTTCACTGGATGTTTTCGTCAGCTTAGTTACGATTTACATCGTTCTGGCACTCACAGTAATCGCCCTCACCGAGA
>Ga0193753_10002923_pt1 | contig 13035 bp, 12 predicted proteins | sample H1c2metaG_FD_144925 | JGI IMG/M metagenome (GOLD analysis project Ga0193753, IMG submission 144925) | Soil microbial communities from a riparian zone of the East river system, Colorado, United States - H1c2 | ecosystem: Environmental > Terrestrial > Soil > Riparian zone | place: USA: East... | reverse complement strand
TCATTCGTCCCCCGAGCAAGAGCACGTTGCTCTCCTTGGCCGCGGCACTCGGCATCGCGCCGGCCAACAAGACCAAGGGGACGCCTTACAACTCGTCGTCCGAGGTGCTGGCGGCGCTCACGGGGGACAAGGCCCGTGCGGCTCCCGAAAAGGCCATCGGCCTGCTGGGTACCGAAATTTACGACGCCAACCGCAGCGCGGTGACCTTGCTCGCCTTTCAGGCTCCCAAACAGCGCTACGCCTACTACCCGGATTCGAGCGCGACCAGCTTCGACAAACGGAACCTCCGCGATGGGCACTATTCGCCGTGGTCGCCGACCGTTTACCTGGCTCCCGTCACCCCCGACGGTATTCCCACTCCGGCGAACACGAAGCGGTTCATCGATCTCGTGCTCGGGGATACCGGCGTGGCCGACGACGTCGACGGGCTCGCGGTCGTCATCGACAAGGGGCTCGTTCCCGAGTGCGCCATGGCCGTGACGCGCTCCTACGACGGGGGCAATCTCTCGCTGTATGCGTCGCCCGAGCCGTGTGGTTGTTACTACGAGAGCAAGGTGCCCAATGGCAGCAGCAGTTGTACGGCGTGTTCCGGCGAAACGTGCGGCGGCGGCAAATGCCGTCACGGCTATTGCGAGGCGAGATAAGCGATGAAATACGCAAAAGTCATTTTGGCACCCCTCGCCGTCGCGGTCGCCCTATTCGCATATGCGGGATGCTCGAGCGACGATTCGGCCGGCAATCCATCACGCGATGCGGGGCAAGGCGACGCGGGTCTTTCCGATATCAATCCGGCGCCCGAGTGCTACGAGCACCCGACGACGCACGAGGAGATCATCAACGCGTGCACGGACGCCGCGAAGATCTTGAAAAATCCGAAGCTTCCTCTTCTCGGCCCGAACGGCGAGCGACCACCGCTTCCGTGACGAGGCGGGTTGCCACGCTCGTCTTCGGTGTCTCGTTTTTCGCGTCGGCATGGTCTCTCACGTCGCGGGCCATGGCCGACGTGCTCGCGGCGGACCCGCAGGCGACGGCCGGCGGATTGCCGCGCATCGATTGGGGGGCGGTGCGCGTCTCCGGCTACGCCCAGGCCGATTGGGTTATGTTTCGGCAGTCGTCGCAAGACGAAGTGAGTACCGCCGGTGAGCCGCTCAACGAGAACCGATTCACGCTGGCTTCCGCGCGGCTGAGGGCCACCGTCGACCACGGGCTCGTGACCGGCATGTTCGAAATCGATGCGAACACCGTGCACGGGCCGCAAGTTCGACCGACCGACGCCGAGATCACCTTGCGGTGGCCCGCGCGCGCACCAAGAGCCGGTGAAGCCTATTTTCAGGCCACGATGGGGCTTCTGCGGACGCCGTTCGGCTTCGATACGCAGGAGGTGGCGCAGCGCCGTCCGTTCTTGAGCCGGAGCCTCTTCAGCGAGGCGCTCTTTCCCGGTTCTTACGATCTCGGTCTGGCCTTGCGCGGAGGGTATCGGTTCTTCAACTATTCGCTCGGCATCATGAATGGCGACCCGATAGGGGAGCGCGCGTTTCCGGGGCGCGACCCGAATCAGAGCAAAGATCTCGTCTTTCGCCTGGGCGTAGAGTCGAGCCGCGCGTCGCACGTTCGCGTCGAGGCTGGGTTTTCAGGCCTGACGGGCGGCGGTTTTCACGAGGGGACGCCCACCACGAAAGACGTCTTCGTGTGGCGCGACGTCAACGAAGACGGCGTCGTCGATCCGACGGAGATTCAAGTCATCGCAGGGACGGCGGCGACACCTTCCGAGCGCTTCCCGCGCTTTGCACTGGGAGGTGATCTTCGGCTGAGCGCCGATATCCCATGGCTCGGGGAGCTCTCCGTCAGGGGCGAGGTCGTCCGCGCGAAGAATCTGGATCGCGGACTCCAAGCGGCCGATCCGGTGGTGGCGGGGCGCGATCTCCGCGAGGTCGGGTACTACGTCGACGTTTTGCAAGAAGTGACGCCCTACGCGATCGTGGGGGTCCGCTACGATCGCTACAATCCGGATGCCGATAAAAGCGAGCAAGCCGGGCTTCGTCCCGTTGCGCGCGATCCGAGTTTTTCGACGTTTTCCGTGATGGCTGCCGCGAGGTTCAAAGGCGCCCTTGTCGCGCGAGGTCCGGGAGGGGCGCCGTTGGCGATGCCGGATCTGGGCGCCCCGCGCGTCTTTTACCCCGCGCGATGCATCGTTCAATACGACCACCGAACCAATGCGCTCGGGCGCGACGCATCCGGCGCCCCCACGACATTGGCCGACGATTCGTTCACGGTGCGAGCGGAGGTATCGTTTTGAAGCACCGTCGGCACGAGTGCGCGCGCGAGACCGGGCTACCGGGCGCGCTGCGCCGTTTCGGATGGATGGCGGCGGTGTCGACGTTCCTGGTCGCGAGCTGCGATGCGGCGACGGCCGATCGGGGACTCGATGCTCGCCTTCGCGTCGACGGAGCTCAATTTTTCCGCGGCGCCATGCCCAGCAGCGAGGAGGGCGGACCGGCGGTCGTGGCGGTGTCGCTACGAACCAACGAAATTCGTGCAGGCACGCACGACAAGTCGTGTACGGGGGCGCTGGCGCGCGAGGCGACGTCGGCGGCGATCGGGCTCTCGGGCGACGTCGGCTATTGGGTGATTCCCGCCGGATCGCCCGCCGTGGAGACGCCGAACCTGCCTTCGTTTCAAGCGACGCTCGCGTTCCCACCCAGCTTGCCCTCCGGGACGTACGCGCTCACGGTGCGCGCCGTCGACGGCGCGGGCCACTTCGGCCTGCCGATGGATCGCACCCTGTCGACCGCAAACACGGACGACGCCGTGCGCACCGCCGAACTCGCGGTCTCGCTCCAATGGGACACGGAAGTCGATCTCGATCTGCACGTGGTGGATCCGCGCGGCGTGGAAATATGGAAGCGGAACATCAATTCGTACGAACCGGCTCCGGGCGAACCCGTCGATCCCGAAGGGTGGAAGACGGGCGGGATCCTCGACTTCGACTCGAATGCCGCGTGCGTCATCGATGGGCGGCGCCGCGAGAACGTCATCTGGAAGAGCGCTCCGCCCGCAGGGCATTACGTGGTTCGAGTCGATACATTTTTACTCTGCCAGGCGAGCACCGCGCGTTTTCGCATCGACGTGACCCAGCGGGGAGCCTCGCTCGGATCGGCCGAGGGGATGAGCACCGAAGTGGATACCCAGTATTCGCACGACCGCGGCGCTGGGGTGCTCGCCCTGGAGTTCGACGTCCCTTGACGCCCGTGATGCCTGCAACATGCGCCGCGCGCTCCTCCGTCTGATCGTCGTCTCGGGTTGCCTTTCATGGCGCCTTACGGCGCGGGGCGATGACGCGGAGGTGAGCGTTCGCGCCCCGCCGCGGGCATCGCGCGATCCGGTTGCCACGACCGTGACCGCCGAAGAGGCGAGTCACGTTGCGGGCACTCAAGGTGACGTGGCCAAGGTCGTCGACAGTTTGCCGGGCGTCGCGCGACCGCCGCTTGGTTCGGGGCAGCTGGTCGTTTGGGGTTCGGCTCCGGCCGAGACTCGGATTTACGTCGACGGCGTCGAGATCCCCGCGCTCTATCACGGCGGTGGTTTGCGGTCGGTGGTGAACTCCGGGCTCGTGGCCAACGTCGCGCTCGTGCCCGGCGCCTTCGGGGCGGACTACGGCCGCACGTTGGGAGGCGCCGTGCGTGTGGAGACGCGGCCGCTCGGCACCGAAGGGGTGCATGGATACGTCGGTGCCGATACATTCGACGCGTCGGGTCTCGTCTCGGCGGCCATTGGACCGCACGTGCGGATCGCGGTGGCTGCACGATACAGCTATCTCGATGCGCTGCTCGCGGCCACGTCGGCGCCCGACGTCGGCGACTATTTTCCCATCCCGCGCTACCGGGACTACCAAGCGAGGGTGGCGTTCGACCTCGCGCGCGGAGAGACCCTCGACGTCACCCTTCTGGGCTCGCACGATGCGCTCGATCGCACCGTGGCTTCCCCCGATCCGAACGAGACGCGCCGGGAGACGACCCATTCGGGATTCCATCGGCTCTATGCGCGCTACCGGCGAACGACGTCCGAGGCGGAGGGGATCGAGGTCACGCCGTTCGTCGGCTACGATCAAAGCTCGCTCTCGACGTCGTTCGGCGGCCAGCCGACCATGCTCGACATCGGCTCGTTTCGCTATGGAACGCGCGCATCGTACCGTGCGCGACTCGGCGAGCACGTCGTGCTTTCGACGGGTCTCGATGCGTCCGGCTCGGCCTCGAGCATCACGCGGAGGGGCTCGCTCACGCTTCCGCCGCGCGAAGGCGATATCGCGGTATTCGGCACGCCGCCGAGTGACGACACGACGGCGGACGATTTCTCCACCCATGTGCTCGACGTGGCGCCGCACCTCGCGTTCGACTTGCGATGGGGCGGCCTCACGGTGACCCCCGGACTTCGTTTGGCGACGTACCTCATCGAGGGAAGCCGTCTCACGCCGGCCGTCGGCGACGTTCCCAACGTGGGCTTTTCGCGCCTCGAGTCGGCGATCGATCCGCGTCTGTCGGTTCGCTATCAGGCCACACCGCGCCTCTCGTTTTCGGCAAGCGGTAGCACGTATCATCAGGCGCCGGATCCGGCGGATCTCAGCGCCGTTTTCGGAACGCCCACCCTCGGACTCTCGCGTGCGATTCACGGGAGCCTCGGCGAGCGGTTTACGTTGGGTCCGGGCCTCACGACGGAGGTCACGGGGTTTTACAAGGCCATGAGCGACCTAGTGGTTCGCAGCCGGGCCGTGGCGCCGAAGCTGGCGCAAGCCCTGGTGCAAGATGGCGAAGGGCGGAGCTATGGCGTGCAGTTTCTCGCGCGGCGCGAACTCGGCCGAGGACTGTCCGGATGGATTTCGTACACCATCAGCCGCAGCGAACGACGCAATCCCGATCAGGTCCGATACCGTGCGTTCGATTTCGATCAGCCGCACGTGCTGGTCGTCGCCGTGAGCCAGGAGGTCGGGCGCTGGGTGTTCGGTGCGCGCTTTCGCTACGCGTCGGGTATGCCGCGCACACCGGTCGTTGGCGCGTATTACGATTCGGCGAGCGATCGCAACGAGCCGGTTTTCGGTGAGCAGAATGCGATCCGTTTGCCCGCGTTTTATCAGCTCGATGCGCGGGTGGAGCGGACGTTCTCGCTGGGGCGCGGCACCCTTCTCGCACTCTCGCTGGACGTGCAAAATGTGACGTACCACGAGAACGAGGAGGAGATCGTCTACTCGCCGGATTTTCGAACGCGCGGCTACGTACGAGGGCTTCCTACCTTGGCCGTTGTCGGCGCAAAGGTGGAGTTCTGAGCATGAGACCCGTTATCGCATGCGCTGCCGGCGCGCTCGCTGTGTTCGCGGCGGCGTGCAAGCCGGACCTCGACGAGCGCGAGTCGCGGATCGATGCGCCGCGAATCGTGGCCATCGTGGGCGAGCCGCCCGAGGCGAAGCCGAACGCGCCCGTGACGTACACGGCGGTGGTGGCCTCGCCCGCTGGCCCCGTCGAGGGAGCACCCATCGCCTGGGCCCTTTGCGCCACGCCGAAGCTGCTCACCGAAAATGGCACGGTAAGCCCGGAGTGCGTGCGCGACGGCGTGCGGCCGGTGGCCGATCCGCCGCCGGTCGGTCCGGTGGTGACGGCGACGACCCTCGCCGATGCGTGCGCGCTGTTCGGCCCCGACGCGCCGCCCGGCGATTTTCGGCCGAGGGATCCCGACGCGACAGGGGGCTATTACCAACCGCTGCGTGCGTCGTGGGGCTCGCGGACAGCGTTCGTGCGCGAGCGCATCTCGTGCAATCTGGCCAATGCGTCGGCCGACGTGACCCTCGAATTCAATCACCGTTACGTGGCCAATAGAAATCCACGACTCGGTCCTTTGTCCGCGCGCGTCGCGGGCGAGCCGCGCGCGCTCGACCGGCTTCCAGCGGGGCGCGATGTCGAGTTGACGGTGACGTGGCCCGCCGAGGACGCCGAATCGTATGTAGCTCTGGATCCGGCGACGCAATCGATCGCGCCGCGGCGCGAGGCGATGCGGGTGTCGTGGTATGCCACGGCCGGTTCCTTCGAGAGCGATCGGACGGGACGAACGGACGCGGAACTCGATACCTTTACGAACAATGTCTGGTCGAATGGACCGGCGCCGGCTTCTGGGCCGGTGCATGTCTGGCTGGTTCTGCGCGACAGCCGTGGTGGTTCGACCTATGCAACCTACACGCTTTCGACGGTGACCGAAGGAGCGCCATGACGCGGCGCGTGAGTAAGGTTTGATTTGCGTCTTACCAAATGGTAAGCAGTTGCCAATCGAATGGTAAGTCGCGTTGAGGCTGAGGATGATGTGCGTTCGCGGGTGCTTTCCGCGGCCACGCGCCTTTTCGCCAGCCGCGGGTTCGACGGCACCTCGGTCCAGTTGATCGCGGACGAGGTGGGGGTGACGAAGCCGGCGGTGCTGCATCACTTCTCGTCGAAGGAGGAGCTTCGTCGCGCGGTGGTGGGCAACATGCTCGAACATTGGCAAAAGACTCTGCCGAACTTGCTCCTCGCGGCGACAGCCGGTGGCGATCGCTTCGACCGCGTGACGGGTGAACTGCGCCGGTTCTTTGCAGCGGATCCCGATCGGGCGCGGCTGGTGGCGCGCGAGATGCTCGATCGCCCCGCGGAGATCCGCGCGCTGCTCAAGAATGCCGTGCGGCCGTGGCTCGCCGCCGTGGCGGGTTACATCGAGCGGGGCAAGGGGAACGGCGAGACCTCGTCGGATGTCGATGCGGAAGCGTACGTCATTCACGTTCTTCTGCTGGTCATCGGCGCCAGCGCATCGGAGAGTGTCGCGTTGGCCGCCCTCGATACGAAGGATGCCCGGACCCGCTACGAGCGCGAGCTCTTGCGCATTGCACGAAGCAGTTTGGGCATAGGACGCCTGCAGCCTGGAGTGAAACGATGATTCCCACCCGATATCTCCTTTCGCAGGGTTCCGCGCTGCGCGCCGTCGGCCGCGCGGCCGTTGGCTCCCTGGTGCGTTCCACGCAGCGCCCCGTGTCGCTTCCAGGACCGTGGATCGAGGCGGAGTTGCCGCCGCGCAGTGACGACTTGGTGCGGGCGTATCTGCGTCATGTGGGGGGAGATCCTTCGCTCTATCGCGGGAGGGTCCCGCCGCATTTCGTTCCGCAGTGGGGCTTCGAGCTCGTGGGTCGGGCGCTCGCCCAATCGGGATACCCGCTCACCCGGATCATCAACGCCGGGTTTCGTTTGGAGAACCACGAGCCACTTGCTTCCGGCGAGACGCTGTTCGTCAAAGCGCGGCTCGAATCGGTCGAGGACGATGGGCGGCGCGCCAAGTTGGTCGCACGCGCCATCACGGGCACGCGCTACGGATCCGAAGCGCTGGTCGCGGAGTGGCGTACCTACGTCCCGCTCGCGTCTGCGGGCAAGCGCGGCTCGAACAGCGGGTCCGTCAATGGGAAGAATGGGGCGAAAACACCGTCGCCTCCGCAAGGGCGCCCGCCGGCCGTCGTGCCCGCATCGGCGCGCGAGATCGCCTATTTTCGTCTGAAGAAAAACGCGGGCCTCGACTTCGCCAAATTGACGGGCGACATCAATCCGATTCATTGGGTCCCCGCGCTCGCCCGCGCTGCCGGATTCCGCTCGTGCATTCTGCACGGGTTTTCCACCTTTGCGCGTGCCTACGAGGCGGTGGTGCGCAATGTCTTTTCGGGCAATGTCGACGCAATCCGAACGATGGAAGCGCGTTTTACACGACCGCTGGTGTTGCCGGCGGCGGTTGGTGTCTATGTCGGCGGATCGGTTTTGGACGGCGGCGACGTTTACGTCGGCGACGCGCCCGGTGCAGGAGCGTACCTCGAGGGGCAGTTCGAGACGCACGCAGTGGAGGAATGAGCATGAGCGATTGGTTGGTTGAAGTCGGTCAGAACAAACAAGCGCGGACGGTGATTCGCTCGCTCGGGCTCCCCGTCCCCGTGCCCGAGAAGCTCGCGCGCGACAAGGGGCCGTGGGTGGCGTCCCCGCTCCACGATCGCGTGGTTGCCGTAGGGGCCACGCCGCACGCGGCGTTCGTTTCGGAGATTGCGAATTCGCTCGCCGCCGCGGGAGCGAATCCGTACCTCGAAGGAGCCGAATCGCACCGGGCGGCGTTCGATGCGGCGGGTGAGGCGTACGGGCGGCCACCGCGCAATACCGCGGACTTGGCGGAAGGCGTGCGCGTTCACGCTCTGGTGTTCGACGCATCGGGCATCGCCGGGGCAGGAGAGTTGAGGAGCCTGTACGACTTCTTTCACGCGCATCTCGAGCGACTGGCGCGGTGCGGCCGACTCGTCGTGGTGGGGCGCACCGAGCATCGCGCGTCGCCAGAGCGAGCGCTGGTCGCAACGGCGCTCGAAGGTTTCGTGCGAAGCGCGGCGAAGGAGCTCGGACGAAAAGGCGCCACGGCGAATCTCGTTCTCGCCACGGGCGATGCCGGCGCGCGGATCGATGCCGTGCTGCGGTTCGTCCTGTCGCCCCGTTCCGCCTTCATCTCGGGGCAACCCTTTTTGGTGAACGCCCGAGCGCGCGATGCGGGCGCCAATGGCAAGCCTCCGTTCGTGCGCCCGCTCGACGGAAAGGTCGCACTCGTGACCGGCGCTGCACGCGGCATCGGCGAGGCGACGGTGCGGGCTCTCGCCCAAGAAGGGGCGCACGTCGTGTGCCTGGATCGCCCGGCGGACGATGCAGCGACGAGCAAGCTCGCACGCGAAGTCGGCGGCACGCCGCTCTTGGTCGATGTGACCGATGGCTCCGCACCCGCTCGCATCGCGGACGCGCTGAAGGGGCTCGGCGGCGCTCACGTCGTGGTTCACAACGCCGGCATCACGCGCGACAAGACGCTGGCGCGCATGAAGCCGGAACTCTGGGATCAGGTCATCGACGTGAACCTCGCCTCGGTGGTGGCGATCACGCAAGCGATCGAGCCCGAGCTCGAGGACGGCGCGCGCATCGTGTGCCTGTCGTCGATCGCTGGAATTGCCGGCAACGTCGGGCAGACGAATTACGCGGCGTCGAAGGCGGGGATCATCGGTTACGTGAGGGCGCTCGCCGAGAAATTCGAAGAACGCGGTATCACCGTCAACGCCGTCGCTCCAGGATTCATCGAGACGCGCATGACGGCCGCGGTTCCCTTCGTGGTTCGCGAAGGAGGGCGCCGTATGAGCGCGCTCGGCCAGGGCGGACTTCCGATCGACGTGGCGCAGGCCATCGTCTTTTTTGCGAGCCCCGGCGCGCAAGGGCTCACGGGCTCCGTCCTTCGCGTGTGCGGCGGCTCTTTGATTGGCGCGTAGTGCGGGCGAGTTCGAACGACGAAATGACGAGGGAAAAATGAGCAACGTGAAAAAAGGGCGGAGAGCGGTCGTCGTCGCGGGCGCGCGAACGCCCTTCGTCAAAGCATTCTCGGAATACATCGAGCTCGACGCGATCGCTCTCGGCGTTCTTGCCTCACGCGCGTTGCTCAAGAAGGCGGACCTCGCGTACCGCGAAGTCGAGGGGATCGTCTGGGGCGGCGTGATTCTGCCGAGTGCGGCGCCCAACGTGGGGCGCGAGATCGCGCTCGATCTGCGGCTCGATCCCGGCTGCGAGGCGTACACCGTGACGCGAGCCTGCGCGTCTGGCCTGCAAGCGATTACCTTGGGGGCCGCCGCGATCGAACGGGGTGAGGCAGATGTCCTCATTTGTGGCGGTGCCGATTCGACGAGCAACGCCGAGGTGAAGCTGCCGCAGAAGCTGGTGCACGCGTTTGCGCCGCTCGCCCTCGGAAAGCCGACCCCAGCCGACTATCTGTCGGCGGCGCCGAAGCTTCTGCCGGTCACCGACCTCATTCCGCGCCAACCGCGCATTGCGGAACGGTCCACCGGCGAGGTGATGGGCGAATCGGCCGAACGCATGGCGCGCCGCAACGAAATTTCCCGCGAGGCGCAGGACGCATTTGCGCTGCGGTCCCATCAGCGCGCCGCAGCGGCCATCGCCTCGGGGCGTTTCGAAGACGAAGTCTTCCCCGTGCAGACCTCCGGCGGGCGATGGGTTCACACCGATGGTCTCGTTCGCGCGGATTCATCGCTGGAAAAGCTCGCGAAACTCCGCCCCGCATTCGCCCGCGAGGGAACGTTGACGGCCGGCAACTCGAGCGCGCTCACGGACGGCGCCGCCGCGGTGCTCCTCATGAGCGAAGAGAAGGCGCGCTCGCTCGGATATCGCCCGCTCGCCGCATTTGCATCGTGGGCGTACACGGGGGTCGATCCGGCCGATCAGCTCTTGATGGGTCCCGCCCTGGCGATGCCGAAGGCTCTGGCGCGCGCGGGGCTGCGCCTGTCCGACATCGACGTGGTGGATATGCACGAGGCGTTTGCGGCGCAGGTTCTCAGCGTCGTCAAGATGCTCGCTAGCCCGTCGTTTGCGCGCACGCGCCTCGGCCTCGAAGGAGCCGTGGGCGAAATCGATCCCGATCGGCTCAACGTTCACGGCGGTTCGATCGCCTTGGGGCATCCGTTCGGCGCGACCGGGGCGCGCATGGTGACGACGATGGCGCACGAGCTGACTCGAACGCAAAAGCGGACGGCCCTTTTGGGCATCTGCGCCGCCGGTGGACTTGGCGCGGCCGCGGTCCTCGAGCGCGTCGACTGACGACGACCGTGACCCGCGCCGGGCCGAGCTGAATAATGATGGTGACGCTGGAAGCGCTCAGTCGAGACGGCTGATCGGCGTCACCACGACCGACGTCGCCGAGCGCTGAACCTTGCCGTGGTAGACGGCCTCGATGTTGTTGCCGTCGGGGTCCAGGACGAAGGCCGCGTAGTAACCCGGGTGATAGTCGCGCTCGCCGGGTGGGCCATTGTCCCGGCCGCCGGCGGCGAGTGCAGCCTCGTAGAAGCGGTTCACGGTGTCACGGTCCTGCGCTTGGAGCGCAAGGTGGACGCGCCCCGTCGGCTCGCCGTCGTCGTCGACGAACAGCTCGTCCGCGAAGAATCCATGTTCACTCTGTCCCGAGAGCTCGCGTCCGAGCGAACGCAGGACGGCGTCGTAAAAGCGCCGGCTGGCTTCGAGGTTTCGAACGCGCAAGTGAACGTGATCGAGCAACCTACCAAGATGATATTGCATGTTGAGCTCCTCCTCTCGCTACAGCGGCGGCGAATGCCGTCCGCGTCTTGGGGTGGGTCGCCGTGACAAGGGCAGGGGCTGCGCACCTAATCGTAGGCATGATCGGCGATGTCGGTTCTACCCTACTTTCGGGGTCTGCGGCCGCGTCCGTATAAAAAGAGACAGATGCGGCATCTCTAGGGCACATCTCGTCTACCTCCGCCCATGGGATGGGCGGCGCGGGCGGGCTGAGGTGACGTTTCGCGCGCACGACCCCGCCGGTCGGCACGCGGTTCGCTATCTGTTTCGTGATCGGTTTCGTGATCGGCTTCGTGACCGGTTTCGTGATCGGTTTCAGGCCAACGAGATTTACCACCATCCATACCGTGGAGGAGGAGACCATGAAGTGCTCTGAGCTCATGAAGACAGACGTCGAGTGCTGCGAGGCGAGCAGCTCGGTCGAGGTGATAGCCGAGCAAATGCGCACGAAGAACATCGGATTCGTACCGATCTGTGACGAGAAAGGGGCTGTCATTGGAACCCTCACCGACCGCGATTTGACGTTGCGTGTGCTTGCGGAACACCGCTCCCCCGCATCTACCAAAGCAAAAGACGTGATGAGTAACGATCCCATTTGTTGCACGGCGGACGACGATCTGGCGGTCGTGGAGCAACTGATGAGCAAACATAAGAAGTCCCGCATCATCTGTGTCGATGATCGAAATCATCCGATCGGGGTCATCAGTCTCTCGGACGTGGCCCAACGCGAGACGGGCGGGAAAGCCTCGGCCATCCTAAGGTCGGTGTCCCAGCGGGAGGCGCGCCCGTAGAGCGGCTGAACTGCGACGGGGGGGGCGCGGCTTCGTCGACGGCGACGTGAACGTGAATATCATCTAGCGCCTCTGCCGCCCTTGCGAAAACGACCGTTCGTGCTATTGTTGTCTTCGTGAGCAAGGGCGAGGACACCCGAAGAGAAATCATTGGCCGCGCGTACTCCATCGCAAGCGAGGTGGGGCTCGAGGGGCTCACGCTCGGGGTGTTGGCGGAACGCACGAATCTGTCCAAGAGTGGGCTCTTTGCGCATTTCAAATCGAAAGAGGCGTTGCAGCTCGAAGTCCTCGAAAAGGCGATCGAGCTCTTCATTGGGAACGTAGTGATGCCGGCTCTCACCAAGCCGCGCGGCGAGCCTCGCGTGAAGGCGCTCATCGAGCGCTACCTCCTCTGGATTCGGGGGGCCGAGGCACGCGATAAGAAGGGCGGTTGCTTTTTCATGTCGCTTGCGCACGAGTACGACGATCGGCCCGGGCCTTTGCGTGATCGCTTGGTGCAATCGCAAAAGGACTGGTACGGCACGGTGGCGCGTGCGGCGCGTCTTGCCGTCAAGGAAGGCCATTTTCGAACGGACTTGGACGACGCGCAGTTTGCGTACGAGTTCGTCGGCGTCGGGATGGTCTACGAGCAGGCGCACAAGCTGCTCGCGGATCCGTCCGCGGAAAAGAGAGCCCGCACGGCCTTCGAGGGCCTCATGGCGCGCAGTCGCCGCGGTCGCAAGTGAACCGAGATCAAGGGAGACGAACATGCAATCTGTCGCCACGATGAATAGCACGATCGATCGTGCTAAAAATGGAGTCCCGCCTTGGTTCCGAAGCGGATTTCGTTTGATGGGTGCGATGGCGCCGAACGCCGCGGCGACGGTGGCGCACCGGCTCTTTTTTACGCCGCGTCGCGCCCGCGTTCGCGACGCCGAGCGTGCGGTGCTCGCAAAAGGAGAGCGTTTTTCGTTCGACGTCGCGGGTGAAAACGTCGTGGCGCGCGCCTGGGGAGAAGGCCCCGCGGTCCTCTTGGCCCATGGCTGGGGAGGCCACTCGGGGCAAATGACTTCGCTGGCGAACGCCGTCGTGGCGGCGGGCTTTCG
>Ga0193753_10002922_pt1 | contig 13037 bp, 13 predicted proteins | sample H1c2metaG_FD_144925 | JGI IMG/M metagenome (GOLD analysis project Ga0193753, IMG submission 144925) | Soil microbial communities from a riparian zone of the East river system, Colorado, United States - H1c2 | ecosystem: Environmental > Terrestrial > Soil > Riparian zone | place: USA: East... | reverse complement strand
GATCGTCGACGCCAACTCCGATCCGGCACGGTTCACCGCACCACAGGTCCGCAAAGTCCGCTTCGAGGGCGACCGCATGATCCTCGTACCGCCCGTGGCCGAGGCGAACGGCGTCAAGCTCACCCGCGAGCTCACCTGGGAGCGCATCAGTACGGTGTCTCTCTGACGCTCAGTCCATCGGGCACCGTGCCGGCCTCCTCGAAAAGCCACTGCCGGAACAGCTCGACCTTCTGCTTGCGGACGTTGCCCGGGCAGATCAGGCCCCAGGCGCGCTCGCGCGGGATCTTGAGGTCGAAGGGCGCGATCAGGCGGCCGCGACGCAGGTCTTCCTCGACGAACGGCCCCCAGGCCATGGCGGCGCCCCAGCGATAGCAGGCGGCCTCCGACGCGAGGGCGTAGGAATCGAACTTCGGCCCCGCTTCAGTATCGACGTGCTTCACGCCGGCAGCAGCCAGCCATATCGGCCAATCGCTCAGGGAATTCAGCACATGCAGCAGCGTGATGCGCCGCAGATCGCCGGGAGCCCGTATCCCCTCCTCCTGCAGGCCGGGATGCATCACGGGGAACATGCTGCCGCGGAACAGCGGTTCGAACCGGAGGGGCGCCGCCTCGCCCTCGAGCCTGATGGCGACGTCGATCTCTTCGGGCAGGGTCTCGAAGGCGCGCGAGGCGGTAAGAAGCCTGATTTGTATCGCCGGATGACGCGCCTGGAATCGCGGCAGCCGCGGCATCAGCCAGCGGAGCGCGAAATTCGGCAACGCGCTGATGGTCAGCACGACGCCGGCATCGGCACCCTTCAACTGGTCGGTGCCCTCGCGGATTCGGTCGAAAGCCTCGCGCACCGTCGGCAAATAGAGATCGCCTTTCTCGGTCAGCACGAGCGCATTGTTCAGGCGGCGGAAGAGCCGGAAGCCGATCCAGTCCTCCAGCACCTTGACCTGGTGGCTGATTGCCGTTTGCGTGACATTCAGCTCCCTCGCGGCGCGGGTGAAGCTGCAGGTCCGTGCGGTGGCTTCGAAAGCCCGCAGAGCTTTCAGCGGCGGCAGGCGGTCTGGCATAGCCACAGGATGACGCACATCCTGACCAACTTCAAGTTGGTCAGACATCACTTAATATGGCTTGTGCCTCTACTTAACTGGGGCAGAAGATAGGCTGTACCGACGAGCCCGACGAGGCGGGCCGTTCTTTTTGGGAGGTCATCATGCCGCTCGACAGCCAAACCACCACGCTTTGGATTCAGCCAACCGGCGGAGCGCTCGGCGCCGACGTGCATGGCATCGATCTCCGCCGCGAGGTCGACCCTGCCACTTTCGCCAGGCTCGCGGACGCCTGGGCCGAGCATCTCGTCCTGCGCTTCTCCGGCCAGCATCTGGATGACGACACCTTGATGCGCTTCAGCCGCATGTGGGGGGAACTGGACCGCGTGCCGATCGGGACGGGTGCCGAGAAGGTGAATGGCGTGGCCGCCAACGCGGTCGATTGGGTCAACGTGATCTCGAACGTCAAGGTCGGCGGCAAGCCGATCGGCGGTCTCGGTTCCTACGAATCGGTCTGGCACACCGACATGTCCTACAATCCGCTGCCGCCGCGGGCGAGCCTGCTCTATGCCATCGAGTGCCCGCCGGCCGGCGGCGACACCGGCTTCAACAATATGGAGCGGGTCTATGAGACGCTGCCGGACGAGTCGAAGAAGGCCATCAAGGGCAAGACCTGCACGCACGATTCGAGCCGCAACTCGGCCGGCGAGCTTCGCCGCGGCTTCACGCAAACCACCGATCCGCGCGAGACGCCCGGTGCGCACCATCCACTGGTGCGCAAGCACCCGGTGACCGGGCGCAATTCGCTGTTCCTCGGCCGAAGGGTCGGCGCCTATATCCAGGGCCTCTCGGTCGAGGACAGCGAGACGCTGCTGAACAAGCTGTGGGCGCATGCCGAGAAGCCGGAGTTCGCCTGGTACCAGCATTGGCGCGTCGGCGACCTGATGCTGTGGGACAATCGCTGCGCCATGCATCGCCGCGACGCCTTCGACGAAACCAACCGCCGGCTCATGCACCGCACGCAGATCGTCGGCGAACCCGTCATCGCGGGTTGAGCATGACGATCGAGGCGATCGAGGTCTTCCGTGCCGAGGTGCCGCTCAAGGTGCCTTACAAAGTCTCGCGCTGGACCTTCACCGCCTTCGATCCGCTGATTGCCTCGATCCGCCTGCGCGACGGCCGTCTGGGCTGGGGCGAGGCCACGATCCAGGTGGGCTACGCGGATAACGAGACCCCACAGACCGGTTGGGCCTTTCTCAGGCAGTGGAGCGAACGGCTCGTAGGCAAGGACGTCTTTGCAGCCAAAGCGATGCTCGAGCCGGAAATCCGGGCCAATTCGCATGCGGCCTCCGTCTTGATCTCGGCATTGGAGATGGTCGAGCCCAGCCGCCTGCTCGCTGCCACGACCCCAGCCGAAGTGCCATTGCTGGCACCGGTCAATTCGATGGATATCGACAGGGTCGGCGCGGAAATCCAGGCATCGATCGCCGAGGGCTTTCGCACGCTCAAGGTGAAGGTGGGCTTCGACGTCGATGCCGACCTCAAGCGCGTGGCCGCAATCCAGCGCGCTCTGGGTGGCCGCGCCACCATCCGTCTCGACGCCAACCAGGCCTTCTCCGTCGAACAGGGCCGCCGCTTCGCCGCAGCGCTGGACCCGACCGGCATCGAGCTCTTCGAGCAACCCTGCGACAAGGCGGACTGGGCGGCCAATGCCGGCGTCGCCGCGGTTTCCACCGTGCCGGTGATGCTCGACGAGTCGATCTACGGCATTCCCGAGATCGAACGCGCCGCCAAGATCAAGGGCGTGGGCTTCGTCAAGGTGAAGCTGAAGAAGCTCGGCAGCCTGGTGCGCCTGGAGGCGGCCCTGAAGCGCATCGCAGCATTGGGACTCGTGCCCGTTCTGGGAGACGGCACGGCAACCGATATCTCCTGCTGGATGGAGGCCGGCGTCGCGCGCACGACGATCGGCAATGCTGGTGAAAATAACGGTTTCCTGAAACTGACGGCGCCACTGTTCAAGACTCCGCTGCCCTTTGCCCGCGGCGCCATACGCTTGCCCGCCGGCTGGTGGCCCGAAATCGACGAGCCCTATCTGCGCAAGGTTTCGATCGAGACCGCCCGTTTCACGGCCGCGACGCTGGTCGCGGCACATTGAAGACTGAAGTAAAAAGCGTCATGAAACGGCAATTGCATCTCAATCTGTTCATCCAGAGCCGCGGCCATCACGAGGCCTCGTGGCGACATCCCGCCGCCTCGCCGCTGGCACTCACCGATATTCAGTACTTCCAGGCTCTCGCACGCCAAGCGGAAGCCGGGTTGTTCGATTCGATCTTTCTCGCCGACACGCTGGCGCTGATGGACACCGTGGCGCACGCTGCCAGTACTTGGCTGGAACCGATCACCGTCCTGGGCGCGCTGGCGGTGTCCACCAACCGCATTGGCCTGATCGCCACGGCCTCGACCACCTATACCGAGCCCTTCAACCTCGCCCGGCAATTCGGCTCGCTCGATCACATGAGCAATGGGCGCGTGGGCTGGAACATCGTCACCTCATGGCTCGCCGCCGCGGCACGCAATTACGGCGACGCAGGCCAGGTGAGCCACGCCGACCGCTATGTCCGAGGCGAGGAATATATGCAGGTGGTGAAGGGCCTGTGGGATAGCTGGGCGGACGATGCGGTGCTGGATGACCGCGCCAGCGGCAACTACGCCGACCCCAAGCGCATCCGGCCGGTCGATCACAAGGGTGCACATTACAGCGTGGCCGGTCCGCTCAACATGCCGCGCGGACCGCAGGGCCGGCCGGTCTTCGTACAGGCCGGATCGTCCGAAACGGGCCGCCGCTTCGCCGCGCGGCATGCCGAGGCGGTGTTCACCGCGCAGATGGAGAAATCGACCGCCCAGACCTTCTATGCCGACCTGAAGGCTTTGGTGGTGGCGGAAGGACGCGCCGCGGACCAGGCGCTGATCCTGCCGGGCCTCAGCCCGGTGATCGCCGGCACGGAGGCCGAAGCCCAGCGCCTGGCGCGCGAGCTGAACGATCTTACCGATCCCGAGGTCGGCCGCAGGCGGCTTTCCGGCCGGTTCGGTGGGCATGACTTCTCGCACTTGCCGCTCGACAAGCAGCTCGCGCCCGAGGATTTTCCCGATCCCGGCACGGTCGAGGCAGCCCGCAGCCGGACCGAGGTGATCGTGGGCCTGGTGCAGCGGGAAAAATACACCCTGCGGCAGTTGCTGGCTTATCTCGCCGGCGCTCGCGGCCACTACGCAACGGCAGGCACGCCCGAGCAGATCGCCGACCTGATCGAGGACTGGTTCAACGACGGCGCGGCGGACGGCTTCAACTTCATGCCGCCGATCCTGCCGGCGATGCTGGAAATCTTCATCGCCGAAGTGATCCCGCTTCTGCAGCGCCGCGGCCTGTTCCGCACCGCCTACGAGGGCACGACGCTCCGGTCGCATTTCGGTCTCGAACGACCGGAGGCGGCGTTTTGAAGATGCCCGTCCGGGTCATGGTCCGGAATGGCCGGTCCACGCCCAATCCGTTTCAGGCGGCTATTTGAACAGCGGCACGACGGCTGCAGGATCCGCCGCGGCCAGCGGATCGGTCCAGAAAATCTTGTCCCAGACGATCGGCTTGGTGAGCTTGCCGGCGCCCGCGAGTTGCCGCTCGATTGTCTTCATATGGTCGAGCGCATCCGGATCGAGGCGCATCTGGAAATCGACACGCGTCATCAGCTCGGCGGTGAATTTCGGGTCGAGCTTGAGCGTGCTTGCGACATAGCCGGCGGCCTCCTGCGGCTTTTCGTTCAACATCTTCGTCGCCTCGACCATCGAGAGCATGAAAGCCTTGAGCGCCGCGGGATTTGCCTCGGCCCAGCCTTTGTTGAGATAGACGTAGTCACGGATGACGAAGATGCCTTCGTTCGGCATCAGCACCTTTGTCCCCGACACCCCGGCAAGGATGCGCGTGGTCCAGGGCTCCCAGGACGAAACGGCATCGATATCCCGCCGCTCGAGGCCTGCCAGCATTTCCGGCGGCTCGACATTGATGACCTTGTAGTCCTTCGCATTGAGCTTGAGCTTTTCGAGGAGCGCCAGCCAGAAGACATCGCTGGCGGTACCGAGGGCGACGCCCACGCGCTTGCCTTTCATGGCGGCAAGATCGGGAATGTCGCGACCGACGATGGCCTGATAGCGGGTGCCTTGCATGGACTCGCCCACGATCACCACGTTGGGATCGAGATTGTGCGTCTGGATGCCCGCCTGTTCGGCACCCAAGGCTGCCTGTATTTGATTGTTGACCAAGAGCGGCACCATGGCGGAGCCGCTCGACCCGATCTTGAGATCGACATCGAGGCCATTCTTTTTGAAGATGCCGCCAGCCTGGGCCACATAAAATTGCGCCAGCGACGGATCGACTCCCGTTGCGATCGTCATCTTCATGCCGGTCTGCGCGAAGGCCGACGTTGCCGCCAAAGCCAGCAATGCAGCCATACCAATCAATCTTCTCATCTCAACCCCCTCCTGTGACGAACCGACCCGACCCTCCTGAAATCAGGTGACCGGCGAATACCGGCGCGCATATCGGTAGATGCCGATGCGGAACAGCCGGTCGGCGCAAAAGCCAAGTACGCCCAGCGTAATCAGCGCAGCGAATATCTCGTTGACCAGCATGAACATCCGCCCGTTCCAGATCATGACGCCGAGCCCGTCATTTGCCGCCACCATCTCGGCCGCGACGATGGTCACGAACGAATTCGCCATGGCAAGCCGCATGCCGGTCAAGATGAAGGGCACGGTTGCCGGCAGCGTGACCAGAAAGAAAATCTGCGTGTCGCTGGCGCCGAGGGCACGGGCCGCGCGGATCTTGTTCGGGGAGATCGAGGAAACACCCGCCGCCGTGTTGAGGATGATGATGAAGATGGTGGCATAGGTGATAAGGAAGATCTTGGAGGCCTCGCCGATGCCGAACCAGATCACCGCCGTCGTGATCATGGCGGTCGCCGGCACAAAGCGCAGAAACTCGGTCCATGGCTCGATCAGCTTGCGCGCGATGCTGAAGCTGCCGATCGCGAGGCCGATGGGAACCGCGATGGCGGCGCCAAGCAGAAACCCGGCCAGGATGCGCCGGAGGCTGGCCCCGATATTCTCGAGCAAGGCGCCGTTTTGGATCAGCTTCACGAGTTCGAGCGAGACGGCGACCGGCGAGGGAAAGAGAATCGATTTCACGATATAGACAGAAACGACGTGCCAGACGATCAGCAGCGCGGCAAAGCTCATCAGGTAGGGTGCGATGCCGGTCGAGGTTTTCAGGATGTCGCCCAGCCGCACCAGGAAAGTGATCGGTGCGGCCGCCGCGACGGGCGTTTTCTTCACCATGTCATGCCACTTCCTGCGCCATAGTCGCGCGCTGCACTTCCTCGCGGATGGAGGAATGTATCCTCTCGTAGAAAAGACTGTAGTTGCGGTCTGTCCGGACACGCTGCTCGTCGAGTTCGACGGTGACGACTTCCTTCAGCGTCCCGCCGGGACCTGCCGTCATGATGCCGACACGCGTGCCCAGGACGAGGGCCTCGTCGATATCGTGGGTGATGAAGAAAACCGAGATACCGGAGGATCGCCAGATCTCGCGCAGCTCATGCTGCATGATGCCTCGCGTCTGCGCATCCAGCGCCCCGAACGGTTCGTCCATCAACAGCATCTTCGGCCTGTTGGCGAGCGCGCGCGCGATCTGGATCCGCTGCTTCATGCCGCCCGACAACTCGCTCGGATACTTGTCCTGCTGGCCGCGCAGGCCGACGAGCTGCAGATACTCCTGCGCCATCTTGCGGCGCTCCACCTTGGAGATATTGTTCAACCGAAGGCCGAACTCGATATTCTCGATCGCGGTCAGCCACGGATAGAGCGAATCGTCACCCTGGAAGACCACGCCCCGATCGCGCGACGGCCGCTCGATCACCGATCCATCGAGCACGATCTCGCCGTCGCTCGGCTGCTCGAACCCGGCCAGCATGGCGAGAACCGTGGTCTTGCCGCATCCGGAAGGACCGAGAAGGCAAAAGAACTCGCCGCCGTCCAGGTCGAGGTTGAAGTCCCGCACCGCCGATGCGGTTTGTCCGCTGCGCGCCGTGTAGGATTTTTCGACCGACTTGAATTCAATCAGCGGCATCATCATTCTCCGTCGCTTCAGCTCTTGGGGAGCAGATCCTCGCGGATCGGACTGAATATCTCGATCAGATCGGTATCCTCGGGAAACCATGTCTCGTGCCGGACCCCGCCGGGAATCACGACGAGGCTGCCCGGTTGGCAGTCCTTGGCTTCGGCATCCCCAAGCCGGTAACGCATCAGGCCCGACGTGATCCAGATCAGCTGTTCGTGCGGATGGGCGTGGGCGGGCGGGCGGCTGCCGCCTTTCACCGAGACGAGTTGCAGCATGACGTTCTTGCCGACGACCAGCCGCCGCGACGTCGTTTCATTCAATTTCTCTACATCGAGGTCGGCGATGGTGAACTGTCCGGAGGTCTTCATTCAGCTGCCTCCGCAAAGTTCGCGCCAGATCCCGTCGGCCATGGCGAGCAGCTCGACATCCTTGTGGCGCTTACCGACGAGCTGGACGCCGACCGGCAGCCCGTTCGGCCCCTTGAAGACCGGCATGGTCAGGCTGGGCAGGCTGAGGGCCTGCCAGATGATGGTAAAGGTGACCGGGCCGGTCGAATCATGGCCCATCGGGGCTTCGCCGCCGGTGCTCGGCGTCAGGATGAGATCGTACGGCTCGATGACGGCATTCGCGGCCACCCGCAGCGCATCGACCCGGGCGAGGCCTTCCATGTAGGTCTCCGGCGAAACCGCCGCGGCATTCTTCACCATCGCCATGACGGCGCTCGAGAGATTCTCGGGCGATTGCAACAATTCGGGCGTGACGGCGCGTCCATATTCCACGGCGAAAAGCTTCGCCGTGAGATCGTAGAGCTCGTCGAACTCCGACGGCAGAACGAGCTCGCTGACGGCGGCCCCAGCCGAGGCAAGGTGCGACGCGGCGCCCTCCATCAGCACATGGGTCGATTGCTCGGCTTCGTGCCATTTGGATGTACGACAGAAGGCAATCTTCAGCGGTCTGCCGATAGCCGGCGGCGTGGCCGGCGGCGTGGCAAAGCCCATCAGGACGTTGCGGAACAACCGGATGTCGTCGAGGGAGCGAGCCATGCAGCCCAGCGTGTCGAAGCTTTCGGCGCCGTGGTGGATGCCTTCGAAGCTCAAATGCCCGAAAGTCGGCTTGTAGCCGAAGACTCCGCAATAAGCTGCCGGGCGGAGCACCGATCCGCCGGTTTGTGTGCCGATCGCCAGCGGTATCATGCCGTCCGCCACGGCGGCGGCCGAACCGCTGGACGATCCACCCGGCGTACGTCGCGGATCGTGCGGGTTCGAAGTTTTGCCCGGATAGCGGCCGGCGAACTCGGTCGTCACGGTCTTGCCCATGATCACGCCGCCGGCGCCGCGCGTATGTGCCACGCAGGTCGCATCGATGGCCGGCCGGTGTCCCAGCCGGGCGCGCGAGCCGTAGCAGGTCGGCATGTCGGCGGTGTCGCAGATATCCTTGATGCCCACCGGGATGCCGTGGAGCAGCCCGGCCGCTCGTGCATCGGCCGGCAAACGGTCGCGGTCCTGCGCCTGCCGGATCGCCAGGGCGGGGTCGAGGTATTCCCACGCGGCGACGTCCGGCTCCCGGGCCTCGATGCGTGACAGGCAGGATCGGACAAGGTCCTCCGATGTGATCGCGCCCTTGAGCAGGAGGGCACGTGCCTCGGTGGCGGTCAGCTTGTGGAGATCGCCAACCATCTAGGCCGCCGCCGTCCAGGAGCCCCAGCGGCCGCTGTCGACCGCGGCCAGGAACGCATCCGCCAAACTGTTGAAAAGCTCGGGCTCCTCGATCGGCAAGGTGTGGCCGGTGAAAGGGAATACCGCCAGGCCGGCATGTGGGGCGTGACGATGAACAAAGAGACTGGCCTCGAACGCCGGCGTGTCCTGATCGCCCACCATGACCAGCACGGGCATTGGAAGGGCTGCAATTCCTTCGGTCAAATCGGTGACCGGCTTGCGCGTCAGGAGGACATTGCGCATCGACATTTCCGCTCCCGCCGGCGACAGGTCGCGGATCACGCCGATGAATTCGTCCCAGGCGCGCGGGTCCTTGGTGCGCAACGCCTGCCGTTGCGGCGCGCTCTCGATGCTCTCCACGATCGCCGCCGCCCCCATCTTGGCGATGGAGTCGGCCATGCCGCGTCCGGCAGCAAGCCACTTCTCCCGACTGGAAGTGCCCGCGCCAGCGCCGGCGACGATGGCCGACTTGGTGACATCGGGATGGGCGATGGCGAAGTTCAGCGCAACGTTGCCGCCGGTCGCGATGCCGACGATATGGGCTTGCTCGATGGACAGTTTCTTCATCAATTCGCGCATGTCGGAGATCAGAATCTCCTGCGAATAGGCCGCGGCATCGGCCGGAACGTCGGACGGCGCATAACCGCGGTAGTTATAGGTGATCACGCGATAGCGACGCGCGAAATGGCGCACCTGCTGTTCCCACGAACGATAGTCACCGGCGAACTCGTGACAGAAAATCACGGGGAAGCCGCTGCCCGTTTCTTCGTAATACAGCTCGACGTCGCTAACCTTTACTTTCGGCATGGCGCCGTACACTCCTTCGGTTTGATTTCCTGCCGGCCTTGCGGACCGGTTCCGGCTCAAGCGACGGAAACCGGTAGTGCCGTTTCACGATCCGCAGGATGACGACGCTCGAGGTTCGCAGGATGCCCTTCACGCCTGCCAGCTTGCGGGTGACGAACTCATCCATGTGCTGGGTTGAGCGGAAGAAGCAGCCCAGCAGGATGTCCGCCCTGCCCGTCTGGATGAATTCGAAGTTGACCTCGCTAAAATCGGCGAGCTGGCGGGCGATGGTATCGATGCGGGAATGTTCGACCTCGACTTCGATGTGGGCGTAGACTTGGCCGCCCACGCGCACCGGATCGACCCAGGCTCCGACCTGGATGAGATTGTCGTTGAGCAGCCTCGCAATCCGGTTGCGGACGGTGCCCTCGGTCACCTTGAGCTTGCGCGCCAGCTCCGTATTGGGCTGGCGCCCATCGATTTGCAGCAGATCGATCAACCGCCGATCGAGCTCGTCCAGCTGCTCGATCCCGATCGTCGGCGCTTTGCGGCTCTTTGCCATCAGGTTGTCAGCCCGCCATCGAGCGGCAAGGTCTGGCCGACCATGTAGTCGGAGGCGCTGGAGGCAAGATAGAGCGCCGCCAACCCGACCTCGCGCAGTTTCCCGACCCGACCGAGGGGAATCATGGTCTTGGCGGATTGGACCGCCTGGTCATAGCCCTGCTGGCCCGACGTGACGACATCGGGAAAAATCCCGGGTGCGACGGCATTGACGCTCACGCCATAAGGCGCCCACTCCAAAGCGAGCGAGCGCGTGAGTCCGGTGAGACCGGCTTTCGCGGCCGCGTAGAGGCTATTGCCGGCGGCGCCCTGGAGAGCGCCGAAGGACGAGATGTTGACCACCTTGCCGCTCCGTCTTTCGATCATGTGCTTGCCGACCGCGCGGCTGCAGTAAATCGTCGCCAGGAGATTGAGCGACAGGATGGTCTGGATCTCCTGATCGGAAATCCCGGCTTCACCTTCATTGAGGGGCACGAGCGGCCGGCGAATCGAATCGCCGAGATTGTTGACGAGGATGTCGATCTGCCCGGTGACGGCGAGGCTGCGAGCCACGATATCGGCGACCGCGGCCGGATCCGTCGCGTCGCCGGCGATCGGGACCACGCGCTGCCCGACGCGCGCCTGCAGGGAAGCCGTGAAACCGTCGAGATGCCTGTGAGTCAGCGAATTCACAACGACGGTGGCGCCCGCCTCGGCGAATACCTCAGCAATGCCCGTGCCAATTCCGCGCGCGGCGCCCGTGATCAGAGCCGTTTTTCCAGAAAGCGAGAATTCCGCGATCATTTTTTGCACACCAGGACGGGCTGCGAGGAAATTCGCAGCGAATGACAGTTATTCATATATTTAATTAATTCGCAATACAGACTCAGATTTATTGAGTATTTCGTAAATACTGACCGCTGAATTACGAATATCGCATCCTACAGAGCAGCATCATCATCGATGATGGCAAAGCGAGAATCCGGGAGATTCCACATGACCGCCGCCAAGGACAGTCCGCTTCCCATCACTGAGCTTCGGCTCGGCAAGGTCGCCTATGACAATGGACGATCGACGATCCGCTTCGGCACGACCATCTTTCGCTACGCCGCGCTGGTCGCGACCGTTCGCTGCAGTGATGGCTCGATCGGCACCGGGATCGTCTGGACGCAGATCGACGACGAGGCCCCCTATCTCCAGGCGATGCAACCGCCGCTGGCAGCGGTCATCGTCGGCCTCGATGCCCTGACCCCCTTCGTCTCCTCAGCGGCATGCCGCGCCGAGGCTCAGCGTATCGATGCCGGCCGCATCTCGGCAGCCATCGAGATGGCGCTCTGGGATCTCGCCGGCCGCGTGCTCGAGGTGCCGTGCTACCAGCTGCTCGGCTGCCGGAAGACGTCGTTGCCGAGCTATGTAATCTCGGCAGAGGATTTCTTCGTCAAGTCGGCGTCACAGTATGTGGAGTTGGCGCAGCGCTACGTCGCCGATGGCTTTCGCGCCTGCAAGTTCCACATGTGGGGCGATGCCGATCGCGACATCGCCGCCTGCCGCGCCGTGCGCGACGCCGTCGGCGACGATGTCGACCTGATGCTCGATCCGGCCGGGCGCTATAGCCGGGTCGATGCGGTGCGGGTCGGCAGGGCGATCGAGGAGCTCGGCTTCATCCGCTTCGAGGATCCGCTGCCGCCGGGAGACGCCGCCGGCTATCGCTGGCTGGCGTCGCGGATATCCGTGCCGGTCGTGGCCAATGAATCCCTTCAATGGAACGCCGAGCAATGCGCGGTCGCCGCCCGCACGGGCACGGTGCAGGGCTTCCGAATGAACATCGGTCGCGGCGGAATCGGGGAGGCGCTGCGGATCGGTGCGATCGCAGAAGCCAACGATATCGAGCTGGACATCGCGGCCTTCGTGCCGCGCGTCGGGCTCGAGGCCTGCCTGCATGTCGCCCTGGCGTCGGCGGCCACTCGCTGGTTCGAGCACCACGAAGCGATGGGCCTCGAAGAGGTCCCCGGCATCTCGCGCGGCTTCGTCATCGAAAAAGGCACCGTGCGTCCGCTGGAGGGCGCAGGCTTCGGCTTCGAGGTGGATTGGTCCGAGCTGGACCGGCAGTGCGTCTGGGTGGGCTGATTATTCAGGTCGTCGGCCGACCGGGCTCAGTCGACGGTCATGCCCGCCTCGCGCACGATACCCTCGTAACGCTTGCGCTCGGCGGCGATGAAGTCCGCGAATTCCGTGGGCGAGCTGGCGACCACGTCGCCGCCTTGGGCGGCGATCACCGACCGGACGGCTTCCGTTTTCGAGGCGTTGATCACCTCGTCGCTGATCTTCTTCAGGAGATCGACCGGCATTCCCTTCGGTCCGACCAGTCCGTACCAGGCAACTGCCTGATAACCGGGCACGCCTGCCTCGGCGACGGTCGGGATATCGGGATAGCTGGAACTGCGTTGTGCGGAGGAAACCGCCAGGGCCCTGAGCTTGCCGGAGGTGATCTGGTCGCGCGACGTCGGCTGGATGATCATCATGTTGACGTTGCCGGCCATGAGATCGAGCAGCGCGGGCGCACCGCCCTTGTAGGCGACGTGGGTCATCTGGAGCCCGGCCATATGGACGAACAGGGCGCCGGCCAGATGCTGCGAGGATCCGTTGCCGCCGGAACCATAGGTGAGCGGAGGCGACGCGGTCTTGGCCAGGGAAATCAGCTCGCCGAGATTTTTGGCCGGCACCGAGGGATTTACCATGACCATTTGCGGAAAGGTCGCGATCAGGCTGATCGGCGTGAAATCCTTGTCCGTATCG
>Ga0193753_10002921_pt1 | contig 13043 bp, 10 predicted proteins | sample H1c2metaG_FD_144925 | JGI IMG/M metagenome (GOLD analysis project Ga0193753, IMG submission 144925) | Soil microbial communities from a riparian zone of the East river system, Colorado, United States - H1c2 | ecosystem: Environmental > Terrestrial > Soil > Riparian zone | place: USA: East... | reverse complement strand
GCCTGGCTGACAGCTGCAGTGGATGAACGTGTGAAAGGAATTATTCCCATCGCCATCGATGTATTGAATGCGAAGGAACAGTTACCGCATCACCTTACAACCTTTGGCCATTATAGCACACCTTCAGCGCAAGCCACGGCATTTTTAAAGGAATTAAAACAGCCAAGGGGGAAGGACCTGATACGGCTTATCGATCCGTATGGTTATAAAAGAGTGTTGCAAATTCCCGCATTAATTGTGTGTGCCACCAATGATGAATTTTTCCCCACCGATGCCCTGAACCTGTATTGGGAGGGATTAAAAGGTCCAAAATCCGTTTTGTATTTATCCAATGCAGGCCATGTTCGTGCCGATAGTGATCCAAGAATCAACCCTGCTGCTTTCGCTTTTGTACGCGCTATCGCTATGGAAAAAACATTGCCCGCTTTCACCTGGCGGCTGCAGCAATCCGCAAGAAAAGTTCAATTGATGATTCATGCAGATACCAGCACCGTTAAAGCCTCTATCTGGCGGGCAAGTTCTCAAAGCAGGGACTTCCGGCAAAGCCAGTGGAGTGTTTCGCCGTTGACAGCAACCACCAACGGGATTACAAAACAATTTGAAGCAGCCGTTCAATATCCAGCCCGTGGTTTTGTGGCCTTCTATGCGGAACTTACATTTACACGTGACGGCCATACATTTCTGCTTTCTACACAGACCAGCATACAGGGAAGTAAATAGGTGTTACTGTAACTTTTGCCATTGCCGGCCACATAAATTAAAAAGAGGCCGTCTCAAAAGAAAGAGATGGCCTCCCCGGGAAAAACAGCCGACTTATTTTAAAAACTATACCTGAACCCTAACTGGAACTGATAAGGATCGCCTGAAGGCGTTACGATACCTGCTGTATTTACCCCATAGTTAAACCTTTGGTTCTGCGCATCAAATCCTTTGTTGGAATAAAGCGCCTGGCTGCCAAGTGTTTTGGTTGAACCCCATGATTTGTTCAGCAGGTTTGCCACATTAAAAAGATCTGCAGAAATCTCCAGTCCCTGTTGTTTGTTTTTTGTAAATGCAATTTTCTTGCTGATGCGCAAATCAAATACACCATAAAAGCCATTCACTCCACCGTTCCTTTCTGCTATCTTTCCTGCAAATTTTGTAATATAATCCTTCATACTCTGACTGGCATTGGGATTATCCATTATGGCCTGCAAGCCGCTCTTTACATCCTGCGGTACTGTGCCATCCTTCATGCTAAAGATATAGGCAAGATCATTGGTGCCAGCCACAAAATCAGCATTGCTGTTTACGCCCGATAACAGGCTATAGCGGGTTCCGCCAATACCGGAGTAGCGCACGCCGACACTAATACCCCAGAAAGTCGGAGAGGTTCCATAGAAAACCACTTTATGCCGGAACTGGTTATCTGAATAAGTGATGAGGCTAAGATCCCTCGGATCGTCTTTAACCGGCAGTGATAATGTAGCTGTATTGGCCACATTACCATTAAAGGAAGTATTGTCCTTGACATCGTTCCAGGTATAACTGACGGTTATTTCTCCATCTTTATAATACTGGTAGGTTCCATCAGCTACCACCGACAGCTGGTTAACTTTTCCATTGCTGTTCAGTTCCAATACCCTTCCCAGCTTCTGGCTGATACGTCCCTGCAACCAGTCGCCGCTGCCATTTGCAGGCATGGTAGCGAGCGGTACATAGACGCCCCTGTCATTTTCATTAGCCAGTTTGAAATACGGATCTTTGACCATGTTCCTGTCAACGTACAGGTAATTGTTCCTTCCGAGTGTGAGGTAACCGCTAAGACCCAGTTTCAGCCTTTCTGTAATGAAGTGGGTATAAGAGATATTGGCCTTGTAAACAATGGGTACTTTAACATCGGGTCCGTTTGTATTGATGGTGGGCAATTGAAATTGTGGTAATGTTGGCGTTAAACCAGGGTTATTCCGGTAGCCCACAAAATCAGCTTGCGGTATATTCGGACTTCTAACATCGACACTGCCCAGGTGTTTGCCATCAAATACCAGGTTATTGATGATTATATAATTGTTGATATCGGATGCAAAAATGCCTGCGCCTGCCCGTACATAATCGGTATGGTTTTCGTTTACATCCCAGGTAAGTTGAAAACGGGGTTGTATGATAAACGATTGCAGTTTATTATCGGTACGGATCTTTAACTCATCGTACACCAGCTGGTTAAACGGGGAAGCCGGGTAATGTGAATAATCCAGGCGAAGGCCTGCTGTCACCTCTACACCATTTCCCAACTTTGTCTGTAATTGACCGTACAATCCCAGGTTAAAAATATTAGATAGTACACTTGGATCATCCAAAAGTGGCACTTCCCTGAAATAGCGATAGGGTTTGTTGTCAATAAAGTTTTGAATGCCGTCGTAATGAAAACGGCCGTTGACCTCGCTTCCATATGTTGACCTTGCCCTGGTGTACATTAAATCTGCACCAAATGTATACCTGATGCTATTGGTATTATAATAGAGGTTGTTTATCAATTGCAGCACATTATTTTTGAACCCTTCCTGGGCAAACCGGTGTCCACCAAACTGCACATTTGTTAAACGGGTAGTTCCCCCGATAACGGAAGGCACCCGCTCAATAATTGCCCTTGGTATATTTTGATCCGGCAGTGCATCACCAGGCTCGCTGCTTTGCCGGGTATACAGGTGCTGCAACTTCAATTCGTTGGTAACTTTTGAATTAATAGAAGAACGTAAGGTGACAAGCAGGCTGTTATCAAAATTAAAGTCGTTGCCTGTTGATTCATATAAATTGATGGCCGTATTGTCCACCAATCCCAGTTTGTTGGCATCATTGGTCAGGTTGTCGCGGATAGTAAGTAAATTCCTTTTATTGATCTGCCAGTCCAGGCGTAAAAAGGCGGCATCCGAATTGCGTTTTTTATCAAATGATCCATACTGAGGCGCCTGCGAAACACCATATTTTGTACGCCCGATTGAAATAACTGAGTCCAGCGTTTTACGGGTAATGTTAAACCTGCTTTCATCATCAGCAGACTGGATATCTGCAATGACAAGAGAGCGAAGATCCTGCTGGTGATCCCATGCTATAAAAAAATGCAGCTTGTCTTTGATGATAGGTCCGCCGATCGAAAACCCGTACTGGTAGGTTGAATAATCATTGTTTCGTTTATTGCCCCTGATATCATACGGGCTGGATAGCCAGTTTGCCCTGCCAAAACCAAATACAGAGCCACTCAACGTATTGGTACCTGATTTCGTAACTGCGCTAACCGTTCCGCCCCCGCTGCGGCCATAGGTTACATCATACTGATTGGTGACTACTTTAAACTCCCTGACCGCTTCAATGGAAATACTGTAGGGGGCTCCGCTCCGGCTGGTGGTGGCACCGGCCGATGTGGGATTTTTTGCATTCATTCAATCTATCGTATAATTGGTGGAAGAGCCCAGCTGGCCGGCAATATTTCCGCCCCTGGTTAAAGGAGAAAGATCCATTAAGTTGGAGAAATTTCTTCCATTGACCGGCATCCGGGTCATCAGCCGGGAAGATATAGCTGTGGCGGCTCCCAGGTTTTCGATTTTCCCTTTGCTGCCCGCTGTAGCCGTTACGGTTACCCCTGTCAGTTCTTTTGCGCCACTGGTTTTTAGTGCAGCGTTAATGGTAACTACATCTCCCTGGTTAAGCGTATAGCCGGGCTTTTTCTGTTCCGCAAATCCAACATGACTTACAAGCAGGTAATAAGGCCCGCCCAGGGGCAGTTCCTTAAAAACAAAATCACCTTTTGTGTTACTGAGCGTAGAAGCCGTAAAGCCCGTGGATTCATTTTTGACCAGGACAGTTGCCCCGGTCAGTGGCTTGTTTTCTGAATCGGTTATTTTGCCAGTAAAGGAGGCCTGTGTAGTTTGCGCATAGGCATTTCCGGTATACAAGGTAAGCAAGAGCATGCCTCCGATGAGTAGTAATAGTTTGTGGTTCATTCTTTTGGAACCAAAAATAAGTCTCCAGTATTTCCTGAATGTTATGAATCAGTAATATTTGGTTGTGAATATATTTGCTGAAATGAAGATATTAATAATTGATAACAGGAATAAATGAATTACACTATACGCGGGATTTCTTTTTCTGGTCTGACAATTGCGTTGGTGCAAAACCAAATCGTTTCTTAAACGCAAATGAAAAATGCGACAAGTCTTCAAAACCACATTCCAGGTAAACATCGGATACCTTATGACCTTTTTTATCCATTAAAAAGTGGGCTTCCTGAAGCCGCTTTTGAACCAGCCAGCGGCTGGGTGTATCATTAAATATTTTCTCAAAATCCCGTTTAAAACTTGTCAGGCTCCTGCCTGTCAGATAAGCAAAACGCTGAATGGCTACATTGAACCTGAAATTGTGGTTCATAAATGCTTCAAGGTCTATTTTTTCAGGGATGCCGAAATCAAAAAGAATATTGGTTAATGCAGGATTTGCCTGCAGCAATATCAGTAATAATTCTTCCCGTTTTATATCGGCAAAACTGTCTTTTATCCTTCCATTGTTGTTGTAATAGGGCAGGAGAGACTGGATAAAGTTAGGTACCAGCTCGTTTTCACTGATACGGATAAACGCTTCATTTGATGTATGGCCTGAGGCCTTCACACCGTGTTTGCGCTGGTATTCTTTTAAAAAAACTTCTTCGAAAATAACGATTACTTTTTCAAACTGATCATTCTCTTTTTCCTTATTGTACCTGGCCAGGTGATTTTTTCTGGCAATGCAGCATTCGCCCGGTTTTAACGTATAATTTTTATTTCCATCATAGGCATGGATTGTTCCTTTTGCCAGGTACAAAAAGAAGTGCTCGGCAATAAATTGCTCTGGAGAAATTTGCGGGCCTATATAGCAGGATGTTATTTTATTTGCTTTCATCAGCATCTGCAAATTTAGATTATTATCATCGCATATCTTTCTTTCCGGCATTGGGTCAAAACCTGGTGCTGTCGTTTATAAATAACAAGTTCATCAACGTATTTCCTGTATGCCTTTACGCGTTATTCTTAACCGCTCCAAATTTTATCAGGCTCTCTGCCGTAGCCAGTATGGCCTCTTCATTTGTGTAAGGTTTCCATCCTAATAATTTTATAGCTTTACCATTACTTGCATCTCTGTACCTGCTTAACATGGGTGCCAGATTTTTTGCAACAGGATTGAACAATGCAGTAATACGAACCACCCAGTCAGGCAACTTTTTGGTAGAAACATGTTTAGCCGAATTGCCCATTGTGTCTTTTAAAAGCCGGGCTATCTGCGGCAACGATAATATGCCGCCTGCCAGTGCCAGGAAACGCTGACCCTTTGCAGCAGGGTTGGTCATGGCACGGATATGCAGGTCGGCTACATCACGGACATCCACAATGCCAAGGGTAATATTGGGTATTCTTTTCATGGAACCATCCAGGACTTTTTTCAACAACTCAAAGCCGCTTGACAGATCAGGCCCCAGCGATGGCCCGAAAATACCCATCGGGTTGATAACCGAAAGTTCTAAACCGCCGCCTTCTCTGCTAATAAAATCCCAGGCAGCTTTTTCGGCCAGTACTTTTGATTTGTTGTAAACAGACAGTCCTTTTTCTTCCGGGTCCGTCCAGCATTCCTCGGTAATGATTTTTGTGCTGTCGGTGTGGCTGTATCCTACCGCCCCGAAATTAGAAGTCATCACCACCCGTTTTACACCTGCGTCTCTTGCGGCTTTCAATACACGCAAGGTTCCCCCAACAGCAGGGATTATCATTTCATTCTCATCTTTGGGAACACGCAGTCCGATAGGTGAGGCAACATGCAGGACATATTCACAGTGTTCAACTGCTTTATCCCAATTGCTATCTCTGGTCAGGTCAGTTTCAACAAATTCAATCTTATCAAATGAATTGATGCCACCCGTTTTGAGCATTTCCAGCACTTCATTTTTTCTGCTGAGCGACCGGACTGTGGTTTTTACAGTATAGTTTTTTTGCAACAATTGTAAAATGCAATGCACGCCAACAAAACCAGTACCGCCTGTTACCAATACCTGTTTTTCTATGTTTGTATTTGTCATCTTTATGAAATTTTATATGGCAAAATTCCACAGAAGAATGACTGGCTGCTTTGTTGAAAAGTCTTATTTTGGTTTGTTGAAAAGACCAGCGTTTTACAGGTGTCTTACTCACTTCCCGTCTTCTGCGTTTAATATTATTATCCGTTCGGCTGCAAAATCGGGGGAATCAAAAATAGATACTGCTGGTCATTTTGTTTTTCAAACAGTTGCACCGTATGTAACGTCTGTTAATGCGGACCCGCTACTAATATGAATAAAGACGCTTTGATTACTAAACTTATTTCCGGTTTAAATAATGAAAATAAAGATTGGTATGCCAATGCAATTCTTTATGATATCACAAAGCGAAGTGACGCAATAATTTTTTTGGTGATAAAGAATCGTGATGCCTGGATTTATTCTCAGAAAAAAAAGGATGTAAAATATTTGGACGAATATTAAAAAAAAATAAATATTGTTAATCTCACTATTTAAGAGAAGCCCTCCCCAATCAACTTCAAACCGGTTAAAAAGATGGTGACTGTAAACAGCAGCATTGCCCGGGCTCTTTTAGCGCGAAAACCCCCTAACTGTAGTTATACGTAATAATTGTATTGCAGGAAAGATTGACTGTGACCAAAATTTTTCTGATCCGCTGACGTATATAACGAAGTTTGAAAAAATAGATATCCGCTGAATATCCATTAGTTGGTCTTTGGCTGACTGGCAGCGGCAATAATCAACCTGGCAATATCTTTGGGATGGGATTGATATACGGAGTGACTGGCGCCCGCGATTTCCACTTTTTGACTATTCGCTCTTTTGGCATACATTCTCTCCAGGTCGGGATTAATGATCCGGTCAGACCCTGCCACCAGGTACCAGCTCGGTTTGGTTCTCCAGGCCGGATTCTGAATAATTGCATGGAATACAACATCGGCAGTCGGCACCTGTGCATTTGCTTCAAAATCCGCAATTTCTTTAGGAAGATCTCCTGCAAAATCCTGTGGGAACATGGTTGGGTTAATATAGTCAAATCCATCCGCACCTTTTATTAGCGACTTATAGGCGGAAGGATAGCGCTGTCCGTTTCCTGCTTCGCTTTCTCCCTTGTCAGGCGCATGTGCGGCAATAAAAACCAACCCCACAACCTTTGAATCATTCCCGGCTTCTGTAATGATCGCTCCGCCATAGCTGTGTGCAACCAAAATACAGGGACCGTCCTGCAGATCAATGACTCTTTTTACAGCAGCCAGATCGCCAGCAAATGAAGTCAAGGGCTGTTGAACGATTGTTACGTGATATCCAGCCCTGGTAAGTATATCATATGCCGGTTTCCATCCTGAACCATCTACAAAAGCGCCATGTACCATAACGATATTCCTGGTAACGGGCCTTTTTGGTTGATAGCCTGCTGCCTTTACCTGCACACTGAACAAGACGAAAAGCGTCGAAAAGACCAGGATGAATTTCAACAAACTGTTACTGCTGAGAATGGCCTTTGTTGTAATGATTATAAACTCCGGTTCAGGAGCGTTTTTTTCTTTTAATTCCTTAAAGGATAAGCTCGTTTTCATATTATTTTTAATTTATTTAAAGTTTGATTTCACTATGACTTGATCATCTAATCCTTCTTTCATTTTTTTGATTAACAATGATACAAAATTAGAGCCTGGTCATGCTCAGGCAGTTATACAGAACCCGGAAGATAGGATACATTTAACGTGCCGGTATTTATGGATTGTTTGTTAACATATTTTAGTTCGCTTTTATATCGAAGGGGATTTCTGTTTGTGGAGTCTTACCATTTACCGATTTGCCAAATAATTGTTTGCGACTCATCTTGTCTATTATTTTTAAGCCTGTTTTGGGAGACACCCTGCGCAGAAAATGTAGCATTTTGGCATTGGCACTGGGAGCATAATACAACTTGCCAGCTTCAATTTGCCTGATGACATTCCTGGCAAAATCTATTGGTAGAACCAGCTTAGTGGTATTGTTCAAATCTTCTGTTGTCATTTTTGTTTCCACAGCAGGTGGTACGATTTCTGCCACAATGAAACTGCTGCCCTTTAATTGCACCCGCAAGGCTTTCGTAAACACACTTAATCCTGCTTTGGAAGATGAATACAGCGGCAGAATAGGAATTGGCATTATAGCTGCCTCTGTCGTGATATTGATGATATAGTTTTGGTTCTTTTTATCCGCCTGCCGGATAAAATGATTGGTCATCGCTATAGGTCCGGCCATGTTTGTATTCAGTTTACTAAAAATTGCCTGGGCAGACAGCGGTGTTTTGAGAATCTCCCATACTTCAATAACACCTGCATTATTGAACAGGACATCCGGAATTATATTCCTTCTTTCCAGTTCATCAAATAGTTGATCGATTTGTTCAGGATTGGATATATCAGCCTGGATAAATTCCAGATCAGGAATTTCCTTTTGAGCCTGTTCTAATTTATCCTGACTTCTGCCAACAATGACTACCCGATTGTTTTGTAGTGCCAGCACTTTGGCCAGCGAAAAACCAATACCCGTGGCACCGCCGGTGATGAGGATGGTTTTATTTATTAATTTCATGATTGAGTATTTTTATAATTCAATTATTTCATTTGTCAAAGCTACCATCAGTTAAAGGTGGTAACGATACACAATTCAATGAATAACTTGTAATTTTCAGAGATGCATATAAGAAACCTTACCCAAAAGCTTGATGTTGCATTTGTAATTAAAGACAAATGGCATTTGCCGGTACATAAGCATACTCATTACGAATTGCAGTACATTATAAAAGGTAAGGGGCAGCATATTATTAATGAGATCAGCTGCCCTTACGAAAAGGGCGATCTTTTTGTCCTGGCCCCACAGGATACGCATTTCTTTATTTTCCAGGAACGGAGTGCCATTTGTATTATTAAGTTTCATGAACGTTTTTTTGAAGATTTTTTAAAGGATGACGATTTCGGAAACGCTTTGAAAAGATTATCAGCAACGCACAGGACAAAAAAAGCCGGCGGCAAACACAAACCGATGATCCGGCAGCTAATGGAGCTGATTATTGAACAGCACCGGAAGGAAAAACGTTATAATCAGCTGGTCATAAAAAATTCCCTGGCGCTCGCTTTAACACTGGCCGCCGCTGATGACGAAATAGTCTTTACGCCGGCAAAGGACAAAAAAATACAACCTGTTTTGTCCTATATTGATCAGCATATCACAGATAAAAAAATGCTTTCAAATGAAAAAATTGCAGCAGCCTTTTATATAAGCAGGGACTATTTTAACCAATACTTCAAACGCGCTACCGGTTCTTCCTATAAGAAATACGTACAGGAATATGCTTTGCAAATCATCGCGCAACAATTCGTCAATGGCAATAAAACGCTGAAGCAACTGGCCACAGAATTTGGTTACAGTGATGAAAGTCATTTAAGCCATGCCTTCAAAACACATTTCCATCAAAGTCCTTCTTCATTCAGACTGCAAAAGCAACGCCGTTAACAATTTTGTCTGTTTTATACAATTTTTTATTCATTTCTGACAGGTACAGGACTATAGATGCATATTAACTTTGTTAAAGAAAAAAATAGTTTATGCATATAGATCATACAACGCTCAGGACAGCAGAACTTGAAAAAACCAGGGACTTCCTGATTCGTGTATTCGATTTGGTTGAAGGCCCGCGGCCTGCAATAATAGCGGAAAATATTTCCGGGTACTGGTTATACCATAGGAAAGCGCCCATCGTGCACCTCATTGAGAGCCACCCTTACCCGGGAACGGTAACTGGTTACGCGGTGGAGGCCATCGATCATACCGCTTTTTTTATGGAAGATTATGATGGGTTTAAAAAAAAGCTGGATACGCTCCATATCCATTATTCACTTATGGATCTTCCTGATATTAATGAACGGCGGATTTTTATACAAACACCTACTAAAATTTTGCTGGAAACAGTTTTCCGTAACTAACCGGGCAGGAGATTGTATACATGCTGGAAAAAAAAGGGTGTTCTTTTTCTGCAGGACCGGCAACCTATTCCGGGTTTTGTCAGCATCTTGTATTGATTCTCTTAAAATCGGTAAAATTCATTCCACAATTATGCTTAAAGAATTTACTGAAATGAGCAAGGTTATCAAAGCCAAGATTATAAGCAATTTGCTTCAGGGTGGTAGAAAGAAACATGGCTTGTCGTTTAGCTTCAAGCATAATTTGCTGTTGTATATGCTGACTGGCGGTATAACCAGTTGTTTTTTTTAGGATTCTATTCAAATAATTCGGGGTTACACAAAGATCTCCGGCGTAGTCGCTGACCATTTTTTGGGTAATGAATTTTTTTTTCAGCAGGTCCGTGAATTTGTTTACCAGTTCTGATTCCCTGGTTTGCAAAACATCCAGGCAGGGATCTTTTAGAATTCTTGATAAATAGATCACGAAAATATTCAACAATCCTTTTAACACTTCCAGCCGGCGGTTGCAATAGTTGCCGAACTCCCATTTCATTTTACGCACTATCATATCCAATTCATACTGCATGTCATCCTCAATGGCTATCATTGTAATATTTGAACTGTTGGTATATTGTCTGAGCCATGCCGATCCGCCTGTATAACCTTCGGAAAGCTGGATGAATTCAAGGGTGAAAGAGAGATAATATCCCTCCGGTAGTGATTCCATATTCCATTTTCTTGTATGACCCGGTGAAATACAAAAAATGGTATTATCTGTAAGTGTATGATCCTGGCCATCCACTTCGAGTGAGCCACTGCCGCTTCTCATCCAGATCAATTCAAAATGGTTGAGCTTTTTTGATGTCCCGTTCCAACATGATCTTTGTGCATCTATCCATTCCAATGCATGAATCTCGAACCTGCCGGAATTGTCCGGATTTTTTCCGTCATAGATACCACGGATATTATTTGTGTAAGGAGTTAACTTGCTGTGGTGAAGAGCAGTGTTCATAGCAATGAGTTTTATTAGTGGTGATTGGCTTTCCGCATATCTGCAGGCATAATAGCCAATCTATATGCCAATTCATAAGCGGTTGATTCTAATATTGTTATTTTTAAAACCTGCGAAATGCTTTTCGATATTTCACGAATTGATGAAAGTGTACACGATATGTCAAGAACCTGGCTATTTGATTTATTGAGGCGCCGGGGACTCCTCACTCATACGTATTTACCTTACATTCAAAGTAAGGCGCTATCCAAATTGTACAACAAATTGCCGGTTTTGGCAATTGACCAGCCGTCTTACAATCCTATATTTTGCAGTAAATCCTGATAAAAGAATGTAGCATAAACCCTTCATCGCTTTTTGTATTGCCTTATCGTCTTGCGTACATTTAAAAAGAGGAACGGAAAAATATTGATAAATTCGTAGTGTTAATTCATCTGTTGTAATGCAATCCCGTTGCCTTTTTCGATTAGGGATTTGTTTTTTTTTGATTCAATTTAAGTTGATGGTAAAATTCAACTGTTTACTGTAAAAAGAAAGTGTTTTCTTACGTAACAATAAACATACCTGCAAATGATAAACAAGCTATTAACAACTTTACTGTTAGTGCTCTCCGTCAGATCTGTTTGCGGGCAAGGGATATCAAGGCATGAAGCAGATTCGTTATTCAGATTATTGAATAAAAGCAAGTCAGATACAGGACGATTCAATTTACTGTTAAAAATAGCCCGTTTCCACATTTTAAAACCCGGAGAATTTAAAGCAGACCTCGACAGTGCCGAAGCATTCATCCATGAAGCCAAAACCCTTACTGCCGGAATCAAATCTAAAGAGGTTAAAGGGGAAATTCTTTTAGTGGAGTCTTACATTACTAATGAAAGGGGGCAACGCGAGGCGGCAAAAGGGATGATTGAAAATGCCATCCCGATGCTGAAAGAAGGAAAAGATAAGTTGCTGTTGGGCGAAGCTTGTCTGGGGATATCATACTATTACGCGTACAATAATACTGATGCGCTCGTAACAAAGACGCATTGGGTTGAGCAGGCCATTGGTGCATTTCAGCAATCAGGTAACCTGGAGCGGAAGGCTTTTTGTCTGACCCTGCTTGGCGACTTGCATATCATAAATAATGAGGAAGTGAAAGCGTTCGGAGAACTCAAACTTGCTTTGGAAGCATATACTGCCATCCATTATGATCAAATGCAGGGCGTATATACCTTATTGGCAAGGGTGTATTACAGATATGCTGATTATAGCAATGCAATACGATACGATCTGATGGCATTGAAAGCGGCTGAAAAGGTCAATGATTCAACTATGATGTTATCCCAGATCAACAATGAAATAGGAGGATTTTTTACGCATCTGGGTGAATATGAAAAAGCGCTGACATTTTTTAATAATGGTCTTATCATAGCGGAAAAATACCAGGACGTTACCAGTATTTTTTTATTTGCAATGAATATTTCCAATGCTTATGTAAAACTCAATAAGCCCCTTGTTGCGCTTAAGACAATTAGAAATATTTCATTAAAATATGCAAAGCCTGGCAACCCTGCATTGGAATATTGCACCGCAGTTACCTATATAAATATTTATCTGCGTTTGAAACTATATTCAAAGGCCGAGCCCTATTGCACCAGGCTTCTTGATATGGCGAAGGGCCCTGCTGTTGTTGCCGGTGATATTATTTCTATTTATTCGTTGCTGATAAGATTTTATATTGCTTCGGGGCAAAATTCATCCGCGCTCACTTATTTGATTAAAAATAAAGCCTTAACCAGTGAATTGGGGGCACCGCTGGAAATATCCGAAAATTACCGGCAATGGTTCAAACTGGACAGTGCGCAGCATAACTACAAATCTGCCCTTTATAATCTCATGGAATTCAACAAAATCAATGATTCTATTTTTAATCAAACAAAAAATAAACAGAGCCAGCTCCTGCAGGTGGAATATGAAACCGAAAAAAAGGATAATAATATCAAAATGAAGGAACAGGAAATACAGGTATTGACACAACAGG
>Ga0193753_10002920_pt1 | contig 13046 bp, 11 predicted proteins | sample H1c2metaG_FD_144925 | JGI IMG/M metagenome (GOLD analysis project Ga0193753, IMG submission 144925) | Soil microbial communities from a riparian zone of the East river system, Colorado, United States - H1c2 | ecosystem: Environmental > Terrestrial > Soil > Riparian zone | place: USA: East... | reverse complement strand
CCGCGGTTGAGCCGACGAATGAGACGGCGGCAATGTCCGGGTGGGTGCAAATCGCGTCGACCACGCGCTTACCGCCATGGACGATGTTTAAGACCCCCGGGGGCACACCCGCCTGCAAAGCGAGTTCTGCCAATAGCATGGGGGTCAGCGGATCCTGTTCCGAGGGTTTGAGTACGAAGGTGTTGCCGCAGACAATGGCCATGGGAAACATCCACAGCGGAATCATGGCGGGGAAATTGAACGGGGTAATGCCCGCACACACGCCGATGGGCTGGCGCAGTGTGTAGGTGTCCACGCCGCCGGCAACGTTTTCGGCAAACTCCCCCAGCTGCAGGCTGCCGATCGAACAGGCGTGTTCGACGACTTCGAGACCGCGGAACACATCGCCTTCGGCATCGGCGAGCGTTTTTCCTTGCTCCGCGCTCAAGGTCTGCGCGATGCGGCTCATGTGTTCGCGCACCAGCGCCTGCAGCTTCAACATGATGCGTGCACGCGCCGCCAGCGGCGTATTTTTCCACGTCTTGTAGGCTTGCTTGGCCGAAGCGACCGCGGCGTCGAGTTCTCCTTCGGTGGCAAAGGGGACCTGCGCCAGCACCTCTTGCGTTGCCGGATTGACGACGTCTTGCCACTCGGTGCTTCGCGAGTCTATAAACTTGCCGTCGAGCAGCATTTTGACGGTGGGCACGGGATTCGCGAGCGTTGCGGGTTTGCTTGTCATGGCAGTGTTGCGTCCTGAAGCACGCCTCTTGAGGCGACGTCTTAGTTTAGCCGATACGGGATCCTTGAGTTGTGCGTATCGCGTAAACTAGTGCGGTGCGAAATTCCAACGCTGACGCCACCGCCGTAGGTCGGACGGCGGGTTCCGCGGCCCGGCCCGCGGAACCCGGAACCATTGCCATCTGTTTCGTCGTGGCGGCCTTACAAAGCGTGCGCGGCCGCGATCTGAATGCGGACGAGTTGCTGGCCAAGGTGGGCTTGTCGGCGAGTTTGCTGCAGGTGCCGCAGGCGCGGGTCTCCGCGAAGCATTACGGTGCGCTGTGGCGAGCCATCGCGGCCGCGCTCGATGATGAATTCTTCGGCCAGGATTCGCGCCGCATGAAGGCGGGTAGTTTCGCGATGCTGTGCCACTTGGGTGTGGGCTGCAAGACCTTGGCGCAAGCACTGGAACGCAGCCTGCGTTTTTATGCGCTCATCCTGGATGACATCGCAGGATCGATCGAGCGCGACGCAAAAGAGGCACGGATCGTTTTGCACGAGCGCGCGACCGGCGCGAGCAATCGAGTTTTCGCCCACGAGCTTTTACTGATGCTGCTCTACGGCGTGTCCTGCTGGTTGGTCGGACGGCGAATTCCGATCCTGCGCACCGAATTCAGCTACGCGGAACGCTCCACAGCGCGGAGTACCGGCTGATGTATTGCGCGGACCTGCGCTTCAACCGGCCCAACACCGTGCTCGCCTTCGAGGCAAGTTACCTGGATCTGCCGGTGGTGCAGAACGAGCGCTCCGCCAAGGAGTTCCTGCGCACGGCGCCGGAAAATATCTTGTTGAAATACAAGAATGTCAGTAGCCTCACGGCCCGGGTTCGGCGCCGGCTGCGGCAAGTGCTGCCGGGCACGGTTCCGGATTTTGAGAGGTTGGCCGACGATATGGGCATGACACCGGCGACGATGCGCCGCCGTTTGCACGACGAGGGTGAGTCCTACCAATCGATCAAGGATCAGCTGCGCAGGGATCTGGCCATCAGCTACCTGAGTCATTCAAGCCGCAGCGTCATGGAAATTGCGTTGGAGCTGGGGTTTTCGGAACGCAGTGCGTTTCATCGCGCGTTCCGAAAATGGACCGGTGCGTCGCCGGGCGAATTTCGGCGCACGTTGCAGACTTAAATTTCCGGAATCGAGGATAATCTCATCATGGATTTATCGGGAAAGATCGTGGCGGTGACCGGCAGCGATGGCGCTTTGGGGGGCGCCGTGGCCGCCACTTTGAGCGCATACGGTGCCAAACTAGCGCTCCTGACGCGTTCAGCTGGTGCGCCGAGCTCGCTGCCGACCGGTGCAATGCACTACGGCGGAATCGACCTGACCCAGGAGACGGCCGTACGCTCCGCGATGCAGCGCATCGCCCAGGATGCCGGACGCTTGGACGGTTTGATCAACCTTGCCGGAGGCTTCCGTTGGGAGAAGCTTGTCGATGGCACTCTGGAGAGTTGGGACGCAATGTACAGACTCAATCTAAGAACGGTGGTGGTTTCTTGTCAGGCGGCACTGCCTCATTTGCTCAAGTCCGGCAACGGACGCATCGTCAATGTCGGTGCGCTGGGCGCGGTCAAGGCCGCCGCGGGGATGGGCGCGTACGCCGCATCCAAGGCGGGGGTCGCGCAATTGACCGAAGCTCTGGCCGATGAAATGAAGGGCCGGGGCGTCACAGTCAATGCCATTCTGCCGAGCATTCTCGACACACCGAAGAATCGCCAAGACAATCCTCAAGCCGATTTCACCCGCTGGGTTGCTCCGGTCGAGGCCGCCGAAGTAATCGCGTTTTTGATTTCCGATCAGGCCAGCGCCGTCACCGGCGCATTGCTGCCTGTTGCGGGGCGCGTATGAGCGCAGTGCAGATGTCGGCCGGTGCGCGCTTGCGCGCCGCCGTTGCCGGGGAGAGTCCGCTGCAGATGGTCGGCACCGTCAATGCGTATGCGGCACGCATGGCGGCGGCGTGCGGATTCAAGGCCATCTATCTGGCGGGCAGCGGCGTCGCGGCCAATTCGCTCGGTATCCCCGATCTCGGGATCAGCACCATGGATGACGTTCTCATCGATATTCGCCGCATCACCGACGCCTGTCCGTTGCCGATGCTGGTGGATGCGGATACCGGTTGGGGAGGGGCGTTCAATATTGCGCGCACGGTCAAGTCGTTCACCAAGTTCGGTGCGGGCGGAATGCACATCGAGGATCAGGTGCAGTCCAAGCGCTGCGGCCACCGGCCCGGCAAGGAAATCGTCTCCAAGGAAGAAATGGTGGACCGCGTGAAGGCCGCCGTGGATGCGCGCACGGATTCGCAGTTCGTGATCATGGCGCGCACCGATGCACTGGCGGTTGAAGGGATGGACAAGGCGCTGGAGCGCGCCAACGCCTGTGTCGAGGCAGGCGCGGACATGATCTTCCCCGAAGCGATCACGGAACTTTCAATGTATAGGCGCTTCAAGGACGCGGTCAAAGTGCCGATTCTTGCCAATATCACAGAGTTCGGCCAAACGCCCTTGTACACACGCGATGAACTTGCCACGGTCGGCGTCGACATCGTGTTGCACTGCTGTTCCGCGTATCGTGCCATGAACGCCGCGGCACTCAACACCTATCAAGCCATTCGCCGCGACGGCACGCAAAAAAATGTTCTTGGCAGCATGCAAACGCGCGCGGATCTTTACAAGTATCTTGACTACTATGCATACGAAGCCAAGTTGGACGAACTATTTGCCGAAGGAAAAGAAAAGTGAGCAGCAATTCCGAGGCTCCGGCTCCCGGAGCATTCAAGCCGAAGAAATCGGTCGCGTTGTCCGGCGTCGTCGCGGGCAACACCGCGCTTTGCACGGTCGGCAGAACCGGCAACGACTTGCATTATCGCGGCTACGACATTTTGGATATCGCCACGCAGTGTGAATTCGAGGAAATCGCACACCTGCTGGTGCACGAAAAGCTTCCGAACAGAATCCAGCTTGCAGCCTACAAGAAAAAGCTCAAAGCGCTGCGCTCGTTGCCGGGCGCCGTCACCACGGTGCTCGAGCAGCTGCCGGCAGCGAGTCATCCGATGGATGTATTGCGCACCGGCGTATCTGCGTTGGGCTGCTGCAACCCTGAGGGCGCGGGACATCCGGGCGAGGGCGCGCGCGACATCGCGGATCGGCTGTTGGCGTGCCTGGGCTCGATGCTCTGCTACTGGTACCACTTCTCCAAGAGCGGGCGGCGCATCGACTTGCAGACGGACGATGACTCCATAGGCGCGCACTTCCTGCACCTTCTGCACGGCCGTAAACCGTCGGCCAGTTGGGCGCGAGCGATGCACACCTCATTGAACCTCTACGCCGAGCACGAATTCAACGCCTCGACGTTCACCGCCAGGGTGATCGCGGGCACCGGGTCGGACATGTATTCCTGCATCACCGGCGCCATCGGCGCGCTGCGCGGCCCGAAGCACGGCGGCGCGAACGAGGTGGCGTTTGAGATTCAGAATCGCTATCCGACCGCGGATGCCGCCGAGACGGATATCCGCGCCCGAGTGGCGAAGAAGGAGGTCATCATTGGCTTCGGCCATCCGGTGTACACGGTGTCGGACCCGCGCAATCAAGTGATCAAAGAGGTCTCCCGGGTTCTCGCGCGCGAAGCGAACGACATGCTTGGATTCGAGGTGGCATCGCGGATCGAATCCGTCATGTGGGACATCAAAAAGATGTTTCCCAATCTGGATTGGTTTTCCGCCGTTTCCTACCACCTCATGGGCGTCCCGACCGACATGTTCACGCCGCTGTTCGTCATCAGCCGTACGTCGGGCTGGGCCGCGCATGTCATCGAGCAGCGCGAGGACGGCAAGATCATCCGGCCGAGCGCCAATTACATCGGACCTGATAACGTACCCTTTGTGCCACTCGCGGAGCGACCCTAAGACCATGTCCCTGTCCCACGATATCAAGTCGGCCGAAAGACCGGCTCCAGATGAAGTCCTCACCAAGATTGCGGATTACGCGCTGAGCTACGAGATTGTCGGGACGCTGGCCTATGAAACCGCCGCGTACTGTCTGATGGACACCCTGGCCTGCGGATTCCAGGCGCTGAAGTATCCCGCCTGCACCAAGCTCCTGGGACCGGTTGTACCGGGCGCGACCCTCACGGGCGGCGCGCGAGTTCCCGGCACCGCCTACGAACTGGATCCGATCAACGCGGCATTCAACATCGGCGCCATGTGATTCGCTCTGGATTTCAACGACACATGGCTGGCGGCGGAGTGGGGCCATCCATCGGATAACCTCGGCGGAATTCTCGCCGTGGCCGACTATCTGTCACGCTCAGGCAAGCGAATCGTGGTGCGCGACGTTCTCACCGCCATGATCAAGGCCCATGAAATACAAGGCGTGCTCGCGCTCGAGAACAGTTTCAATCGAGTCGGTTTGGATCATGTGTTGCTGGTGCGGGTGGCCTCGACGGCAGTTGTCACCGCAATGCTCGGCGGCACGCGCGAGCAAATCATCAATGCGGTGTCGAACGCCTGGATCGACGGCGGTGCGCTGAGGACCTATCGCCATGCGCCGAACACCGGATCGCGCAAGAGCTGGGCGGCCGGCGATGCCACCAGCCGCGCCGTGCGCCATGCCTTGTTTGCGCTCAAGGGCGAGATGGGCTATCCCTCGGCGCTTTCCGCCAAAACCTGGGGATTCCAGGACGTGCTCTTCAAGGGCAAGCCCATCGTCCTGCCGCAGCCCTTGGGCAGCTACGTGATGGAAAACGTTTTGTTCAAGATCTCCTTCCCGGCTGAATTTCATGCGCAAACGGCAGTCGAGGCGGCGATGACCTTGCACCCGCAAATCAGCGCCAAGCTCGAGCAGATCGAGCGCGTGGTGATCGAGACCCAAGAGCCGGGTGTGCGCATCATTGACAAAACCGGACCGCTCGCAAATCCCGCTGATCGAGATCACTGCATTCAATACATGGTGGCCATCCCGTTGCTGTTCGGCCGGCTGGAAGCCTCCGACTACGAGGACCAGGTCGCGAGCGACCCACGCGTCGACGCGCTGCGTGCCAAGATGCAGGTGAAGGAAAACGCCGCGTTTACAACCGACTACTATGCTGCGGATAAGCGCTATATCGGCAACGCCGTGCAAGTGTTCTTCAAGGATGGTTCGGCCAGCCCGCGAGTTGCGGTCGACTTTCCGATCGGACACCGCAAGCGCCGCGCCGAAGGCATGCCGGTGCTCGTCAAGAAATTCGAGAGCAGCGTGACGGCCCATTTTCAGGCCAAGCAGAGCGAAATCATCAAGGCCATGTTTTCCGACCAACGCGCTCTGGCGGCCCTGGCGGTCAGCGACTTCGTGGCGAAGCTGGTGACGGCGTCTTAAAAAAATAGTCGCTCTCGAGCCCGCATTATGACGCATTCGGCTTGGCCTGGAGGCGGCAAGTCGGGATAGTGAGCGTGATGAACGAAGCGAGCGGCCCGGACCGGATTAACGACTGGGTTACCCAGCAACTACAAGTCACCGCGGCGCGGCACCCAGAGGGGTCGGAACGCCGGCAGCGCTCCGATCGGCGACGTCGAGCGCTGTGGTCGGTGCTTTACGGCAGTTTCAAACCGCGGCGGCGGCGGCCGGCACGGCGAACGAACGACGCCCGCTTTCACCCGATCGATTGGTACTCGGCCCACCTGTTGGCCGTGTCGATCGGCATCTTGCTGTTGAGCGCGGCGGACGCCTTCCTGACGGGCATCTTGCTGGTGCACGGCGCCGATGAAATCAATCCCATCATGGCGGTTCTGGTGTATCGCGACGTTGCCGTATTTGCGGCGTTGAAAATGGCCATGACGGGCGCCGGCATCGTCGTCATGGTGTTTCTCGCCCGCTATCGTTTTATGCGCGTCATTCGCGTCGATCTCGTGCTGTATGCGGTGTTATTGGTGTATGCGTGGCTCATTGGCTACGAAATCTCGATGCTGCCGGGCGCGGGCGATCTGTCGGCCTTGTAAATCCCGCACGGAACTCCACGTTCCATATTATGGCGCCTTCGGCTAAACTAGGCCCGGTAATCTGAGTGTAACTTCCCCCTTCATCATATTGATGTAATTGAGGTTTTGTCCAAAGACCTGCGTAGCTCATGAGCCAATCACTTGCCGACCAATTAGCCTCCACGGCCCTGTCTGGCGGAAACGCCGGTTTCATTGAAGACCTCTACGAACAGTTCTTGAGAGACCCGAGCGGTCTCGATCCGGCTTGGGTTGACTACTTCAAGGGTTTGCAGGGCAGCGGCGGCGAGATTCCCCACGGGCCCATTCGTGAGCGCCTACTGGCTCGTGTCCAGCAGCCGCTGAGCGCCGCCGCGCCCGCCGGTACTGCTTCCGACGGGGCCAGCGCCAAACAGGGCGCCGTGTCGCGTCTCATCCAGGTCTATGCGAATCGCGGCCATCTGATCGCCAACCTGGACCCCTTGGGATTGCAGGAACGCGCCAAGCCGTACGTGCTGGACCTGCAATATTTCGGTCTTTCCGATGCGGATCTCGATACTGAATTCTTTACCGGCAGCCGCAATCACGCCATTCCGGAGCGCACCGCGCTCAAAAATATTCTTCGCGACCTCAAGTTCATTTACACCAACACCATCGGCGCGGAATTTGCGCATGTCTCGGATACCGAAGAGCGCCTCTGGCTGCAGGACACTTTCCAGGTGGGCAGAATGCAGCAACGCTTCAGCCAGACCGAGAAGAAGAACATCCTGTGGCAGTTGACCGCCGCGGAAGGGTTGGAGCGCTACCTGCACACCAAGTACGTGGGTCAGAAGCGTTTCTCTCTCGAGGGCGGCGACAGCTTGATTCCCTCGCTGGATGAATTGGTGCAGCACGGCGGTAAATGCGGCGTCGAAGAAGCCATCATCGGTATGGCGCATCGCGGCCGGCTCAACGTGCTGGTGAACCTGCTGGGCAAGTCGCCGAAAGACTTGTTCAGCGAATTCGAGGGGCAATACGACCTCGCCAAACTTCGCGGTTCGGGCGACGTCAAATACCACAAGGGATTTTCCGCCGACCTGAAGACCGGGTCGCGCAACGTGCACGTTGCGCTGGCTTTCAATCCCTCGCACCTGGAGGTCGTGAACCCGGTGGTCGAAGGATCGGCGCGCGCCCGCCAGGAGCGGCGCGCCGACGCGCTCGGCGAGCAAGTGCTGCCGGTGTTGATTCATGGCGACGCGGCCTTTGCCGGGCAGGGCGTGATCATGGAGACCCTGCAGCTGTCGCAGGCGCGCGGCTTCTATTCGGGCGGCACCGTTCACATCATCATCAACAACCAGGTCGGCTTTACCACCAGCGCTCCGCGCGATGCGCGCTCCACCCTGTATTGCTCCGATGTCGCCAAGATGATCGAAGCGCCGATATTGCACGTCAACGCCGATGATCCCGAGGCGGTGTGCTTCGTCACGCGCTTCGCGCTCGACTACCGCATGAAATTCCACAAGGACGTGGTCATCGATTTAGTTTGTTATCGGCGGCACGGACACAACGAGGCCGACGAGCCCGCGGCGACACAGCCGTTGATGTACCAGATCATCCGCAAGAAGCCGACCGTGCGGCAGCTGTACGCGGATCGGCTCGCCGCCGAAGGCGTGTTGAGCGCGGCCGAGGCCGCGGCGATGATGGAGCAGTACCGCAGCGGCCTGGATGAAGGCAAACCGCAGGCGCGGGCCGCGTTGGGACTCATCGGCAACCGCTATACGGTCGATTGGAGCGAATACTTGAGCGCCGACTGGGAGCCGGTGAAAACCGGCGTGGATATGGCGCGTCTGCGGGTGTTGGGAAAGGCGATCACGACCTATCCCACGGACTGGACCCTGCACCCTCGGGTGCTCGCCGTCATGCAGGCACGCGAGAAGATGGTGAACGGCGATCTGGCTTTGGATTGGGGCTGCGCTGAGAATCTTGCGTATGCGAGCCTCGTCCAGGATGGCTATCCCATCCGACTCACCGGCCAGGACAGCGGGCGGGGCACATTTTTCCATCGTCACGCCGTGCTGCACGATCAGAGCACCGGACGCGCGTACATTCCGCTGCAGCATCTCGCGACCAATCAGCCGAAATTCACCGTCACCGATTCGGTGCTCTCTGAAGAAGCGGTCATGGGATTCGAATACGGCTTCTCCACCACCGAGCCGCGATGTCTGACCATCTGGGAAGGACAGTTTGGCGATTTCAGCAATGGCGCCCAGGTCATCATCGACCAGTTCATCAGCTCGGGAGAAGCCAAGTGGGGCCGGGTATCGGGCCTCACCTTGTTCCTGCCGCACGGCTATGAAGGCCAGGGGCCGGAACATTCATCGGCGCGCTTGGAGCGGTTTTTGCAGCTGTGCGCCGAATTCAACATGCAGGTATGCGTGCCTTCGACTCCGGCGCAGATGTTTCATCTGTTGCGCAGGCAGATGCTGCGCAGCCTGCGCAAGCCGCTCGTCATCCTGACGCCGAAGAGTCTGCTGCGGCATCCCCTGTCGGTGTCGCGGCTCGAAGAGCTGTCCGCGAACGGCTTCCAGATGGTGATCGATGAAATCGATGATGTCAGCCCGTCCGCCGTTACGCGCGTTGTATTCTGCAGCGGCAAGGTATATTTCGACCTGCTGAAATCGCGGCGCGAGTCGAAGTCGCAGAACGTCGCAATCGTGCGAGTCGAACAACTGTATCCATTTCCCACTGAAGAGTACGAGGCGGTCTTGCGCAAGTACGAAAATGCGCGCGAGATCATTTGGTGCCAGGAAGAGCCGCAGAATCAAGGCAGCTGGTATCAGATCCGCCATCGTCTGCAGTCGAAGCTCGAGGCCAAGCATGAGTTGCTGTACGCGGGCCGTGCAGGAGCCGCCGCGCCGGCGACGGGAATTGCGGCCTTGCATGAGCAGCAGCAGAAAAATTTAGTCGCCGCGGCGCTGCAAGGCGTGCCGCCGGAAGAGAGTTCCCGGCAAACCACACGCGTCCCGGCCGCGCAAACTAGGACAGGTTCATAATGACAACAGAAGTTCGGGTACCGCAGCTGCCGGAGTCGGTGGCTGACGCCACCCTCGTCTCGTGGCACAAAAAGCCCGGCGACAGCGTCGTGCGCGATGAAAATCTCGTCGATCTGGAAACCGACAAGGTCGTACTCGAGGTACCCGCGCCGGTTGCCGGAGTACTCAAGGAAATCAAATTGACCGACGGCACCACCGTCACCAGCGGTCAGGTCCTGGCGGTCATCGAGGAAGGCGCGGCCGCGATTCCGGGCGCCAGCGCTCCTGCCATCCTGGCTAGTTCCAGCGGCGCGACGGCGGAAGCCAAGGACAGTGTCGCGAAGGAACCCGCCAAACCCGAATCGGGGGGCAAGCTCAGTCCAGCCGCGAAGCGGGTGGCGGAGGAAAACAAAGTCGATCCGAAAACGGTCCAAGGTTCGGGGCGCGACGGGCGTGTTTCGAAGACTGACGTGGTGAACCACCTGTCCGCGAAAGAATCCGCAGCGCCCGCTCCGGCGATGGCACCCAGTCCCGCGATGGCGCCGGGACCCGCCGCAAAGGCGCCGGCGCAGTTTGTCCCCCCTGCGAGCACGCGCGGCGCCAGGGCGGAGCAACGAGTACCGATGACGCGCTTGCGTGCGCGCATTGCGGAACGCATGGTGCAGGCGCAGGCGACTCAGGCGCTGCTCACCTCGTTCAATGAGGTGGACTTGAAGGCGGTGAACGAGCTGCGCGGCCGCTACAAGGATCAGTTCGAAAAGCAGTACGGTGTAAAGCTCGGCTTCATGTCGTTCTTCGCCAAGGCTTGCGTCGAGGCACTGAAGAAATTTCCCGCCGTCAATGCGTCGGTGGATGGCAATGACATTGTGTACCACGAGTACTTTGACGTCGGTGTCGCCGTTTCGACCGATCGCGGTTTGATCGTTCCGGTGCTGCGCGATGCCGATCAACTGAGCTTCGCGGATATCGAGAAGTCGATCGGCAACTTTGCCGCGCGTGCACGCGCCGGTACCATCACCATAGAAGAGCTCACGGGCGGCACGTTCACCATCACCAATGGCGGCGTCTTCGGCTCCCTTTTGTCCACCCCTATTGTCAATTCGCCCCAAAGCGCCATCTTGGGTATGCACAAGATCCAGGATCGCCCTGTGGTGATTGATGGCCAGATTGTCGTACGCCCGATGATGTACATCGCCTTGACCTATGACCATCGCATCATCGACGGCCGCGAAGCGGTGCAATTCCTGGTAACGGTAAAACAGTGTCTGGAAGATCCGGCGCGCATGGTGCTGCACGTATGAGCGATATTTACGATGTGATTGTCATTGGCGCGGGCCCGGCCGGCTATCCGGCGGCTATTCGAGCCGGGCAAAACAAATTGAAGGTGGCGTGCGTCGATGAGTGGCAGAACACCGACGGCAGCTATGCCTTTGGCGGAACATGCCTGAATGCCGGCTGCATTCCCTCCAAGGCGCTGCTCGAATCCTCCGAGCTGTTTCAACGCGCCAAGGATGAGTTCGCCGTGCACGGCATCAAGATCGGCGCCCTGACGCTCGATCTGGCTGCCATGCAGAAGCGACGCGCCTCCGTGGTCAAAACCATGACCAACGGCATCAATGCCTTGTTCAAGGCCAATGGCGTAGTCGGGATTCAAGGGCACGGCCGCTTGCTTCCCGGCAACAAGGTCCTGGTGAAGGGTACGGCCGGCGAGAAAACCCTGGAGGCCAAGCACGTGGTCCTGGCTTCCGGGTCTACGCCCATTCGATTGAGCTCCGTGCCGCACGACGGCAAGTACATCGTCGACTCCTGGAATGCGCTCGAGTTCGATGCGGTGCCTGCGCGTCTCGGCGTCATCGGCGCCGGCGTCATCGGTCTGGAACTCGGCAGCGTCTGGCGCCGCTTAGGCAGCGAAGTCGTCGTACTCGAGGCCCTGGAGCAATTTTTGCCGATGGTCGATCAGACTATCGCGAAGGAAGCGCAGCGCCACTTCAAGAAGCAGGGATTGGACATCAAATTAGGTGCGAAGGTCGCGAGCGCGGCCGTCTCGGGAAATGCGGTGGATGTGGTCTACACCGATTCGCAGGGCGAGCATTCGCTGCAAGTCGACAAGCTGGTCGTCGCCGTGGGACGCCGGCCGTTTACCGAAGGGTTGCTGGCGGAAGGCACAGGCGTGCAGCTGGACGAGCGAGGCTTCGTCAAGGTCGACGAACACTGCCGGACGGGCGCGCCGAATGTGTGGGCGGTGGGCGATGTGGTGCGCGGCCCCATGCTCGCGCACAAAGGCAAGGAGGAGGGCGTGATGGTCGCCGATCTGATCGCCGGCCATTATGGCGAAGTCAACTACAAAGTGATTCCGTCGGTCATCTACACCCAGCCGGAAATTGCCTGGGTGGGCCAGACCGAGGAGCAGGTGAAGGCAAGCGGACGCCCGTACAAAACCGGCACATTCCCCTTTGCAGCGAGCGGTCGCGCGCGCGCGATGGAGGCGGGAGCAGGCATGGCAAAAATTGTTTCGGCCAAGGACGATGATGAAGTGCTTGGCGTTCACGTGATCGGGCCGATGGCGGGCGAACTGATCAGTGAGGCGGTTCTGGCGATGGAGTATTCCGCGAGCACCGAAGACATTCAGCGCACCATTCATGCGCATCCCACGTTGTCCGAAGCAATTCACGAGGCCGCGCTCGCGGTCGACAAGAAAGCGATCGACGCGCTGAATCGCTGACGCTGTAGCGTTTGGCCAACACCGGGGCGCAGCCGGCGCGCTGCTGCCTACGGGTCAAAATCTCATTTGACCATAACCGGTACGCGGCCGGCTGCGTGACGCAGATCACGCCGTCCCGGGCACCTCACGACATACCTTCCTAGCCCTTCGCGTCAGGTCGCAGGACCGAGACGTTGGGTTCGCGAGACACTGGGCTTCAGGTGGGGACAAATGTTAGTAGGCCACCGCTGGGTTTTTATAGGGATATTGTCGCTGCCCATATTGAGCGGATGCGGCTCGACTTCCCACGGCAGCGAAAGCGGCACCGTTGCCCCGACCGGAATCGGCGGCACCATGCCCACGGCGCCGATCACGCCCCCGAAAGCAGGGCCCGTTGGCGGCGGCGTCAGGGGCAGCGATAACAAGGTGTCGGCCACCGCATCCGTCGGCGCTCCATTCGCCGTCGCCGTCGGCGCCAGCCAAACCATCAGCGTTACCTTCACCTCGACGGATGGCCTGCCGATTTCCGGCTTCTCGGTGTACGGCAGCCTGGGCACCCTTCCCGCGGGCTGGAACGCTCCCAACAGCCTCACCTGCGCCGTAGTGGGCCCCGGCAGCGGCTGCGTCCTGACCTT
>Ga0193753_10002919_pt1 | contig 13046 bp, 13 predicted proteins | sample H1c2metaG_FD_144925 | JGI IMG/M metagenome (GOLD analysis project Ga0193753, IMG submission 144925) | Soil microbial communities from a riparian zone of the East river system, Colorado, United States - H1c2 | ecosystem: Environmental > Terrestrial > Soil > Riparian zone | place: USA: East... | reverse complement strand
TAGCGATTCGTCGACCGTCGAATCGATGAAGCCGCAGGTGTTCACGACGACCACGTCCGCCGAGCCGTAGTCCGGCGCCACCTGGTAACCCTCGGCGCGCAGCTGCGTGATGATGCGTTCAGAGTCCACGAGCGCTTTGGGGCACCCGAGGCTGACAAACCCGACTTTTGGTTGGCGGCGGCTCATGAGGGGGCGCAATGGTACACGCGCACGGACGCCCACGCGACGCGGCGCTGACATATGCCATTTGGGGTGGAAAACGCCCTTACTTCAGGCTCTTACGAGCCCTTCCGAGGGGAACCGGGCCCGCGTTGAAGGCCGTTTGCTTTTCATCGAGGTCGGCGGTGAAGCCAATGCCGCGACGTCGTGCAACGGGCGAGCTCATGGGCTTTCGGATTGCCGAGAGCATTGCGGCGATGGCCTTGTCGTGATGACTGTACTTGCGCTCGAGCTCGTCGAGCTTTTGGGCGAGCGAATTGTTCGACGCGAGCAATTCCCGCAGGCGAACGAAGGCGCGCACCACGTGCACGCCCATCGCCACGGCGCGGTCGCTATTGAGCACATTCGCGGCCTGGATCGCCCCATGCTCCGTGAAGGCATAGGGTCGATATCGCACGCCGCCACGCCCATCTTTGCGCGGTGTTTTTGAGGTCGCAAAATGCGACCTCAAAACCATTGTCTCTTCGAGCGAGAGCTGGAACATGAAATCCTTGGGAAATCTTGCGGTGTTGCGCTTTACCTGCTCGTTGAAACGCTTGGTACTTACTCCGTAAATATCGGCGAGATCACGATCAAGAATGACTCGCTTGCCGGCCACGACAACAATTGCGCGCGAGATCTGCTCGACCGGTACGCCTGACAAATCAGAGCTCATGTTTGGCACACCGATACGGTAGCGAGGGCAAGCCGAATGCTGCCCTTTCAAATGTGTCGGAATCGTCCAGAAAGCTCCACATTGTTGTCAGGTCTAACCCCCCGCCGTTTGCCGTCACGTTCACCTCTTCAGACACCCTGTCCGGGTGCATGCGGAGGACGTGATGGCTGCTCACATAATTGAGAGGCGCCCACTCGGCGCATTAGGTCGAATGAGCCTGGTCGCGGCGATTCACGTCGCCGTGCTTTTCGCCATCGCGAAAAGCCTGGGAATGACGTCCATTACCGTCGAGCCCGTGACCGAAGGCAGATTGCTAGACGAGGTTCCCCGCGGTTTCGACCCGCCTCCACCTGTGGACCGCAACTTGAGGATCGAAACCGCGGGTCCCGTGATTCCCATTCCCGACCTGCCGCCCGTAACTTTTGAGGAGGACGCGATCACACCTCCACCGGACATCGATTTCCGGGATCCGCCGCCCATTGGCGGAAGCGCAGTCGTCGAGCCCCAGATCGTCGGCGTCCGCCAGGACCCGCGCAGCCCGCTGTCGAAGCCGCCGTACTCGGCCCGCATGATCCGCGAGGGCAACCAGGGAACGATCGAGATCGAGGTCTACGTGCAGCCCAATGGCCGTGTGGGCGACGCTCGCGTCGCCAAGAGCACGGGATTCGAAGAGCTGGATCTCGCGGCGCTGGCGGAAGCGAAGCGCAATTGGCGCCTGCTGCCGGCCACGCGCGATGGCGTGCCGGTGGCGCAGTGGCATCGCCTGCGCGTGACCTTCAAGCTGAATGAACGGTAATTAGCGGGGCTATTGTTGCGCTGGAGCGGGCGCCGCCGGGTCGGCCGGCGTCGCATGTTCGGCAGGCGGGATCCGGTGCTGGCACTCGCGCAAGCCGAAGAAAATCGCAAACGCGGCAACGGGCACCAGAATCCATGGCCACTTGGATCCTTTCTTCTCCGGCTCGATCATCGTGCTCCCCACATCGAATAGACTCGCGAATCTATTGTGATTCCGTGAATCCTGCAAATGGCGCTTCGAATCCTCGATCTCGCGGCCCGACTGCTGCTGGCACTCGGCGTGGGCTGCCTTCTCCTGGCGGGCTATCTCGGCTGGCGCACGCTGAGCTTCTCCGGCGACGCGATTCCCGTCACCGGCGAAGTGGTTAGCTACCGCGAAATTCCCGACGGCGACTCGACGCGCTACGTGCCACGCATTCGCTTCGTGACGGCGGCGGGCGATATCGTCACCGTGGGCGGGCAACTCGCGGGCACGTCGAAGCGCTTCGAGATCGGCGCGAAGGTCCCGATGGTCTACGATCCGCGCGAGCCCATGCACGCGCGCGTGGCGCTGTTCGTCGACAACTGGTTAGGCCCGTGCATCGCCGCGGTCGTTGGCCTCGTGGGTTTTGCCGGTGGATTGCTGGTGCGTCGCGCGGTGCGGCGCGAGCTGGCGAAACTCCGCGCATGAGCACGCAATTCGACAAGGCCTACTACCAGCGCTTCTACCTGGACCCGCGCACCGCCGTGGTTTCGCGCGCCGAGATGAAAGCGCGCGCGAATCTCATCGCGGCGTATGCCAATCACATCGGCCTTCCCGTGCGCCGCATACTCGACGCGGGCTGCGGCATCGGGCTGCTGCGCACACCGCTCAGGCGCGCGTTTCCGCGCGCCGAGTACACCGGGCTGGAATACAGCGAGTATCTCTGCGAGCGCTTCGGCTGGACGCAGGGGTCGCTCGCGGACTGGTCGGCGGATCCGTTCGATCTCACGGTGTGCTACGACGTGCTCCAGTACCTCGATGACCGCACGGCGGCTCGTGCCATCGCCAACCTGGGGCGGCTCACGCGCGGCGTGCTGTACCTCTCGGCGCTGACGACCAGGGACTGGCGCGACAACTGCGATCGCACGCGTACCGACCGGGACGTCTTCCTGCGTGAAGCTTCCTGGTATTCGCAGCGGCTGAAGAAGGACTTCCGCCTGAGCGGCGTGGGGTTCTGGGTGAGGCGTGGCGCGCCGCTCACCACCTGGGAAATGGAAACCGCCGCAATCTGACGCGCGCGAGTTATCCTTCCGCGCCATGCCCGAACCCGTGCTGCCCGTCGATGCCGCAACCGGCGACGCCCGTCATCGCGACGTGCGCGCCGAGGTTTTCGCGGTTGTCCCGCAGCGGCGGGCCTCGCGCGGCAAGCGCGCGTTCTGGCGCGTCATCCTGTTCGTCGCGCAGTTCCCGGCGGGCCTCAAGCTCCTGAAACGCCTGCGAGGTAGTTAGTACATGCGTGGTTTCGCCTGGTTGCTTGGCATCGTCGCAGGGTTCGGCCTCACGCTGCAGATCGGCATGAACTCGAGGCTGCGCACGGTGCTGCAAAGCGCCAACACTGCTGCGCTCGCGAGCTTTCTCGTCGGCACCGTGGCGCTCATTTCGCTGCTGCTCGCCACGCGCACACCGCTGCCCGATCGCGACACGCTGGCGTCGGTGCCGCTGTGGGCCTGGTTCGGCGGCCTCATGGGCGCTTTCTACGTTGCCATCTCCACGGTCGTCGCGTCGCAGCTCGGCACGGCCAGCTTGTTGGGCCTCGCATTGCTGGGGCAGCTGGCCATGTCGCTGGCGGCGGATCACTTCGGCTGGATGGGCCTCCCGGTGCACCCGATTACCCTTACCCGCCTGGCGGGCGTAGCCTTGCTGGGCGCAGGCGTCTGGCTGATCACGCGCTGAGAACCGCGCTCAGAACCAAAGCGCGTCCGCGGCGCACTCACCCCACGGAAGGAGGGCGTATGAAGGCTCGCAAACTATCGTGGAAGATCCTGGCGTTGGCTTCGGCCGTCGCGATGCTGTTGCCCGCCGTCATCGTGCAAGGCCATCCCGATGCGATGGGCACGCGCTTCGTCGCGTCCGGCGGCACCGATGCCGGTGATTGCGACGACAACCATCATCCCTGCCGCACGCTGATCTACGCATTGACCCAGGTGGAGCCGGGCAATGCGATCAAGCTTGCCGCCGGCAGCTATGACGTCTCCGGCATCGATGTCGAGAACATCCTGGTCGGCAAGGAAGGCGTACGCGGTGGCTATTCCGCCGAGGATCACTTCGCCATCCAGGACGCCGAGTCCAATCCCACGCGCATCTCGGGCGTGGCCGACGCGTTCCGCAACAATTTCATCGCGCATGGCTTCATCGTGGTGGATGCCAACGGGGATCCGCTGCCGCGCATCATCATGCCGAAGATGCTGGCGCCGACGGCGTGCACCGGCGGGCTGGCCGGCAGTTTCCCCTGTCACAACATCGACTATCTCGCGCAGGTCCAGCTGCAGGAAATTCCCGGCGCGCCCACGAGCGCGAGTGAAATCTGGGGGCTCGTCGACCTGGACGATGCGCGCGAGTACGCCATCCTGGGCCATCGCAATGGCACCGCCTTCTATGACGTGACCACGCCGGGCTCGCCGGTGCTCGTCGCCAGCATTGCGGGCAACCCCTCGCTGTGGCGCGAAGTGAAGGCCTATCAAGTCTTCGATGCCGCGTTCGGCAGGCATCGTGCTTATGCGTATGCGACCACGGAAGCGCCGGGTGGCGGCCTGCAGGTCTTCGATCTCACCGATTTGCCGAACAGTGTCACGCTGGTGAACACGCTGACGGAATTCAGCACCTCGCACACGCTGTACATCTCCAATCTCAATTACGCCACCAACGCGGCGCTTGCGGGCGCCACGCCCTATCTATTCATCGCGGGCTCGAACATCGCCGGCGGTGCATTCCGGATCTACGACCTCACGAATCCGGTTTCGCCCACGCTGGTCACTTCGCCACCCGCGGGCACCGGCTACATGCACGACTCCACGTCGATGCTCATCACCGACAACCGCACCACGCAGTGCGCGAACGCTCACAATCCCTGCCAGGTGCTGGTGGATTTCAACGAGACTTCAGTCGACCTCTGGGATGTCACGGACAAGGCTGCGCCGTTCAAGCTGAGCACCACCACCTATCCGACCGCGAGCTACGTGCACTCGGGGTGGCCCACCGCGGACAACATGGCCATCATCGTCCACGACGAGCTCGACGAACTGCGCCGCGCGCTGAACACGCACATCTACACGCTGGATATTGCCGATCTGCGCGTGCCCAGCCTGGTCACGTCGTACATCGGCGGCACGACCTCCACGGATCACAACGGGTACACGATCGGCAACCGGTACTACCTGTCGCACTACAAGCGCGGCCTCGTGATCTTCGACGTCACCAATCCGCGCGCGTTGACCGAGGTTGGCTCGTTCGACACGTACCTGTCTCCTTCGGCGAATTCCGCGGGGACCGATGGCGCCTGGGGCACCTATCCGTTCCTGCCGTCCGGCACCTTGCTGGTGAGCGACATCGAGAACGGCATGTTCCTGCTCAAGAAGAATGAAACCTTGCCGCCGCCGGCTCCGCCGGTGACCAGCAATCCCGATCCGCCGCGCGCGGGTGGCGGTGGGGGAGGCGGCGCTCTCGAGGGTTCGGTCTTGATTTTGCTGGCGGGGTTCGCGATGGTACGCGCCCGCCGAAAGGCACAAACAGCAACCTGAAGAGACCGAAGACATGGACTATCAGCCGTCGCCCGCGCGTTACCAGACAATGAAATACAACCGCGTGGGCCGCAGCGGCGTGCGCCTGCCAGCGGTTTCGCTCGGGCTGTGGCACAACTTCGGCGACGTCGACGTGTTCCAGAATGGCCGCGACATCGCGCGCCGCGCGTTCGATCTCGGCATCACGCATTTCGACCTGGCTAACAACTACGGCCCGTCGCCCGGTTCAGCCGAGGAAACCTTCGGCGCGCTCATGCGCAAGGACTTCCACCCGTATCGCGACGAGATGATCATCTCGTCGAAGGCCGGCTACCTCATGTGGCCGGGCCCGTATGGCGAATGGGGTTCGCGCAAATACCTGGTGGCGAGCTGCGACCAGTCGCTGGCGCGCATGGGGCTCAGGTACGTCGACATCTTCTACAGCCACCGCTTCGATCCGGACACGCCGCTCGAAGAGACCATGGGCGCGCTCGACTACATCGTGCGATCGGGCCGCGCGTTGTACGCCGGCATCTCGAGCTACAGCCCGGAGCAGACCGCGAAGGCGGCCGCCATTCTCAAGCAGCTTGGCACGCCCTGCCTCATCCACCAGCCCAGCTACAGCATGTTCAACCGCTGGGTCGAAGACGGCCTGCTCGCCGAGCTCGACAAGCAGGGCATGGGCTGCATCGTGTTCTCGCCGCTGGCGCAGGGGTTGCTCTCCAGCAAGTATCTGAATGGCATTCCCGATGGGTCACGGGCCGCGAAGCACACCTCGCTCGATCCCGAAGCCATCACGCCGGCCAAGGTCGAGAAGGTGAAGAAGCTCAATGAGATCGCGAAGGCGCGCGGTCAGTCGCTCGCGCAGATGGCCGTGGCCTGGACGTTGCGCCACAAGCAGGTCACGTCCTCGCTGATCGGCGCCAGCAAGGTGGCGCACGTGGAAGAGGCTGTCGGCGCGCTCGACAATCTTGCGTTTTCGGCGAGCGAGCTTTCGGCTATCGAGTCGACGCTGAAGTAGCGCGGCGTCGCACGAAGAACAGGCCTGCGAGTGCAGCAGCAAACAACGTGAGCGTGCCGGGCTCCGGTACGGATGTGGAAACGACACCGCGAGTCACGGTGTCGACATTGACGTGGTACTCGACATTTCGAACGCGGCTGCACACGCCCGTCGAGCAGTTGACGGTTTCTTCATAGAAGACCGCGCCCAGCTGTAGCAGCGGCAGCGTCAGGATGTCTTCCGGCCGGGTCACCGAGTTGTCGAGGAAGTCGAATGACTGCGTGTGGTCGATGTCGTACGGCGTTTGGGAGATGAAGTACAAGCTTCGATACGTGTACCCGCCGGCCGGCTGCGGGCTGGCGTAGGGAAAATCCTGTTGATACAGCGAGAGGCTCCAGTTTTCGCTCCATCCCGGAAGGCAATCCGGCCTGCAGACATCGACGAAGTTCACGTTACCGTTGCCGCCTGGTAGATAGGAGCCCAGGTCGTACGTCGTCGAGTTGGCGGTGAATGAGCCCAAGATCGGTGTTGGCCGGTTCTGCGGTCCCAGCAAGTCGGTGAAAGTCTTCTGCGGATAGTCCGGACCGCCGAACGCAAGCTGAACCAGCCCATCCGTTTCGATGATGAACTGCCCGGTGCCGCGCGTGCCATCGTCAACGGTGCCGCTGAAATCGAACTGGACGGGAATGGCCTGTGAAACGCCGGCAAAGCCGACAGCCAGCGCCGCGACAGCAGCGCGCGTGAAATTCGCTCTCATCATTGTTTTTCTCCGACGTTCCCCAGTGCGCGGCCACTCTAACGCACAACGAGGGTGGCGTAGTTAGCCTGCGGACATAATCCGTTCCGGCTTTCGCGCTGCCCGCACGCGATCGATCGTGGCCCGCAGCGCTGCGATGCTCACCGGCTTCGCGAGGAAGTCATTCATTCCCGCGGCGAGGCAGCGCTCGCGGTCGCCATCCATGGCGTTGGCGGTCAGCGCAATGACCGACAGTTCGATATTTCTTCGGCCGGCGGTTCCCGAGCGCATTTCCCGTGTGGCCTCGAGCCCGTCCATTTCCGGCATGTTGCAATCCATGAGCACGAGGTCGAACGACTCATTCACGAGGGCCTCGAGCGCGGCGCTGCCGGTGCCGACCATGCGAATGCGGTGGCCGAGCTGCTTCAACATCGCTTCGATGATGGTCTGATTCACCGCATTGTCCTCGGCCACCAGGATCGAGAGGCTTTCCAGCTTCCCCACCCTGGTCGTAGCGGCGGTGGCGGTGACTTCCGCCACGGGTAGTTCGAGGCTGAACGTGAACGACGAACCCTTGCCCGAGACGCTGGTCACGCGAATCACGCCACCCATGAGGGCCACGAGCTTTTGCGTGATTACCAGGCCCAGCCCCGTGCCGCCACGCTGCTGGCGGGAATCTGCCACCTGCGTGAACGGTGTGAACAGGCGACTGAGCGCTTCCGCGCTCATGCCGATGCCCGTATCGCGCATCGTGAATTCAACGCGCGCCTTTCCGTCGACGAGGTCCAGCACGCGCAGCACCAGCTGCACCTCACCGCGATCCGTGAACTTCACGGCGTTGGTGCCGAGATTGAGCAGGATCTGCGAGAGCCGTTGGCGATCGCCATTGAGGGCCGCGGGCAGCCGTGGATCGGCATCGATGACGAACGCCACGTGCTTGGGTCGTGCCTGCGCGTTCAGCAGCATGTCGAGCTCATCGAGCAGCCCGCGAATGTCGAACGGTTTGGGCCGCAGCTCGAGCCGTTCCGCTTCGATCTTCGAGAAGTCGAGGATGTCGTTGATGATCCGCAGCAGTGATTCGCCGCTGCTGCCGAGTATGTCGAGCAGCTTCTTCTGCTCGGCCGTGGGCGACATGGTGCGCAGCAGGTCGGCCACGCCCAGCATGCCGTTCATGGGAGTGCGGATTTCGTGGCTCATCATGGCGAGGAACACCGCCTTCGCGCGGCTCGCCGATTCCGCCTTCGCCGCGTTCTCCTCGGCACGCGTCCGGGCTGCGCGAAGCTTTTTCACGAGCGCGGCGCTGAACTTGCGGATGCGCAACGCCACGAAGCCGGCGACCACCGACAGGACCAGCACCACCGCCAGCGCGATAGCCGATGCCCGCCTCAGTGAGGCCATGCGCGCCTCGAGCGCGTCGAGCACCATGTCGACGCCGAGAATCGCGACGAACTCGCCGTGGCTGTCGTAGACCGGCGCGAAGGCCGATAGATAGGAGTGGTGCTCGGAACGCACCGGCAGCGTGTTCGCGACCGCGACGTGCTCATTCATGGCGCGCATGAACTCGGGGTCCTTGACGCGGTAATCCATCATGAATGGAAAGGGTGTCGAGGTCTTCCCGGGATCTGAGACCCGGTACAGGTACGACGTATCGAGCACCCAGTGCAGCCCGCCATTGCGCTGGATGCAGGTGTACACGTAGATCACGTCCTTCGCGGCGCGATGCATGCGCACCAGCGGGGCGAGCGCGCGCAGATGCTCCGGGCTTCCGGCCTGCGCCCTGGAAACCAGAGTGCGATGGAGATCGCCATCGACCTGCGCGGCGGTGGTTCGCGCCAGGTTCAGCAATTCGCTTCGAACGCTCGACATCTGCGCGTCGCGCGCCTGGAAATAGATGATCGACAATCCGATGACCGACGTCGCAAAGGTGATGAGCGCCGCGTACAACGCGTCGCGCAACGGATTCACCTTTTTCTGGGCGGTAGCGGGAGGGGCGAACATCCACCGATGATGCCCACAACCCCTTGAATCGTCGGTGAGCGCCGTCGCAGCAGGGCGGCCGCGGGCGCCCCGAATCGCACCGCCCGCAAAAATGCGACGAGTTCGGCTAGGGGTTTCTAGTATCCGACTTGTTAGTAAAGGATCGCTTCGAGGATCAGCACGCCGGTGATGCCCACGATGCCGACGATACCTTCCATGAGCGTCCAGCTCATGATGGTCTCCTTGATCGACAGGTTGAAGTACTCCTTGGCCATCCAGAAGCCGGAGTCGTTCACGTGCGAGAACATCAAACTACCGGCGCCGACGGCGAGCACCATGAGGTTGGGATCGACGTGGCCGGCCGCAACCACCGGCGCCATGAGGCCGGCCGCGGTCATGCCGGCGACCGTCGCCGAGCCCAGCGATACGCGGATGACGCCGGCGATCAGCCAGCCGAGAATCAGCGGGTCGATAGGGATGCCGGTGAGAGCGGCGGAAATGTTCTTGTCGACGCCCGTGGCCACGAACACCTCTTTCAAGGTGCCGGCGCCGGCGATGATCAACAGGATGACGGCGATGTCCTTCACGGAGTTGCCGTAGTCGTCCATGAGTGGCTGGATCTTCATGCCGCGCGACAGGCCGAGTGTGTACGTGGCGATGGCCAGTGACACGAGCATCACGATGTTCTGGTTGGTCCAGAACCTGAGCGCCGATTGCCAGCCCTCCGGTGCGAATGGCACGGCCATCGAGCTCGCGATCAGCGCCACCGGCAGCAGCGCGCTCGCGAAGCAATTGAATGCGCTCGGCAACTCGCTCTCGGGGCGCAACGGCGCCACGAACAAGGTCAAGGGCTTCGAGGATACGTTCCGGAACAGGCGCGCGAACACCGGGCCGGCGATGATCATGGCCGGCAGTGCGACCATGAGCCCGTAAAACAGCGTGGTGCCAATGTCCGCGCCGAAGATCGGCAGCATTGCGGTGGGCGCCGGGTGTGGTGGCAGAAACCCGTGCGTCACCGACAGCGACGCGAACATGGGTATGCCGAGGTAGATGGGCGGGACCTTGGTCTGCTGCACTACCGAGAACACCAGCGGCACCAGCAGCACGAAGCCCACGTTGTAGAACAGCGGGATGCCCACCAGGAAACCCGTGAACATCATCGCCCAGGTGAGGTGCTTCTCGCCGAACACCCGCATGAGCACCATGGCGATCTTCTGCGCAGCGCCGCTGTTGGCGACGAGCTTGCCGAACATCGCGCCGATGCAAACGACCGCGATCAGGCCGCCCAGGATGTTGCCAATGCCTTTCTCGAGCACTCCCGGGACTTTGTCCATGGGCAGCCCGAGCAGGATCGCCGCCACCGACGAAGAAACCAGGAACGCCAGGAACGGCTGTATCTTGCCCCAGCTGATGAGCAGCACCAGCAGCACGATCGACGCGAATACGTACGCAATTTCCAAGCAAACCCCCTCTATCTACCCGCGCGGTGTCCCGCGTTCTTAGAAACCCGCGCCGGCGATATTCAGCCGGATGCGCGCCAGCATGTCCTGCGACGTCAGGTACAGGGTCTTGCCGTCGTCACCGAACTTGCAGTTGGCGGTGGGCTTGCCGTCGCGAATGCGGCCGAGACGCTTGCCGTCCTTCGACAGCACCACGATGCCGCCGGGTCCGCTCGTGAAGACGGTGCCGTCCGCGGCGACGGTGAGGCCGTCGGGCAGGCCGGGTGCATCGGCGGAAACGAGATCGGTGAGGTCCTGGAACAGTTTCTTGCCGGTGACGTTGCCCTTCGCGTCCAGCGAATACGCCATGATGATGGCCTTGGTCGGTTCCGATTGCGTCACGTACAGCGTGCTTTCATCCGGTGACAGCGCAACTCCGTTCGGGCGATAGAGCTCCTTTTCGATGGCGGTGACTTCGCCATCCTTGCCCATTCGATACACACCGTTGAACTTGATCTCGACCATGGGCGACTCGTCGAACGTCTTGTAGCCGTACGGCGGGTCGGTGAAGAAGAGCACGCCGCTCTTCGTGCGGACCACATCGTTGGGGCTCGCGAACTTCTTGCCTTCGAAGGACATCGCCACCGGCGTCTTCTTCTTCGTCTGCAGATTGAGTTTCTGGATGCCGCGATTGCCGGTGTCGGCGAGCAGGATGTTCTTCTTGTCGAGTATGGCGAGGCCGTTGGCGCCGGCTTCACGCCAGACGTTCATGTCGGGGTTGGCCGCGCCGGAGGGATCGAGAAATTTCTCGAGGCCACCTTTCTCGGACCACTTCCACATCTTGTTGCCGGGCACGTCGGTGAACAGCAGGTAGCCGCCGGACTTCACCCAGATAGGTCCTTCCGCCCAGCCGAACCCTTCGCCGAGCTTCTCCACCTTCCAGTCTTTGGGGACGATGGCGTCCATCGCCGGATCCCAGCGATCGATGGTGGCTTCGTCGATTTTCGTGGGCGCCGCGGCGTTCGCCGTGCAAACGCCGAGCGCCAACAATGTCGCGACAAACAAGAAACGCATGCAATTCCCCTTCGTCAATTAATGCTTGAAACGATGACCCGTGTGGGCAGCGCCGCCGCGGGCGCCGATCCCGGGTGTGTTTTCGTGATTTCAAATGAGCCATTGGCGCGCAAATCCGCCGACGACGCACCTATCCAGAAGTCGATACGGCCCGCTTCGATGACCCATTGTCCGCGCGGGCTCCAGAACGCGAACTGCTCGGGCGTGAGACTGAAGGTGACCCGCTCGCGGGCACCCGCGGCCAGGTCCAGGCGCTTGAAGCCGCGTAGTTCGAGCACGGGTCTTGCGACGGTCGCCACGGGGTCGCGTACGTAGAGTTGCACCACCTCATCGCTCGCGACACCGCCGATATTCTCCACCGTGATGGAGATATCGATGCGCTCGCCGGGACCCACGGCCTGCGTGCTCAGCGAAAGATCGCTGTAACGGAATTCGCTGTACGAAAGGCCATGGCCGAACGCGAATTGCGGCGTGATGGGCAGATCGTGATAGCGCACCGTGTCCTTCTTGAGGTCGGGATCCGCGGGTCGGCCGGTGGCATTGGCGGAGTAGTTGAACGGCACGGCGCCGGTGGTTCGCGGAAATGCCGCCGGCAATCGGCCGGCGGGAGAGTATTTGCCGAACAGCACGTCGGCCACGGCATTGCCGCCTTCCACGCCGAGCATCCAGCTCTCGAGCAACGCCTGCGCGTTTTCCGCCAGCCACGGTAGCGCCAGCGGACGCCCGTTCGCGAGCACCACCACCACGGGCTTTCCCGTGGCGACCACGCGCCGAGCCAGCTCCAGCTGGCTCGCGGGCAGCTCGAGGTCCGACCGGCTGCGTGACTCGCCGGAGAGGTCGTAGTCCTCGCCAATCACCAGCACCGTGACGTCGGCGGATTTCGCGAGCTTCACCGCGGCGGCAACGCCTGAAAGATCGGTGGAGCGGGGATCCGCGCCCGGTGCGCTGAGCACTTTGAGCGTCTTGGGTGCCGCGGCGGTGATGCCGGCCAGGATGGTCACGACCTCGTCGGCTTTGCCCTGCGCGCGCCAGGAACCGAGCGACGACAGCCCGTCCGTGGCGAGTTGGCCGATGACCGCGATGCTGCGCAGCTTTTCGGCATCCAGCGGCAGCAGCTTGCCGTCGTTCTTGAGCAGCACCATCGCCTGGCGCGCGATGGCACGCGCCGCCTCGCGGTGCGCGGGCGAGAGCAGCTCGCGCGCCTCGCGTTCGGTGTCGTGGTACTGCATGGGCTTGTCGAACAGGCCCAACTGTTCCTTCACGCGCAGGATGCGCAGTACGGCCTCGTCGACTAGTTTGAGCCGCGCAGGGTCTTTGGCGATGGCGCCCTTGAGATCGTCGGCGAACACGCCGCCCACCATGTCCATGTCCACGGACGCATCCAGCGAGAGCGCGGCCGCGGCCGCGCAACAG
>Ga0193753_10002918_pt1 | contig 13051 bp, 10 predicted proteins | sample H1c2metaG_FD_144925 | JGI IMG/M metagenome (GOLD analysis project Ga0193753, IMG submission 144925) | Soil microbial communities from a riparian zone of the East river system, Colorado, United States - H1c2 | ecosystem: Environmental > Terrestrial > Soil > Riparian zone | place: USA: East... | reverse complement strand
GGTCTGGCACCGGCGCGTGAACTGCCCGTTGCCCGCCAGCTGGCCCGCCGCCACCGCATCCTGGATGCAGGCGAACTCGCGCCCCGTCAGATGCGGTTTGTTGAACGGGATCATCGAGCGGATTCTAGCATCCGCGTTGATCGATAATCGGGGCGGTGCAAGGCGTGACGAGCTCGCGGCAGGCTACGGTGCGCACGTTCGGCGCCGCGCTCGTGCTGTCGCTCCTCGTGAGCGCGTGGATGTGGCCGCTCACCCGCCGCATGATCGATACCGGGGACTTTCCCGATCATGCGGCGGTGGCGGAGACGATCGTCGCGCATCCATCTCTGCCGGCGCCGCACTTTCTCTTTTTTGGCAGCGTGGCCGGGGTGATGATGGCGCTGCCGGGCGTCTCGGCGCGGGCCGCCGGTGTTCTCGTCATCTCCGTCCTCCACGTCGGCACGGCGCTCCTGATCGGCTGGTATCTTCGGCGCGCGTCGGGCCAGCTGTCGCCGGCGACGATCGCGGTGGCGGCGGCGCTGCTCGTCGTGGGGCCGATCCTGCCGCTGTCGTTTGCCCCGACCCAGTATCTGGTCGGCTACTTCCCGTCGAATCCCTTCCACAACGCGACCTTCACGACGGCCAAACCCTTTTGCCTTTGGCTGGTGCTGATCGCGGCGGCGGCCGTCCGTTCGGACCGCGGTGCAGGTCTGGCGGTCGGTGGCGCCGCGGCGGTCGCACTGACCGCGATCTCGAAACCCAACTACCTCACGTGCGTCGTGCCCGCGCTCGTCGCCTACGCGGCGTGGCGGCGGCTGACGCACCGCCCAGTGAACTGGCCCGCCACGTGTGCCATCGTCCTGCCGGCCGTCGCGGCGATACTGGTCATGCAGCGCCTGTACGGGGAAAAAGACGTGGCCGTGGTGGTTGCCCCGCTGGTCGCACTCTCGTACCACGTACCCATCGGACCCGGTCTTGTCTGGCAACTGCTCGGAGCCATCGCCTTTCCGATAGCCGTGGCGGCGTTGTGGCCGCGCCTCCTCTCGCGCCGCGCGGACCTGGTGCTGGCATGGGGAGCCGCCGTGGTTGCGTTCGGCGAGGGCTATCTTCTCGCGGAGGCGGGCACACGTATCGATCACGCGAACTTGCTGGTGGCCGCGTCGCAGGGAGTCTTCGTTCTGATGGTGGCGTCGGCGGCGGCGCTGCTGTCGCTGCCTCGCGCGGCCTCCGTGCCGGAACGCCTCAGGCGTGCCGGCGCATGGGCCCTCTTCGGCCTCCATGTGATGGGCGGGGTGCGCCACGTGATGGTGAAGTTGACCGTGGATGACTGGCGCCATCCGCTCACGTACGTCGCAGTGGCTGCCTGCCTGACCTGGAGCGCGGCGACGCTGTGGCCGCGCCGGCAGCTGGTGGCCACAGCGACACAGGCGCGCGCCTAGGAACCAGCGCCGCCCTGCTCCTATCCAGCGCCGTCTAGCGCTGCCAGTCCTGGTTTTCGTACAGCTCGCCGAGCGGCGTGTCCGTCAGCTTTCGCAGGCGGATGCGGGCGCTCATGGCCGGAATCTCCGGGCCGGTCAGCAGAAGGTAGCGCGATCGCACTGGTGACGCGACGTCGTTCCAGTTGAAGGCCGCGGACACGGCGACCCCGGGGGGCAGGCCCATCAGCGGGAAGTCATAGTGATCGACGCTGATGAGGACCGTGTTTCCCCACCCCGAAAGCGAGCGATCGTAGCGGATGTGCCCGCGGATGCTCTGCGCGAAGCGGTCGATCGCCGCCACGGGATCGCTGCGGTTCCAGTGCGGCTCGTGGAATTCCTTGAAGGTCGCAACGCCCAGGGGCGCCACGAGCAGTGGCGCGGTGAGGACCGGCCACGTCCAGCGCGCGCGCGTAGCGGCCGCGGCCAGTACCACCATGAGCAGGACCGGCGTGGCGGAGCGGTAGTCCTGCCAGTCGCCCGTGTTCCGAAGCGCGAGATTGGCGACGATCAACGCCCACAATGTCAGCGCCGTGGCTGCCGCGATGCGCCTCGCGCCGGCGTCGCGGCCGCGCGCCGCCGATACGCTCGCGAGCACGGCCACCACCAGCACTTCGACCCGGTAGAAGCGATCGAGCGGCTCGGCCTCGCCGGTCAGCCAGGGCCTGGCGCTCGCGGCCACTCGTTGCAGGACCGCGATGGCCTCGAGCGGTCCGCGCGTGATCATGTCGAGGCCGGAGACCGCCGACGGGTACGGCGCGGCCAGGTAGGCGAAGCCGAGATAGAGCACGCCGCACGCGATGGCGCCCGCTACCAGGCCCCACGCGCCGGTTCTCGAACCCCGCTTGCGCGCGAGCTGCCAGCCGAACCCGATCGCGGGCAGCGCCCAGATCGGCCGCACCAGCGAGGCCGCGGCCAGGACGGCCCAGGCCAGCCAGAGATGCCGTCGCGGCGTAGGCCCCTCGGCGAGCGCCGACCCGATCAGCGCCGCCATCAGGCACGCGACCGCGAAGTGCAGCGACTCCTGCATGGTGTTGGGCGCGGCGAGAATCACGGGCCAGAACGTCGCGAGGAGGAGCGCCGCGTGCCACCGCTCAGGTCGGGCGACCGCGATCCACGTGGCCGCGCCGAGGATGAAGGCCACGGCGCCGAAGAGAGGCCCCGTCGCGTAGCCCCAGCCGGTCACGCGCGCCGGCAGGCCGTACAAGATCGAGAAGGCCGGCCCGTGCGGACCGAAATGCGAGAAGGGCGCGCGGGCCGGATGCTCGTTGACGGTGGTGTACCCGCCGTCGAAGCCGGCGGCCTGGAACGTCGAGATCTGCGTCCAGTAGGCCACCTCGTCGCTCACGTACGGCACCGCGTGCAGGAGTGACCCGCCCAGAAGGCCGCGCGCCAGGACGGCGGCGACGAGGACCGGAAGCGACGCCACCAGAACGACGGTGGCGGCGTGCCGCAGACGTAGGGGCACTAGGTTCTCGGTTCCGGCAAGGCGTGCGCCACGGTGGCGTATTCCCCGCGCCACGCCCGCGTGCGCACGCTGATCACCTCGAGAAACGCCGTGGCGCCGCGGCGCACGGCGACGCGGCTGTCCTGCCGGCAGCGCCAGGTGATTCCGACCTCTCCCACGGTGAGCCCGGCGCGACGGGCGATGAACAGCATCTCTACGTCGAACGCGAACCCGTCGATCTTCATGTGCGGGCAGATCGCCGCGACGGCCTGCGCGCTGAACAGCTTGAATCCGCACTGGGTGTCGCGCACGCCCGGCACCGCGACGAGCCGCACCAGTGCATTGAAGGCGCGGCCAATCAGGTAGCGGCTTCTGGGCTCCCCGATCCGCGCGCCGCCGTTCCGCGCCTCGCGCGAGCCGATGAGGATATCCGCGTGGGGTCCGGCTTCGACACGTGCCAGGAAGAGCCTCAGCTCACCTGGCGGCATCGACAGATCGGCGTCTGCCATGAACCGCCACACGCCGCGCGCCGCGAGCAGGCCCGCCTTCACCGCCGCGCCCTTGCCGCGATGCGCCAGCCGCAGCAGCCGGACGCGGGGATCCCCGGCGGCCACCGCCGACACGATCTCCGCGGTGTCGTCGCCGCTCCCGTCGTCGGCTACGACGATCTCCCACGAGGGCACGACGAGAGGCAACGTGTCGCGCAGTGCGGACAGGCACCCGGTGATGCCCGCGCCTTCGTTGAAGGTGGGCACGATCACGGACAGGAACGGGGGCACAGCGGGCAGTAGCATACCTCTCGGGCGGAATGCGGATGGTAATCTAGCCTCCCGATGACGCCATCCGCGTCCACTCGGGGATGAAACGGCGGAGGTCATCGTCATCGACGACGGCAGCACGGACGCCACCTGGACGTGCATCGCGCAGCTCCGGGAGTCGCATCCCGGGGTGACGGGCATTCGCCTCACGCGGAATTTCGGGCATCAGGCGGCGATTCTGGCGGGCCTGCGCGCAGCCCGCGGATCGGCGGTCATCACGATGGATGCGGACGGGCAGCATCCAGCGGCCGCGCTCCCGCAACTGGTGGCGGCGTGGCGCGGCGGCTACGACGTGGTGCAGGGGGTGCGCGTCGCCACCGACGGCGAGGGATTCCTCAAGCGCGTCACCTCAAAGGGGTTCTACCGGATGCTTTCAGCCGTCGGCGGGCCCCAGATTCCGATTGGCTCGGCGGACTTCCGGCTGTTGTCGCGCCCCGCGGTCGACGTGCTGCTCGAGAGTGTGGGTCCGCTGTTGTTTCTCCGCGGGCTGATCCCGTGGCTCGGCTACCCGGTCGCCCATGTGCCGTTCACGGCACGACGACGCCTTGCGGGCGAGACAAGCTACACGTGGACGCGGATGCTCCGTTTCTCGCTGCACGGGCTCCTGAGTTTCACGACGATTCCACTGCGGCTGGCGACGCTCCTGGGCCTGCTCGTCGCCGGGTTCTCGTTTGCCTACCTGCTGCTGGTGCTGGTCGCCCTGATCACCTCCGCGGCCGTGGTGCCGGGCTGGGCGTCGGTGATGGGCCTGCTGTCGCTCCTCGGGGGCATCCAGCTCGTGACGATTGGCGTCGTCGGCGAGTACCTGGGCCGGGTATTCGTCGCCCACCTCAATCGGCCTCATTTCGTCGTGCGCGATCGGGTGTGAACGTGCGCCCCGTCAGGTGCGCCGCGCCACGACGCCCATGACGTCTCCGAGATTGATCCGGATGCGGCCTCGCGGCCAGAAGGCCAGCACGCCTGCCGCCGCGGCGACCGCGCGCAGCGCCAGCGACCCTCGGCCCAGATAGGCCAGCCGGCGACGGATATACGAGAGGCGATAGCCCCGTCCGATCGTCTGCCGTTCGATCACCTCGAATCCATTGCGCATGAGGACGTCGCGAAGGTTTGCGCGCGTAAAGAGCGCGATGTGCTCGTCCATGTCGACGTAGTACCAGTGACGCCCGAGCAGCCGGGCCATGCCGCTGCTGAAATCGGGCGTGGTGATGAACAGGTGGCCGCCGGGCTTCAGATAGCGGTGGCAGTGCCGGACGGCGCGTTCCGGATCGGGCAGGTGCTCGATCACGTCGAACAACGTGAGCGCGTCGAACCGGCCGTCGAACGCTGCCTGCGCCTCATCGATGGAGCCGACGTCGATCGGCGCGCCAGCGGCGCGAGCTTGTTCAACGACGCCCGGGCTCGGTTCGATTCCCAGCGCCTGCAGATCGGTCGATGCCGCTTTCACGAAGAGGCCGAAGTTGGCGCCGACGTCGAGGAGCGACGCTCCGTGCGGTACGAACCGCCGCACCCACGCGAGCTTCTCGCGGGCGGCGTCTTCCGCGGTCTCGTCGCGGTAGTAGTCCGCCTGCTCGTCCCCGGCAAAGATGGGTGTCTGGTCTGCGTAGATTGAAAGCCCGCTGCTCGCACGCTTGACGCCTTGCCGCATCCAGGCGAAGCCGCACCCGCTGCATCGATCGAGATCGCGATTGCCGCGGCTGAGCCAGGGCATGCTGCGACCCCCGCAGAGCGGACAGGCGGCTGCCATCGCGGAGCCGTCTACTACGGTGCTCACACGGAATGCGCCGCGCCTCGGCGCCGAGTGGGGAAGAGCAGGAGCAGGCACACGGCCAGCGCGAAGGCACTCACCGCCCGGCCGGCGCGGAGTGTCACGGACCTGAATTCGAATGTCACGTGATGCCGCCCCGCTGGTACCTCCACTCCCTGGAGACCGAGGTTGACTCGTTCGAGGGTCACGGCGGTGCCATCGATACGCGCCGCCCAGCCAGGGTATGCCGCCTCGCTCAACACGAGGAATCCTCCGTTCGAGGTGACGTCCACGTCGAACCTGCCGTCAGCCTCACCCGTGATCACGGCCGAACGCTCGCCGTCCGCATAGGTTCGGGGCGGGGTGTCGCTGGAGGACGCCGCCCGTTCGACCAGTGCCGTGTCGCGCGGGTCGAAGCGCCGGCCGCCCGGGAGCTGACCGTAACGGATGGAGGCGACGAGATCGTCGGGGGTCAACGCAATGACTTCGCGCGCGATCCAGGCACGCGGCAGTGCTCGCAGGTTTTCGTACACCGACATGGGCGTCTCTCCAGCGACCGCCTGATCGACGCCGCGGTCGGTCGTGCGTGAGGTCGCGAAGGTGCCTGTCAGCTTCCAGCGTTGCGTGTCCCCGAGAAACACATCGCTGGTCGAGAGCGGGTGTGATGTGCCCACGGCATCGACGATGGTCAGCCGGTTGATCTCGACCCAGCCGTGCATCGGCGGCACGTGGATCACCAGATGGTCGGCACGGGTGGGCGTGGGCATGCGCATTCGGACCAGATACTCATTCGGCGTTGCATCCGGGTCGTCGAAGAGCGCCACCGGCCTGTGGGCAGCACGCGCGGCCACGGCGGCTTCGGCCAGCGACCGTTCAGCGATCTCGACGCCGGCGTGCCACGTCGTGGTAAAGGCTGGCGTGCGGCCGTCCATGAGGCTCACCTGGGCCACTTCAGTTCCCTGGGGCGTGTCCTCGGCGCAGCGCAGGTGTGCCGCGATGGCCACCTCGGCGATCACCGTGTCTGGTGGAAGCGGGAGCGCGAGCTCGCGCGGATACAACTGATTGCAATCGGCTCGCCCGGCGGTGATCTCGAGGGCCGGGACACTCCAGCGGAGGCCTTCGCGTTCGAACGTCGGCGGCGCGGCCATGTCATCGTCCCGCATCACGATGCGCCCGACGGCGAGGAGATCCAACGAGACATCGTCGGCGCCGAACACCGATGGCGCCACCGCGCCATTGGTCCCCATCTCGGCGAGTGTCATCTGCGTCTGCAGGAGCATTGGACCGTAACCGCCGGCGATCGGGATCTGCCACAGCCGCGCCCACGCGGCGGGCACGACGCTGTCGCGATGGGTGCCGCCCGGCGCAAGCAGGCGCTGATGGCGCGGAGCGATCTCTGCAGCCAGTCGCGTGGCATGCACGCTCGGGCCGGCCGCGGCCGCCGGCATCGTGATCGGCACGAGCCCCGCCCAGCCCACACCGTACGGCAGGCTGTACAGCGTGTCGGCGAGCAGCAGCACCATTGCTCCACTCAGCCACCACCGCCTGCGTCCAGCCCACGTCCCGGCGAACGCCAGGGATGCGGTTGCGACGGCGACTCCGAACTGGACCCAGACGCCCGCATTCCAGGCGGGTAGGGAAAAGGGGAGTGCGGCGCGTGGCTCAAACGCGAAGGCGTCGGGCGTCCGCAGCAGGGCGATTGCCCCGGCAGCGACGCCGAGCGTGATGGCGAGAACGGAAGAGATCAGGACACGTCTGCCCATGGTGCCGCGCTCGATTGCGGCCACGGCCAGTCCGGCCAGGACACACAGCGCAAACGCGGCGAGGATCAGGTGGCGTGCCGCTGCGCGGAACTTCCAATACAGCGGGATGTAGAACGCCCACCCTGCGACCGGCGTCTGGTCGCCCATGCCCATCAGGAGCGCGAAGATCGCGATGGCCACCCAGAATGGCGTGCGCCAGCCACGCTTCCACGCGTGCGCGGCCCCTGCGATCGCGAGGGTCAGCGTGATCAGGCCGACGTAGGTCGGCGCTTCGCGGCCCTCGTGCGCAATCGAGGGAAAGAGGATCGAGAGCATCTGCGCCGGGCTGTTGGCGTGCGCGGCGAACTGGCCGAAGCTGGCCTCCTGTCGCGCCATATAGAGGCTGGCCTCGACGAATGGAAGCGACTTGATGAGGGTGAGCAACCCTCCGAGCGCGAACATCGCCGCGACGCGGCCGTAGTAACGCAGCGGCGCCTTCGTGACCACGCCGGCGACGAGCGCGTACAGGCCGCTGCAGTAGTAGATGTAGATCGCGGGTTGTGGATGGCCGGCCAGCAGGCAGCACCCGACGCCCAGCGCCCCCACGGCGAGCCAGCGCCGTGAATCGCCCGAGCGGAGGTGGTCGATGGCCAGAACCAGGAGAGGCAGCCACACCGCGGCGTGCATGATGTTCGAATGCGGCAGCCGCTCCATGAGCGCTTCCGACAGTCCATAGGCGAGACCCGCAAACGCCGCGGCCCTTCGCGAGCCCGTGATGTGCCTGACGTACGCGTAGGTGAACGACGCGGCGAGCACGAATGCAGACACCGACAGCGCCGTCCACGATCGGAAGAGGTGCGCAAAGAGGAAATGCGGTGGATAGGCGCTGAAGTCGCCCGGATCGGCAAAGGCCGGCAGCCCGCCGAATTCGAATCGCGACCAGGTGGTGATGGGCGACAGGAAGATGGGGAGGTAGTACTCGTACAGGTCCGATTCGATCAGATAGCTGCCGTCGAGTACCGGTCGCAAGTACATCCAACCGAAGACCGCGGTGAATCCCGCCACGACGAGGATCGCTTCGCGGGCGTGTCGCGGTGGCGGCACATTCTCCTGGGGCCGATCGGTCAGCACGGCGGACGCAACGGGACTCAGCCTATCGTCCGCGCCCCGGGAGTTCAAGGCCGGCGGCACGCCAAAGGCTGCATGCTACACTCCGCCGTGCGCGTGTCTTTTCGGCCGCGGCCCCGCAACGCGGCTCTATGCGCCGTAGGCGCCGTCATCTTCGCGTTCACCTTTCTGCTGCGCTTCAACGATCCCGGCGGCTCGTTCGCGGGCCTCACCGATGATCATTTCTTCTACCTCGTGCGCGGCTGGCAGATCCTGTTCGGCGACCTGCCCGTGCGCGACTTCGTCGACCATGGGGCGCCTCTCTACTACTACGTCGGTGCAGCCGTGCAGGCGGTGCTCGGGCGCGGCACGCTGAGCGAGATCGAATTCTCGGCCGCCATGCTCGCGCTGGCCGCGTCGCTCACCTTCTGGGTGTGCGAGCGGGCCACCGGTTCGATCGCGCTGGGCCTGGTGGGCGCCGCGTTTCAGCTGCTCCTCGAGCCGCGCTTCTACAACTACCCGAAGCTGCTGGCCTACGCGGCGGCGATCCCGCTCCTCTGGCACTACGCCGACCGCCCGGGCTGGCGCCCGGTGCTCTGGATTGCCGTCGTGACGGTGGTGTCGTTTCTCTTCCGGCACGATCACGGCGCGCTGATTGGGCTGTCGATGGCGGTGCTGCTCGTGATGCTCACCGGCGTGCGTTGGACCGAGCGGCTGAAGCACGCGGCCCTCTACGCGCTCTGCGTGGCGCTCCTCACCGCACCCTACCTGCTGTTCATCGAGCGCAACGGTGGTGTGATGTCGTACTTCCGTCAGGCCGCGGCGTGGGCGGAGCGCGATCGCGATCGGGCCCCCGTTGTCTGGCCCGGTCTCCTCGACAATCCCGATGGCGTCTCCGACGAGGCGAAACAGGGCGGACCGGTCGCACGTGCGGTGGCGACCGTGCGCGACAACGGAGTGGCCTGGCTGTACTACGGCGAAATTGCCCTGCCGCTGCTGGCGCTCTTCGTGCTCGCGGCGTCACGGGACGGCTTCCGGCCCTCGTGGCCGCAGGCCCGTGCGAAGCTGGCGATGGTCGCCGTGCTCGCGCTCGCGCTCGACGCCGATTTTCTGCGTAGTCCGCTCGCGGCCCGCCTGGCCGACCCGTCGGTTCCGCTCGCCATCCTCGTCGCCTGGCTTCTCGTGGCCTTGCCGCGACTGGCCGCGTCGCCAAAATCGCTGGCTCCGTGGGCCGCCCGCACGGCGTGGCGGGCCCGCACACCAGGGCTGCTCGCCGGCGTCAGCATTCTCGCGGTTTTCGCCGTGGTCCTGAGCAAGGATCTCTACGAACGCCTCGATCGCTCGGCGCTCGTCGAACGCGTCGGCAAGCCGTTCGAGCGCGCGGCCAACATCCGCCGGCAGATGCAGGTGGAATGGGATCTCAACAGCTGGATGGCCCGTCCCGACCGGCCCGAGCTGATCACCCTGTCGCTCTACGTCAATGCCTGCACCGCGCCCGACGACCGGGTGCTGGTGGAGGCGTACATGCCCCAGGTGCTGGGGTTGGCGCGCCGCGCGTTCGCCGGCGGGCACGCCGACCTGCGACCCGGCTTTTTTGCCACCCTGGAGGCCCAGCAGCTCACGCTCAGCCGCCTCCAGCGGCAGCACGTGCCGATCATCCTGCTCGACGCCGGGAAGTCGCTCGACAACTTCCGCGAGTCGTTTCCCCTCGTCATGGCGCACATCGATGAGCAGTATCGGCTGGCGGGCAGCCACGAGTTCGACGGACGATTCGGGGTGACCCTCTTCGTGCGGAAGGACGCCACGCCCAACGGCACCTGGGAACCGCTCGGATGGCCCTGCTATGGTACTGGCCAGGTGAGCGCGTCATGACCGAAAAGACCGAGCGCGAGCAGGCGCAGAAGCTGATCGCCGACAACCGGAAGGCGTTCCACGACTACCACGTGCTCGATCAGTGGGAAGTGGGGGTGGCCTTGCTCGGCACCGAGGTGAAAGCCATCCGCGAGGGCCGCGTGAACCTGCGCGATAGCTTCGCGCGCCTCGACAAGGGCGAGATCTGGCTCCTCAACGTGCACATCAGCCCCTACAGCCATTCCGGCTACGCCTTTCACGAGGAGCGGCGGCAGCGCAAGCTCCTGATGCATCGCCATGAGATCCAGAAGCTGACCGGCAAGATCCAGGAAAAAGGGATGACGCTGGTGCCGCTGCAGATGTACTTCAAGAAAGGCCGCGTCAAGGTGGCGCTCGCGCTGGTCAAGGGCAAGCAGCTGCACGACAAACGCGAGACGGTCCGCCGCCGCGAGGTGGATCGCGAGACGCGCGCGGCGATCAAAGAGCGCAGCCGATCAGATCAAGCGTTTCAGGCCTGTTCAGCCGCCCTCTCGGCTCCAACCGTTGACAGATCCGCAAAAAAACCAGAGAATTTACTCGTTCAATTCGTGAACAACTCGTTCACGTCGTGAACGGACCGTGTCTGGCCCGCTGTAAGTGACGGGCCGGAGGCCTGTTCCACCTCCCTCGCACCCCAGTCCCAGCCACCACAATGGACGTCGAGTCCCGGCGAGATCTGCAACTGCTCGAGGCCCTCGAGCAGGAATCCCGGATTACGCAACGCTCGCTCTCCGGCCGCCTGGGCATCGCGCTCGGGCTGACGAACCTGTATCTCAAGCGGCTGATTCGAAAGGGCTACATCAAGTGCGCGACGGTGTCGCCGAACCGCCTCGTCTATTCCCTGACGCCGAAGGGCGTGTCGCGCAAGGCGCGGCTGACGTACGAGTTCATGAAGTATTCGCTCGACTTCTACCGCGACGCCCGGCAACACCTGCGGCGAAGCCTGGCTGTCGCCATGGCGCAGCACGCGCGCGTCGCCATCTACGGGACCGGTGACGCGGCCGAACTCGTGTATCTCCTGCTGCGCGACATGGGCCTGGAACTGGTCGCGGTGTTTTCACCAGAGGGCGGCGAGCGGTTCCTGGGCCTGCCGGTTCACGCGATCGGCGACCAGGCCACTGTGTCCTACGACGTGCTGATCGTGGCGGTGCTCGAGCGGCCAGCTGGCACCGCAAAGCTGCTGCGGCAGTGCGGGGTCCTTCCCGGCAAGATCCTCACGCTCACGCCTGGCCAGCCGGCGCCGAACGCCGAGCCCGACGCGCCGGCGGTGAACATCGGCTGATGACTGCGGGTACCGACGTTCGTCTCGTGTCGACACCCGGAGGGCGGGTGTTCGTCGACCCAGCGGATCAGGGATCGGTCGCCAGGGCGCTCTTGTCGAAAGGGCGCTACGAGAAGAATTGGACGGCGTGGATGCAGCAGAGCGTGGGTCAGGGGCTTCACGCGCTCGACGTCGGCGCCAATGTCGGCTATTACACGGTGCTGCTGGCCACGCTCGTCGGGCCCAGTGGCCTGGTGGTCGCGTGCGAACCAGATCCTGGCAATGCGGCGCTTCTCCGGCGGACCATCACCGAGAACGCGTTCACGCACGTTCGGCTGGTCGAGGCGGCTGTGTCCGACCACTCCGGCCGGGCCACGCTCTTTCAGGACGCCTCGTGGCACGGCGTCCACTCGCTCGCCCGCGACAACTGCGTCAACCAGAGCGATCGTAGCGTGGACGTGGAGACGGTGACCATCGACGGCCTGATGGCCGCCGCGGGCGGGCGGTTCGACTTTCTCAAAATGGACGCGCAAGGCGCCGAGGCCCGGATCCTCGAGGGCGCGTCGGGCTTCCTCTCGCAGGCGCACGCCACCGTCCTCATGGAGCTGTGGCCCCATGGCCTTCGCACGCTCGGCGGCTCGGTGGAGGCGGTGAGCGCGCCGTTCAGACGGCACGGGTTCTCGAGCTTCACGTTCCTGCCCGACAAGCAGTGGGGCCCGATCGATCAGCCCGCGATCGACGCCTGGGCGGCAACGCTCGGGACCTGGTCGTCGTTCAACCTGGCGTGGATCAAGTAGCGGTCATGAGCGAGGCACGCGACGCGCGGCGTGCCGCGCGGGTGCGCCAACGGGTGGTGCAAGCGGAAGAGCGCGTCCGCCGCCGCCTCGACCGGGTGGCGCGCACCCGATTGCCGATCATCGTGGGTCCATGGACCGGCGAGGTCGGCTTTGAGCTGCTCTACTGGATTCCGTTCCTGCAGTGGGCGCGTGAAACCGCCCGGCTCGGCCCGGAGCGGCTCATCGTGCTGTCGCGCGGGGGCGTGCGGGATTGGTACGGCCACGTCACCTCGAACTACGACGACATCTTCACGCATGTCTCGACCGCGCGGTTCCAGCAGGCGGGCGCGGACCGAAAGAAGCAGGAGCAGATCCGTCCGTTCGACTGCGCGGTCGTGCGCTCGGTGATGCGGGCTCGAGGGATCCGCCACGCACACCTCTTGCACCCGGCCCTGATGTACGGGTTGTACAAGGCGTACTGGCGGCAGGACGCGACGCTGACGCGCCTCGAGGATTTCGCGATCTTCCGGCCGCTGACCGCCACTCCTGCGCCGGTGGCGCCCTCGGACCTCCCGTCCGACTACGTGGCCGTGCGGTTTTACTTCAGCAGCTGTTTTCCTGACACGCCGGCGACCCGCCAGTTCGCCGCCAGTGTCATCGAGGCGCTTGCGGCCCGGTACCACGTCGTGCTGCTCAACAACGACATCTCGGTGGACGATCACGCCGACTTTGCGCCCGGTGCCAGCGCGCGAATCCACACGCTCAGCGCCGAAATGCAACCCGAGACGAATCTGGCGGTGCAGACCGCCATC
>Ga0193753_10002916_pt1 | contig 13060 bp, 8 predicted proteins | sample H1c2metaG_FD_144925 | JGI IMG/M metagenome (GOLD analysis project Ga0193753, IMG submission 144925) | Soil microbial communities from a riparian zone of the East river system, Colorado, United States - H1c2 | ecosystem: Environmental > Terrestrial > Soil > Riparian zone | place: USA: East River... | reverse complement strand
TGGTGCGTTCGGCCGCGAGCGAGACTGGCTTTGCGTCGCTGCTCAAGCCGCCTTGTCGTAGCGCCGGACCGCGTCGATCGCAGCTGCCTTTCGCGCCGGCGCCCGGCCGATCGCGGCCCGCGCGACCGAGGTCGTGCGAGTCGACTGCGAGCAGCGCTGTTAAAGGAGCGTCGAGCACGCCGCCGGTCGCGGTGTGATTTCGCTCTTGGCCACGCAGCCCCATCGCGAGCAGTACGCGCGCCGGAGGAGCACTCGCGCGGGCGCTTCCAACTGCCTGCAACGTCCAGGTCGCGCGACTCACGCCTTCGATCGTCAGACTCTCGCCCGCACGCAAGGCTGGCAGCTTTCGTGCGCTTCCGGACAGCCCCGACAAGCTCGGCCGCGGAACTGCGATCGGCGCAAACAGCGCAGCCACGCGTTCCTCGAGACGATCGGCCGAGCCCCCGCGAATGGCCTCATCCGCTTCCGCGCCTGCGTCGATCACCGTGCCGCCCGTGAGTTGTGCGCCGTCCGCGAGCGCTGGCACCGATGCGCGATCGGCGACGTTCACGACCGAGACTTCGTAGCCCGCACGACGTGCGGCATCGAACGGCTTTGCTTTGCCGCGCGTCACGCCGCCGTCGCCCACGATCGCGATCAACGCATTCGATTTTGCGGGGCCCCAACTCTTGATCACGTCCCACGCCGCTTCGAAGCGCGTCGCCGAACCCAGCTCTGCTTCGAAGGCGACCGATCCAAACGCCGAGAGCTGGACTTGCGCGGCGTCTTTACGCTCGGCAATCAGCGGCTCGACCTTCGAAGCAAAGCGCAGCGCACGCACGCGAGTTCCTTGTGGCGCTCGAGCCAAGATCGCGGAGATCGCTTGCACCATGCGCGAACGCGCGACGCCTTCGGTGGAGGGCGACGCATCGAGCGCCAAGATCAGATCCACCGCCGCAGCCGTCCGCGGCGGGGCGCTCGCATACGCCCGCGCGCACGTCTGGGAGCCGCACGGGAACTGCCACACGCTGCGGGTTGCGACGCCGCCGGCGTTTGCGCGAATGTCGATCGGTTGCCACGGGTCGCTTCGCACAGCCGGCGCACCGCTCGCGAGGGCCTGCACCCCGACTTGAACTGCCGTCAAATCGCTCGCGCGTAGACTCAGCTCGAGTGGTGCCGCGCGCGGATCCATGCCGCGCGCGGGAAGGCGCAAGCGAGCGACGCCACCGTGTACGGGAGCCGCAGTTGCATAGCGGAGCCGGACAGTCAGCGGCAGGTCCCGCTCCACCGCCGCTGCCCGCACGATCAGCGCGGCGCCGCGCGCATCTCGAACCTTGTACGCGTGGGCGAGCGGGAGTTGTTGCTGCAACGGCTTCGGGCCACGGGCTCGGATCGCGTCGTCGTAGGCCGCGCCCCGCTCGGTCGCGGGCGCGAGAGTGCCGTTGCGGCAACCCCGCAGGTTGCACGCGTCCAGTCCCGCGAGCGCTGCGTCGTCCGGCACTGCGAGGCGGTATTCGACCTCGGCGGGTTTGTCCGCGGAGTTCTCGAAGCTCAGCTCGGTCTCGAGCAGCGCGAGGCCGGCGTACAGCTCCAGGTTCGTGCGGTGGGTGAGCTCTCGAACGCTCGGAACCGCGGTCAACGCTTCGCCGCTCTTGGCTGCAAAGGGTGGTGGTGTAGGTCCGAAGCGGGCGCGGTCCTCGGGTGTACTCGGAGCTGTGCTGGCGGTTTGCCGCGTATTTACGGCTGCAGCGCGGTCGAATCCGGGATCACGTTCGAGGCCAATCGGGTCGTTCGGATCGTTCGCGAGTGGCAAGATGTCTTCGACGTTGCCGCTGTCGGCGGTGGCGATACGAACCGCGGTAAAGCCTTGCAGCACGCAGCAGCAACACAGGATGCGGGCGAGACGCGCTGCGCAAAAACCAGTGTGGTGCTTCATCCTGGGACTCGCGCACTGCCGTCGCACCGGTGCTGCACGACGCGCGACCGAAGGCAGGGTCATGACGCTTCTCTCGCACGTCTGCTACAAGCGCGACAGACTACTCGGGGTGAGGGTGCGCGCTGCGGCGCGTGCGAGGAACGTGGGGGTTTCGGTTCACGCATGCAGATGAAGCTCATCGTGTCACTGACGCTTTGCTGGCTCATGAGTTCCGCCTGCTGCGACTCGGATTTTGGCAGTAAGTCATCCGGCCAAGCCTGCACGCGCTCCTCACAATGCTCGAAAGGCCTACGGTGCCTGGAAGGCCTGTGCCACGCGAACCGTAAGCCAGGCGAGCCGAGTTCGCCCGACGCGGGCGAACCGGACGCGGAGACTGCGCCAGACGCCGGTGAACCTCCCGCGGACGTCGAGGGAAAGTAACTTTTTGCAGCGGCGTTCGTCGTTCGACCGCATGCGCCACAAAAGTGATCTCCCCCGAGCCCGCCGTTACACTGCCGGCGTGACCTTCCCGTTGCGCGTCACAGCGCTGTTCGTTTGTCTTGTGATCACCGCCTGCGCTCATCCAAAAGCGCAGACGAAGCTCTGGCTCGCGCCGGGTACGCGCGCGCCGAACTATGAAGCCATGGGCACGGGCGAGCCGGCATACGTCGAGCGGGTGCGAAGTCCGGAGTTGCGCGCGGCGATCGAGAGTGGTGCTCGCTCGCAGGGCGTGGACCTTCGCGGCGATGGACGGCTGGCACTGCTCGCGACGTACGCCGCCGAGCACGCGAGTCAGGGCAAGCTGCCGCCGCGGCTCGTGGAAGAATTGGCGCGTCACTTCGGGTTGTTCGATCCGGTCGTGGAGCTCGTCGTGTTGGACGTGCCGCGCGAGTCGCCGTCCGAGCCGCTGGTAGCTGCACTCGGCGAGACGCTGTCGGGCCGCGAGTTCACGCACTACGGTGCTTCGCTTCACAGCGATGGGGACCACACTTGGGTCGCAGTCGCGATGTCGGAGCGCCAACTCGAGCTCGAGCCTGTGCCGAGCGTGCTCGCCGTCAACGCGCCGTTGCGTCTGCGCGGTGTGCTGCCGGAAGGCTTCAATCAACCTCGAATCGACGTGATGGCAGAAGATTCACCGCGCCTCCTCGTGCCGGCCGGGTCGGAGCGCGAGTTCAACGTGGTCGTGCCGACTGCGAAGAAGGGCACGTATCGCGTCGAAGTGCTCGGGGACGGGCCGAGTGGAACGGTCGTGCTCGCGAAGTTGCCGGTCTACGTCGGGACGAAAGCGCCGTCGGCGTTCGAACAGCTGAAGACCGACTCGGACCTGGATGCGACTGCGGTGCGCAAGCAGCTCTTCGATGCGATCAACGCGCAGCGGACGGCGGCGGGTTTGCCGGCGCTGCTGCCGCACGCGGGCCTCGACGCGATCGCCGAGCGCCACTGTCTCGACATGCGCGATCACGGTTTCGTCGCGCACACCTCGCAGCGAACGGGCAGTCCGGTCGATCGCGTCAAGGCTGGAGGGCTCACGTCGAGCCTGGTGCTCGAGAACCTCTTGCGCGGGCGCGATCTGCGCGCGTTGCAGCCGGGATCGCAGTCGGCCGAACAGCAGAACATGATGCACCGGGGTGTGACACACGTCGGGATCGGTGTAGCGGAAGCATCGGACGTGCACGGGCCGTTGTTGATCGTGACCGAGTTGTTCGTGCGGCTCGATCAGAGCGTCGATGCGAGTTTGGCCGAGCCGAGTCTGTTGTCGCAGCTGAATGCGGCGCGTTCACAGCGTGGTTACGCGCCGCTGATGCTCGATACGGATCTGTCGCAGGTCGCGAGAGCGGCAGCGCAGTCGTTCTTCGACGACTCCAATTCGACCGAGCAGAGCGTGGTCGACAAGGCGCAGGAAAAACTGGCGCGCTTCTCAGTCGCGTATTCGAGAGTGAACGCGGTGCTCGCGGTAACCCGTGAGCTCGAGCAGGTAGGAACGTTGGAGCCGACGCTCGATCCAGTCGCAACTGGAGTCGGAATCGGAATCGCCCAGGGCGAACGAACGGGCGGCCGCGTACTCGCCGTGATGGTCGTCCTCGCGTACCCGCGTTAGCGCCGCACTAGCGCGTCATCCGCTTGCACTCGGCGAGGTAGGGGCCTTTGGCGATCTCGGCGCACTTTCGATAGGCATCTTTTGCCGCCTTACGATCGCCGAGCTGAAACTTGCCTGCACCCAACACGATCCAACCTTCGGAGTTGGTCGGATCCAGGTCGACCGCCTTTTCTGCCGCCTGCACTGCCTCGGCATCACGGCCGCGATTCAAATACGCAAACCCGAGCCTGCCGATCACCGTCGAGTTCACGGGCAAGCGCTGCGCCGCTTCCTCGTACATCGCGAGCGCCTGCTTCGCCTTACCCTGATCATCGAGCTTGCGCGCAGTCTCGAGCACGGCGGCTGCGTCGATCGCATCACCTGCAGCTTGCATGCCCGGTTCCGCAGGCTCGGCAGCCGGCTCTGGACTAGGTTCACTCGGCGCAGTCGCAGCGAGCGCTGGGTCTGCAACGGGCGGCTCGCCCGCAGCAGCGGATGGCGGCGGCTCGGGCGAAATCGTCGGCTTTTGATTCGATGCCGCGGCTGGTTCCTGAGTCGGAGTCACCGCGTCCGGGTGATTTGCGTGCGGGCCAGGTGTGGCGCTCGGACTCGAACCGCCGCGAAGCAGCGCAATGAGCAACACGAGCGCAGCCACACCGAGCCCCGCATACAGCGCGACCGGACGCTTTCCCGAGCTCGGGCGCAGTGTCGGCGAGCGCCAGTCATCGTTGTTGTTTCGGCCCGATGCCTCGCGCACGTTGATCAGCGCAGGCGAGTCTTCGATGCGCCCGCTCGCAGCCTTTTTAGCCTGCGCAGCGGCCGGCGGCTTCACTTCGATCGGTCGCGGCCGATCGGAATCCGGGTCTGGAACGCTCGCCGCGGGCGGTTGCGCACGCACCGCACGAATCGCCTCGGGCGGCGGCTTCGGACGCGCCGGCTTCGCAGAAGTTGCAGCTGTTGCAGTGCGCGGCGCAGGCGAGACGCTGTTCTTCGCGGGACTCGGATCGCTTCGCGTAAATGGTGCGTCGACTGCGAGCAGCGCTGCATCCGGCCGCACCGATGAGCTCGCAGGCGGTTTCTCCGGACTCGTCGCTGGGCTGATCGGTAGCGGCCGCTCCGCCGCAACGCGGTGCACCAGATCCGGAACGCCGTCCGCGCGATCACGTCGTAGCGCTTTCACTGGCTCCGGCACTTCCATGTCGATCGTATCGCGCGGGTCCAGCTCGTCCGCATCGGCGAGCTCGGCGAGCGCGGCCGGATCGATTGCCGACAGCATGCCCGGTGACGTCGTCAGCGAAAGGCGCTTCTTACGCTTGCGCGCGCGCCGTACGCGCATGACAGGCGGCGAAGTCTCGTCATCGCCCCCGTCGTCAGACGCGTGCGTGCCTTTTCCGTTCGCATCGGCCGCGCGCATACTTGTCGTGGACGAGTGCGAATGCGTGTGCGAATGCGAGTGCGAATCATCGAAGCTCCGCGGCAGATCGGCTGCGCGCGTCCCCGTGCTCGCCCGCCGCGAATCGTCGAGTGGCCGGCTCGCGGGCAACGCCGTCGAACTCTCGACCGCACGCATGTTCGTGACCGACATGCTGCGATCCCCCGGGCGATCGGAGCTGGAGCTAGAGTTGATGTTGGTGGTCGAGGGCCGTTGTGAGGATGGCAGGAGCTCGTCGTGTGTGCTCGCCGGCATTCTGCTGGTGTCGCCACGCGCACTCGAACCGTTGCTCTGCAAGCCCGACAGCGTGGTCGGTCCGAGCGTTCCGCTTTCACCGCGCCTGCGCTGCTTACCCTTGCGCGGCCGGGCACTCGCGCTGCTCGAATCCAGCGCATAGTCCGCGGTCGAACGCTCTTCGTGCTCGCCGTGGTCGCTCTGCCGCGCAGGCTGGGAATGATTCGGTGGAGGCAACGCCGACATCATGTGCGCCGGCACGACTTCGCTGCCGTCGAACTCCGGCCGATACGCGCCGAGCTCGCGCGACTCTGCCGCTTCCTCGGCCTTGTTGCTGTCCGCGGTATCGTCATCCGACGATTGCTCGAGCTTGCGTCCGGTGTTGAAGATCAATCCTTCGAAGTACAGCTTCGAGATCGCAGTGAGTGTCTCGAGATCGTCTTGCCCGCAGCTGTCGACCACTTGCATCAGCGAGTGCCTGCCGTCGAAGTGGCGCAAGATGCGGTTGATCTCGTCGGGGATCTCCGCGAGCCGTTCGAGCAGCTGCTGATCGTTCACCTCGAACACGCTGTCGAGATCCGGGAGCTGCTCGAGCAGGCGACCCCACTCGTCGAGCCGGCGCATGCCTTCCATCAGCACGCCCTGCGTCGACGTCTGGATCACGTCCTCGCGGCGCACGTCGCGAAAGTCGATCTCGAACGTGCCTTCGGTCCAGACGAGCGCGCGGTAGATCGCCCGCGCTCCGTGGAGCGAGCCGAGCTCGGCATCGACGGGATTTCCGTTGCGAAAGTAGATGGCGCCGCGAATCGCCGCGCTGGTCAGGTGCAAGACGCCCGACTTCTTGCTGTTGTCGATCGTTTGCAAGAGATCGACCACGCCGATGTCCGACAACGCGCCAGTGAACTTCTGCTTGCTCGTCTGCCGCAGCTCGATGCCCTCGCGGCGTTTGCGCTGCAGCACCACGTTCACGCGCGCCAGGATCTCTTTGATGTAGATCGGCTTGGTGAGGTAGTCCTCGACGCCGAGCTCGAGCCCCTTCACCTTGCTCTCGACCGAGGTGTCGCTCGACAAGAAGATCATCGGCACGTCGGAGAGCTCGGGGCTCTTCCGAATCGCTTCGATGAACGCGAACCCATCCATTTGAGGTAGGCGCGTATCCGACAAGATGAGGTCCGGCTTACTCAGCTCCATCAGCTCGAGCGCGCCACGCGCGTCGCCTGACGTCGCCACGCTGTAGCCGGCTTTGCGAAGGCTGACTTCTAGGACGCGCAAACTGCGGAGGTCCGCATCCACGAGCAGGAGGTTCTGCTTAGCCACGTCGCTAATCCCTAGGCTACCACGCGCTCGCATCTGCGAGCGCACGGCTTCGAAGATTGGGGTATGGGGACCCGCCGGCTCGGGACCTTGACCCTGTAGTCGGCCCTGCCGTATTGTCGCCGCTTATCGGATGTGCGCAATTCGTCGTTGGTTTATCGGCGAATTTCCAATCCGATGTGCGGTCGATTAGAGGCCGTCGTCAGTGGAGGCATCCGAGATGAAAATTCGAGCGTTCGCGGTCGCGTTGACGATGGTGTTGCCGGCGCTTGCCGCGGTCAGCTGCAAGAGTGGGGGAGATGTCACCATCCTCGACATCGATCCGAAGGTCGGCCACACGCAGGGCGACCAGTACGTGAAGATCGTCGGCAAGAACTTCCGCCAGGACATCGGCTACACGGTGTATTTTGGTACGAAGAAGTCGGGCCAAGTGACGATCGTCGACCCCGAGACCCTGCTGGCCACGACGCCGTCGGGCGCGAAGACCGGTCAAGTGGACGTCATGATCCGCGCGGACGACGGCAATGCGTTCCGCATCCCCGGTGGCTTCAAGTTCGAAGACATGGGTGGGAACGTCGTGGAAGGCCTCGGCACGGGCGGGGTCAACAAGAAGGAAAAGGGCAACCTCGCGTTCTGAGCGGTGCGCTCTCGACGCGATCTCGGCTGATGTTCGGGCGTGAGGGATCGGTTTTTCCCTCCGCCTCCGCCTCGGCAGACGCGATACGCTGAAGCGTGCCCACGCATCCGAGCGCCGTGATCGACTCCGACGTCGAAGTTGGGGTCGACACGTACATCTGGCACTTCGTGCACATCAGCACGGGCGCTCGGATCGGCGCGCGCTGCTCGCTCGGCCAGAACGTGTTCGTCGGCCGCAACGTGCGGGTCGGCGACGGCGTTCGCGTGCAAAACAACGTGTCGATCTTCGAAGGCGTCGAGGTCGAGGACGAGGTGTTCCTCGGACCTTCGTGCGTGTTTACGAACGTCAAAAACCCACGCGCGGCCGTGTCGCGTCAGGGCGTGTACACGAAGACGCTGGTCAAGCGAGGTGCGAGCGTGGGCGCGAACGCGACGATCGTCTGCGGCGTGACGCTCGGCGAATATTGCTTCATCGGTGCGGGTACGGTCGTGACGCGGGATGTTCCTCCGTTTGCGCTGATCGTCGGCAACCCGGGCCGGCAGCGCGGCTGGGTCTGCAGCTGCGGAGAAGCTTTGCCGGGGGTCGGGCACGTCCGGTGTGAATCCTGCGGTCGCGGTTACGCGATCTCGATCACAGCTTGCGAGCGACGCGATGCGTGAGCCGAAACCACTCGCTGCGACGCCGACTGCTTCGAACGAGCCGATTCCGCTACTCGACCTGAACGCACAGTCCGCAGCCATCAGCGGCGAGCTCCGAGCTGCGTTCGAGCGAGTGCTGGCGAGTGGACAATTCATCCTGGGTCCAGAGCTCGATGCGTTCGAGCGCGAGATCGCGAGCTATTTGGGCGCACCGTCTGCGTTCGGGGTTTCGAGTGGCACCGACGCGCTGGTGTTGGCGCTGATGGCGCTCGAGGTAGGGCCGGGCGACGAGGTGATCGCGCCAACGTTCAGCTTTTTTGCGACGGCGGGTGCGATCGCGCGACTCGGCGCGAAGCCGGTCTTCGTCGATATCGAACCGCACAGCTTCAATCTCGATGTCGCGCAAGTCGAAGCGAAGCTGACTCCGCGGACGAAAGCGATCATTCCGGTCGATCTGTTCGGCCAGACCTGCGACCTCGAACGACTGCTACCGCTCGCGGAAGCGCACCACATTCCGGTCGTGGAAGACGCCGCGCAAGCACTCGGCGCTGCGAGCACGAAACATCGCGCCGGCGTCGATGCTGCGTTCGGTTGTTACTCGTTTTTCCCGTCCAAGAACCTCGGTGCGCTCGGTGATGGGGGACTACTCACCGTGCGCGATCCAGCTCTCGCGAAGCGCGCCCGTATTCTGCGAGCGCATGGCGCCGAACCGAAGTACCACCACGCACTGATCGGCGGGAACTTCCGGTTGGATGCGCTCCAAGCCGCGTTTTTGCGAGTGAAGTTGCCGCATCTCGCGCGCTGGACGGCGAGCCGCCAGGAAAACGCGCGGCTCTACGATGCGCTGTTTGCGGAAGCGAACCTCGATCCCGCGCTCTTGCAGACGCCGGCGCGCATTTACGACGGGCACGTCTACAACCAGTACGTGATTCGCACGCCGCGTCGCGATGCGCTGCAGGCCGCGCTTCGAGCACACGGCATCGGTTGCGAGGTCTACTATCCGATCCCGCTGCACCTTCAGGAGTGCTTCGCCTACCTAGGCGAAAGGTTGGGCGCACATCCAGTTGCAGAGCGCGCAGCAAAAGAGGCGCTCGCCTTGCCGATTTACGCGGAGCTCGGAGCGGCGCGGATCGAGCGCGTGGTGCGCGCAGTCGTACGCGAGCTCGCCGGCTGAAAACGCGCGGGTTGCGGTGCCGAAGCCCGGCATGCCACCTTCACTGACTGGAAATTGCCGGTGCGCCCCTTTCCGGTTGCAAGGTCGCACCTTAGGTTAAGCCAACATGAGTTCCACCAGTCGGTACCACGCGCCGTTCGGCCCTGCCGGAAGCGCACCTGTCGACGCCGACATCGCACGGCGTCTTTTGTCGGCTGCGCTCGCGCACGGCGGTGACTACGCGGATTTGTTCTACGAGTACAACGCCGCCGGTAGCTACGCGCTCGAAGAGGGCATTTTGAAATCGGCCGGTCGCTCCATCGCGATGGGCGTCGGTGTTCGCGTGATGAAAGGCGACGCCACGGGTTACGCTTACGTACAGGAGCTCACCCCGGAGGCGATGTTGCGAGCGGCGAAGACGGCCGCGCAGATCGCGGCGGGCTCGCCGGTTCAATCGCCGCAAGCGTTCGAAGTGCCGAGTACGACGCCGCGCTACGACGCGCAGGCGCTCTCGCTCGACCTCTCGGGTGAGTCGAAGCGTGATCTCTTGCAGCGGGCCGATCGCGCGGCTCGCGCGGCGGACCCACGTGTGATTCGCGTCGAAGCGTCGTTGCACGAGGAGTTGCGCGAGATCTTGCTGGCGACGAGCTCCGGCAAGCTCGCGCACGACCGCCAGCCGATGATTCGGTTTTCGGTCCGCGTGATCGCGGAAGACGGCGGTAAGCGGCAAAGTGGTTCGTCGGGTGGTGGCGGTCGCATGTCGCTCGAGTACTTCGATGACCGCTCTCCTGAGTGGCATGCGAAGGAAGCGGTTCGGCATGCACTTGCGATGCTCGACGCGCGGGATTGCCCGGCAGGCGATATGGAAGTCGTGCTTGCGCCCGGCGATAGCGGCATCTTGCTCCACGAAGCGGTGGGCCATGGCCTCGAAGCCGACTTCAATCGCAAGGGTACGAGCAACTACACGAACAAGATCGGCGAGCGGGTCGCGAGCGATCTGTGCACGGTCGTGGACGACGCCACCTTGATGAACTCGCGCGGCACGATCTGCGTGGACGACGAAGGCAACACGCCGGAGAAAGCCGTGTTGATCGAGGGCGGAGTGCTCTCGGGCTACATGCACGATCAACACTCGGCGAAGCACTACGGCACGAAGCCGACGGGCAACGGTCGCCGCGAGAGCTTCCAGTCGCACCCGATGCCGCGCATGACGAACACGCTCTTGCTCGCGGGTCCTCACAGCCCAGACGAGATCATTCGCAGCGTCAAAAAGGGCATCTACGCGCGGAAGTTCGGTGGTGGTCAGGTCGACATCAGCAATGGCGACTTCGTGTTCTCGTTGACCGAGAGCTATCTGATCGAAGACGGCAAGATCACCGCGCCGCTCAAGGGTGTGAACTTGATTGGCAACGGTCCGGATGTGATGTGCAAGGTCAGCATGCTCGGGAACGATCTCGAGACATCGGACGGCATCTGGACGTGCGGTAAAGATGGGCAGTCCGTGCCCGTCGGCGTAGGTTGTCCGACGATCAAGATCGCGTCGATGACCGTGGGCGGCACTCAGTTGGGCTGAGCCCGCAATCCTCATCGATAAGCAGAACAGGCCCAAACGGCATGGCAGACTACGACATTGAAAAGCTCATTCAGCTCGGCGCACAGGTCGTCGAGCGCGCGCGCCGCGCTGGCGCAGACGTGGCAGAGGCCGCGGTTTCGGAAGGCGCGCACCTCTCGGTGAAAGTTCGCATGGGCGAAGCCGAGCTCGTCGAGGAGGCGGGCTCGAAGTCGCTCGGTTTGCGCGTGATGCGCGGCCAGCAGGTTGCGGTGACTTACACGAGCGACCTCACGGAAAGTGGCCTCAAGCGCTTCATCGAAGACGCGCTCGAGCTCGCGCACCTTTCGCAGCCGGATCCATTTGCGGGTCCGCCTGACACAGCGTTGCTGTCGAAGGCGGCGGACCATCCGAACCTCGAGTTGTACGATCCGAAGGTCGACGAGATCGACGCGGCGCGTGCGATCGACATGGCGAAGCGAGCCGAGGCTGCGGCGCTCAAAGTCGATTCACGCCTGACGAACAGCGAAGGCGCGACCGTGAGTCGTCAGGCTGGCGCGTCGGCGCTGGTGACGAGCGGTGGTTTCCAAGGTGGTGTGCGCGGGACGTACGCCTCGATCGCGGTTCATCCAGTCGCGGACGACGTGGATGGAAAGAAGCGCAGCGGCTATTACTGGAGCGCGCGGCGTTTTGCGGATGCGATTCAGAGTCCCGAGGAAGTCGGGCTCGAGGCTGGGCGCCGTACGATCGCAAAGCTGGGTTCGCGGAAGATCGATACGCAGGAAGTCGCCGTGATCTTCGATCCGGACTCTGCGCGGTCGATCATCGGCTTGTTGGCGGGCTGCATAAATGGCGGCGCGATCTGGCGCAAAGGTAGCTACCTGATCGAACGCGAGGGGCAGCAAGTCGCGAGCTCGCTCGTGACGATCGTGGATGACCCGCTGATTCCGCGCGGCCCGGGTTCGCGCCCGTTCGATGGCGAAGGCCTCGCATCTCGGCGCAACTCGATCGTCGATCAGGGCGTCCTGAAGACGTTCGTGTTGGACACCTACAGCGCCAAGAAGCTGAAGAAGCAAAGCACAGGCAACGCATCGCGCGGCAGTAGTGGCGGCGTGGGGCCGAGCACGACGAACTTCATCCTGCAGCCGGGGCAGCACACGCCGGAGCAGATCCTCGCGGATACCGATCGCGCGCTCTACGTCACCGACATGATGGGGTTCGGCTTCAACGCGGTGACGGGCGACTTCAGCCGCGGTGCCTCGGGATTTTGGATCGAGCGTGGTCAGCGCGCGTTTCCTGTGTCCGAGGTCACGATCTCGTTGAATCTCGACGAGATGCTGAAGCGCATCGACCGCATCGGAAACGATCTCGATTTCCGTACTTCGGTCTGCTCGCCGACGATCCGCATCAGCGGGATGACCGTCGCCGGCAAGTAAAACAGTGGAGCGAGTCGTGTGGCTTGCGCGCGGCTTTGCCGTGCGCGTGCACGATGTTGGTAGCTTGCGTGTATCCGTAAGCGCCACGCCCTAGTTCATGCATTCTGGAAAACCTGCGTAGTGCTGCAACTCGCGGAGGATCTGGAAGCGTACTGAGCGGAATTGCACCGCAGTACTGCGAAAACTGAGCACTTCGATGCCGCGTGTTTCATCGCGCAGCGGCTTTGAGCAAATACCGTGCACCGAGATGTCACACTTTGTGATACGGAGTTGCTCACCGGGCGCACCTGCGCGTCTGTGTAGACGGAGTGGATTTCCAGCGATGAACAAAGCGTGGTGCACAGCGGTCGCGCTTGCCGGCTTGGTGAGCGTATTCGGATGCGGTGGTGACGAAGGGACGACGCCAGCTCCGGTAGGTACAGCCGGTTTCGGCGGTGGTACGGCTGGTTTTGCCGGCACTTCGGCAGCGGCGGGCACGGGCGCGATGGCACCGATCCCGTGCGGAACCGTGATGTGTTCGGCACCGGCGATTCCGCCGGGTCTCGGGATCATGCTCAGCCCTCCATGCTGTGCGGATGCTGCGACGAGCACTTGCGGCACGACGAGCGGTGGCATGTGCAAGTTGCCTCCTCCTCCAGCGCCGCTTTGCCCGGCCCCGATGCTGTTCGGCATGACGTTGAAGGCGTGCTGCGTGAC
>Ga0193753_10002915_pt1 | contig 13064 bp, 7 predicted proteins | sample H1c2metaG_FD_144925 | JGI IMG/M metagenome (GOLD analysis project Ga0193753, IMG submission 144925) | Soil microbial communities from a riparian zone of the East river system, Colorado, United States - H1c2 | ecosystem: Environmental > Terrestrial > Soil > Riparian zone | place: USA: East River... | reverse complement strand
CGCGCGGCTGCTCGCCGTGCTCGAGCTGCCGCCCGGCGCGTCGGCCGACGAAGTCCGCGCCGCGTGGCGCGACCTCGCGAAGGTCTGGCACCCGGACCGGTTCGCGCGCGACCCGGCGCTGCAGGCGCGGGCCACGGCGCGGCTCGCGACGATCAACGCGGCGTACACGCAGCTCCAGCGCGCGTCGCCGGCCGTGTGAAAGACCGTCCGGGACCCCGAAGGATCCCGGACGGCGATCACTTTCACACCCCCCGCTCCCGAAGTCCCGGCTGCGCCGGGTCCGTTGCGGCCTTCCGATTCACATCAGTGTTGCTGGGTCACCCTGTGCCGGCGCCGCTGGCGCCGGCATGAACGTCCGGATGCGATTCCCGCCGGCCTGGCCGGCCGCTTCCGGAGCGTCCTGCATGCACAGCGAGCAAAGCGCGCACGGCCGGACACCCATTCCGGATTTCCTTTTTCCCGCGCGTGGCTGTCCGCGGCTGACCCGATCTCCCGCTGTGGCCAGTGAAGGATCTGCAGCGCGCCGTCCCTGTCCGGGAGAGCACTGCACGACCTCGTGACGGGGTGTAACCTTTGCGCAGCTCGCCCAGGATCTCGTCGGAGCCGTCCTCGTCGGGAGGACGCGTGCCATGCCGGAAGCATCCGTCAGTCCATCCGAAGCGGGCTCGCCCGCGCACCAGGCCCTGCAGTTCGCCATGCAGCTCGGCCCGGCCTCCGACCGGCTGCTGCGCAAGCCGGGCCTGCTCGACGGAGTCGTCGCGGAGATCCAGGCGGGACGCAGCCTGGAGGACGCGGTGCTCGGCTGCGTGCACAGGCACCTCAGCGGGCACCGCCAGCTCGCGGACGAGTTCGCCGGCTACTTCCTGCTCGAGCTGCTCCGCCTCGGGAGCGCGTCGATGAGCACCACGTCGAAACTGCGCCGCTTCCTCGACACGGGCGACCTCGTGCTCTCCGTGTTCGGCGACCTCGGCGGGGATTTCTCGGACCTGCACTTTGACACGGCCGCGCAGTTCAAGGCCCTGTTCGCGCAGCGCATGAACTGGAAGGCCGCGGACCAGGCGCGCAAGCTCAACAGCGGCCGCCGGCGCGAGGACCAGCGTGTCGCGGATCGGCCCGAGGAGCTGGATCCGCCGGCGCAGGACACGAGCGCCTCGCCGCAGACGCAGGCGATCCGCGCCGAGGAGCAGGACCGGCTCATCCTCATGCTGCTGCGCCTCGAGCCGCGCGACCGCGAGCTGCTGACGCTGCGGCTGAAGGGCCTCCCGATCGACGAGATCGCGCGCACCATGGGCCTCGGCGTGGACGCGGCGCGCAAGGCGATCGACCGCGCGATCGCGAGGGCGCGACGTCTCGCCACCGCGCGCCCGACCGGGCAGGACCCGGCCGGCTGACCGGGACCCGCGTCCCGCACGGGCGGCCCACGGCGGACGCACGCCGTCTCACGCACGATCTGTCTTCACACCACGCCTTGCAACACGGAAGGAGGTGCCTCCCGCCGCAAGCGCCGGACTGATCCACTTGCGCCGCGATCCCGCACGGATCGGCGCGAGCGAGCTGATCACCCTCACCGGCCGAAGCGTCGACGATACCGCGCACGAAGTCAAGTTCACCGCGTGCCCGCGTGCGCGCGCCCGGAATCCTCCGACGGCACTCGTGCGACGAATGACTCGTCGCGCCTGGCGCGGGGATCCTCCGTGCGCTCCGCGCCGGGACACGAGGAGCGCGCGGCGCGCGGCGGAGGGGATCCGCGGCGCGTGAAGCGCGGGTTCTCTTCCCGCTGCGGGCGTCGTGCCCGCGGCGCGGGCGCCAAAGGGCTGCGCGAAGCGGCTTCCCAGGCGCTCGAGTCCTCCCGGTCCTGATCCTCATCACCACTTGAGGAGAAAGGCTCGTTCGCCATGCCTGGCTACCGCTCTGCCTCGACTGATCCGTCGTTCACCGTCACCGCCGCACATCCTGCTGCGGCAGCTCCCGCAACCTCGCGCGCGCTCTCCGTCCTGCTCGCGCTCGTCGCGCTCCTCGCCGGCGGACGTTCCGCCGCGGCGCAGACCATCATCAACGCCGAGGACGGCACCGGAGCACAGTCCGGATTCGGCGTCGTCGCGCCGGCCGGCGACATCGACGGCGACGGGCTCGACGACCTGCTCGTCGGCGCGCCGCTCGACGACAGCGCCGGGACGGACAGCGGTCTCGTGCTCGTGCTCTCCGGCGACGACGCGCACGTGCTGCTCACGCTGCACGGCGCCGCACCCAACGAGATGTGCGGCGCGGCGCTCGCCGGCGTCGGCGACCAGGACGGTGACGGCGTGCCCGACGTCCTCGTCGGCGCGCCGGGCCGCTTCGGCATGGTGGGCCATGCGCGCGTGCACTCCGGTGCGACCGGCGCCGTGCTCCGCGCCCTCTCGGGCACGCAGTCCGCGGATCGCTTCGGCGCCGCCGTCGCGGCGGCCGGAGACCTGGATGACGACGGCACCGGCGACTTCCTCGTGGGCGCACCCGGCATGGCCGGCGCCGGCACGAGCGGCGCCCCGCTGTCCGAAGCGGGCGCGGCCTTCGCCGTGTCCGGCAGCACGGGCTCCGTGCTGCACGTGTTCCACGGCGAGCACGCCGGCGATCACCTCGGCGCTTCGGTCGGCGGCGAGCCCGTCGGCGCGCTCTCCCTGGACCAGGAGCCCGACGTCCTCGTGGGATGCACGCAGGACGGAACGAGCCCCGCGGGCAGCGGCCTGCTGAAGGTCTATGCCACCGAGGACTGGAGCCTGCGCTTCCAGGTGGCCGGCTCCACGGCCGGCGACCGCTTCGGGAGCTCGGTCGCCCCGCTCGGCGACCTGGACCAGGACGGTCACGGCGAGCTGCTCGTCGGCGGCCAGGGCGGCTACGCGCGCCTGCTGTCCGGCGCGACCGGTGACGTGCTCGGCACGTTCAGCGGCGCGACGGGCACGCTGTTCGGCGCCGGCGTGGCCGGCGTCGGCGACGTGGATGGAGACCTGGTGCGCGACTTCGCGATCGGCGAGCCCGGCTCCGACGTGAACGGCACGGATGCCGGCGGGGTGCACGTCTACTCCGGCGCGGACTTCGCCGAGCTCCACGTGGTGCTCGGCCCGAAGCCTCACGCCTCGGCGGGCGCGTTCATCGCTTGCGCGGGCGACGTGAACGCGGACCTGCTCGCCGACGTGGCCATCGGCGCGCCCGGCCCGGGAGCCGGCAGCGCGCCGGGCAGCGTGTTCACGCTGTCCCTCACGCGCTGGCACGACGCGGGCGGCGGCCTCCCAGGCATCGGCGACGTGCCGCGGCTCGAGGGCCAGGGCGGTCTCGTGGCCAACACCGAGGTCGCGCTCGTGCTCACCGGCGCGGCAACGCTCTCGGGCGTGACGCTGGTGCTCGGCAATGCGCTCGTGATCGATGCCGCGAGCGGCACGCTCACGCCGCTGCCGCAGGTGGTCACGGCCGGCCTGCTCACCAATGCGGTCGGCGGGCTGGAGTACTCCTTCACGTGGCCCACGGGCATGCCGACGGGGAGCACGGTCTACTACCAGTTCCGCATCGCCAACCCGTCCGTGCCCTGAGGCGTGCGCGCGCGTCCCGCGGCGGGCGGCCGGTTCAGCCGGTGCCCGCCGCGGCGGCGCGCGTGCCGCCGTCCCCGCCGCCGTCCTCGCCCCGCTCCCGGTGGGCGGAGCCGCCCAGCGCGTCGAGCGCCGCTTCCGCGTCGCGCAACCAGCGCGCGCCCGGGTCGAGGACGAGCCGCAGCGCGTCGCGCGCCTCGAGCAGGCACGTGCGCCCCGCCTCGGGCTTGCCCTGCCGCACGAGGCAGAGTCCGAGGTTGTAGCGGTAGCGCGCCGTCATGCGATGGCCGTCCGGGTAGCGCGCCTGCGCGCGCGTGACGCAGTCCGTGAGGTGCGCGCACGCCTCCTGCAGGCGGCCGCGGTCCATCAGCACCAGGCCCAGGTTGTTCGCGAAGCTCAGCGAGTGCGGATGGTCGTCGCCCCGGTCCTCGCGCTGGACGGCCAGGGCTCCCTTGACCAGTCCCTCGGCCTCGTCCAGGTGACCGCGCTTGGCCAGGAACATGCCCAGGTTGTTCTGCGCCGCCAGCGTGCTGAAGTGCCGAGCGCCATTGACGCGCTGCTGCGCGACGATCAGCTCGCGGTACATCGGCTCGGCCTCCGTGTCGCGGTCATCCGTGCCGAGCGCGTTGGCAAGGTCGTTGTGCGCGACGAGCGTGCCCGGGTGGTCGCCGTAGAGCGCGAGCAGCGCCGCGTGCGCGCGGCGCAGCAGCACCAGTCCCTCGTCGCGCCGGCCGCGCAGGGCCAGCAGTTTCCCGAGCGAGTTCACGGCCATCAGCGTCTCGACGTGGTCCGGGCCCAGCGTGGCCTGCAGCCGCTCCAGGACGTGGTGGCGCAGGCCCTCCACGTCGTCCAGGTTCACCTCGTCGCGCTCGAGCACGGACGCGAGGATGCCCGCCGTGCGCAGGGTGTCGCGGTGGTCGCCGCCGAGCAGCCGCTCCTGCACGTGGAGCGTGTCGCGCAGCAGCGGCTGCGCTTCGCGCCCGCGCCCGAGCCGGTGCAGCAGCAGCGCGAGGTCCACCGCGGACGCCAGCGTGTCGCGGTGCTCCTCGCCCAGCAGCCGCCGGTGCAGCTCGTGGGCGCGCTGGAGGTGCGGCTCGGCCTCCGTCAGCAGCCCGAGCTCGGAGTACAGCGTGCCGATGGTCAGGCGCAGCGCGGCCTCGTCGGCTTCCAGGCCCGGCAGCGCGGTCGCGATGCGCGCGGCGGAACGGTCCAGCACCTCGCGCACCGTGACCTCGCGCCCGCGAGCGGCCGCCGGGTCTCCCGACACGAGCATCTCGATGAGGAAATCGTTGATGCGCTGGGCGCGGGCCGCCTGCCGGCGCGCCTCCTCGCGCGCCTCGCTGATGTCCTCCAGGTAGTCCTGGAGCTGCTCGCCCATCTCGGCCGCGGAGGCGTAGCGGTCCTCGATGCGGCGGGCCATCGCCTTCTCGCAGATCGCGACCAGCGTCGGTGGCGCGCCGGGCGCGAGCGCGAGCACGGGCACCGGCGGCTCGCGGCGCAGGCGCATGATGACCTCGAAGGGCAGCGGCAGGTGGTTGCCTTCCACGTACGGCATGCGGCCGGAGAGCAGGTGATAGAGGAGCGCGCCCAGCGAGTAGATGTCGGAGCGCTCGTCCACGTGCGCGATGTCGCCGCCGGCCTGCTCGGGCGACATGTAGATGGGCGTGCCCTGCAGCACCGGCGAGCGATCGAAGAGCCAGTAGTCCACGCTGGCGTCGGCGCCGGCGCCCGCGCGGGTCTCGGCCTTCGGCTGCAGGAGCTCGGACTGACCGGGCGCTGACGCCGGAGCCGAGCCGCCCGTCGCGGACGGTGCAGCTGCGACCCCGCCCTCCTGGTCGGCCGGCACGGTCGGGAGCTGCCGCGCGAGGCCCCAGTCCATCAGGTAGGTCTCGCCGAAGCGCCCCACCATGATGTTCGGAGGCTTGATGTCGCGGTGGATGACGCGCTTGCTGTGCGCGTAGGCCACGGCCTCGCACACGCGCTGGATCACGCCCACGACGCGGTTGACGGTCCAGCCGTCCTCGCCCGCGTGGAGCTGATCGAGGATGGTGCGCAGCGTCGTGCCCTTGACCAGCTTCATCGTGAAGTAGGGCCGGCCCGCGGCGTCCACGCCCAGCTCGTGCACCGGCACGATGCCGGGGTGATCGAGCTGGCCGGTCACCAGCGCCTCGTCCAGGAAGCGCCGCAGCAGCTCCAGGTCCGCCTCGCGCGAGGCTTCGCGCGCCGCCTCGTCCGCGCCGTCCGCCTCGTCCGCCGACGGCACCATGACCTTCATCGCGAGGAAGCGGCGCAGATCCTCGTCCCAGACGCGGCGCACGACGCCCATGCCGCCGCGGCCGACCTCGCCGTGCGGGCGGTAGCGCTCCTCGGCAGGCTTCCCCCCGGTGAGGCGATCGAGCAGCGCCTTCAGCTCGGCGTAACCGTTGTCCTGGCCGCGCTCCATCGACACGAGCAGGGTGGGCGGCGAGGGATCGGTGGAGCCGAGGCCCAGCAGCTCGTCGAGCCGCTCGGCGACGCCGGAGCGCGAGGACAGCAACTGCTCCACGTCCTGCCAGCTTCGGTGGAGCGCGAACAGCGCGGCACGGTGTTGCGGATGGCGGGCGGCGAATTCCTCGATCGTTATGGCCGATCCCTCCCTTTTAAGAGCGAGATACTGGAAGAACAGCTCCTCCGCCTCGGAACGGCCGCCCGGAAGCTCCCCTTCGACCATGTTGCCGCTCCCGGGGTCAGGTCGCCCATCCGCCTCCGGCACGGGGATCCTGCCGGCGCGGAGTCTACTCGCGGCGAAGAAATCGGGCGCGTGCGTCCGGAATTCATGTCCACGCGGGCGCGACCTGCTCGCTTGATATGCGGCATGAGCGCACTGACCGAGGGCACGATCAGACGCACAGCGTTCCGCATCACCGCGATCTACCTCGGCGTGAGCTGCCTGTGGATCGTGTTCTCGGATCGCCTCGTCGCGGCGATCGTCGGCGGCGCCGACGACGTGGATGGGCTCACGCGTCTGCAGACCGCCAAGGGCATCGTGTTCGTCAGCTCGACGGCAGCGATCCTCTTCGTGCTCATCCGGCGCGGGCTGCGCCAAGCGGCCATCGCGGACGAGCGGATCGGCCAGGTGCGCGAGGCGCAGGACGCGCGCTACCGCGAGCTGGCCGCCCACGCCAGCGACCAGGCGGCGCGCTCGCGCGAGGCGACGCAGCGGCTGGAGGAGCAGCTCCACCAGTCGCAGAAGATGGAAGCCATCGGCCTGCTCGCCGGCGGCGTCGCGCACGACTTCAACAACCTGCTCGTCGCGATGTCCGGCTATGCGGAGCTGGCGCTGTCGCACGTGCCGGCGGGGAGCGAGGCCAGCGAGGAGATCGAGGGCATCCGCGAGGCCGTGGAGCGCGGCGCCGGGCTCACCCGCCAGCTTCTCGCCTTCAGCCGGCGGCAGGCGCTCGAGCCTGCGCCGCTGGAGCTCAATGCCGTGCTCGTCGACCTGGGGCGCATGCTCCCGCGCGTCCTCGGCGGCCAGGTCGAGCTCTCCATCCGGACCGAGGCGCACCCGTCCACCGTCCTCGCCGATCTCTCGCAGATGGAGCAGGTCATCCTGAACCTCTGTGTCAACGCGCGCGACGCCATGCCCGACGGCGGGCGCCTGCTCCTGCAGACCGAGAGCGTGCCGGCCCGGGCCCCGGACGGCTCGCGCGTCGCGCTCGTCGTGAGCGACTCCGGCACGGGCATGGACGCCGCGACGCGCGAGCGGATCTTCGAGCCCTTCTTCACCACCAAGCCGATCGGGCAGGGCACGGGCCTCGGGCTGTCCACGGTGTACGCGATCGTGCAGCAGACCGCGGGCAGCATCGCGTGCGCGAGCACACCCGGGCGCGGCACCACCTTCCGCATCGAGTTCCCGCTCGTGCCCGCGGAGCTGGCGGGAGGCAGCGCACCGGAACTCGTCACGCACGGCACCGAGACGGTACTGCTGGTGGAGGACGATGCCTGCGCCCGCGAGACCTCGGAGCGCGCGCTCGTCCGCCACGGCTACAGCGTGCGCAGCGCGCCGGACATGGCCACCGCGCTGGACGCCACCACGGCCGGCGCCGCGCCGGACATCCTCGTGACCGCGGCCCAGCTCACCGGCGGTGCGGGCGACGCGGCGCTGCGCACGCTGCTCGCGACGCATCCGCGCCTCGCCGTGCTGGTGGTCACGAGCCGCGAGCACGCGCTGCCCGCGGCGGGTGCGCCCGGCGCCTCGATGCTCGCGATGCCGTTCACGTCGCTCGAGCTGGCGACGGCCGTGCGGCGCGCGCTGGACCAGCGCGCCGCCCCCGCGGCGCCCGGCGGACAGGCTGGCGACGGCCCGGACGCGCCGGTCACCGGCGAGTCGCCGAAGCTGGTCGTCCTCGTCGTGGACGACGACAGCCAGGTCTGCCAGGTCGTGCGCGAGATGCTGGAGTCCGCGGGCCACGCCGTGCACGTCGCGCACCACGGCGTGCAGGCGCTCGCGGTGCTGGCTGCGGTGCCCGTGGACGTGGTGCTGTGCGACATGCTCATGCCCGAGAAGGAGGGCATCGAGACCTGCCACGAGATCTGGCGCGGCTTCCCCGGCCTGCCCTTCATCGCGATGTCGGGGGCGCCGGGCGGCAGCAACTACATGCGCATCGCCGTGCGCCTCGGCGCCGCGTGCAGCCTGGCCAAGCCCTTCAGCCGGCAGGACCTGATCGACGCGCTGGACCGCGTGCTCGCCCAGCGCGAAAGCTCCTAGCGGACAAGGGGACGCTCACTCGTAGCGCATGACCTCGGAGAGGCGCAGGCGGTTGGCGCGCAGCGCGGGATAGAGCACCGCGAGGACGGCGACCAGCGCCGCACCGCCCATCACGGCGCCCAGCGCGCGCGGGGACCACGCGAAGGCCAGGTCCAGGTGGCTGGTCGAGGCGAGCACGCGCAGCGCGATCATCGAGAGCGGCGCGCCCAGAGCGAGCCCCAGCACGCCGCCGAGCAGGCCGAAGGACAGCGACTCCACGAGCAGCATGCGCGCGACCTGCCCGCCGGTCAGCCCCACCGCGCGCAGCAGGCCGATCTCGCGCCGCCGCTCCATCACCGAGATGACCATCGCGTTGAGCACGCCGAGCGCGGCCAGCGCGACGGTCAGCAGCAGGATCGCGTAGAAGATCGCGAAGTCGCGGTCCAGGTCCGCGAGGTAGGCCTGCTCGATGTCCTCGCCGCGCTCCACGACCAGCGTGTTCCCGGCGCCCAGCACCTCCTCGATGCGCTGGCGCAGCCCCGCCACGCCGCCCGGGCCGACGTGCGGCGCGGCGGCGACGAAGTAGTTCCCGAGCCCCTCGCTGTCCAGGCACCAGTAGCGCTTCATCGTCTCGGACGAGACCGCCGCGAAGGCGCGGTCGTCGGGCGCGAAGCCGTACTCGTCGGTCACCGCCAGCACGTCGAACTCCACCGGCCCGTCCGCGGGCGTGGCGAGACGCACGTGGTCGCCGGCGACGTAGCCGAAGTCCTCGGCGCAGCGCCGCGACAGGATCATCGCGGGCCGCTCGATGAAGGCGCGCCGCAGCGCGAGGTCCGCGGACAGCGAGCCGACGGCGAGCAGGCGCACGTCCACGGCGCGCACGATGAAGGGCGCGTGCACCTCGACGTTCAGCGGAGACAGCGTCAGCAGCTCGGGCACCGCGTGGCGCAGCCCATCGATGCGCTCGGCGCCCTCGGGCGTCGTCTTGACGTACAGCCGGCCGGCGAGGGCGCGCGCCGCGAAATCGCGCGTGTCGGCCTTCAGCCCCTCGAGCACCGAGACGACCACGAACACCGCCGCGAAGACGAGCATGAGACCCGACACGGTGGCGAAGACGCGGTGGCGCGCGGAGCGGATCGTGCTCCGCGCCAGCACGATGGACGGCCCGCGCAGCGGCGCGAGCAGCGCGGACGCGAGACCGGGCAGCAGGCCGGGGAGCAGCAGCGGCACGGCCAGCGCCACCGCGACGAGCGCGATGGACATCACGAAGGCCTTCCACAGCGGCTCGGCCAGCGCGCCCTCGGACGGCGCGCCGACGAACCACGCGACGGGCACGAGCGCGAGCAGGCCCAGCAGCACGGAGCGGCGCGCGCCGGTGAACGGATCGTCCGAGAGCGCGATGACGCCGCGCCGCAGCGCGTCGATCACCGACAGGCCGGCCGCGCGCAGGAAGGGATACACGATGCCGAGCAGCGAGAAGAGCACGCCCGCGGCCATGACGCCGAGCACGGGGCCCCACGGCACCTCGACGATCTCCAGCGGCTGCCCGAAGCCCAGCGTCGTGATGCGCAGCGCGACCATGGCGTGGACGATCCGCTCCGCGATGGCTACCGACAGGCCCGCGCCGAGCAGCGCGAGCACGAGACCCTCGACGAGGAACACGAGGAACAGCCGCCCGCGCGTGAGCCCCAGCGCGCGCAGCAGGCCGATCTGCCGCACGCGCTCGACGAGCGACATCGACATCGTGTTGAAGATGATGTACAGGCCGAGGAACAGCGCGAGGAAGCCGCACAGGCGCACGCCGCTGCGGAAGGCCGCCTCCTCCGGCGAGAGGCCCGCCAGCGCGCGCCTCGGCTGGAACACGGTGAAGCCCTCGCGCAGCTTCGCCTCCGCGCCGAGGAAGTCCGACTGCGCCGTGTCCAGGTCCGCCCAGAAGCGCGGGTCGAGGTCCGCGCCGAGCAGCGCGCTCCCCTGCGCCAGCCCGATGATGACGCGGTCCTTGACGTACCCGAGGCGCGTCGGCGCGAGGACGCCGACGACGGTGAAGGTGAAGCGCTCCGGCTCGCCCGTGGGCGCGCGCCTCGGCGGCGCGACGACGACGAGCTTGCCGCCGACGCAGCGCGTGGTCGGTCCGCGGCGCGCGGGCGGCTCGAACAGGTCGACGGCGTCGCCGGGCCGCAGCGCCATGCGCTCCGCGAGCGCGGCGGACAGCAGGAGCTGCGGCGCGTCGCTCGTGGCGTCGAGGTCGCGGCCGTCGGCCACCGTGTAGGCGTGGTGGAAGGCGGAGGCGCCGGGCTCGACGGCCATGACCTCCACGCCGGGAATCTCGCGCGCCGGGTCGCCGCCGGCCTCGCCGCCTGCCGCGCGTGCATCCGTTGCGCGCGCCGCTGCCGCTGCGCCGGACGGCGCACCGGGGAGCGCGGCCAGCGTGCGTCGCGCCGTCGAGAAGGCCGTCACGCCGTGCAGGAAGTCGCGGGCGCGCAGGCCGGCCTCCAGGGACTGCATGCTCTCGGGCGTGAACTGCAGCGGCTGGATGAGCAGGTCCGCGCCGGGGTCGTCGGGGATGCGGCGCGCCTGCTGGCTCAGCAGCGTGTTGTGGTCCACCGTCAGCACGGCGACCACGGTGGCGATGCCCATCGCGATGCCGAGCGCCGAGAGCAGCGTGCGGCCCGGCCGGAAGAACAGGTGCCGCGCCGCGAGGAGCAGGACGAGGCGCATCAGATGCCGAGGCGCGCGAGCGCCGCCGTGATCCGCTCTGCCGAGACCTCCCCGCCGCGCAGGCAGGCCTCGCTCCTCAGCTCGCCATCCTTGAGGAAGTGCACCTCGTCGGAGAAGCCCGCGTCGCGCGCGTTGTGCGTGACGAGCAGGATCGTCTGCCCGAACTCGTCGCACGAGCGGCGGAACAGGCGCATGACCTCCTCGCCCGCGGCGCTGGAGATGTTGCCGGTGGGCTCGTCGGCCATGATGATCGCGGGCCGCGACACGAGCGCGCGCGCGATCGACACGCGCTGCATCTCGCCGCCGCTGAGCTGGTGCGGATACTGGCGCAGCTTGGCCTCCAGGTGGAAGAAGTCCACCAGCCGGCGGACGTCATCCGGCGCGGGCGCCGCGTCGTGCGGAGAGGCCATGAAGCCGGATGCGGGCGCCGGGGACGCTCCGACCGCGGCCGCCGCGCGCCGGGCGCCAACGGCCGGGGTCGCGGCTGGGGTCGCGGCTGCCGCGCCGGAGCCCGCGGCCGTGGCGCCTCCGGGGGCCGCTGCGTGCTGCGCTTCCGGCCGCGGCCCGGCGCCGATCATGAGCGGCAGCCGGATGTTCTGCTCGACGGTGAGATTGGGGATGAGGTTGTAGAACTGGAACACGAAGCCCACGAGGTCGCGCCGCAGCAGCGTGCGGCGCTTCTCCGAGAGGCTGTAGAGGTCGTGCCCGGCGAGCTGCACCGTGCCGCCGGATGGCGGCTCGAGCCCGGAGACCATGTGCAGCAGCGTGGACTTGCCGGAGCCGGACGGCCCCATCACCGTCACGAAGCGCCCGCGCGGCACGGCCAGCGACACGTCGCGCACCACGGCGAAGCGCCCGTCCGCCGAGCCGTAGAATTTGAAGAGCTCGCGGGTCTGCAGGATGGGTTCGGTCATGGCCGGAGAGGGTATCCGTGGCGAGGCGCGGGCGGCAACGCGCGCGCGTGCCGCTGGCGCGGAGACCATCACGCCTCCGGCGGCCGGAGCAGCCGGATCGCGACAGCGGCCCGCGCACGGACTCATGCGTGATCCGGAGTCGAGGGCGGACAAGGGATCCTCGCCGCGGCGCCTGGCCGACCCGCGCTGCGGGCTCGCGACGGCGCCCGCGCACTGCGCGCACACGTCACGCGCCGGCCGCGGTGACCTCGTTGCGGTTGGCGCCGAGCTGGCGCAGGCACCAGGCGCCGCCGCGCGCGGCGAGCAGCGCCTTGCATGGCTCGAGCAGCGGATAGTCCTCGCGGCCGCGGAACTTCAGCGTCACGACGAAGCGGCGGCAGGCGCGCGCGGTCAGCCAGCGCGCGAGCAGCTCCAGCGTGCGCTCGGGAAAGGCGATGACGTCGCACAGCAGCCAGTCCACGGGCGCGGCCGGATCCGGCGCGTGGCGGAAGGCATCGCCCTGGCGGAAGTCGAGCAGCGGGTGCGCCATGAGATCCTCGCGCAGCGGCGCGCGATCCACCGCCAGCACCGACGCGCCCCGAGCGAGGGCCACCGCGCTCCAGCCGCCGGGCGACGCGCCGAGGTCCACGCAGCGCTGGCCGGCCTCGATGCGCTCGCCCAGGTGCAGCTCCGCCTCGAGCAGCTTGCGATAGGCGCGCGACGGCGGGCCGCGGTCCTCGGGCAGGTCCACGGCGCCCGCGGGAAAGCGGGAGAGCACGTGCCGCCAGGCGTGGCGCTCCGGCGCGCGCGCGATCGAGATCCAGCCGGCGTCCAGGTCCGTGAGCAGGATCTGGACGAGCGCCTCGTCGCCCCACGGGGCCGGCCCGTCGGCGACGAGGACGCGGTGCAGCGCGCGACGCCGCTCCTTGAGCGCCGCGAGCAGCTGCGCGCGCAGCAGCTCGGCGCGTCCGGCGCCGAGGCGGCTCCCGGCCACCGGCCGGGCGAGCACGTGCAACCTCCACGGCGCGGCAGGCTGCAGCGCCTGCAGGATCACGTCCGCGCAGAGCGCGGCCCAGCGCGCGATCGACGTCGCCGCGAGCGGCTGCGCCGCCGGCAGCGCCTGCACCGCGAAGGCCAGAGCGATCCCGGCCGACGCTGCCGCGGCGG
>Ga0193753_10002914_pt1 | contig 13067 bp, 10 predicted proteins | sample H1c2metaG_FD_144925 | JGI IMG/M metagenome (GOLD analysis project Ga0193753, IMG submission 144925) | Soil microbial communities from a riparian zone of the East river system, Colorado, United States - H1c2 | ecosystem: Environmental > Terrestrial > Soil > Riparian zone | place: USA: East... | reverse complement strand
CGTATATTTTATCAGGCGCCTCATCTGTTTATCTTAAAAGGGTTACGTTTCCTTTCACGGGGATCACGGTATTGTTGTCACAAAGAATTTCGATCATGTATATATACACATCCGGGCTTACCGGCTGGCCCTGGAATGTTCCATTCCAACCCTGTGCCGGATCGTTGGCCAGGAAGTCTTTTCTGCTAAATACTGTCTGCCCCCAGCGGTTAAAGACCATCATCGACTTTATCCTGAAGAGACCTGTTCCCCTCGGATAGAAGGTTTCATTCTTCCCATCTCCATTCGGAGAAAATGTATTTGGTATAAAGAAATTTTGATTATTGCAGACAACAACAATGGTCACATCTCCGGAACTCCGGCAGCCGTACCTATCCTCCAATGAAACAGTGTATTTGGTAGTAACCTTGGGTGTGGCATAAGGTACCGGGCAGTCGACGCAATCGAGCCGGTAGGTCGGAGACCAGTTATAGGAAGTTATTGCCCCGGTGTACACCATTGGCATATAAGTGCCACCGCCCGAAATAATGGTTACGGGGTCCTGGGTAGCCACAGCAGTTGGAAGCGGAGCCACATAAATATTCTTTGTGAAGGTATTGCTGCAACCTATCTCATTTGAAGTGACCAGTTTTATTGCATAGTCACCCGGTTGGCTATAGGTGCCGGAAGCATTCTGCGAGGTCGAGGTCTGACCATTGGCGAAATCCCAATTCCATTTGGTCAATGTATCGGCTACTGCAATGGAACCCGTATAGAGTTCTGCAACATTCACGCATATCGTATCCCTTCCCGTTATTGTGGGCACGGGTGTGCGGTACACCAGCACTGTATCCGTGTACGTTTTACTGCAGTTGCTCTGCGTGGTGATATTCAGGTTTACCAGGTACGTACCCGGTTGAGTGAATGAATGCGTCGGGCTCTGATCGCCGGAGGTAGCACCATCCCCGAAATCCCATACGGTTGAAATGATGGGCTCGTTCTTTACGGTGAAGTCGGTAAACTGGACGGTTCCGTTATCACAGAATTCACTCTTATCCATGCCGAACAACGGAAGGGCGCCGAGTACATCTATTCTTGTAGGGCCGGATATATAGGCCTGGCATCCTAACAGGGTATCGTAGATGATGAGGTAAGGATAATTGAAGCCGGGACTGCCATAGAGGTGGGTGAAGCTGATCTGCTGCGAGGAATCGACACCGCCATCTCCGAAATAGAAATAGAATTTGAAACCGGCCGGTATCACCAGGTTGAAATCCACACTGAGTGAATTACAGGCCGTCGTCACCGGGCCGTAGTTGATATGCGAGGTGGAAGGATCGTGTATGGTGACCGAAGACTGCGCCGAATCGATACATCCGCCGTTACCGAGGACATACAATTTCGGAGTGAATGTTCCGTAACTACTATAGAAATAGGTCGGATCGGGAATATAGGATGTGCCACCGTCTCCAAAATCCCAATAGAACCTTGCATGATCCTTTCCTTTGAAGAAAAAGCTTGTGCGTAAAGGAGGACAGATGGTCGTTGTGTCCTGTATATCGAATGCGGCCTTCGGACTCTTGATGTTTATATAGTTAAGCTTGGTCACAGAGTCCTTACAACCTGAAATATCGGTCACTACCAGTTTGACGGTATACAGGGCGTCGCCATTGGGGAATGAATTGGTGGGGTTTTGCAATGTCGATGTATTGCCATCTCCAAAATTCCACAAATAGGTCAGTCCCGCACCCGAGGATGAATCCCGGAATGGCAGGGCGCTGTTGGGACAGTAGAAGGTATCCGCGGCGAAGCCCGCCTTCGGATCGGTGACGAAGAGATCCGCCGGAAGAGAATAACTATCGGTACACCCTGCATTGTCGGTTACTGTAAGGCTTACGGGATATGCACCACCCTGACCGTACACGTGCGTGAATGGCGCAGCAGTGAATGCCTGGGTGGTGCCATCTCCAAAATCGAAGTCCCATTTCGCAATAGTCCCTGCAGGAGTGGAGAGGTCGTTGAAGGTAACAGACTTGTTGAGGCAGGCGCCCGGCGTGGCAGGTGCGAATCCCGCGAGCGGTCCCGTTATTTTTACAAATGCAACCGACACTGGTGAGACGATCACGCAGCCATTGATATCCGTAATGGTCAACTGGACATCATGGGTTCCCACCGTACTATAGCTCAGATCGAGGGTGGCGGTGGACCCACCTGCAGCCGCGCCATCTACGGTCCATGCATAGGTTTGCACATTTGCCGGATTAGCCGTCGCGGATATGCGGACGAGTTCATTCTTACAGAAACTGGGTTTGGTGACGGTGAAGCCGGCTGCTTCTCTTACAAGCCGCACCATTTGCGTGCTCGTGTAGGAACATGGACCATTCGTTACCGTGAGGGTAACCGGGTAATCGCCGGGCCCTCCGGGATATTGAACGGGAGGAGGGTTCTGTCCTGAAAAACTGGTTATCGATGTTGCTCCGGGGAAAAGCCAGTCATAAGTTGCAGGATAGAACGCGTTTACCTTACTCGTGTCGATGAAGGTCACGAGATTCGCGATCGGCGCACAACTGACGGTATATTTAAATCCGGCAATGGGCGGCTGTATGTGGAATTGCTTTGTTACTACAGATGAGCCGCATTTATTGTAAAGCACCACCAGCGAAACATTCAGCATGCCCGTGTCCAGGAAATAATGCTCGGGATTTTCATCCACGCTTGTTGTTCCATCCCCGAAATCCCATAACCATTCAACTAACACACCCGGTATGGGCGGCGGCACTACCGTAAGGTTGGTGAACTGTATTTTATCCTTGGCACATACATCCGTCGGCGCGCCTGAAAAATCAGGTATGAGCGGTGGCCCTACTCGAACTGTAGTAGATCCTGTCTGCGAGCAACCATTGGTCGTTGTGACCGTCAACGAAATTGTATAGTTCCCCAACGTGTTATATTGGTGATTGGGCGGAACCTGCATCGTAGAAGGTGCGGAGCCATCACCGAAGTCCCACAGATAGCTGGCAATGGGATCGGAACTAGTAATGACCGAGGCGGGTGTATAAATAAACGGGATACATCCGCCCGGCGGGTTACTGACGAATACTGAAATGGGTTGTATTTTAATAAAATCCGTCTTGACAATGGTATTGGTACAGGAGATCGCGGTTGTTACAGTCAGTGACACTGTGAAGTTGCCGGTTGTTGTATATTGATGCGAAGGATTCTGAAGCGTGGAAGTGGTGCCATCACCGAAGTCCCAGAGCCAGGAACTGGCCCCCACCGTAAGGTCGGTGAATTGAACGTCGAAAGGAACCTTGCAAAACGCGCTGTCATTGGCAGAGAAATCGGGTGCCGGCTTATCCGCGATCGTAATTGATTTGTTGGCGGAATCCGTACAATTGGAATAACGATTGATCAGTTTGACATTGTAGGTTCCCGGCACCAGGTATGTTTTCACCGGGTTGATCTGTGCAGAAGTTGTTCCGTCACCAAAATCCCAGGTAGATTGTAGCACCATGCCCGACGTGACGTTTTGAAAATTGACCGGTGTGTTTAGACACGCATTTACCGGAGCCGTGAAGTCGGTGGTTGTCCCATCGATGGTTATCGTCTTCTCGATGGAACCACTGCAGCCAAGATCGCTCTGCGCATTAAGCTTGACAAGGTATGTTCCTGCCGTATTGAACACGGCAAAAGGATTCTGCAGGGTAGATGTCTGGCCATTCCCGAAATCCCAGGTATACGAAACATTACCCGGGCCATTGGATTCATTTTGAAAATTTGTTGGAAAGGGCCCCCGGCAGGTGGTCGGTTGACTATAACTGAAATCGGTAGTAACGCCACCTACGATGCGGATATAGTTTCCTCTCGATATTACATTTGTACAGCCTGTATTGCTCGTGATCTTCAGGGTAACGGCATAAAAACCGATAGTGCTGTAGGTGTGCGATGGGCTTTGCACGGTGGAGGTACCACCATCGCCGAAGTCCCAGTCCCAGTTGGTGATCGTCCCGGTCGCAGTATTCGAAAGATCGGTGAAATTTATTGTGGCGGGGACGCAGGCGAGATTCAGATCTGAGGAAAAATTTGCCGTAGGGGAAGGGAATACGGTAATATAATCCGTCTTTTCAACCTGGCTGATGCCATCGGCATTGATGGCCACGAGCTTTACCGAGTATGTTCCGGGCGTACTAAAGGATATGACCGGGTTTTGTATGTTGGAAAGGGTTCCATTGCTCAGCTCCCAGTTCCAGGTGGTGGGACTGCCGGATGATTGGTCGGTGAAGGTAACGAGGAGCGGCGCACACCCGGACGTCACGTTTGCGGTAAAGGCCGCCACTGGGGGATTCTGTGCCAATGCAACGTAGTGGCCCGCCAGGATGGATAGCAATACAATGAGTGTCTTCTTAAGAGTATCGTAGAATTGGTTCCTCAGATTAAATGTTTTGTGGCTCAGTCCGTAATCTCTATAAGCAAAAAGTATTCCTATAAAAATGGGATCAGCCGGTCAACGCCGCTTTTCTTTTTCAAGAATCAGCAGCATAACTGTAGTCAATCAGAGGAAAAAGGATAGTAAAAATTATAAGTAGTCCAGGATCAATCTAACGGTCAGAGCTTGTCAAGTCTCATGTTTTTGGTTTCAACTCCGTTGGATTGTGAGAGAACGACAAATGTCCAGCTATTATTATCAATATGCCAGGTTCCGTTTAATAATACTATAGGATTCACAGCGTTCGAAAAATTAGCCCATGTCGTCATCGCATCCACATCGCCATCCCAGTTGCCGGTCTTCTCAACCACACCATTCCTGATCGCATCAACTGTCTTATTACTATAGTATTGAAATTTATATTCTGAGAAACCGGCGGTGAGATCGGTACTATTCTGGCTAAAACTCGTCACACGCCATTGCCCATCCGTCATAGCGGAAATGATCTTGTTCTCCGCAATCTTCTCGATTGTTTTTTTACAAGCGGATGTAAGCAGCAGGAGGAATAAACATGCACCGGAAATGACTCGTTTCATGGGTGGGGCTTAGGAAAGCAAATTAAGAAGATCCGGTAATTAATGGCATAGTATTTTAACTTCTTATAAGAAGAAAAAATCATACCAATATTTAAGTAGTTATACCTAGCGGTAACTTTTATTTTCGGGAAGGATAAGCAGGATCATTCTTGATGATCTCCACTTCTTTTAAGTAGCGGTCGGAGTATGCACTGATGACCAGGATGAACTGATAACAATCTACCCAACCCGATCGCAGTTCGATCAAATGATTTCTCAGGTCTTCTGTAGTTGTCTTAATGTATTTCAGATGTTGTGTGCGTGAGGTCTTGAATTGATCAACGGTCACCGCCAATGTCCCGGCACCCATGGATGAATTATCAAATGATGCCGGCAGGTATCTGTCGAGATCAATCATCGCGGTGTTTTGTATCAACTGATGATCCTGCAGACGGATAAGCGATCGCTTCTCCGGTGTAAGAGGCGCCTGCATCGTGGTCTCGAGAGTGGACCATAGTATCCTTTCCGTTCGAACAAACTCACGGAAAGATTCCCTGATGCTCATATGGGAGGAGTTCCTGAAATCCAATTGGGCCCTGGAAAGTCCCTTCACGCTGGCAAGGATCGCAGTCTTGGACTCCTTAAACGAGGTAGTCAGCGATTTCCTTTCCTTGTTTGAAAGGGTGCTGTCCTTCAGAGTACCCGCAAGGCCGGTGATGACCAGCAGGGTAAGTAGTAATCGACCCTTCTTTCTTTTTAGCATGGTGCTCCTTTAATTTTAAAAAAAATGACCGGACAGGCAGCTGCCAAAGGGCGGAACAGGGTTTATAAATTTATATATCTTTTTCGAATATACGCTTTTCAACTTGTCATCCCCCGATGTCATTGCCTCACTTGCCGCCGGAAAGATAATCAAGTCCTGGATATCTGAACATTTCAAATTGACTTCGGAATAAAGAAAAAAGGCGAGGAGATGGGATATGGATCACAAATTCCCCAACTCCTGGCCGCGTCGGCCGAAACTTGCTTTTTAAGTTGCATTTTTGCCGGTACTTTCAATAGAAGTTAACGTCAAATTGTTCAATCATGAGTGTACGCGCCGTCATTACCGAGCTGGAAAAGCTGGCCCCTCCGGCCCTACAGGAAAAATATGATAATGCAGGATTACTGACAGGTGATGCCGACTGGAATTGTACAGGGATCGTCTGCTCACTCGATGCCACAGAAGAAGTGGTACGTGAAGCCGTGGCAAAGGGTTGTAACCTGGTGGTTGCTCATCACCCGATCATTTTTTCGGGCTTGAAAAGGTTGAACGGCAGCAACTACGTGGAGCGGGCTGTGATCGCCGCTATTAAGAACGACATAGCTATCTATGCCATCCATACTAACCTCGACAATACCATCGGTGGTGTGAGCGGCAGAATGGCGGCCCTTCTCGGGCTTCAAAATATTATCCCGCTCCTTCAAAAGGAGGATACCCTTCGAAAGCTTTTCACTTTCGTTCCCGCTAAGCATGCGGCTGAGGTGCGGGATGCCCTGTTCGCCGCCGGCGGAGGTAGCATTGGCAAATACAGCGAATGCAGTTTCAACAGCGAGGGAACCGGGACCTTTAAAGCGGGCGCCGGCGCCGACCCATTCGTAGGGCAGATCGGCAAAAGGCACGAAGAAGGCGAGACCAGGATCGAACTCGTTTTCCCTTCCTTTCTCCAGGCTGCCATTGTCTCGGCCCTGAAAACCAGTCATCCCTATGAGGAGGTGGCGTACGATATTGTCCCGCTCCGGAACACAAGTGATGCCTGGGGTGCCGGCGCATTGGGTGAACTGGCCGTTCCAATGGAGGAGAACGAGTTCCTGGAAAGGGTGAGGTCCGTGTTTCACCTCCAGGTGATCCGGCATACTCCTCTCGTGGGAAAGAAGATTGGGCGGGTGGCGCTTTGCGGCGGATCCGGTAGTTTTTTGATCTCCAACGCTTTAAAACAAAATGCTGACATATATTTGACTTCCGACATAAAATATCACGAGTTTTTCGATGGGAATGGTAAAATGGTGATCGCGGATATCGGTCACTATGAGAGTGAGCAGTTTACCATCGATCTGCTCCTCGAGATTTTAGCGGAAAAATTCCTTACCTTTGCGGTCCTCAAAACTGAGGTAAACACAAACCCCGTGCGTTACTTAAAGTGATAGGTTGGCACAGGGCTCCATCGCAAAAAATTCAAACTAGTAATTATACATGGCAAACGTAAAAGAATTTTCGGTCGAAGAGAAGCTCACCTCTCTCGTTACTCTTCAAAAGATCGAAAGCAAAATGGATGAGATCCGTATCCTGAAAGGCGAACTTCCCATGGAGGTCTCCGACCTGGAGGATGAGATCCTGGGATTGACATCACGCCAGACCCGGATAGAAGAAGAGATAAATGGTGTCACCGACTTCATTTCCCAGCGTAAGGAAGCCATCAAGGAAGCCGAGGCCCTCGTAAAGAAATACGAGAAGCAAAGCGACAATGTGAAGAACAACCGCGAGTTCGAAGCGATCAATAAAGAGGTCGAGATGCAGCAACTCGAAGTGAAGCTCGCCGAAAAGCATATCAAGGATGCTTCGGAAGAGATCTCGGAAAAAGCCGTATTGCTCGAAAAGGCCAAGAAGAATATCGCCAACAAAGAAAGCGTACTTGCAAATAAGAAAGGCGAGCTGGAGAAGATCATCGCGGCCAACGAGAAGGAAGAAAAACATTTCAATAAGCAAGCTACCGAGGCTAAGCAACACGTAGATCCAAGGCTGCTCGCCAGTTATGAGAAGATCCGCAAGAGCTATCGTAATGGGCTGGCTGTGGTTCCTGTAGAGCGGGATGCATGCGGCGGTTGCTTTTATTATATCCCCCCGCAAAAGCAAAGCGAGATCAAACAACACAAGAAGGTCATGATCTGCGAAAACTGTGGACGCATCCTCGTGGATGATGAGCTGCACAGTGCCGTAGAAGTTAAATAAATTTTTTCTTTTTTTTATTTCTCCCCCGCCAAAAACGGGGGAGTTTTTCTTTGAGGCCATTCCCGATTAACCAGTAATTTGCGGCAAGATGCTTTCTTCTCTTTCCATACAGAATTATGCTATCATCGAGGACCTGGATATCGATTTCTCGGCCAGGCTCAATATCATTACCGGCGAGACCGGTGCCGGCAAATCGATCCTCGTGGGCGCCCTGGGCCTCATACTAGGCGATCGCGCAGACTCCTCCATACTCATCAATAAAGAAAAGAAATGCATTGTAGAGGGGAATTTTCGCGCAGGAGGTAAAAAGACGATAGCCGCATTCCTCCAGGCCAATGAACTCGATCCGGCCGAGGAACTGGTAATACGCCGGGAGATAGCGGTCAATGGCAAGTCCAGGGCCTTCGTAAATGATACCCCGGTCAACCTGTCGCAGCTGCAACAGTTGAGTTCCCTCTTAGTGGACCTCCATCTTCAATTCGATACGCTCTCCTTAGGTGAAAGTGATTTTCAACGCGATGTCCTGGATGCGCTCGCCTCCAGCATCGAGCTGAGGAATTCTTACCAGTCCCTGTTCAGGCAATGGCAGAAAGTGAAGAAGGAAGTGGAGGTGTTGCGGCAACAGAAACTGCAATTCGATAAGGAAGCGGACTATAACCAGTTCCAGTTCGACGAGCTTGCGGAGGCGGCCTTCGGTAACAATGAACTGGAGGACATTGCCGGCGAACTGAAGATGCTGGGCAATGCGGAGGGCATAAAAGGTGTTTTGGAAAAGGTATACGGATCCTTGCAGGAAAGTGAAGAGCCGGTTGTACAGCAGTTAAAGAGCCTGCTCAACCAATTGAACGCCTATTCCACTTATCATCCAGGTCTGCCGGCACTCACCGCCCGGCTCCAGTCTGTGCAGATAGAACTGCAGGACATTGCAGACGAGATCGACAGCATCCGGAACCATATCAGCTACGATCCTGCAAAGATCGAACAACTGAATGAACGCCTTTCACTTGGCTATCGCTTGCAAAAGAAACATGGAGTTGGTACCACGGGGGAACTTTTGGAAATAAAGAAAACGCTTGAAGGCAAGTTGCAGGCGGTCCTCAACATAGATGAGGCCATTCAGCAAAAGGAGAAAGAGGCGTTGGCCTTGCTGACGGAAGCCAAAAAGATGGCGGCCGCTATTTCCTCGGCCAGGGCAAAACAAATAAAGCCACTGGAGACGAAGGTCAATGTATTGCTTTCGCAGGTGGGTATGCCGAATGCAAAGTTGAAGGTGCAGATGAACACGGGTGAGCTCATGTCCTCGGGCGCCGACATCATTGAATTCTTATTCGATGCCAATAAGAGCGGGCAGTTCCAGCCTGTTCATAAAGTAGCAAGCGGCGGTGAACTGAGCCGGCTGATGCTTTGCATAAAATCGCTGGTGGCGCAGTCAATCGATCTTGGCACGCTGATCTTCGACGAGATCGATACGGGAATTTCGGGCGAGGCCGCCAGGCAGGTGGGCATCATCATGAAAGATCTTGCAGGAAAGCGACAGGTGATCAGCATCACGCACCAGCCGCAGATAGCGGGAAAGGCCGATGCCCATTTCTTCGTGTACAAGGAGATCGTGAAGGATGCGGTCAAAACCAATATCCGCGAGCTGTCTCTCGATGAACGTATCGTTGCAATAGCCAAAATGCTCAGCGGCGAAAAGCCGACATCGGCAGCCATGGAGAACGCCAGGGAAATGGTGAAGAATTAAAAAAAATGGACTATGCATCTGCATTTCCTATCCAAGGACACCCTTTTGCATCGCCTTCGGCGGCCGATGGACTTTTTACTTTTGAATTTTGACTTTTGAATAACGGTCCTCCATCATGAATACCCTTTTCCTGGTACTGGTAGCAGCGGTATTATTCTTTGCCTCTCTTTTTCTTCTCATAAAGCTATATGCCTACCTCGCGACGCCGGGATAATCATTTATTCCTATTTTTACGCGCATATTAAAAAACCTTGAAACCAATATTTATGGCGTATAATCTATTGAAAGGAAAACGTGGTATAATAACCGGGGCATTGGATGAGAATTCGATTGCATGGAAAGTTGCCGAGAAGGCGCATGAGGAAGGAGCCAGATTTGTATTGACGAATGCTCCTATAGCAATGCGAATGGGTGAAATAAAAAAACTGGCTGAGAAGACCGGTTCGGAGATCATTCCTGCAGATGCCACAAACGTGGATGAGCTAACCACGCTCTTCACCAAATCCCAGGAAGTATTGGGCGGTAAGATCGACTTCGTGCTTCATTCCATTGGCATGAGTGTCAACATCCGAAAGAATATCCCTTATACAGAATCGAACTACGACTATTTTCAAAAGGGGATCGATGTATCCGCACTGTCCTTTCATAAAATGCTGGCAGTGGCGAAGAAGCTGGATGCGATAAGCGAATGGGGAAGCGTGGTGGCGCTCACTTATATGGCGGCGCAACGCACCTATCCTTTTTATACCGACATGGCCGATATCAAAGCAATGCTCGAATCGATCGCGCGTAGTTTCGGTTATCATTATGGCCTGGAGAAAAAAGTTCGCATTAACACCGTGTCACAATCGCCTACCAAGACCACGGCAGGTACTGGTATAAAAGGTTTCGGCGACTTCTACGACTATGCAAATGCTATTGCCCCGCTGGGAAATGCAAGCGCAGAGGATTGCGCCAACTATTGCATCACCCTGTTCTCGGATCTTACCCGCATGGTAACGATGCAGAATCTATTTCATGACGGCGGGTATTCAACCACGGGTGTCAGTATGGATGTCATGCAAAGGCTCGGCATACAAGGCTAATAGATTTTACCTGGAATAAAATGAAAAAGCCTCCTGATGGAGGCTTTTTCATTTCGGTCAAATTGCCGAAAAATAGTGTGACTCAATATTCGTCTTCGTTGAAAAGGAAATCATCCTGTGTTGGATAGTCGGGCCAGATGTCTTCAATCGTTTCGTAGACATCGCCTTCATCTTCCAGTTCCTGCAGATTTTCCACGACTTCGATGGGTGCGCCCGAGCGAATGGAATAATCGATCAATTCATCTTTCGTAGCCGGCCACGGAGCGTCTTCCAGGTACGAGGCTAGTTCTAGTGTCCAAAACATAATAGGTCGAAGGGGTTTTAATATCAGTAAACAGGCCTCCGGTTTACCGGACCAACCATCTGATTTTTCCGCAAAAGTAGTTTTATTAACGAATTTTCCAAATCCTTAGTTGCCGGGGCCATTATAAAGGTTTTCATAAAAATTATCGTTTCTTATCAGGTATGGTTTTGAAGCTGGGTCGCTTTTAAGGATATTTGAATATTAAACACGATCCAGGGCAGGCATGGTTACGGGAAAAAATATACATAAACGGTACGGAGCGGTAGAAGTATTGAAGGGGGTAGACATGGAGATCCAACGGGGAGAAGTGGTCTCTATCGTTGGTCCGTCTGGCTCGGGGAAAAGCACCTTATTACACATATTGGGTACGCTCGACTATCCCGATATGGGCCATATAGAAGTAAGCGGGACGAAGATAGAATACCAGCCGAAGGTGATACTACGCCCCGCGGCATGGTGGAAAAGAGGGCTCAACCTGCTCCTCGACCTTCTCATTCTTGGCGCCATTGGCTGGGCCCTGGCGCCCGCGTTCCTCTCAGTTACCGGCATCGATATCCTGGCAGATGGCACCTGGTGGCAACAGTATATTTACAGCGCGGTGATCGTTCTGCTATATTATACCTTATTTGAATACCTCACCGGCCGGTCTCCTGCGAAATTCATCACCTCAACAAAGGTGGTAGTGGAAGGAGTCGGGACCAGGCCTTCATTCCTCGATTGTTTCATCCGGAGCGCCACGAGGCTGATCCCGCTCGAATTTCTCGGTTTTTTTTCCAGGAACCCCGTGGGCTGGCACGACGATCTATCCACCACACGGGTCATTGAAGCCAGGATCCCTTATCAACAAAAGCTCGCCGACAGTCTTACCCCGAAGGAGCTTTCCCTATTCCGGAATAAACGCATTGGATTTGTGTTCCAGTTTCACCACCTGCTTCCCGAATTCACCGCCTGGGAGAATGTATGCATACCCGGATGGTTGGCTGGCAGGAAAAAGAATGATGTACGCCTCGAAGCGGAGGAATTACTCAAGATGCTGGGCCTGGGACACAGGCTGGAAAACAAACCCAATGAACTCAGTGGGGGAGAACAACAACGTGTTGCCGTGGCCAGGGCGCTCATCAATAAGCCCGATATCGTCTTTGCGGATGAACCGACAGGAAACCTCGACTCGGCCAATGCAAAGGAACTACACCAGCTATTCTTCGATCTGAGATCAAAATTCAACCAGACCTTCCTGATCGTAACACACAATGAAGAACTGGCACAGCTTAGCGACCGGATTCTTCATATGAAGGATGGGAAGATCGTGTAAAGTCAAAAGTCAAAATTCAAAATTCAAAAAAACATTCAATTGGTTCGCAGGTGAACACGAGTTGGGTTGTCAACCGGGTGTCAACCGTCAAGGCGGGGTTTCCAGGGAATTTCTTCGGCATTCAGGGAATGCGTGGCAAAACGGGCCAGCATGAACAGGTAATCGCTCAGGCGATTGAGGTATTTCAATATAACGGACTCGAGCTCCCCGCTTTCGAGTTCGAGGCGAACGCAACATCTTTCCGCCCGCCGGCAAACGCAACGCGCAATGTGCAATTGTGAAACAGTGACATGACCACCGGGAAGAATGAAATTTTTCATTGGTGGAACGAGATCATTTATTTTATCGATCTCCTTTTCGAGAAGACTAATATCTGTCTCCTTCAGATCGGGGATTCGCATTTTCGGTTCTTTCTCCGGGTCGCATGCGAGTGCGGAGCCTATCGTGAAAAGACGATCCTGTATTTCCCGCAATACATCGCGGCTATTTGCGTCCTTGAGAAGGTCGCGGCACAATCCAATATAAGAATTCAACTCATCAACCGTTCCATAGGCTTCGATACGAAGATCCGATTTAGGGACTTTCGTGCCGCCTATGAGTGACGTGGTTCCTTTGTCCCCGGTCTTTGTATAGATCTTAATTGCCATGATACG
>Ga0193753_10002913_pt1 | contig 13068 bp, 10 predicted proteins | sample H1c2metaG_FD_144925 | JGI IMG/M metagenome (GOLD analysis project Ga0193753, IMG submission 144925) | Soil microbial communities from a riparian zone of the East river system, Colorado, United States - H1c2 | ecosystem: Environmental > Terrestrial > Soil > Riparian zone | place: USA: East... | reverse complement strand
TATGACGACCTGCAGGTGATATACAGGGAGACATCCGCGGGAAATATCATCGGGCGCCACGCCAGTGAAGGGCTTTTTCTTGAAAGCTCCCGGCGTGAACTTTCATTGTTAACACAGACTGCAGAACAACGCTACCTGAATTTATTGCATGAGCAACCTAAACTGATCAGGGAAATCCCGCTCAAATACCTCGCTTCATATATTGGCATCACACCACAGGCCCTCAGCAGGATCCGCAGCCGGATTTCTTAACCCAGGTTCATTGTTTTCGGCGATCATCTGTCAGAGTTTTGCAAGAAAAATATATGGAACCTGAATTCATTTTACTTGTCGTTTTCGTACTGGTGTCAATCAGCAGAAAGATCCGGACCGGCAACTGGGACCTTGCACTAGCCGGCAGAATGGGGATGTCGGCCCTTCTGCTGATTACCACGATCGGACATTTTATGTTTGCAAAAGGCATGGCAATGATACTACCCAATCCAATTCCATTTAAGATGGAGATTGTCTATCTCACCGGATTGCTGGAGGTGGCTGCAGCGATAGGGCTGATGTTAGCCCGGTTCAGAAAGCTCACCGCCTGGCTGCTTGTCATCTTTTTTATCACGATCATCCCCGCAAATATATATGAGGCCATTCATCATGTGGACATTGAAACGGCCACCTACACGGGAGGCGGACCTGCGGGTTTATGGTACCGTATCCCTGTACAGTTTCTTTTTATTGCCATTGTGTACTTCTCAGCTATAGGAAACAAGCAAGACAACCCATACCGGACACACTTGTATCGAAAGCGGGCATTTTTGGGGTGATACGGCGCATGAAAAATTGATAATCAGGATCGTTTTGAGTTGGCATATTTATAGCAGGAAAGCAGGCACAGTTTAAACTACATCGCTTTGATCAGGAATTATCTTAGGACTGCCTGGAGAAATCTGCTCAAAAACAAGGTTTTCTCCTTCATAAACATTCTTGGATTGACCATCGGCATCACTGCCTGCATGCTCATCTTTCTTTTTATAGTTCATGAATTCAGCATGGACAGCATGCATGCAAGGGGGAAAAATATCTACCGGGTCATGCGGCAATTCGACAAAAACAAGAACCCGGCTCCTTACCTGTCTGGCCCTTATGCAGATGCCTTGCTCAATGACTATCCCGGGGAGATTCGCGAGGCGGTGAGGGTGATGGCCAGTGATGGCCTGATCACATTTGATAACAAGGCTTTCAGGGAGAAAAAGCTCTATGCCGCTGATGAAGGTTTTTTTACACTTTTCTCTTTCCCGTTTGTGGCAGGCGATCCGAAAACGGTGCTGAAGGATCCTTCAGGAATCGTCATCTCAGAATCCACCGCAAAGAAATATTTTGGAAACCAGGACCCCATGGGTAAAATACTGGTGCTGGACAAAAGGCGGGATCTGAAAGTGACCGGTGTGTTCAGGGATATTCCTTCCACCTCCCATTTGGATTTTGATATAGTTTACCCCCTTTCCAACTATTACAAAGAACCCTGGTTCAAAATCTGGATGAATAATAATTTCTTTGTTTATGTGCTGCTCGATCCGAAAAACAGCCCCGTTGCTTTGGAAAAAAAGTTTCCTCAGTTCATGGACAAGTACATGAAACAGGAGATGATAAAATTGGGTAGCCAATTCAGTCTCACCCTGAAACCCCTGTCCGACATTTATTTTGAATCCGACTCGGGCTTTGATAATGTTAAACACGGCGACCTAAGGGTGGTGCATATTTTTATTTCAATCGCTGTGCTGATCCTGTTGATAGGTTGCATCAATTTTATCAACCTTGCTACGATACGGGCCGTTGAAAGATCAAAGGAAGTTGGGCTGCGCAAGGTACTGGGTGCCTTACGTAAACAACTGATGATGCAATTTGTTGGGGAGTCCATGCTCCTTACAGTTATCTCCATCGTCTTATCGATCGCTTTGTTTTACCTCGTTAGGCCAGCCTATAGTGATCTGCTGGGATACCCCATCGCTTTGAGCTGGAACAGCCTGCCGATATACCTGTTTTTTCTTGGTATCATCATCGTTGTTGGTTTTCTCGCTGGCAGTTATCCGGCAATTTTTCTTTCCGGGTTTTCACCCATTGAAGCCCTGAAAGGAAAGCTAAGACTGGGCAAGGGCGGAACCTGGTTTCGACAAACGCTGGTTGTCGTCCAGTTCAGCATATCTGTATTCCTGATCATCGGCTCCATCATCATCATGAAACAGATGAATTATGTGAAGACAAAGGACCTCGGGTACAATAACGAACAAAGACTGCTGGTAAAAGTGGACAACGATGACATATACAACCACCTTGGCACTTTCAAAAAAGAATTGGAACGAAACGAAAATATCTTATCGGCTTCATTCATGTCCGGTGAGCCAGGAGGTTTTTTCGACGTGCAGACATATAACATAGAAGGCAGAACCGAACCATGGAGGGCCAGGGCGTCTTTCTGCGATTTTGAATATGTAAAAACACTGGGGCTGAAGATCATTGCCGGACGGGATCTGTCTCCATCGTTTCCGACCGATTCCGCGAATGCCGCCCTCATCAATCGCACCGCCGCAATGGAACTCGGTTTTACCCCGGAGACTGCAGTTGGCACCTGGCTGCAGAACACTTTTCGCGACGACCAGCACAGAAGAATCGTTGGCGTTGTCGAAGACTTTAATTTTCTTTCCCTGAAACAAAAGATGGAACCCCTTGTGATCTCCCCGGGATACGACAAACGCATGGGAGTGATCAGCATCAAACCCGGCCGGATCAATTCCGCAATTGACGACATCAGGGACATATACGCAGGTGCCGCACCCATCTTCCCTTTCGAGTACAGCTTCCTCGACCAGAAATTTAGTGAAATGTATCAGAAGGATCTTCGCCAGCAAACCATTCTCAGCATCTTTTCCGGACTTGCCATATTTATTGCCTGTCTCGGACTTTTTGGCCTGGCATCCTTTGCTACCATGAAACGGATCAAAGAGATCGGAGTCCGTAAGGTACTTGGGTCTACGACGAACAAGATCATCGTCCTCTTAGTTAAAGACCTCCTGAAGCCTGTTCTTCTGGCCAGTGTGGTCGGCATTCCTGTTGCATTCCTGTTTATGCGTTCCTGGTTACAGGATTTTGCCTACCAGACAGGTATGCAATGGTGGATCTTCGGACTGGCGGCGGGAACGACCATTCTGATCGCAATGTTTACGGTAGGTATAAAAGCCTATCGTGCCGCTGTCACCAACCCCACCAAGAGTCTGAGAATGGATTGAATTTGAAAAAATTTAACCTCTGACTGATGACCCCGCACGGTTCGTTTCCCGGAAGTTTGATCAGGGCGCCATACGGATGGATTTCTCATTCTGTGCGCGAAGCCTTTGACAAAGGATCTTGATGAAACCCCGCGCCACTTCAGGACGGTTTTCAATCACCTCGTAAAGAGGCTCCTGGTCGATCCGGAATAAGATACAATTCGAATCTGTGGTAGCCGTTGCGGACCTTACTTCCGGATCCAGCAATGCCAGTTCGCCGAAAACTTCACGCTCTTTTAATATGGCAAGGGTGGTATTGCTTTTGTGTATCCTGACCTCTCCCTGGTGGATGATGTACATACAGTCTCCGATCTCGCCCTCCTTGAATATCACCGTATTCTTTTCGTATTCTTCTTCGTCCATCAATGGCGCCAGGTCGGCAAGTATGTGTTCAGGCGTGTCTTTGAAGATGCTCAGTGATTTGAGTATAAGCACCTTTTCTACCAGAAGTAATCTTTGGGGGTCGGTCTGGGACATATCTAAATTTATGGAGTTGTGGCAAATAATGCTGTTTCCTTGAGCAGCCTGCTCTCTGAAAGTGCATACTTACTGAACAGGTCGGAATGTAACGGGTGAACGTATTTTTTCGAAATATATAGCGAGAAGGCCTTGGTCCAGTTAAAATATTCAATGGGCTTCTCCGACAATATCCTTGCCAGGATCAGTTCAATCTGGTCGAACTGCTCATTCGTAAACAGGGCCCGCAGGGCAGTGCAGCGCTGTTCTATGCTTGCTGTTTCGAACATGGAATTGAACTGACGGCCCAGATCCTTTTTTACGGTGAGTTCAATGATCTCCATCGCATTGGCGATGCTTTCCTTCTGTATGGCGGAAAGGCCATGTTTCACCTGGTTCATTTTTTCCCTGTCGTACATGCAGCCAAACAATGAAAGCAGGATCTCCCGGATATTGTTGATCTCGTCCTGCAAAGAGCTGTACAATACATCATAATGTATAGCTTTATAAGAGAGGGCCTGTTGCATGTATAACAATTCAACGCCATAAATAAGATAGGACTTCGCGATTGCCTCAAACTCTTTTTCACGGTCGGGAGTAACCGAATACCTGCTCCTATACAGCGCTTTAATGATCGACTGCATCAGGTTTGATTCCGATTTTAACAGACTGAGCAGCAGTTGCTGGGCCCCTATCCCACTGATCTGTCCGCAGACCGCGATCAGTTTCTTGCGGACATTCACAGGAATATCATCCCGGTCGAACCAATTTTCCAAAACCGGGACAGCCGTATTTCCGGCACTATACAAGGCCTCCAGCACCAGCAAACAATGCATTCACGGTGTCCGGACTGGCGGCTTTACCAATGGCCCGGATGGCCATAGCCTGTATTTCCGGGTCAGGATCGTTGATCAGCCTGCTGTGATCGGGATGGTCATAATGATCCTTCACTTCCTTTAATATATGCAGACCCGCCCTCCTTTCTTCTTTGTTGCCAGCATGCAAGAGACCCGAGAGCATCAGTTCGCCCCTGTGCCTGATTCCCAAAGCCGCATTGCCCAGCATACCGGTGATGGCCGCACTGCGCAAACCTTCCTGCGATGAATCCAGGTAGGTAGCCATGCCCCAGTCATCAGAACCGATCCGGCAAAATATCTTCACTGCCTCAAGCCTGACCTTCTCCTCGGTTTCATTTTGTAAAAGGCCAATAATGCTATCGCGGGCATTGGAAAAATTACGGTTGTTCATGACGCGCAGGGCCTCCACTTTTACCTTGTCGGACGGGTGAGTCAGCAACTGCGTGATCAGGTCCTCGGCAATCGAATCCATCTGCTGACTGCTGAGCATCGTCAGTATGCTGATCACTTCTACCTCCGTGCCCTTCATCATCTTGGCCCTGACCTGCTCCCTGATCTTGTCGTCGCTGAGGTTGAATTCATCGCGGCTGAAGAACCTCGAGCCGATAGTCTTCATGAGAATAGTCATATACTGCCGGTTCACCAGTACCACACCTGCGATCCAGAGTGCACCCAGGACGAAAAGTACATAGCATAGAAACATCAGGTCCACTTTCTCGTGCATGTTGAAGAGGGTCAGCAATATTATTCCGCACAACAGGGAGGCGAAGGGATCCATGATCCCCTTCACGATATTATGGGCCCGAAGGCGCTCATGTGTAGGGAGCGGTTGCATGAGGGTGAGCAGCACAGGAGAATTGAAAGAAGTACGCAGCACATCCACCAGCATGGATCCCACCCCAAAGAGGTAGAAGATGAGTTTCTGATCGTCGGTGAGTCCCCGGACCGATGCTATGATAATGGTCATGATCAGCATGGCCATGGGAGTAATAAACATTGCCGGCCGTACACCTATCGACGCTGTGAGCCGGCTGCTGAAAACCATCTTTGTTACAAAAGCAAGGATCCTGGTGCAGGCATAAAAAAAGGCGATGAAGCTGGCGAGGGTCACGTCATCATGATATGCCTTCTTCACTTCACCATAAAATCCATAATTGATAAGGATAACGCAGGTTGAAGTGATGAGCGAAATGAAAGCAATACGCCGGATAAAATTGTTTGTAACAAGATTGCTGACCAATTTCCCAATCTTCTTTTGGGAAGCATGCTGATGCTGGTGCCTGGTCTGATGCTGAAGATGATCCAGCTTACCCGACCTGATAATGCTGATAAAAAAAGGTATGGAAACGAGCATGCAAGCCGATCCAATCAATAATAAATTCTGCGTACCCGTATAGGGCACAAATATGAGCGCAAGAGTGTATCCAATAAATTTTGCCGGAATGTCTCCACCACTGATCACGGCAAACAAGCGTTTGCTCTGGCGAAGGTCGAAGACCAGGGCGGCAATTCCCCAAAACTCCATATTATTCAGCATATACAGGACGTTGAACCAGGCCATCAGCAGATAGAGGAACCAATCTCCCCTGATGCTGAAGTTCGCCACCCACATCAGGAACATACTTCCCGTCATGAACACCAGCACGGAGATATTGAAGGTGGCGAAGCTGAGGCGATGCTCAAATTTGGCGTATAAGAATCCCGCGACCCAGAGCAGCAATGCCGACCAGATCATAACCCAGGGCAACTGGGTGATGGGAAATCTTTCGACGAACTGGGCAAAGGCCGAGGTAAACAGAAAAGATATGCCTGCACCCTGGAAGAACTGCAGGAGGTATAGTCTTTTTACTATCCACCATTCATTGGGGTAGACATTTAATATCTTCAAGAAGGGTTTAAAGGCCATCATTTTCTACGCCAGGTTAGGGCTAAACTTTATTCAATTTCATTTTCAGCGATTCAAGATGTTTTATTTTCCCCGGGGTACGGTTGTGTATGGAACTATTGGTAAAGTAATGGTGATTATTCAGGAACTGGACCTGTATCTCATTCCATTGTTCTTCGTGGTCCAGCAGTCCCAGTAAAAGCCATTCATTTTTGAGCCGGTTGTTGATCACCGGGAAGTCATCTCTTCCAAGATAATCGAGGTCCGCGTCACAGAGTATCCTTTCCTGCACCCTGAGCGGAGACTGAGGCATTTTGGTGGCCATGATCATGTCGGCGATCAGACCGAGTTCATCTGCTATAAATAATTCAGGATCCAGCGTGTCCAGCATTATCCTGCAGGAGCCTTCCTCATGGCCGGCATAGCCGTTAAGGAAGCCGGTATCATGAAAAAGCGCGGCAATTTTTATCAGCATTAACAAACGAGAATCGGAAATGGCCTCGGCTGCCGCGATGCGCTCGGCGTTTTCCAGTACATCTTCAGTATGGTGACGGTTATGATAGGTAAGTCTTGGGTCCAATCCGGCAGTAAGCATCTGCAGGATCTTTGATTTCAGGGCTAGAAATCCCAATTCCGTCATAGAAATGTATATGCTTTCTTAAATTTAGTGCTTCTGAATCAGAACTTGCCGACAACCTTAGATCAAACTCTGCCTGGGGTGTATGCAATGGTCCCAGAAATCAAAGGACCACTGGAAGATCTTCCTGAACTGGTTCATGCTGGCAGGTTTCTGGAAAAATCCCTGGACTCCAAGATCATAGACTTCCTGCACAAAAAGTAGTGCATTTGCAGTGGAAAGACAGATAAATGGAATACTCTTGCTTCGCAGGTGGGGAGTATTCTGTATAACACGGAGCAGTTCCACTCCGGTCATCCTGGGCATGTTCAGGTCGCAGAAGATGATCCTTGGTTTGTGCAAAGTGGTCTGAAGATAGGACAGCGCCTGGAGACCGTTTTCAAACTGAAGGACTGGGTAGGAAGGGCGTAACTCCTTGCAGATTTCCAGCATGAGTTCCTGGTCGTCGACATCATCATCGATCAAAATAACCGGGGACATAGAGTATAAAAGTTTATTTAGCTCTCAAAAAAGTATGCCCTCCCGTAGTTCCTGTGAAAATCCTGACTGCCAGCCTTAACTTTACCCGGACCAACCATCTTTCATCAAAATCTACGATTATGAATAAGGACCGGAGATCTTTCCTCAAACTTACCAGCCTCGCAAGCACGGGCCTCTTGACCAGTTTTACCTCCCAGGCTATGCCCATGGCGGCCCCTGAGACTGCCAGGACACTGGCCGGCGATGACCATTTTAATATGAGTGGGTATGCCGCGCCCAAACTCGACAAAGTCAGAGTGGGTGTAATTGGGCTCGGCAACAGGGGTAGCGGAGCGATTCTGCGCCTAAGCAAGATCGATGGCGTGGAGATAAAAGGGCTCTGCGACATCCGACCCGAAAAAACTGAAGCCGCGAAAAAAAGTCTCGAAGGCACCACCCAAAAACCAGACCTGTACACAGGCAATGAGAATGAGTGGAAAAAATTGTGCGAACGTAAGGACATTGACCTGATCTACATCTGCACCCCCTGGTACCTCCATACACCGATGGCTGTCTACGCTATGAAGAATGACAAGCATGCCGCTTCCGAAGTTCCCGTGGCCACTAGTTTAGAAGAGTGCTGGGAGTTGGTGGAAACATCGGAGAAATATCGCAAACACTGCATGATCCTGGAAAACTGCTGTTATGATTTCTTTGAGCTGATGACTCTAAATATGGCGAGACAGGGATATTTTGGTGAGATCATTCATGTCGAAGGCGCCTACATCCACGACCTGCTGGAGGCTAATTTCACCCAGAAAACATATTACGACAGCTGGAGGCTGAAAGCCAACCTCAAAAATGGGAATCTTTACCCCACCCACGGTCTTGGTCCGGTGGCCCAGGTGCTGAATATTAACAGGGGAGACAGGATGGATTTCCTGGTTTCGGTTTCTTCGAATGACTTTTCCATGGCTGCGAAAGCAAAGGAACTGGCAAAGCAGGATCCTTTCTATGAAACCTATGTCAACAAAACCTTCCGGGGAAACATGAATACCTCTACAATAAAAACAATTGCCGGAAAAACTCTGATGATCCAGCACGATGTGAGTTCACCGCGCCCCTACTCCAGGCTTCACCTGGTAAGCGGAACAAAGGGAACGGCGCAGAAATATCCCGAGCCCGGTCGCGTCTCCAATTCCCATGAGGGTTGGTTGTCAAAGGAAGAAATGGACAAGCTCGAATCTACCTACCAGCCTCCCATCGTCAAAAAGATCGGGGAGATGGCCAAACAGGTCGGCGGACATGGCGGCATGGATTTCCTGATGGACTGGAGGCTGATCGACTGCCTGCGCAATGGTCTGCCATTGGACATAGACGTTTATGATGCGGCCACCTGGAGCAGCATCACGCCATTGAGCAGGAAGTCCCTGGAAAAAAGATCTGCCTCCGTGGATGTGCCCGATTTTACCAAAGGGTCGTGGAAAACAAATGCACCAGTAGATCTCCAGATCCTGAAGGGAGGCAATACAAAAGTGCTGATTTAAGTCCGTCTGTTTGTCTCTCCCGTCTTGCTTACGGAATCAGGCCGGGCCATTGATCATTCTTTCAAATTTATCCTGCAAATGAAATATTTTCTGAAGTCCGGCTCCGCTGCCTTTAGCGGTTTATTTTATTCAAAATTTTCTTTCGTCCTCTTAACACTTTTGACATTTCAACTGCATTCAATGGGTCAACCACTCCTAAAAGTGGTGATCGCGGGTCTCAACCATGATCATGTTCACAACATCCTTCGTGATTACAAGGCAGGCAAGGTGGAGGTAATCGGCATCGCCGAAAAAAACAAGGAGCTCCAGGCAAAATATATCCGGCAGTACCAGATCCCCGATTCTTTGTTTACCGGCGATCTTAAGGAGACACTAAGGACTAAAAAGCCCGACGCGGTCCTTGGTTACAATGCGGTGGCCGATCATCTCGAAGTGGTACAGATCTGTGCGCCGCTTGGTATACCCGTGATGGTCGAAAAGCCCCTGGCAGCTACCCTCGACCAGGCAAGAGCAATTGAGCAACTCGCGAAAAAGTACAAAGTGAAAGTGCTTACTAACTTTGAAACCACCTGGTATCCTTCCTTTGCGGAGGTGAAAAAGGCCGTGGACCAGGACCGGATTGGCAAGATCAGGAAGATGGTAGTACATGATGGCCACCAGGGTCCAAAGGAGATTGGCTGTAGCACTGAATTCCTCAGCTGGCTGACCGACCCTGTAAAGAATGGTGCAGGGGCGCTGAATGATTTTGGCTGTTACGGCGCGGACCTGATGACGATGTTCATGAAAGGCCGTCGTCCGGTTGCTGTTACTGCCGTGTTGCGTCATTATAAACCCGATGTATATCCGAAGGTGGATGATGATGCGACGATCATGGTAGAATACCCCGAGGCTACGGGTTTGATAGAAGCATCCTGGAACTGGCCGTTCTCCATCAAGGACCTGGAAATATTTGGAGAGACCGGATACTTTCATGCACTGGACAACACCCATTACGTCAGCAGGATGAGGGAAAATAAAAAAGACAGTGCGACCGCACCCGCACTACAGGCACCCCTTCATGATCCCTTGGTTTATCTCGCAGCAGTGCTTTCGAACCAGCTATCCGGCGAGGACGATCTTTCTTCTTTAAAATACAACATGATCGTCATGGAGATCCTGGACGCCGCCAAACGGAAAATTTCTCCTCGCAAACGTATTCCATTGTAAAGCTTAATTTAGATCCTTCATACATTACCTATGGGCACATTTACGAGGAGAAATTTTCTCAAAGTCTCAGGTGGAATGATGTTGATTCCTGCTGCAGGAACAACAGTACTAAAAGCTGCCGTCCCGCGCCTTTCCTTTTCAACATTGGGATGTCCCGACTGGTCCTTCGACAAGATCATTGAATTCGGAAGCACGCATGGCTATCAGGGCATCGAGATCAGGGGCATTCAGCGGGAACTCGACCTCACAAAATCCCCTTCGTTTAACAGCCCTGCGGCGATCGCTGAAAGCAGGAAAAAAGCAACTGACCGCTCGTTAAAGTTCGTGGGTCTGGGTTCTTCCGCGGCATTGCATCATAAGGAAACTGCGGAAAGACAGAAGGCCCTTGACGAGGCAAAACGTTTTATTGAACTCGCCCATGCCCTGGGCTGCGGTACTGTGCGGGTTTTTCCAAATAATTTGCCCGACAGCGTGCCAAAGGAAGAGACACTGCAACTGATCAGTGCAGGTTTGACGGAACTCGGTGCAGTGGCAAAAGGAAGCGGAGTGAAGGTGCTGATGGAAACTCACGGTGATCTCATCCGTGCCCAGGATATTGCCAGGGTGATGACAGCAGCGGGAGACCAGGATAACATCGGACTGGTCTGGGATATTTCGAATATGTGGTCGGTCACCAAAGAATCACCCACCATGGTATATGGTCTGATAAAAAAATGGATCAGGCATACCCATCTAAAGGATCTGAAAACCGTCAATGGCAAAGATCAGTATACGCTGTTTGGCGATGGCGAGGTTCCGGCCTTTGAAGCCATTGACCTGCTGGCAAAGAACAGTTACCAAGGATATTATAGTTTTGAGTGGGAAAAAATGTGGCATCCCGAAATAGCCGAACCGGAAATCGCCCTTGCAGACTTCCCGCAAAAGATGAAAGCGCATTTCAAGTCATGAATTGCGTCTAAGTGGTTACACATAGGGATAATGAATTTCACTTAGCCGTTTTCCCTTAAACCTCCTACATGGCCTTGCGGGGCACAACATTCCCTCCCCCTGTGGGCGTTCTAGTGCTGGCAGAACTACCCCATCCTTAAAAAGGTAATATTCCGAACCCCATGGCTAAAAAAAACTCCAAAAAAATGAATCCGGCAGCAACCCCACTGCCCGGAGGAAATGAGTGGAAGCCTGATAAAACCCGGATCTACCAGACACTGGTGGAGAACAGTTCGGAGATGCTGTCACTTGTGGATGAGAAAGGAAACTACCTGTTCTGCGGGCCATCCACCACCAGGATACTCGGATACAAACTGGAAGAGCTTATTGGAAGAAGCGCCTTAAAACTAATTCATCCCGATGATTTGCCGAGGCTAAGTGCCTTGCTGTGCACTATCTCCGAAACTTCAAGTTTCTACGTGCCGGATTACCAGCTCAAAAAAGCAAATGGAGAATGGATCTGGCTGGAAACTTTTGTCACCAACATGCTGGGAAATGACGATATCCGTGCGATCGTGGTTGCCTCCAGGGACATCACGGAACGGAAAAATAAAGACATTGAGCTGCAAAAAAAAGAACTGAAATACAGATCCCTGTTCGACAACAATCCCGACCTGGTTTACTACCAGGACAAAGAGGGCTTCGTTCAGGATGTCAACGGAACCTGCGAAAAAATATTCAATCTCAAACCTGAGCAGATCATCGGCAAGCATTATTCCGCCTTTATTATGCCGGAGTCGAGAGAAATCTCCGAGATCCATCTTCAGAAGGCCCTTAACGGACAGCCGGCAAAATTTGAACAGACCCTTTTTGTTCCCAGCATCGGCGACACTTATTACATCGACGTATCCAAGATTCCGGTGATCGTCAACGGTGAAGTCATCGGTGTACACACCATATCAAAAGACATCACCGCGGCTAAGAAAGCGCAGGAAATAATTATCAAACAGGCAGAACACCTGCAGGAACTGAATAAGGAATTAGAGTCAAGGTCAGCAGAATTGGGCATCCAGGCGGAAAACCTGCTGTTATTGAATCTTAGTCTTAAGGAAGAAAGAATAAAGGCCGATGAGGCCAATACTGCAAAAAGTACGTTTCTTACCACAATGAGCCATGAGATCCGCACACCTATGAATGGTGTGATAGGAATGTCATCCCTGCTTTGCGAAACCAAGCTCGACAACGAACAACGTTCCTTTGCTGAAACCATTAAAAAAAGTGGTGAAGCCCTGTTGAGTGTGATCAATGACGTGCTGGATCTTTCAAAAATCGAATCCGGCAAAATGGAAATCGATCACCAGGAGTTCAATCTTCGAAACTGCGTGGAAGAAGTCTTCGACCTTTTTTCTGCCAGAACAAGAGAATCGGGGATCGATCTTATTTACGAAATCGATCACGCCATACCTGTTCAGTTGATTTCTGACCAATCGCGTTTGAGGCAGATCCTGCTGAACCTGGTAGGTAACGCTATTAAGTTTACCCATCATGGTGAAGTTTGCGTAGCCATCAACCTGGTGAACGAAAAGAGTGATGAAATATTAATTCAGTTTGTCATCAGGGACACCGGCATCGGCATACCTGAAGACAAGCGCAAGGACTTGTTCAAGGCATTTTCGCAGGTCGATTCTTCCACCACGCGTAAGTATGGCGGCACGGGCCTGGGACTGGTGATCAGCGAACGGCTTATTCAGTTGATGGGTGGATCCATCGACCTGAATAGTAC
>Ga0193753_10002912_pt1 | contig 13074 bp, 5 predicted proteins | sample H1c2metaG_FD_144925 | JGI IMG/M metagenome (GOLD analysis project Ga0193753, IMG submission 144925) | Soil microbial communities from a riparian zone of the East river system, Colorado, United States - H1c2 | ecosystem: Environmental > Terrestrial > Soil > Riparian zone | place: USA: East River... | reverse complement strand
CGCAATCGCATTGAACTGCTCGAGGGACTCTGGCAGGATGTTGTATACGCGATGCGGTCGTTGCGCCGCACACCGGTCGTATCGGTTACCATAATCCTCACGCTCGCCCTGGGCCTCGGCGTCAACGCCGCGATGTTCTCGCTGCTCGACGTCATCTTTCTTCGGCCGCCGGCGCGCGTTGCTCATCCAGAGGCTATACGCCGTGTGTGGGCGGAGAGACGCTACAGCACGGGAACGCAATTCTCGTCCGGCTTCGATTACGCGGGATATGCCGCACTCGCAAAATCATCCGCAGGGCAAGCGGACGTCACACTCTATCAATCACCCACGCGGCGAAAGCTGGGAAAGGGTGAAAACGCTCCGAAGGCAGCCGTGTCAGGCGCGGCAGCGAATTACTTCACGGTGCTCGGTGTGACGCCGCAAGTCGGTCGGTTCTACACGGCGGAGGAGGATCGCGTCGACGTCGCAACTCCGGTCGCCGTGATATCGGATGCGTTTTGGAAACGCGAGCTGGGCGGAACGCCTTCAGCGATTGGCCAGCGCCTCACCGTGGAAGACCAGCACTACACGATCATCGGTATCGCACCACCTCGGTTCAGCGGTGCCGACCTCGATGTAACGGATATCTGGGTGCCGAATACTCCGTCGTTCGGTCCGGATGCGTTCGGAAAGACTCCCTGGTGGCAAAATCCAAACATCAACGGCTTTCAGGTGATGCTCCGCCTTCGACCGAATGCGCGCGACGGTGAGCTCGCTCATCGAGCAACGGCCGCGCTGCGCGGGCCCGGGATTGGTTGGCGACAAGACACGCTGACGGTCGCCGAGTTCGGTTCGATCATCGCCGCGCGAGGGCCCGGGATCCTCAAAGCGGAGATGCGCGTCGCCACGCGGCTCGCCGGTGTCTCCATCATCGTACTGCTCATCGCGTGCGCAAATGTCGTCAATCTGTTGCTGGCTCGGGCCGTCAAACGCCGGCGCGAGATTGCCGTTCGTTTAGCGTTGGGAGTGTCGCGCGTGCGACTCGTCCGAATGTTCGTCACTGAGAGTGTGCTGCTCGCAATGACTGCGACCGCCGCTGCCGTGATTGCTGCGACGTGGGGCGGGATGTTGCTCCGTCAACTCCTGATGCCGGAGGTTCACTTCGCGGCATCACCACTCCACTGGCGCGTCCTCGCTTTCGCCGTGCTGGCCGCGATCCTTTCCGGTGGGCTCGCCGGTCTCATTCCAGCGTTGCAGTCCGCGTCGCCAAATCTCGCCGGTGCACTCAAGGCAGGTTCGCGCGACGGCGTGACGCACCGTTCGCGCCTCCGGCGTGCGCTCGTCATGTGTCAGGCGGCGCTCTCCGTGGTGCTGCTCGTGGGCGCCGTCCTATTCGTCCGCAGTTTGCGGAATGTGAAGGCACACGACGTTGGCTTCGCAGTCGACCACCTCGCTTTTGGCAGGGTGCAGTACGACACGAAGGACTCGGTGCGCGACGCCGGCATGCTCGCGCGCCTGCGCGCGTTGGAGCCGCGCATCGCCGCCATTCCCGGCGTCGAGCATGCAGCAATCACGTCGATGCGTCCCAAGTGGGGCATGGCATGGATCGCGTACTTCCCTGACGCCGATTCAGCCGGACAGGCGAAACGCGAGGGATTTTACACTGGCGTGTCGCCGAGCTATTTCGCCACCGTCGGAACACGGCTCATTCGGGGGCGAACGTTCCCCGACAATCCTGCGAGCGCGGCTCCGTACAGCGTTGTTCTCGACCAGGCGATGGCTGACCAACTGTGGCCGCATGAGAATCCGATTGGTCACTGCGTCCGCTTCAAGGAATCGACCGCGCCATGCGCCACTGTGATCGGCATCGTGCAGAACGCGTTGTTCACCGCGATCGACGAAAAGCCATCGCCGCACTTTTATGTTTCGCTCAATCAGGCACCGTTCGCACCGAGGGGGACGTTGGACTTCGTTGTGCGGACCGCGCCGCCGCGCATGGCCGCGGTCCAGAAGTCTGTTGCCGCCCTGTTGCGCGCGGAGTTCCCGGGATCGATCCCCACGCTCACCACTATGGAGCAGACCATGGAGCCCGAATACCGGCCGTGGCAGCTCGGCGCAACGCTGTTCACGCTGTTCGGAGTGCTCGCCGCTTTAGTCGCCGGCATCGGCATCTTCAGTACCGTGTCGTACGCCGTAAGCCAGCGCACGCACGAATTCGGCATTCGCGTTGCGCTCGGCGCGCGCGCCGCGGACGTCCTCCGCCAAGTCCTCGGCGAAGGTCTGCGAACGGTGGTGATCGGCATTGTTATCGGAATACTCATGACGCTCGCGGCGGGCCGCCTGGTCGCGTCGTTGCTCTACGGGATCGCGCCCAATGATCCGTCGTCGGTGGCGATCGTCGCTGCACTGTTGCTCGTCATTGCGACTGTGGCTGCGTTGGTGCCCGCGTGGCGTGCAGCGAAAGCAGACCCGGTATCGGCGCTCAGGGCGGACTGAGCGCCGATACGCGAACTGCCGCGAGTCTATTTCACGACGATCGTGACCCTCGCCGCCTCGCTCGTCGCACCGCCGCTGCTCACCGTGTACGTGAACGTGTCCGTCCCCGTGAACGCCGCGCCCGGCGTATAAACGAATCCGCCGTCGGATGACGCAGCAACCTTTCCATGCGCGGGCTGCGCGACGATCGCCGCCGTCATTGCCGGACCGCCCGCTCTCGTGACATCGAGAAGTCCCGGCGCGCGCACAGTCAACGGCTTGGTCTTTGCCGCCGTGTAGATGTGCGTCGCTGCGGTCAGCCCGCCGTTGCCGGCGCCGCGACCTCCACCCCGCCCCGCCGGGACCGGCGGCATCGCATCCGCTGCGAACCGCGGCAGCATCTGATCGCGATTGGCCAGATGAATCACGAGCGACGCGGTGACCACGGCGTTGTGCATGACGTCTTCCGGCACGATGCGCTCATATGTGTCGAGATTCGTGTGCCACGTGGTGCTGTTGTACTCGATGTTGTCCTGCTGCGTGCCGATGCCCGGCAGACCGGCAACAGCGAACGCACCGTTGTCGCTGCCCCCTTCGACACGAGCCGTTGAGGCCGACGCGCCGTAAATGCCCCACTCCTCGAACGGCTTGAAATATTGAGCCACGATCGCCGCCGCTTCGGGCGGACCGAAGACCGATGCGCCGCGGACGCGACCCGTGCCGTCATCAATGTTCCAATACGCGTCCAGCTTCCCGAAATCCTTGGTCGGCGACTCGGCGTTTCCAAAATGCTCTTTCACATATGCGAATGACCCGAGCAATCCCTCTTCTTCGCCGCTCCAGAGCGCGACGCGGATCGTCCGCCGCGGCTTGGCCGCTGTGGCCAACAGAATGCGTGCGGCTTCCATCATGATCGCGCAGCCGATCGCGTTGTCCGTCGCGCCCGTCGCGCTGGTCCACGAGTCGAGATGGCCGCCGAGCATTACGACTTCGTCCGGCTTGTCGGTGCCGGGAATTTCGCCAACGGTCACGTACGACGTCTTTCCCTCGGGGAAAAACTGATTCGACACATTGAACTCGACCGATACCGGTGTTCCGTCGGCAACGATGCGGAAGATGCGGCCGAAGTCGTCGGTGCGAAGAATCACGGTGGGCGACTGCGGCGTGACGTCGTCGTAGATCTGTCCTTGGCCGTTTTGCGCGACAATCACGCCGGGAATCCGGCCACCGCCCTGCGGCGTGAGGCGAAGCGCGGGTGGATTGTCGCGAAGGAACGTCGCGATGCGTTGATTGACCTGCTGCGCCGACAGGTGTCCGTCGGGCGGAGGCGTCGGTGCGCCACCCCGGCCTCCGCGTCCGCCGCCGCCGGGACCACCGCCACGTCCGCCTCGGCCGCCGGCTGCGGCATTCGGATCCGGGGGACCGTAGCGCGCGCGCGCTTGGTCGTCGGGCGTGCGCTTGGGACGCTCGTTGAAATTCACCGGGACGCTCGGCGGCGTTCCAACCATCACGATGCCGCCTTTCACTTTCGACGCGAGCGGAGCGAGGAACGCCGTGAGCTCGTCGTCAGTCGGCGTTTCCGGGGCGACGATGCTCACGACTTCGCCGCTCACCGTACCTTTGGTCGACGGAGACCAGGGCGCCGCCTCGAACTTGAGATTCGCTTTCACGGGGGACGTGATGAATCCGCTCGCTTTGCCAGCCAGCCAGCCGACACCTCGCCACGTGAACGGCTCGAGGTGCGCGTTCTTCATTCCCCAACCGGTCATCGTCTTCACCGCCCAGTTGGCCGCCGCGACATGATTTGGCGAACCGATCGGGCGCGGACCATACACGTCCGTCAAATAGTGCTCGATCCACATGATCTTCGAGCGATCGATGCCCTCGGCGCGTATCTTCGAGTTCATCGCCGTGTCGATTTGTTCGGGTTGCTGCGCCGCGGCAGCGGTGGCAAATGCGGCGATGAGCATCGGCGCGAGCCAACGCGTGCGGATAGCCATGTACTGACTCCTATTGGAGGCGACGTGGGGGAACCACTCAATCCTAGTAACGGTGCGCCGGGCTGCGTCGTTGGGGCTCGCCTTCGAGGGGCTTTTGTCGGCGCCGTGGTCCTGACGACGCTTCTCACCGCGCGCGGCGGTGGACAGGTCGTCGCCGCGGCGGCGCGAGCGCGGATCGACTCGACCTTGCGGCATTTCGCTGAGTCCGGGACGGTCGCCGGTGTGTCAGCCCTGATATATGAGAAAGGGAAAGAGGTCTATTTCGGCGCGTTTGGTTTCGCCGATCGCGAGGCTCGCCGGCCGATGGCCCGGGACGCGATCGTCCAAATCTTCTCGATGACGAAGCCGATTGTCGGTGTGGCGCTCATGACGCTGTACGAGCAGCACAAATTCCAGCTCGACGACCCGGTCGCCAAATACATTCCGGAGCTCGCGAATCTGCGCGTTTACGCCGGCATTGACGCGGCGGGCGCGCCCAAGCTCGAGGCACCGCATCGAGCGATGACGGTTCGCGACCTCACGCGACATACCGCCGGGTTCGCGACCGGCAACGACAATCCCGGCGTCGGACCGCTCCGTGCGAAGGCCGATCCATTCAATCGCTCGAACACCTTGTCGCAGATGGCCGCGAAGCTCGGCACAGTGCCGCTCTGGTTTCATCCGGGTGAAAAATGGGAGTACGGTCCGTCGGTGGATGTTCAAGCGCTGCTCGTCGAGCGGCTCTCCGGGCAACCGTTCGATCGATACGTCCGAACTCGCATATTCGAACCGTTGCACATGCGGGAGACGCGCTACTTCGTGCCCGAAGCGGACCGCGGCCGCCTCGCGGCGATGTATAACCGAAGCGGGACAGGAGTCCTCAGCCGAGCGCCCGACTCGAGCGCACTCGCGTTCAATACGAAGCATTGGCCGCTCACGCCTGGAAGCTATGGATTCACCTCGACGCTCGACGACTATTCGCGATTCACTCGCATGCTCGTGAACGGCGGTGAGCTCGACGGCGCACGCGTGCTTCGTCCGGAGACGGTGCGTTTGATGGCGACGAATCACCTTTCCGATAGTATTACGGAACGCTCATGGTTGCCGAGTAAAGGGCAGGTGGGCTTTGGGATCGACTTCGCGGTGCGTCTGCGACCCTCCGCGTCGGCGGCGGAGAACAACGGCGTGGTCGGCGAGTTCTTCTGGGACGGCGCCGCAAGCACTCTGTTCTGGGTCGATCCGGTGAATCAGCTCACCGCCATGTTGTTCGTGCAGCTCATGCCGTTCGACGGCGTCGGATTGCACAAAGGGTTTCGCGATGCCGTCTACGGTCCGTGGAAAGGCACCCCCTAGCGCGGAATCACGGGCACGACGATGTGCGACGGATGCTCCGCATCGTGCACCAAACGCTGATGCGCGACCACGAACGTCGAATCACGCTCGTTGTTCCCGCCCGTATTGAGATTTCGATCATACTTGGGAAACAAGGCTGACGACACGCTCACCCGGAGCTTGTGGCCGGCCGGGAAGACGCGCGACGTGAACCACAGATCGATGTCGTATTTCTCCACGCTGCCCGGCGTGAGCGGCACTTCCTTGTCGAAGCCCTGCCGAAACCGCGCGCGCATGAGGCCGTCCTGCACACGCTCCGCGTGTCCGTCCGGAAAAAGGTCGAGCACCATCACGTTCCAATCGGTGTCCTTCGCGTCGGTCGCTGCCCAGATCGTTGCGGACATCTGCCCCGTCACCTCGATCGGCTTCGTCAGCGCAGCCGACGTGAACACGAGCACGTCCTTCCGCGACGCGTTGAGCGCCGTGAAGTCTTCGTTCAAAGACGTCTCGAGCTCGCGCGAGTCGATCAGGTACGGGGTCGGGTTCGCCGGATCATAGGTGAACGTATCGGCCGCGGCGCCGGTCGGCGGAATGCTGTCGAGCACGCCATCGCCGCCGCTCGCATTCGCCTTGCCGCCGGAGGACACGTACCACGTGGTCGGAACGGCGCGCGCGATCGGCCACGCCGCTTCCTTTCGCCACGTGTTGTCGCCGAAGACGAAGTCGTCGAACGGCGGTTCCTTGTCGACGCCGTTGTCCTTCCCCAGCAAATAATGATCGAACCAACGGAGTTGCAACCGACGCGTCTCCACGCGCGATTGTGGTCCGAATTCACCAGCGACGTAGTCCACGCCCTTGTGCGCGCCCGGTCCCATCACAAGTCGAATGAACGGATGCCCCGGCACCTTCTGGAGCGCGTTCGTGTAGTCGATCGGTCCGCGTGAGTCGTCGTACCAGCCTGAAATTTGCAGCACGGGCGCGCGCACCTTGGCGATGTTCGTCGTCACCGCGTGGGCGCGCCAATACGGATCGAGCGAGGGATGCGCGAGCCAGCGGTCCCACAACGGCACGTTGCCGCACCCGAGTTTTTGTGGCAGATCGCTCAATGGGAGATGTGTAATGCCATTGCCGATGTCGAGATCGTTGATGTTCTGCAGCGTGCGCGCGCGCATGAGACAGGCCCACGCCACGTTGATCGGCGACAGCACCATGTCTTCGTACGGCGCGATGCGCCACGGATCGGCGGACGCGGCGGATGGCGCGATTGCGGCGAGATGCGGCGGCGCACTCACCGCCGCGTACCAGGCGAGGCGTCCCTCATCCGAGTGACCGATCAAACCAACTTTGCCGTTCGCGCCAGGCAGTTTGGCCGCCCACTCGACGGCGTCATATCCGTCGCGCACGTCGGTGTCGTAGTCGCCAAAGTCGTTGCCGTCGGATTGATCGCGGCCGCGCACATGCTGCGCGATGAAGATGTAGCCGCGCGATGCCCAATACTTGCCTGCGGGGTGCAGGATGCGTGTGTACGGCGTGCGTTGCAGCACGACGCCGAACGGTCCGTTGCCCACGGGGCGTGCGACGTAGCTCACCAGACGCGCGCCGTCGCGTGTCTTCATGAAGACGGCGGTGTCTTCGGTGACAGCATACTGCGAGTCCGACACGGCCCCGGGCCAGAGTTGGTACAGGTTTTCGGCGACAGAGGGCGTTGCGCGACGGACAAGACGCATGCGCCGCCCCGCGGGCTTTCCCGCGGTGAGCATCACGCCGGTGAGCGTGTCGCCGTGCCATGCGCCCTTCAGAGATTGCTCACCGCCGCCCGCGAGCAGAACCGAATCGCCTTCGGTGACGACCCGCCCGACTTCGAGCATCGGTTCGCCGGTGCGGCGGCGAACCGATCCGCTGATTCCCGAATCGCCCGCCGCAAAATGCGCGAAGCCCATGCGCCGCCACCCCTCGAACCCGGGAAGCGCGTTCGAACCGAGTGCGACGTACGCGTCCCAGTCGCCGGCGAGCGTTGCGGGTTTCTCGCCCTTCGCGCAGCCGGCGGCGATCGCTGCCATCGCAACGATGACGCAATTCTTCGCACTACACAAACGAGCCGAGTTTTGACGGGACATGTGGACCGTGCCTCGAGGCGGTAGCGGAATGCAGCCAGGTTGGTCGGAACAACGAGAATGCGCGCCGCGTGACGCGAACGCTAGCGCTACCCGCGATTACAGAATGCTCCAGAACTCGCGACTTACGTCGATCGAAAAGGTCCACCGCCCACCTTCGCGACGCAGCCCCCGCGCCACATCGATGCGAACCAGATCGAACGGCAGCAGAAACCCCGCGCCTAAGGATGCGTAGCCGCCAGAAGCCCTTGAAACCAAGCCGCAGCTGCGCGCAGCACCGAGTAGCGAGCTCGCGCCCATCCCAACGCCGGACAACGGCGGACGAACATCACAGTAGGGAGCCGCCGCAAACACGCTGTGCACGAACGGCGCAAGCGTCGCGCTGCTCGGCACGCGCCCAAACCGGCCGAGTGAGAACGCCGGAAACGGAACCGGGAAACGCCACTCGAGGTGCTCGATCGCCGCCGCTCGCGACAAGATCGAATGGTAGTCGTAGCCCGGCGCGCTCACAGGACCGCCGATGTAGACAAGCTCTTGTTCGGGGTCGAACCCGGATGACCACAGCACGGCACCGGTCGTGCGGCTGACGAACCGGTATCGCCCGACGGGGAGCTCGATGTCCGCTGTCGACGACGCGCGCAGCGTTCGGAGCGATGTCGCCGTCCCGAGCGTGCCGGTTGTCGGGTGAAGATCCCAACCGGCGCGCCCTTCGCTGCGAACGCCGAGCTCTGTCCCAAACCACCAGAGCGACGGTGGCCGCGCTTCGGTCAGTGAAACGCGCAGAATCCGGCGCGTCGGCGCTGCGACCGTCTCCTGGAAATTGCCGACCACCGAGCGCGCGTGCGTTGTAAGAAAACTCTGACGTTCGATTGCGCCATCGAGCTTCCATCGCGCGCCGAATGCGGTCGGGAAATCCAACCCGATTCCCGCACCCTGCACGAGATACGGGTCCGTGTCGTCGTTTCCAAATTCCTGAGCCGCGAGGCTGTTGACCGCGCCTGACCGTTCGACCTCATCACCGACGTCGCGGAAATCGCGTCCTCCAAACAGCCGAAGCCCGAAGCCCGACGGCTGTTGCCACGCCAATTGTACGGTTCCCTTCCCCGAACGGTCGTCGAGCCCGTATCGGCCGCGGGCGGTCGCCGACCATCCAAGACCGAGTTGCTTGGACAGTCCGGCACCAACCGCAAATCCCTCGACGCGATCGAACCGCGCGAGATCCGACACGTTGCGCGCCGAGATCGACACTTTTTCGGCGCGCGCCAGCGCCTGCCGTCGAACGAGGGCGTGCGCTTCGTCCTGGACGCGCGCGATGTCAGCGTCAGTGACGGCGCGAACATCCGGAGGCAGCGAATCGAGAACGGCGCCTTTCCATGGAAACTGCTTCAACTGGTCGGCCGGAACCTGAACGATCTCCGGCCCGGCGAAGATCGCCGGCGGAAGAGCAAGATCGAAGTGATAGTCGCCGATTTCCCATCGGCCGCGAATGATTCCACGCACGGGATAATCGAGCCACTCTCCCGTGCGCCGAATTTCGATTTCCTGCCGGCTCGGGAGCCAGAAATTTCCGGCCACGAGCCGGTTCTCGAGCACGACCGATAGTTGCTCGAGCGCTTTGTCGAGAAAGGCGGCGCGCGTGAAGCTCAGGTTCATGCGCACAACCTGCGCGCCCGACGCGTCGAGGTAGATCGCTCCCACCACGCGCGGTTGCCGATCGTCCTTGGGGCGGACCTTCACCTCGTACACCTGAATTCGCTGCGATCCGGACCCGATGGCAAAACTGTCGGTGAGCGCGAAGTCGTAGTTCTGCATGCCGAGCCCCGACAACGGGTGCGGCACATCGCGCACCTCGTCCCCGTCGCCGATGCGGATCGTCAGCGGAAAGTTGTTCTGGACAATGCCCAGGTGATCGCGGTGATAGGCGATGTCCGTCGGCAGTAGCAGGGTATCCCGCCGGCCGACGATGCGCTGCTTGCTCTGATTGGGCGCGTGCCAGTAAACTTCGAGTTCCAATTCGTCGGCCTTGATGATCTTGGGCGGCGTGAGGAACCCTTCGCCAAGCTGCGCCAGAAAAGTGACGTAGCCGTGCGCGGTGGCCTTGTATTCCTTGAGGCCGGTGTCCGTTAGTTGTTGGACACGACGCGTGGTGGCGCGGTCGACGAGATCGAGGCTCCGGGGGTCGTTCCAGGTCTGCGCGCTCGTCACCCGCGCAAGACTCACAAAAATGAACACCCAACACGCGGCGCGGCACGCCGCGAGGATTTGACGCATGATTGGCGAATATCGCGGGCTACCACGCATGGGGCAACCCGCGTGACCAGCATGACCAGCATGACCAGCATGACCAGCATGACCAGCATAGAAAACTTTCGCGAGCGCGCGCGACGCGGCACGCCGAACGTCTCACGTCTCGTTCCCGTCTGGCGCGACGTCTTGCTCGATTCTGAGACTCCTGTGGCCGCGTTCGCCAAACTTCGCCGCGGTCCCTTTGCTTTTCTTCTCGAGTCAGCCCCAGCCGGCGGCGAAACGTGGGCCCGCTACACGTTCATGGGAACCGAGCCCCGCTCCGCATGGAAGCTCCAGGACGGCGTCGTTCAGGACTGGACCGCCGCAAAAGGCTGGCACAACGAGCGGCGCCCCGCTGACCCGCTGACCGACCTCGAGGGCTTGCTGTGCGACTGCGAGCCCATCGAAGTGCCGGAGATCGGCGAATTCTGGTCCGGTGCCGTTGGCTATTTCGGCTACGACGTCGCACGAGTGATCGAGAAGCTGCCAACGCCGCCCGCCCGCGGAGTGGAGGTGCCGGACGCGCTCTTCGTGTTCACGGACGCGCTGGTCATTTTCGACAACTTGCGCTCACAAGCGCGCGTGGTCGCCGCAGCGCGCGTCGAACCCGGCGCGTCGGACGCTCAGCTAGAAGCCGCACACGACGCCGCCATGCGCACGGTCGACGCGACGATGCAGCGTCTCCGTGGACCATCGGTGCTCGTGCCGCTCGAGTTGAACACCGTCGCGCCTGCAGCCGAGGGAACGTCGCGGTACGAGAAGGCCAAGTTCCTCGCCGACGTCGAGCGCATTCGCCAATACATCATCGCCGGCGATGCATTTCAGGTCCAACTCGCGCGACGCATCGACTTGCCGTTTGACTTCTCTTCGACCGACTTGTATCGCGCGCTGCGCGTGATCAATCCGTCGCCGTACATGTACCACCTCGTGCTCGACGGCGTGGAGATCGTCGGCAGCTCACCGGAGCTTCTCGTTCGCGTTGGCGGAACCGGCAAGGTCACGCTCAGGCCCATCGCCGGCACTCGGCGTCGCGGCCGCACGCCGGAAGACGACGCGAAGATGACCGCCGAGTTGATCGCCGACGAGAAGGAACGCGCCGAGCATTTGATGTTGGTGGATCTCGGGCGCAACGACGTGGGGCGCGTCGCGAGATACGGCTCAGTCAACGTGAGCGAGCTAATGGTCGTCGAGCGCTACTCGCATGTGCTGCATCTTGTGAGTCAGGTGGACGGGGAGTTGAAAGAAGGGCTCACGGCGATGGATGCGTTCCGAGCCAGCTTCCCGGCGGGCACGCTTACCGGCGCGCCGAAAGTGCGCGCGATGCAGATCATCGACGAGATGGAGCCGGAGCGTCGCGGACCGTACGGCGGCGCGGTGGGCTACATCAGCGCCGGCGTCAAACGCATGGACCTCGCGATCACCATTCGCACCTGCGTCATCGCCAACGGCGTGGCGTCGGTTCAAGCGGCCGCGGGTATCGTCTACGACTCGGTGCCGGAGCACGAATTTCAGGAACATCAAAACAAGGCGCGCGCGCTCCTCACCGCGATCGGTCAGGTACGAGGTGCGAACGCATAAGTCCAGAGTCGATTGGGCGAGAGAATCGCGGCGGTGGGCCCTGTCCCGCCCGACGCTAGAGCCTATTATTCCGGTGATGCGCCACACGTTGAACAGCCCTGACGGACTGCACACGTTCGAGCTGCGTGAAGGTCCGCCGCTCATCGTGGGGCGCGCGCCGACGTGCGATATCCCCGTCATCGACCCCACCATCTCGCGCCGCCACGCCGAAGTCGAGTGGAGCGGAACGGTCATTACGGTTCGCGATCTCGGTTCGAGCAACGGCACGTTCGTGAACGGAACGCGCGTCGACACCGCCGCCGTCACGCCCGGCGACACCGTCACGTTCGGAAAAGTTCAATTCCGGCTTCATCAACTCGCGCCGGCGCCGGCTCCGCCCGTCGCCGCGCCTGCACCGGCGACCGGCGCCACGATCGTCCGACAGCTTCCCGTGCGCGACCCGAGCGCACTCGGCAGCATTGGTGGAGCGTTGGGAACCCCCGCGCCGAGTTTAGAAGCGCTCGCGCCGGGCGATAAGAATCGACAGAAACTCGCCACGTTGCTCGAAGTCTCCAAGGGACTCGGCAAAGCGGCGGACATCGATTCGCTCCTCGACAAGATCGTCAATTACGCGTATCAAATTCTCGAAGTGGATCGCGTCGCCATTCACCTCGCCGATGACACGGGCGAGCTCGTTCCAAAAATCTCGCGCGACAAACGCGGCGGCGAGACACCGCGCGCCGTTCCACAGTCGATCGCCCGCACGGCGCTCAAGGACAAAGTTGCCATCTTGTCCGACAATGCCGGCGAAGACACGCGCTTCGGCGGGCAATCGATTCTCATGCAGCAGATTCGTTCGGCCATCTGCGTTCCACTCATCGGTAGCGAAGACAAGGCGCTCGGCATTTTGTACGTCGACAACGTGACCGCCACGCATCGGTTCAGCGACGAAGATTTCGAATTCTGCATCGGGTTCGCGGGCATCGCGGCCGTCGCCATCGAGAATGGACAGTTCGCGCAGCGCATTCAACGCGAGCTCCTGACACGCAGCAATTTTGAGCGTTTCTTTACGCCGCAACTCGCCAAACGAATTGCGGAGTCGTCGGAGACCATCAAGCTGGGCGGCGACAAACGCGCCGTGGCCGTGTTGTTCAGCGACATCCGCGGATTCACGGCGCTGTCGGAGGCCATGCGTCCCGACGAAATTGCCAGTTTGCTCACCGAGTATTTCACGCAGATGGTGGACTGCGTGTTTCGCCACGACGGGACGCTCGACAAATTCATGGGCGATGCCGTCATGGCGCAGTGGGGCGCGCCAATTGGTGGACCCGACGACGCCGACAAGGCGATGG
>Ga0193753_10002911_pt1 | contig 13085 bp, 9 predicted proteins | sample H1c2metaG_FD_144925 | JGI IMG/M metagenome (GOLD analysis project Ga0193753, IMG submission 144925) | Soil microbial communities from a riparian zone of the East river system, Colorado, United States - H1c2 | ecosystem: Environmental > Terrestrial > Soil > Riparian zone | place: USA: East River... | reverse complement strand
TCAAGGCCAGCGTGCCCGCGACGCTGCTCATCATGCTCACGGGCTGGGGTCGCCGGCTCGTCGCCGATGGCGACGTGCCGCCGGGCGTCGACCAGGTGCTCAGCAAGCCACCCAAGCTGATCGAGCTGCGCGCCGCGTTGGCGCGGTCAGTGCCTGCCAAGACCTCTTCTTCCTGAACGAATCATGTTCGGCGTCGCTTCGACGCCGATTTCCGTCGTGGGCGGCAGCCCTCAATGAGAGTCGCGCGTGACGTCGGCGCCGCTGCCGCCGACCAGCACGTCGAGGTCCGCGCCGAGATGCGCCTGCTGGACGTGATCGACGTACAGCTTGTACCAGCCGCGCTTGGGCGCCGGCGCCGGCTTCCAGTTCGCGCGCCGGACCGCGAGTTCGGTTTCGCTCACGTCGAGATGCAGGCGCCGCGCGGGCACGTCCACTTCGATCATGTCGCCGTTGCGCACCAGCGCCAGCGGGCCGCCGGCCGCGGCTTCCGGTGACACGTGCAGCACCACGGCGCCGTAGGCCGTGCCGCTCATGCGCGCGTCGGAGATGCGCAGGATGTCGGTGATGCCACGGCGAAGTAGTTTGGGCGGCAGCGGCATGTTGCCCACTTCCGCCATGCCCGGGTAACCCTTCGGGCCGCAACCCTTGAGCACCATGATGCAGTGCTCGTCGATGTCGAGATCTTCGTCATCGATGCGCGCGTGCAAGTCTTCGATGCTCTCGAACACCACGGCGCGTCCCTTGTGACGCAGCAGGTGCGGTGAAGCGGCCGACGGCTTGATGACCGCACCATCCGGCGCGAGATTGCCGCGCAACACCGCGATGCCGGCGTGCGCCTTGAAGGGTTCGTTCAGCGGCTTGATGACCTCGCGGTTCCAGCACGGCGCATCGGCGATGTTGTCGCCCAGAGTCTTGCCATTGACCGTGAGCGCGCTGCCGTCGAGCACGTGCCTGATCTCGCGCATGACCGCCGGCAGGCCGCCGGCGTAGTAGAAATCTTCCATGAGGAACTTGCCCGAAGGCTGCAGGTTCACGAGGCACGGAAGCTCGGAGCCGATCTTGTCCCAGTCGTCGAGCTTGAGCGGCACGCCGATGCGCCCGGCGATGGCCAACAAGTGAATGACGGCGTTGGTGGAGCCGCCGATGGCGGCGTTCACGCGGATGGCATTCTCGAACGCCGCGCGCGTGAGAATCTTCGACAGCGACATGTCTTCCTCGACCATCTCGACGATGCGCCGCCCGGTGAGCTGCGCCTGGCGGTAACGGCGTGAATCGACGGCCGGGATCGCCGCGTTGCCGGGCAATGCCACGCCGAGGGCTTCGACCATGCTCGCCATGGTGGACGCCGTGCCCATGGTCATGCAGTGGCCCTTCGACCGGTGCATGCAGGACTCGGCGGCCGTGAATTCTTCCTGCGTCATGCGCCCGCCGCGCACGTCCTCGGACATCTGCCAGACGCCCGTGCCCGAGCCAATCTGCTTGCCGCGAAATTGCCCCGAGAGCATGGGCCCGCCGGAGATGCCGATGGTGGGAAGGTCGCAGCTGGCCGCGCCCATGAGCAGTGAAGGCGTGGTCTTGTCGCAGCCCATGAGCAGCACGACGCCGTCCATGGGGTTGCCGCGAATCGATTCTTCGACGTCCATGCTGGCGAGATTGCGGAACAACATGGCGGTGGGACGCAGCTGCGTTTCACCGAGCGACATCACGGGGAACTCGAGCGGGAACCCACCGGCCTCGTAGACACCGCGCTTCACGAACTCGGCGAGCTCGCGGAAGTGGCCATTGCAAGGCGTCAGCTCGCTCCAGGTGTTGCAGATGCCGATGACCGGCCGGCCATCGAACAGATCATCGGGATAACCCTGATTCTTGATCCAGCTGCGGTGGAGGAAGCCGTCTTTACCCTCCCTGCCGAACCAGTCCTGACTGCGTCGCTTGCGCTTTTTTGGAACGTCCATCGCGTATCAGCGTACAAGGCGAAAACATACGCGAGTAATAGTTTTCTAACGCAAAACCATACCTGCTTTGGCATGCCTGTCGAATAACGCGATCAGGAAAGGTTTTTCATGTCCAGCGCGCAGCCATAACTACTGACCGCCGAAGTCTTGAGCGCGCGCAACAACACGGTGGCCGCGGGCGACAGCAACCAGTCGGTTCGCGTGATCAACCCGAACGCATCCATCGTGCAGGAGAGCTGCATCGGCAGCAGCGCGACCATGCCGTAAGTCGCGTAGTAACGCGCGACTTCGGTGGGCACCACCGCGATGAAGTCGGTCTGCTGCAGCATCTTGGTCACGAACAGCAGCGAGGCGGTCTCGATGAGCTGGCTGGGCGGCGCGAGCCCCGCTTCGGTGAACATGAGATCGAAGCGATGACGCAGCACGCTGCCGGCCGGCGGCACGATCCACGGCTTGTGCTCCACCGCGGCGAGATTGAGCCCGGCCACGTTGAGCAGCGGATGGCCGGGCCGAACTACTGCCGAGACGGGTTCTTCGGCGAGACGTTCATAACGCAACCCGGTTTTTTCCTGACGCTCGAACAGGCGGCCGATCATGATGTCGATCTTGCCCTGCGCGAGCTGCTCGATGAGCACGTTGCTCGACTCCACGTGCAGCTCCACGCGCAGCTTCGGATTCTCGCGCGCGACGATCATGATGGCCTGCGGAATCAGGCTGAGCGCAGGGCCCGTGATGGCGCCGAGACTCACGTGACCCGACAGGCCGGCCTTGAGCGCGTCGATCTCCTGGCCGGCTTCGCGCAATGACGACAGCGCAATGCGCGCGTGGCGGATCATCGTTTCGCCGTACCAGTTAGGCCGCATGCCGCGCGGTTGGCGCTCGAACAGCGACACGCCGAGCATGTCCTCGAGGTCCTTGAGCAGCTTCGAGGCCGCCGGCTGCGACATGTTCAGAACTTCGGCGGCGCGATGAATGTTGCCTTCATCGCAGATCGCAGTGAGCAGCATGAGCTGGCGCGTCTTGAGGCGCGCGCGAATGAACCAGGGCGTGGTCGTGGACATTTGTTGTGTTCTCCCCCGTCTCGAACCAACTATATATCTATGGGTATAGCTCCGTACCAATATCGGGCTTGTTGGATATCCATACGAATCCCATGATTCCTGCCTTGAGAGTCATCCAATACCTCGAAGACGGCGGTCACCCTCGGGTGGGCTGGGTCACTGACGACGGCGCCGCCGTCGGAAGTGTCGGTTCATTCAAATCGACCTATGAGCTCGCGCAGGCGGCATCGTCCGCGGCCGAGCCGTTGGACGCGTTCGCCTCGAGCCGGACCGCAAAGCCCGCCCTTCCCTACGCTGTGCTGCTGGAGGAACGTCGCGTGCTCGCGCCTCTGTCGCATCCGGATCCGGCGCGCTGCCTGGTCTCCGGCACCGGCCTCACGCACTACGGCAGCGCGTCCACGCGCGACCAGATGCACAAGAAGCTCGAGGCCGACTCGCTCTCGGACTCCATGCAGATGTTCAAGTGGGGCGTTGAAGGCGGGCGACCGCAAGGCGGCCCCGGAGCGCAACCCGAGTGGTTCTACAAAGGGGATGGCGATTGCGTCGTCGGCTGCGGGCACGCGCTGCCGTCGCCTTCTTTTGCGCTCGACGGCGGCGAAGAGCCGGAGATCGTCGGGCTGTACCTCATTTCTCCGGACGGCACACCGCAGCGCCTCGGCTTCGCCATCGGCAACGAATTCAGCGATCACATCACCGAGCGCAAGAACTACCTCTATCTCGCGCATTCGAAACTGCGCCCCTGCGCCATCGGCCCGGAGCTGCGCACCGGCGCGCCGCCCGCGCACATGGAGGGCACGAGCCGGATCCGCCGCGGTGGGGAGGTCGTGTGGGAACGGCCCTTCGTGACCGGCGAAGCCAACATGTGCCACTCGCTGGCCAATCTCGAGTACCACCATTTCAAATACCCGGCGCACCGGCGTCCGGGTGACGTGCACCTGCATTTCTTCGGCACGGCCACGCTGAGCTTCGCGGATGGCTTCTCCGCCCGGCCGGACGATGTCTTCGAAGTCGACCTGCCGGCACTGGGTGCACCGCTGGCCAATCCACTGGCACGCACGGACGGTGGTTTCACCTTCGGTGGCGTTCGCGCACTCTAGGGATCCGAATCATTCAAGGGGGAACGATGAAGAGCTTCATTCAATCGATGCTGGCCGCCGCAACCGCGGCCGTGCTCGTGGCCTGCTCCGGCGGCGAACCGAAATCCGCGGGCGGCGATGGCCCCAAACCCATCGTGCTGGGCTTCAGCCAGATCGGCGCCGAAAGCGAATGGCGCACGGCCAACACCACCTCCATTCAGAGCGCGGCGCCCGAAGCCGGCATCACGCTGCGTTTCTCCGATGCGCAGCAGAAGCAGGAAAACCAGATCAAGGCTCTGCGTTCGTTCATCGCCCAGCGCGTCGACGTGATCGCCTTCTCGCCCGTGGTCGAAACCGGCTGGGAGACCGTGCTGCGCGAAGCCAAGGCCGCGAACATCCCGGTGATCCTCACCGACCGCGCCGTCGAAGTCTCCGACGCGTCGCTGTATCTCTCGCTGATCGGCTCCGACTTCGTCGAAGAAGGCCGCAAGGCGGGTCGCTGGCTGCTGGAAAATACGAAGGACGTCCAGGGCGACATCCACATCGTCGAACTGCAGGGCACCGTAGGCTCGGCGCCGGCGAACGATCGCAAGAAGGGCTTCGCCGAAATCATTGCCGCCGACTCCCGCTACAAGATCATCCGCTCGCAGACCGGTGACTTCACGCGCGCCAAGGGCAAGGAAGTCATGGAGGCTTTCCTCAAAGCGGAAGGCAAGAAGATCAACGTGCTGTTCGCGCACAACGACGACATGGCCATCGGCGCCATCCAGGCCATCGAGGAAGCCGGCCTCGAGCCCGGCACTGACATCACCATCATCTCCATCGACGGCGTGAAGGGCGCGTTCGAGGCGATGATCGCGGGCAAGCTCAACGTCACCGTGGAATGCAGCCCCTTGTTGGGCCCGCAGCTCATGGCCGCGGTCAAGGACGTGGTGGCCGGCAAGGAGATCCCGAAACGTATCGTCACCGAGGAATCGGTGTTCCCCAAGGAAACCGCGGCGCAGGTACTTCCCACGCGCAAGTACTGAGGGCGCGGTGGCAGAGCTGCTGCAGGCCCGCGGCATCGTGCACGCGTACGCGGGAAAACCGGCGTTGTCCGGCGTGGACTTCACGCTGCGCGCGGGCGAAGTGCATGCGCTCATGGGACAGAACGGCGCCGGCAAGTCGACGCTGATCAAGGTGCTGACCGGCGCCGCGCCGCTGCAGACCGGCCGGATCTCGCTCGCGGGCCAACCGATTCGCCCCGCCTCCACGCAGGAAGCGCAAGCCCTCGGCATCAGCACCGTGTACCAGGAGGTGAATCTCTGCGGCAACCTCTCGGTGGCGGAGAATATCTTCGCGGGGCGCCAGCCACTCAGGCGCTGGACACGTGGCGGCGGCATCGACTGGCGCGCGCTGAATCAGCGGGCGCGAACCTTGTTAGCCGGTCTCGACTTCGAGATCGACGTCCGGCAGGAGCTCCGGACTTTCCCGGTCGCCGTGCAGCAGATGGTGGCCATCGCGCGCGCCATCGACATCTCGGCGCGCGTGTTGATACTGGATGAACCCACCTCGAGCCTCGACAGTGACGAGGTCGAGAAGCTGTTCGCGGCCATGCGGCGTTTGCGTGAATCAGGAATGGCGATCGTGTTCGTCACGCATTTCCTCGACCAGGTATACGCAGTCTCCGATCGCATCACGGTGCTGCGCAACGGCGCGCTCGTCGGCGAATACGCGGCCGCGTCGCTCGATCATGCCGCGCTGGTCGCGGCCATGGTGGGGCGCACGGCATCCGGGCGCGAGGCTACCCCGAATGACCCGCCGCCAGCCCGAACCACCACCGGCGAACAGCACCCTGTCGTGCAGGCGCGGAACCTGGCGCGGCGCGGCAGCGTGGCCGCCGTGAATCTCGAGATACGGCCCGGCGAGATCCTCGGGCTTGCAGGTTTGTTAGGGTCGGGGCGCACCGAAGTCGCCCGGCTGCTGTTCGGGCTCGACCGCGCCGACGCCGGCGAGATCCGCATCAACGGCCAGGCCGTTTCGCTTGGGTGTCCGGCACAGGCCATCGCGCATCGCATGGCTTTCTGCCCGGAAGAACGCAAGACCGAGGGCATCGTCGAAGATCTCTCCATCCGCGACAACATCGTGCTGACGCTGCAGGCGCGCATGGGCCTGTGGCGCAAGCTTGCCGCCGCCGAACGCATCGAGATCACCAACCGGCTCGCGCGCATGCTCGACATCCGTGCCGCCAGCCTCGACATCCCGATTGGCGAACTCTCCGGCGGCAACCAGCAGAAATGCATGATCGCGCGCGCGCTGGCGACGAATCCGCAGCTGCTGATTCTCGATGAGCCCACGCGCGGCATCGACGTCGCCGGCAAGCAGGAGATCATGAACCAGCTCACGCAGCTCGCCGCGCAGGGCATGGCGTTGCTGTTCATCTCCGCGGAAGTCGACGAGCTGCTGCGCGTGGCCACGCACATCGTCGTGATGCGGGACCGCCGCCAGGCCGGCACGCTGCCGGGAGGCAGCACGGAAGACCAGGTGTACGCGCTCATTGCCGCACCCGCCGAAGGCGTTCAGTGATGCGTGCGCTGGCCCGCAGATTGTTGGCGCAGCCGTTGTTCTGGCCGTGCCTCACGCTCGGGTTGCTCATCACGCTCAATGCCGCGTTGAACCCCGGCTTTCTCGCGCTCGCCTGGCGTGACGGACACCTGTTCGGAAACCTCATCGACATCCTGAACCGCGCGGCGCCACTGGCGCTGGTCGCCGCCGGCATGACGCTGGTGATCGCCGCGCGCGGTCTCGACATCTCGGTGGGCGCGGTGGTGGCCATCGCCGCGGCCACCGGCGCGCTGTGCGTGAGCGCCACCGGCAGCCTGGCCGTGGCCGTCGTCGCGGCGCTGGCCGTGGCTCTCGCCTGCGGGCTGTGGAACGGCCTGCTGGTGGTGGCGGTCGGCATGCAGCCCATCATCGCCACGCTGATCCTCATGGTGGCGGGCCGCGGCATCGCGCAGCTGATCACCAGCGGCCAGATCATCACTATCTACTACGCGCCCTATGACTTCATCGGCAACGGTTTCCTGCTCGGCCTGCCGATCGCCGCGGTGCTCGCGGTGGCGGTCATCGTGCTGCTGCACACGCTGCTGAGCGTCACGCCGCTGGGACTCTACATACGTGCCATCGGCATCAACCCGCTGGCCGCGCGCATCGCCGGGGTGCGCGCGCGCCCCATCACGTTGTGCCTGTACGGTTTCTGCGGCCTCATGGCCGGGCTCGCCGGCCTCATCATCAGCTCCAACGTCAAGAGCGCGGACGCCAACAATGCGGGCACGCTGCTCGAGCTGGACGCCATCCTCGCCGTGACGCTCGGCGGCACCGCGCTCACCGGCGGGCGATTCAGTCTCGCCGGCACGGCCATCGGCGCGCTGATCATCCAGACGCTCACGTCCACTATCTACTCGCTCGGCGTTCCGCCCGAGGTGAACCTGGTGTTCAAGGCGGCGCTGATCTTCGTGGTGATGCTGCTGCAGTCGGCGGAATTCCGCGCGAGCATCCGTGGACTCGCCACTCGCCCGCTGGATCCGGCATGAGCACGGGCAGCATTGCTTTCACCCTGCCCGCTTTCGATCGCCGGCTGGTGCCGCTGTCGGCAACCCTGCTGCTGTTCCTGGCGATGGTGGTCTTCGGCGCGCTCTCCTATGACGGCTTCCTCGCGCCGCAGGTGTTCCTCAATCTCGCGATCGACAATGCGTTTCTGCTGATCGCCGCGGTCGGCATGACCTTCGTGATCCTCACCGGCGGCATCGACCTGTCCGTGGGTTCGGTGCTGGCGCTGACCACCATGGCCACAGCGGCGCTGGTCGAGCATGCCGCTTTGAGTCCCTGGCTCGTCATGCCGTTGCTGCTGGCGGGCGGCGCGGCCTTCGGCGCGTTGCAGGGATTCCTCATCCACCGCTACCGGCTGCAGCCGTTCATCGTGACGCTCGCCGGCATGTTCGTGGCGCGCGGGCTTTGTTATCTCATCGACACCGAGTCGATTCCGGTGCGCGATCCCACGTTCGTGGCGCTGGCCGAAATGCGCATTCCGCTCGGAAGTCACTCGCTGTCGAGCGGCGCCGCCGTCGCGCTCGCCACCGTGGCGGTGGCTCTATGGCTGGCGCACGCCACGCGCTTCGGTCGCACGGTGTATGCGATCGGCGGCAACGCACGCTCGGCGGCGCTCATGGGCCTGCCGGTGGGTGCAACGCTGGTGCGCGTCTATGCCATGAGCGGCTTCTGCGCCGCGCTCGCGGGGCTGACGATGACCGTCTACATGCTCTCGGGATACAGCCTGCACGCCGTCGGCCTCGAACTCGATGCGATTGCGGCCGTGGTCATCGGCGGTACGCTGCTCACCGGCGGCGTGGGTTACATCGCCGGCACCGCGATCGGCGTGCTGATCCTCGGCATCATCCAGACACTGGTGATCTTCAACGGCACCCTGAGCTCGTGGTGGACACGCATCGTCGTGGGCATCCTGCTGTTTCTCTTCTGTGTGGCGCAACGTCTCATCGAGGGTCGCGCCCTGAAGACCAACAAGGAACACCGACGATGATGCGCTCGTTTGGAATGCTCGAAGACGGCCGCAGCATCGAGGCGATCACGCTCGGCGACGAGCAAGGCCTCCAGGTCGAAGTGCTCACTTACGGCGCCATCCTGCGGCGGCTCAGCTATCCCGTGCGCGGCGTGCGCCGCGATCTCATCCTCAATTTCGATCGCCTCGAGCATTACGAAAGGGACCGGGCCTACGTCGGCTCGCTGGTAGGCCGGTTCGGCAATCGCATCGCAGGCGGCCGCTTCGAGCTCGATGGCAAGACACGTAAGGTCACATCGAACGAAGGCGTCAACCACCTGCACGGCGGCGCGCTGGGGTTCGGCAAGCGCGTCTGGCGCGTGCTGGATGTCACCGAGCGGGAAGCGCCGCGCGTGATCCTGGGGCTCCAATCGCCCGACGGCGAGGAAGGGTACCCAGGCAATGTCGAAGCGACGGCCGAACTGGTCGTGAAGCCCGACGCGTTGTCCATCATCCTGACCGCGCGCACCGATGCCGCCACGCCCATCAACCTCACCTATCACCCTTATTTCAACCTGCAGGCCGATCGAAACCTGCCGGCCACCGAACAGCGCCTGCGCATCCCCGCGAATCACTATCTACCCGTGGCTGCCGGCCTCATCCCGACAGGGCTGCTGGCCCCGGTCGCTGGAACGACGTTTGATTTTCGCGCCGGCCGGCGCCTGCACCCACCCACCGTGCAAGGCCATCCGCAACTCGCGCTGGCGGGCGGCTACGACCATTGCTGGGTGCTGGCGGAGAACGCGGATTGCGCCTGCGAGCTCTCGACGCCGAACCGGGACCTCACCCTGACGATGTCGGGCGGCCCCGGGCTGCAGTTCTACAACGGGCAATTCCTGCAGCGCGCTCATCCGCTGATCGGCAGCGGCGTGATCCTCGAACCGCAAGGTTTTCCGAATGCGCCCAACGAGCCGCGTTTTCCATCCGCCACGCTGAGACCTGGACAGGTGTATCGCGCCGGCATCGAGTACCGGCTGGAGGCGCAATGAGCGCCGTTGAAATGCGGTTGGGTTCCGGGGCGAGGTCCGGCGCCGCCGCGCAGCTGATGCGAAAGACGGCGCCGGTTTCGTTCCACGGCTGCATGCCAGACCAGCGCGAACGTGCGGGTTCTGCCGGTGCATGCGAAGACGTAGCGCGATCGTATGCAGCGCTTCGCGCAGCGTCCATGTGTGGTAACGGTAACTCGAAAAATATTCATCGTTATGCAGCGCCCACGCGACTTTCGTCGCACCGGATGCCATGCGAAATCCGGTATCGACCGATGCCCGACCCCACGCGGCGCGCTGAATATACTGGCCCGCGTCTTACTTCCCCTTCCGGAGCAGAAGAATGAATCGTTACTCGAGCCGACGCCGCTTCCTTTCGCAAATGGGGTACGCCGGGGCCGGCATTGCCGCCACCTCCGTGTTCGCATTGCCTAGCTACTCGCAGTCGAGAGGCCGCACGGCGAAAGCCACGCTCGGCCTGGTCTCGCCGCGCGCGGATTTCAATCCGCGGCTGTTCGGCGCATTCCTGGAACACCTCGGGCGTTCCATCTACACCGGCGTCTACGACCCGGGCAATCCGCTGTCCGATGAGCGTGGCTTCCGCAAGGACGTGATCAAGGAAGTCGCCGACCTGCACGTGCCCATCATTCGCTATCCCGGCGGGAACATGGTTTCGGGCTACAACTGGTGGGACGGCGTGGGCCCGAAGAAGGATCGCCCCACGGTGCTCGAGCGCGCCTGGAACTCGATCGAGACCAACCAGTTCGGCACCAACGACTTCATGGAGTGGGCCCGCGCCGTGGGCACCGAGCCCCTGTTGGGGTTCAACCTGGGCACCGGCACCTCGGAAATGGCCGTGGCCTACATCGAATACTGCAACTACGCGAAAGGCACCAAGTGGAGCGACCTGCGCCGCTCGCATGGCTACGAGCAGCCGCACAAGGTGAAGTACTGGTGCCTCGGCAACGAGATGGACGGGCCCTGGCAGATGGGCCGCCTCGAGGCCCGCGAATATGGGCGCAAGGCGCGCGACATCGCGCAGCAGGCGCGCGTCATCGACCCGGATGTGCAACTCATCGCCTGCGGCTCCAGCAACACCATCCTGCCCACCTACCTCAAGTGGGATCGCGAAGTGCTCGAAGAGTGCTACGACATGGTCGATGGCATCTCGCTGCACAACTACTTCGGCAACGAGCCCGAGCTCGCCGGCGGCAAGTCCGAGCGTTTCCTCGCGCAGAACCTCGACATGGAGCGGCAGATCCTGGAAATCACCGCGGTGGCCGACTACGTGCAGGGCCTGTACCGCTCACCCAAGAAGTTGTGGCTGTCGTTCGACGAGTGGAACGTCTGGTATCGCGCACGCTCGCCCGATCATCTCGATGGCAAGGGCACGTTCGCGCCGAAGCTGCTCGAGGAGGTCTACAACCTCGAGGACGCCATGCTCACGGGCGGATTCCTCAACACGCTCATGCGCCAGTCCGACCGCGTGCGCGTGGCCTGCCTCGCGCAGATCGTCAATGTCATCGCGCCGCTGGTCACGAACAGCAAAGGCACGCTGCGCCAGTCCATCTACTACCCCTACCAGATGGTGCTCAAGTACGCGCGCGGCCGCATGCTCGACATCCAGGTGGAGTGCGAAACCTACCCGATCCGCGCCGCCGGCCTGCGCGCCGACTTCGCGCGCGACGAGAACGTGCCGTTCCTCGATGTCGTCGCCACCTACGACGCGAAGGAAAAGCGCATCGCGGTGTTCGCGCTCAACCGCGACCTCTCGAACGAGCGCGAGCTCGCGCTCAACTTCGACGACATCACGCCCTCGAAAGTGCTGGCCTGCGAGACGGTGACCGGACCGGACCTCAAGGCGTTCAACACCTTCGAGAGCCCGAACAAGGTGGTCATGACGAAACTCGATGCCGTGAAAGCCGGTGCGAAGATGTCGGTGAAACTGCCGGCACGTTCGTACACCGTCGTGCAGCTGGCGGTTTGAACGCATGACCGATACGCCGCACTCGCGCCGGGATGCGCTCAAACTTCTCGGCGCCGGTGCGGCGACGTTCGTGTGCGCCCCGTGCACGCGCGCGAATATCGATACCGTCGATCTGTCGGAGGAAGGCATCTACTTCCCGCTCGCGCAGGTGCGGCTCGGCGCGGGCCCTTTCCTCGAGGCGCAGAAGCTCGACGCCGCCTATCTGATGCAGCTCGAGCCGGACCGTATGCTGCACAACTTCCGCGTGAACGCGGGCCTTTCGCCCAAGGCACCGGTTTATGGCGGCTGGGAGTCGGTCGACCCCTGGATCGAAATTCGCTGCCACGGGCACACGCTGGGTCACTACCTGACTGCTGCCGCGTGCATGTTCGAGTCCACGGGTGACACGCGCTTTGCCGATCGCGTGGACTACATCGTCGCCGACCTCGAGGAATGCCAGACGAGGACGGGTGGCTGGCTCACGGCGTTCCCGGACGGCGTGGCGCCGCTCACCGACAGCCTCGCGGGAAAACCCTTTCCCGGCGTTCCCTGGTACACCACGCACAAGGTGATGGCGGGTCTGCGCGACGCGCACCTGCACCGTGGCAGCAAGCCGGCTCTCGACGTCCTGGTGAAGTTCGCGGAATGGATTCTTGCCAACGCGGATGTACCCGACGAGCGGTTGCAGAAGATGCTCGACCGCGAGCACGGCGGCATGAACGAGGTGCTCGCCGACGTGGGTGCGATCACCGGTAACAGACGCTACATCGACCTTGCCGTGCGCTTCTCGCACCGCGCGCTGCTCGATCCTCTCGCCGCGGGCCGCGACACGCTCGATGGCCTGCACGCGAACACGCAGATTCCGAAGGTGATCGGCTTCGCGCGGATCGCCCATCACGTATCCGACCCGCAGTATGCGAACGCCGCAAGTTTCTTCTGGAAGACAGTGGTGGCAACACGCTCGTTCGCCACCGGTGGTCACGGTGACGTGGAGCATTTTTTCCCGCGACACGAATTCGCGAAACGCCTCGGGTCCGGCAAGACCATGGAGACCTGCTGCACGCACAACATGCTGAGGCTCACGCGTGCGTTGTACATGCCCGGCGAATCGGCGGGCTACATCGACTACTTCGAACGCGCGTTGTTCAACGGCATCCTCGCCTCGCAGGATCCCGAGACCGGCATGATGAGTTACTTCCAGTCCACGCGACCGGGGTATGTGCGCCTGTACCACACGCCATTCGATTCGTTCTGGTGCTGCACGGGCTCGGGGCTCGAAAACCATGCGCGTTACGGCGAGGCGATCTATGCGCGCAACGACGACGAATTGATCGTCAACCTGTTCATCGCCTCGACGCTCGAATGGCGCGAACGTGGCGTCACCATCAGGCAGGAGACGCGTTTTCCCGATGCCGACACCACGCGGCTCACGATTACGTTGAAGCGC
>Ga0193753_10002910_pt1 | contig 13085 bp, 10 predicted proteins | sample H1c2metaG_FD_144925 | JGI IMG/M metagenome (GOLD analysis project Ga0193753, IMG submission 144925) | Soil microbial communities from a riparian zone of the East river system, Colorado, United States - H1c2 | ecosystem: Environmental > Terrestrial > Soil > Riparian zone | place: USA: East... | reverse complement strand
CATACTCGGCGCTGCCAAAGACATTCGCGCGCTCGGTGTTCCCGATCAGAGTCGTGAAGTCGCGATAGCCGAACGAGCAGAGCTCGCTCGTTCCCGAGAGCGCCGGCATCGAGCCCGGCACATTTGCGCACGCCGGATCGGGCTTTGCACCGGCGAGCGGCATTCCCGCCGCGGTGGCAGGGACGTACGCGCCAGGTTGGCCTTGCGTGCTGATATACGAGCCTTTCGTCCAGTCGCGTTCGCCCGCGGTGAGCTCGCCGCGGCGAAGATAGCTGCCGGCAATCATCACGCGGCCGCGCTCGTCCGACGCGCCGAATGCCGCACTGCCGGTGAAGTCCTTTTGGTCGAATCGCGACGTCGCCTGCCCATCGGCCTCGACGCGGAAGCCACTGAAGTTCTTGCGCGTGATGATGTTGACGACGCCGCCGACCGCGTCCGCGCCGTAGATCGCTGACGCACCGGCTTTGAGGACCTCGATGCGCTCGACGGCCGCGAGTGGAATCGTCGACAGATCGGTGACGTTCGTGTCGACGCTTGCGCCGCTCGGATTGACTCTTCGGCCGTTGATCAGCAGAAGCGTCGCGCCTTCGCCGAGGCCTCGAAGATTGACGGTGACAGTGCCCTGAGCCGCAATGCCGCTTTGTGTCAAACCGCCTTGCGAGCCATTGCCCTGCGACGTCGTCAGGTTCTGGACCACGTCCGCGAGGTTCGTCGCACCCGTGCGTTCGATCTGCGCGCGGTCGACGACCTCGACTGGCGCGGAAGCTGAGAACTTGGTGCGTCGGATGCGCGACCCGGTGACTACAATCTCATCGCGAGACTCGGGTTCGGCCGCGACCGAGCTCTCTTCGGAAATAGTGAGCTCTGGTGCGGCGGCGGCCTCGTCTTCCACGAGCACGGGCACATCGGCCGATGCGCCCTCCTCCACCGGTGCTGTGACACCCGCGTCCGCACTGCCTTCAACCGTGCTGGGCGCCGCGCCTGAATCCACGCCCGCATCGACCGAAGCGGGCGTGAACGGCGCCTGCGCGAGAACCCGCACGTTGAAAGACAGCGCGACGCAAAACACCCCGCAAGCGAGCAGTAGCTTCACGCGTTCGCCCCTTCGTCCGCATCCGCAGATGGTGCAAGTCTGGAAGCGCCTAATTCCAGCCCTCGACAGCTTGAGTAACTAGAGTGTGCAGAGATTACTGTCAATACTTGGTCAGTGAATGACGTCCACTAGTCGCGGTGACACTCGGGCAGGCTGCGATGTTCGTGCGCCTCGGTCGACTCCCGATGCTGAGACGCGCGCGACTTCGAACTCCCAGGTTGGGGCGTGAATCAAGGTTCTCCGAGCAGGCAGCCGGCGACCCTGCACCCGAGTTCGCTTCGCCTCGAGGTTGTGTCCTAGCTGACTTATGGAGGAGCCACGCGTCGTGACGATCGACGGTCGCGCTCCGAGGCTACTCTTCGCCGTCGAGCAGCTCGCGCAGTTCACGGATGATCCGGTCCGGCTTGATAACGCAATCAGCCGGCAGGCCTTCATCGAGCGCGTCGTGCCAGATCGCGTAGATGCCAAGCCGCTGCGGCGCGGCGATCTCCCACTCCAGGTTGTCGCCCACCATCCACGTCTCGCGCGGTTCGACACCGAGCGCTCGCATCGCGTGCAGATACGCACGCTCGTCCGGCTTACCGAAGCCGACTTCCTCTTCGATCTGGAAGTGATCGAACCGGTTTGCGAGGGCGAACCGTGCCAGCTTCGCGCGCTGTCCGACCGCATCGCCGTTGGTGACGAGGGCCAGCTTCACACCGCGTCCTTTGAGCGCATCGATCGTTTCGTGCGCGCCCGGAAATAGCTTCATCTGTTCGATGCGATAGTCCGTGAATCGATCAGCGAGCCTGAGCGCCAACTCGGCGGCTACCGCGGGGCGCCCATGTGCTGCGAGCTTAGCGAGTGCGGTTGCCACGACCTCACGACGCGCGAGGCGCAAGTCGCGACGGCCGGCCTCGGCCCGGGCTGCATCTTCCCAGTACTCGCGTGCAAATTGCGTAATCGCGTGAACGGCTTCAGACACCGTCAAAGGTGCAAGCTCGTGTGCGAGCTCAGTTGCGACCGCGCTCCACGCAGCCAACGGCTGCGAGTAGGCCGAAATGATCGTGTCGTCGAGATCGAACAGGATGGCGGCAGGGAGCGTCACGTGACGCATTTTAGCACTCCGGAATCGAGGTCGCGCGAGCGGCGCCCCCGCTGATTCTTACGTTCGGGTGTCACGCGATGTTTTACTGTGCCGTGTGCGCGAGGCATTCGCGAGAGTCTCCATTCTCGGCGCGTTACTGCTCTGGCTCGGATCTGGAATGAGTGCATGTCGCTCGCACCATCCGCACCAGGTCGCAGGCAGAACACGCCGGCATGCAAGCGGGCATGGCCGGCGGTGCCGGCGCGTCAGTGAGCGCGGGTGCCGATGCTGCCGGGCAATCCGGCGCTGCGGGCACCCAGGTCGCACACTGCGAAGACACTGAAGAGGCTTCGGTACTGGGGATCGCATCGGTCCCGCTGAACGCTGCGCCGCCGCTGCAGATCACCGAGACGGTTCAACTGCTCGGCGATGGCGTCCCGCGCACACTCATGGCGCAGCAAAACATCGCGGCCGGACTGCACTGGAAGGGCGAGCGCATGTTCATCACTACTGACCCCGGTTTCTGGGACATCGGTGTCGAAGGATCTGCGCGCTGGCACGTCACGAATTCAACCATCGTATGGGGCCTTCGTTCGGGCGACCTCGATGGAGATGGTGATCAAGACATCATCGTGCTCACGATGGAGCCGAGCTCCGCGCCCAACAGCAACGGTTCTACCAGTCCTTTCGTGTACAGGCTGACTGCTTGGGACCGCACGTCGGAAGGATTGATGGAACGTGGCGAAGTGATGCGCACGCCGGAGAGCCGCGTCGGAATGCCCTACGTACTCTGCGATCTGGACAACGATGGCGACCTGGACGTGGTCGGGTTCGAGAAGGGTGCTCCGAGCGGATATCGCAATGACGGAGCATTCATGTTCTCGCGAGCCACGTTTGGAGAGGTCGCATCAGAGCTCGTAGATACAGGCATACTCGCGCTCGACTGCACGGATCGAAGTCAGGACGGCTCTCCGGACTTGTTGATGGTTGCGGGCAACTTCGTCGGAAATCAGCTCGAGAATTCGATGTTAGTTCTGTTGGGCGATGGGACCGGCAAGTTTGGAGCGCCGGGCCCCGCGACGAAGGGCGAAACTCCGCTCGTTCCGCACGGGCCTGACGGTTTGGGTCTCGGGATAGCGGATGTGACAGGAGACGGCCTTCCGGATGTCATCGCGCAGGACGCTCAAAGTACGGACGCTGCGCCGATCTTACGCCTGTATGCGAGCACTAGCGCAACGAGCTTGTCGCCGGCGGTTCTACTGGAGGGTCTGGGTTTCGAGTTTGCAGACGTGGACGAGGATGGAAGGACAGACATCGTCACCACGTTGAACAACCGGCTGGTCGCGCTGCTCGCAGATGCCGATTGCTCGGCGGGTCGATGTGAAACTCAAGCCTGCATTCCCTAGCGCCGCGCGCGGTTTTAGAAATACACGAGGTGCATGTTGATCAACGCGGCAGCTTGCGGCGGCTCCGACGCGGCGACGATCGCCCGCACTTCACGGAAAGTGTGCGTGAGCAGCTCGCGGATCCGGGCGAGGTCGGACTCGTTGCACGAGATCAGGTTGTACGCGAGCCAATCGTTCGCCTTCGGTTCGAGGGCTCGCGCACTCGCGACGCGCGCCCAATGATGACGCAAGCGCCGCATAGCGAGTGGATCGGTGCTGGTATCGACCGTCAGGGGTCGGGCTCGATAGCGCTGGCCCTCCCACGTGACGATGCCGGCGTGTGTCAGCGCGGCGAGGCACCGCGCCTCGTCTTCGCGGGAAATTCCGAGCCTCTCAGCGAAGCGGCCCGCTCGACTCACGCCGACAGGGTGCGCATCTTCAGTCTCGATCAAACGTAAGATCGCTTCGGTCCAAGGCTCGTCGAACGCGAGGCGTTTAGCCGCCGCGCTCGCTTGGTAGCGCGCCTCCATCGCCGGCACCTGCGCGATGGGTACAAGCTCGGCGATCAGCTCGGGAACGCGGCCAGTCAAGGCATCGATGACGCGGAGGAAGTCGGGCAAACGCGGCTCCGACTCGCCCGAGAACCAACGCGCCAGCGCCGCGCGTGAGTGTCCCGTTCTACGTGCGAGCGCGGCGATGGAGGCGGTGCCGGCGAGCTGCCGTAGCCACGGCCCGAGTGCGAAGCCCGGAGCTCGTCCTGGCAGCGGCTCCAGCGGAACGCGCGGCGTGAACCGCGCAAAGGCGGCAGAGACATCCTTTCCCAGCTTGCCGGCTGCTCTCAGTGCTTCTGCCGCCGTTGGCTGCCGGCGCCCATGTTCCCAGTCAGTGATGGGGTTGGCGCGATAGCCGAGACGCCGCGCGACTGCACGCTGAGAGCGGCGGCCGCGCATCGCACGCAACAGCTGGGAGGCGGTGAGATCGAAGACATCAGGCACTTGCCCAGATTAGCGCAGGTTGCGTCTATTCTGCGGGATGGTTTGCGATAAATCGGGCAACTGGTCCTTGCCGCGGACGTAGTGACTTGTCAGTGTGAACGGCAGCTCGATGCGGAGAAAACCATGAATCAGCGCTCGGTCTGCTGCACGGCAAGCGCCGCGCGGCTGTCGTCGTTGCTCTGCATCGCCGCCCTCAGCTGCGGTGAGCCGAGTGGACTAGGCGAACGTCCTGTGAGCGAGCCCGACGCGATCCACCCGATCGGTGGCGGTCAGTCCGGCGGTGAGGGCTCCATCGCGTGCGTGTTCGAGCCGAAGCACATCGCGACCACCACCAGCAACGGGATTCCTCTCACTGAGTGGCTGACGCCGTTCCGCGCTGCATTCGAGAGGCCGACGCACGCTCAATGGTGGCCGATCGTTCGCGAGCCGACTCCGATCCCGCCGACCCAGGTCGAGCTGCTCGACCTCCAGATCGACAGTGCGATTCAGGAGGGGTGTTCTAGTTTCCAGATCTCTGTCGTCTTCCGAGCACGCTCGGCGGACGGTCAACTCGACGGGCACTTCGAAGGTCACTTGACCGGCTACACGTTCGGGGAACGCAACCTGGAGCTGGCGGCGGCGATGGTCGGCGGTGAGTTTCGCGACGGGCCAGTGCGCGCCGGCCTCGATCCCGACGCGACGCTGAGTTTCCTGCTCTACTTGGAAGCGCTCGATCCTGACAACCTCTCTGGCACGCTGCAGACCACTTCCGACGGAAATCCAATCGCGTGGATCGGCAAGGGAGCGCAAACGTGGAGCGCGACGGAACCGCAGCCGAAAGAGCGCCGGCAGATCGCGATATCCCGCCTGCAGAGCAGCATCTGTCGCAATCCAGCACCGACTGCGCGCGCGACCTTCGCGTCGGAAGCTGTGCTCCGGGAGTCGCTCGCGCACACGTGGGTGGCCTGCAGCGGCGCGGGTCGGGTCGACCCTGATTTCGCTGGCCTGTCGATCGACGCGAACGGTCATTGGCACGAGCTTCGGACCGAAGGCGACGCGTTGATCGCGGTGCAGGGCTTCGGGCGCGAAGGGCAGGTCACGCGCAACTTCTTCACCACCGACTTCAATCTCGCGATCCTGGATTGGCTTCCGCAGCGCTACGAGTTTGCGAACGCGGAGCTTTCGGCGGATGGCAACACGCTACGTCTGACCACGCAGGGCCTCGACAACACGCTCGAAGCGACGTTCCAGGCGAGCGACGTACCAGTGCAGTACTTGCCACCGCGCCATCCGAAGGGTACGCGAGCTGGTTTGGCTGCCTGCGACGACGATGACGAGGTCGACATCACGAGTCGGCCGACATCCGAGTCCGAGCTGCGCGGGTTGCTGATAGGACGGTGGATGTTTTGCACCGGCGACCTCGGAACGTCGAAAGCTGGCGTCGTGTTTGGAGCAGACGACAGCTTCCGCTTCTTGGAAGCGGACGGCGGCGAAGCGCCGGAGCCCGCCGGTAGGTTCGTCATCGTCGACTCGTCGTCCATGAACGGTGCGGGTGCCTACCAAGTCAACCTGTACTCCGCGACCACTGCCGTAGGCGCACTAGCGATGCCGATCTTCTCCAATGCACCGCTCAAGCTGATGGCGAACGACGAGTACCGGAGCGTGCTCTCCGCATTCTGAAGCACGAACACGCGCGATGCCGGTAGTCCACGTGCGACGTACGAGCGACGTCAGCCCGCGCACCGCCGTGATAGAGTGCGCTCGATAACCTCGGGAGTCGGGCACTATGGTAATTCTTGCGGGTACGATTCGTGTTGCATCGGGTAAGCAGTCTGCGGCGACTCAAGTGCTGGCGCGCCTCGTGGAGGCAACACGCGCGGAAGAAGGCTGCATTAGTTATTCGTTCGCGTTCGACGTGCTCGATGATCGGTTATTGCGGATCTTCGAAGTGTTCCGCGACGAAGCTGCATTAGCCGCACATTGGGCTTCTCCACACATGGCTGCGTGGAGGGCGGAAGCAGCTGGGCTCGGAGTCGCAGATCGCGAGATCTGGCAGTACGAGGCCACCTCCGGGAAGCAGATCTGACGAAGCTTTACCGCGCCCGACCGGTGCGAAACTGCTTGCGGTATTGTCCCGGTGACACGTGCAGCATGCTGCCGAAGTATTGTCGCAGCGCGACCGTGCTTCCGAAACCCACCGCGGCAGCGATCTCGTCCAGCGTGGCGTTCGATTTTTCGAGCAGACCCTGTGCCGCCGCCAAGCGCTGATTGCGCATCCAGGGGCTCAGACTCGTACCGGTGGCTTGGCGAAAGCGGCGCGTGAACGTCCGGCGACTCATCCGCATACGCTTTGCGAGCGAGTCGACGCTGTGACGCTCTGCCAGGTGCGCGGACACCCAAGCCAAGCCGCTGCTCAGCCGATCGCCTTCGCCGTCGCGCTGCACGGGCTGCTCGATGTATTGCGCTTGACCGCCTTGGCGATGCGGTGCGACCACGAGGCGACGCGCGACCCGATTCGCGACGTCGGCTCCGAGACGGCGACGCAGCAAGTAGAGGCAACAGTCGATACTGGCGACCGTGCCCGCCGAGGTGATCACATCGCCGTCGTCGACGTAGAGCACATCAGGATCCAAGCGCACGTTCGGGTAACGCGCGGCAAACTGCTTGGCCCAATTCCAGTGCGTCGTCGCGGGACGCTTCTCGAGTAGACCCGCTTCGGCAAGGACATACGCGCCGAGGCACAGCCCGACCACCGTCGCCCCGCGCGCATGGGCTCGACGCAATGCAGCCAACAGCGGCAGAGGCGCCGGCTCGTCTGGGTCGCGCCAACTGGGAACGATGATCGTGCCCGCGCCGGCGAATCCTTCGAGGCCGTGCTCGGTTTCCAGCGTGAAGCCGGCGGTAGTGCGAAGCACACCGGCTTCTGCCGAGCAGACCCGAACGCGAAACTTGGGGACGCCGATCTCGCGCCGGTCTTCGCCGAACACGAGTGGAGGGACAGAGAGATGGAACGCGCTAATGCGGTCGAACGCGACCACGGCGATCGTTCGCGCGCGCGAGTCGAGTGTTGGAGCCGGACGGGACGCCACTGCCCGAGCTTAGCGCATTGCCTGAATCGGTCACGAAGCCGAATGGCCCAATTCCAACGATCGTTGGCTCTAGGCCATATGGCGACAACTGCGGAAACGTCACAGATTTCTGCGCGTGATGGACGGAGAACTAAGAACGCTGGCCCAGTCGCGCGAGAGCCGCTCGTCGGTTGCGGCCGCCGCGCTGTTGTGGGCGACGACTGGCCTCGCCGGGACGCTTGCGCCGCCTGCCGCGAGCACGGCCGCCCTCGCCGAGGCTCGCACGCTGATTGGCGGACTCGCGCTCGCTGCGATCGTGCTCGTACGAAGCGGCGTGCGTCCGTTCTCGGCCGCATTGGGCTGGCCACTCGTCCTAGCGAGCGCCGCGCTCGCAGTCTTCCAATGGAGTTTCTTCGCAGCCGTGCGAGGCGCAGGTTCGGCCCTGGCTGCGGTCGTCTCCGCCGGTCTCTCGCCGTTTGCGGGAGATGCGATCGCAGCGGTCCGTGCGCGCGGCTACGGCGGCGCGCGTGTCTTGTTCGTCGGCGCCTTCGGGGCCGTAGTCGTCGCAGGATTCGTCGCCAGCCGTGAACTGACTGAAGATTCCGGCGTGGTCGCGGGTGTGCTCTCGGCAGCCGTGAGCGGCGTCGCATACGCCGTGTACGCGGAACTCGTTTCGCAGCTGTCCGTCACATCTTCGCCCGGCCCTGCACCTCCCACCGATGCATCACTCGCGCTCACCGCGCTCGCGCTCCTCGGAGCCGCAGTAGTACTCGCTCCACTCGCGTCGAACGGCATCACCGGTTTAGCGTCGATGCGAGGTGCGGCAGTCACGGCCTACCTCGGCATCGTCGCAACCGCCCTTCCCTATGCGGCTTTCGTGTACGGCTTGCGCGCGCTCGCGACTGGCGACGCCCTGGCAATTCTCATCTTACAGCCAGTAGCGGCTGCGGCGATCGGATGGTTCGTTCTGAGTGAGCGTGTCGAGTTACCCGTCGCACTTGGAATCTTCGCTCTGCTATTGGCAGCTGCTCTGCGCAGCTGGCGGCAATCCACCGCCGCTCATTCCACCGAATTGACTCGAACCCAAGAGGAAATCTCATGACGACTACGCCCCCCCGACGTGCCCTGATCGTGATCGACGTGCAGAACGAGTACGTGACGGGCGACTTGCCGATCGAATACCCAGACGTGGGTTTGTCGCTCCGGAACATCGGCCGCGCGATCGATGCCGCACATGCACAGCGCATTCCGGTCGTGGTCGTCCAGAACACGGCACCGGCCGGTGCGCCCATCTTCGTGAAGGACAAAGCGGTGCCAAGGCAGAGGGCAGCACGATCTATGCGTCTAACCAGCGGGCACGTATGAAGTTGAGCGGAGCATCGTCGGCGTAGATTGAGTTCGTGTCGTCTTGGACTAGCCGGCGCGAGCGATCCGCGATGCAGCCATTGGCTTCTGGCATCGGGACATTAGATCACAGCACGCAATCCCGCCCCGAACTGCTTAGAGTGTTACCCGTAAGACCGAGTGAGCGAACGTCCACTCAGCCTTCCGCCGCCGTAGCCGGACGCCAGCGGGTAAACACGCGATTCAGCGTCGTTGCGAGATGGATCAACCCCGCGAGCGCGGTCGGGTTTACGCCGACGTGTGGAGGGTATGGTTCTTGCCATGCACTTCGAAGAACCGTCGGTTCGACGATTTGGCGATTTGCCGGTAGAGCCGCGACGGGCAACAAGAGATCTCATGCCGCAAAACGTACTTCTCATCCAGAGCGAATCACCGGATGCCGCGGCAATCCGAGACGCCCTGAACAGCTGGGGCCGGTTCGAAGTCGAATGGCTGGAACGATGCACGGACGGAGTGAAGCGGCTCGAGAATGTCGGCGGCGGACAGAAACAAGCCGGCCCGGCTGCCATCATGCTCGATCTCGACCTTGTCGACAGTCAAGGCATCGAGACATTCGATCGCATTTATGATGTGGCGCCGCAGATTCCGATCCTGGTTCTAAGTGCGGACCGCGATGAAGCCATCGCCATTGTCGCGGTACAGCGCGGTGCACAGGACTACCTGTTGAAACCCCGCGTCAACGACTATTTGCTGCTGAAAGCTCTCACGAACATGCTCGAGCGCGCAGCAATATCAGAAGCGCTGTTCGAGGAAAAAGAGCGTGCACAAGTCACTTTGAACTCCATCGGTGACGGAGTGATCAGTACCGACTCCAAGGGCAGCGTGACGTATCTAAATCTAGTCGCCGAACGCATGACTGGCTGGTCGCGTAAGGAGGCCATCGGTCATCCCTTTTACGAGGTATTCCGCACCACCGATACCTCGACTGACGGACCACTGCCCGATCCAATGCTGTTGGCCATTCGGAGAAACAAGCCGGTGGGACTCTCCCCCAACTGCATGCTCATCCGGCGCGATGGCCACGCGGCGGCGGTCGAGGATTCCGTCGCACCCATCCATGATCGCCGGGGTGCAGTGACGGGCGCCGTCATGGTGTTTCACGACGTGAGCGTCGCGCGCGCTCTCTCGTTCAGGATGTCCCACCTCGCCCAGCACGACAGCCTCACCGACTTGCCCAACCGAGTATTGTTCGATGACCGTTTGACTCAGGCGATGGCGATGGCGCGCCGTCTCGGACAACATCTAGCGGTGTTGTTCCTGGATCTGGATCGCTTCAAGCACGTCAACGATTCCCTAGGACATGCCGTCGGCGATCGTCTGCTGCGGTCCGTGGCGCAACGGCTGCTCGGATGCGTGAGAAGCTCGGACACAGTGAGTCGACAGGGGGGCGATGAATTCGTGATCCTGCTCCCCGGACTGACGCAGCCAGTACAGGCGACGATCACCGCGGAAAAAGTGCTCGTCGCGCTGCGCGCTGTTCACCGGATCGATCAACACGAGTTGTACATCTCGGCGAGTCTGGGCGTTGTCACGTATCCGGGTGACGGATCGACTTCAGAAACGCTGATGAAGCATGCCGATTGCGCAATGTATCAGGCCAAGGAAAATGGACGTGACAACTTTCAGTTCTTCGTGCCGGAGATGAATGCGCGTGCGTCCGAGCGGCAGAGTGTAGAGCTCGGACTGCGGTTGGCCCTGGTCAAGAAGGAATTCCAGTTGAACTATCAACCCAAGATCAACCTCGAAACGGGTGCGATCATGGGCGCCGAGGCGCTGATTCGCTGGCGACATCCGGAGCGTGGACTCCTGGGTCCCATACATTTCATCGCGGTCGCGGAAGACTCTGGGCTGATCGTGCCGATCGGCCGCTGGGTTCTTCGTGAGGCCTGTCGTCAAGCTCGAGCCTGGCAAGATGCCGGGCTGCCGCGGTTGCGCATGGCGATCAATATCTCCGCGGTGGAGCTGCGTTCGAAGGGGTTCGTCGCAGGTGTGCGCACCGCACTCGCGGAGACGGGCATTCAAGCGGACTGTCTCGAGCTCGAGCTTACTGAAACCTTTCTGATGCAAGATTCGAAGTCCACGGCCGATGTGTTACACGCGCTCAGAAATATCGGGGTGCACCTTGCGCTCGACGACTTCGGGACCGGCTACTCCAGCCTGAGCTATCTGAAGCGCTTTCCGATCGACACGTTGAAGATCGATCAGTCGTTCGTCCGCGATCTCACCACCGACGCGAGCGATGCCAGCATTGTGAGCGCGGTAATCAGCATGGGGAAAAGCTTGAACATGCGTGTCGTGGCGGAAGGCATCGAGACGACGGAACAGCTCGACTATCTCCGAAGGAAGATCTGTCCCGAGGGACAAGGCTATTATTTCAGCCGGCCGGTCGGCGCGGGCGAGTTTGCTCAGCTTCTGCAAGCGCCATGAAAGCGCATTGATCAAACGTCAAAACTATTTTCTGACAGCCGATTGCTGGAGCCTATGCGACGTTGACTAGCAGCCTCCACGAATGCTGCTGCCGAGGCGTCGGAGGTAGCACTAGCCGCGGATGATAGCGGCGCGACCATGCTCCTGCCACGACGTCACACTCTCGAGCACGCGCTGGAACGCATCGAGATCGATGTCCATGCCGGTGCGTTTTTTGTGCTCCGCCGGAAACCACCCATGTAGCTCCTCCGCTCGGGCGTGCACGCGCAGATCGAGGGCGCGCGGGGCGACGACACGCAGGCTCGTCACCACGCCGCGCATCGCGCTGACCCAGAACCCTGTTCCACTCAAGACCACTACCAGACAGCCAACGTGGTGTCCGTTGTCACGCAAGATCTGCGCGATCACTTCGCGAGTTTCGGAGTCGGGCAGGCCGAACTCTTCGGCGACGAGGTAGATCACCGAGACGCGTTGGCCGGCCATCAAGGCTACGGTGTGCTCGGTGATCCGGGCCAACTCTCGGGCGGCCGGCAACGTGGCCTTCCCAAACCAGGCGGTGATACTGACATTCTGCCACACACCGACCTGGTAGACGGCAGGAAAGCTTCCCACAACCTTCAGCGCGTCACTTGGCATAGTCTACGTCTGCATCGACTACATGAGTGCAGCGGGCATCATAGACCCTTTCGGTAGCCCGACTCGCAGCAGCCTGCCGCGCCGGCACGCTTTGGCACACGCCGGCGCGGGGCAACGCATTTAGCGCGGCTAAGACGGTGGCACACTCGTTGCTGCCAAACCGCTGCTGGAGCATTGCATGGACTGGAAGACAAACAGATTCGCGGTGTCGCTCATAGCTGCGGCCGCCATGAGCTGCACTAGCGACCAAGCCGAGAAGCGCACGATCGACGCGAATCGCGCTGACGTTCGGCTGGCTGTGGCCTCGAACGAACAGCTCTCTCCGAAGCTGATCGACGCATTTCGCGCGCGCGAAGGCAACCTGTTTTACTCGCCGCTCAGCATCGAAGCGGTCGCGGGCATGTTGTATGCCGGTGCGAAGGGCGAGACGGCGAAGCAGCTCGCAGAGGTGCTGGGTGCTCCGCACGATCCGGCTGCGTTTCACACAGGTCTCGGCGATCTGATCGCGGACCTCGACAGCGATCACGGCTACACGCTGTCGATTGCGAACAACATCTTTCCGCAGCGCGGTGACGAGCCACTCGAGAGCTTCACCAATACGATGGAGGACGCGTATCGCGCGCCGACACAGACACTCGACTATCTGAACGACGCGGAAGGCGCGCGCAAACAGATCAACCGCTCGGTCGAAATGCAGACTCGAGGAATGATCGACGAGCTGTTCGAGGCCGGCGACATCGACTCAGGTACGGTCTTGGCACTCGTGAACGCGATGTACTTCAAAGCAGATTGGGCGCGTGCGTTCGACAAGAAGCTCACACGCGACGCTTCCTTCACGCGTCTTGATCTCACGAAGGTTTCCGTACGGATGATGACGCTGCTCGAGACGAAGCTGCGTACGGCGAGTATTTCGAACGCGACGCTCCTCGAGCTTCCGTATCGAGACGGGGATCTATCGTTTCTCGCCATGTTGCCGGACGGGCCCGATGCATTGCCGGAGCTCGAGCAACTCTTGGCCACAGCGCCCGTGTC
>Ga0193753_10002909_pt1 | contig 13086 bp, 9 predicted proteins | sample H1c2metaG_FD_144925 | JGI IMG/M metagenome (GOLD analysis project Ga0193753, IMG submission 144925) | Soil microbial communities from a riparian zone of the East river system, Colorado, United States - H1c2 | ecosystem: Environmental > Terrestrial > Soil > Riparian zone | place: USA: East River... | reverse complement strand
CTCACGGCTCGATTTGCAGGCGTATGAGAATCCGGTCTTTTACGACCGCCTGGAACGGGCTCGCGTGCAGGCGACGGACCGCCTCGGAATGATCCAATCGATCGGGCGGCTCTTTCAGCAGGTGATCACTACCATTTCGCTGTCGCTCGCGATTCTGTATTTTTCACCTTGGCTTTTACTGGTGCTGGTGGCTTGCCTCTTACCGGCTTTTCTTGGCGAGAGCCACTTTGCGTTTCTTAGCTACGCCAAGAATTTTCGTCAGACGCCGGCCAAACGGCAGCTCGATTACTTGCGCCAGGTAGGCGGCAGTAAGGAAGCAGCGAAGGAATTGAAGCTCTTCGGCCTGAGCCGGTTTCTGACCGATCGGTTCACAAGCATTTCGAACCGCATTTTAGACGAAAATCTCGCACTCTTACGGCGACGCCTGGTTGGCGTGACGCTGCTATCGACGCTTAGCACCGCTGGATACTACGGCGCTTACGTCTGGGTGATTTTCCAGACCGTGAACCACGCGCCCGGATTCACGATCGCCACTTTTTCCTTCCTCGTACAAACGATCCTCAACGTCCAGAGCAATATTTCGCAATTATTTTCGACGCTCGCAGGCATCGCCGATCAGGCGCTTTTCCTGACCGATCTACTAGCGTTCTTCGAGATGAAGCCGACCGTTCAATCGAAGCCCAACGCGCTCCCCGCTCCGCGCCCGATCCGCCAGGGTTTCGAATTTCGAAATGTTTCGTTCCAGTATCCCGGGACGGAGCGGTTGATCTTGAGCGGCCTGAATTTCCGGCTGGAGCCCGGCGAACGGATCGCCTTGATCGGTCAAAACGGACAAGGAAAAACGACCATCGTCAAGCTGATTACGCGGCTCTACGATCCGACCGAGGGTCAAGTCCTGCTGGACGGCGTCGACCTGCGCGACTACGACATCGAGGATCTATGCCGCGAAGTGGGCGTGATCTTTCAAGACTTCATGCGTTACGAGATGACGGCGCGAGAAAATATTGCTGTCGGACGCATCGATTTCCTCCCGGACCTGGAAAAAATTCGTGGCGCGGCGGAGAAAAGCCTGGCCGACGGAGTAATCGGAAAGCTTGCCGGAGGCTATGATCAGATGCTGGGCCGGCGCTTCGAAGGGGGAGTCGACTTGTCGGGTGGAGAGTGGCAGAAGCTCGCGCTCGCGCGCGCTTATCTGCGCGAGGCGCAAGTGCTGATCCTCGACGAACCGACGGCCGCCCTCGACGCCCGCGCTGAGTTTGAAGTATTCGAGCGGTTCAATGAGCTCACAACAGATAAGATGGCCTTGTTCATTTCACACCGCTTTTCCACCGTCCGTATGGCGGAGCGCATAATTGTGTTAGAAAACGGATCGATTACCGAAGAGGGAAACCACGACCGGCTGATGGCTCGCGGAGGCATATACGCTGGCATGTTCGAGCTACAAGCCTCGAGCTATCGGTAAGACACTAATGGCCGACCCTTCTTTACAGATGGCGCCGCAATCGGATGCCACGTCGCTCGGAGCGCGTTTGGGAAAACTATCCGCGGATGAGCAAGCGAGACTACGGGCGCACGCGCAACAGACCGCGCGCGCGTGTGGCTGGCTGCCCGGACAACACCATTCGTCGCGCCCACGCGAGATTTATCGCCAGAGTCTGAAGCGCCTCAATACGCTCGAGCGCGAGCTCTACGAGCTACGCACTCCCGAACCGTCGGACGATTTGCAGTGGCTCTACGACAATCTACGCTTGGTGCGATCCGAGCTGCAGGATCTGCGCGATGCCACCCGAACCCTGGCTAAGCTTCCTCAGGTGCGGACCGCCTCGGAAGAGGCCATTCCGCGATGCATGGTGCTGGGCCGGGCCCTCCTGGAAGCTTCGAACTACCGTTTAAGCCAGGCCGAATTTGCCTTCTATCTCGAAGCGGTGCAGGAGATCGAGCCCTTACGGTTGGCCGAGTTGTCGGGCATGCTGGCGGCGCTCAAGCTGGTGCTTCTGAACCTCCTCGCCGACGCCGGTTACAAGTCTCTGGAAGCCTTTCGGGCGCACGGCGCCACGGCCCCCACTCAGAATGTCGGCCGATTGGTCGGCAGCCTGCGTTTAATCGGCGCAATGGAGTGGCGCGACACCATCGAGGGCCTCTCGATCGTGCATCGCACATTGTGTCTCGACCCCGCCGGGGTTTATCCGCGCATGGAGTTCGACAGCCGCGAAGCCTATCGCCGCCGCGTGGCGCGCGTGGCCGGCCATTCCGACGTGGGCGAAATCGAGTTGGCGCGTCTTGCCGTGAAGCTGGCTGAAGAGGCGAAGATCGAGCGTTCGGCGCAGGAGGCGTTGCGCGAGCGCTTGCGCCACGTCGGCTACTACCTGGTCGATGAAACCGGCTCCGAAGAATTGCTGCAGCGCGTCGGATACCGGCGGAGATTGGGCGCGAGCATCCAACACGCATTCCACAAGTTTCCCGACGAGTTCTACATCATCGGCATTGAGTTCGTGACGCTCATCACGGTCGTCGTGCTGATCATGAGCATTGTCCGTACGCACGGCGGCCGAGGTGTAATTTTAGGCGCCTTGTTGCTGATACTGCCGGCCACCCAGGCTGCCGTCGAGTTGATGAACTACTTGGTGACGTCGGTGTTGACGCCGCGCGGTCTGCCGAAGCTTGATTTTTTGAAAGCCGTCCCGTCGGATTGCGCCACCATGGTCGCCATTCCCACGTTGCTTATCAACGACAAGCAGATTCATCAATTGGTCGACGATCTCGAAATTCGCTACCTCGTGAATCGCGATCCTAACATCTTCTATGCGCTGCTCACGGACTTGCCCGACTCGCAGGAGCCTGCCGGGGATAAAGACCGGCGCGTGGATTTGGCGATTCAGCTTATCGACGGCCTGAACCGCAGATATGCCAACGAGCCCCACGGCGGGTTCTATCTGTTCCACCGGCATCGCGTCTACAATCCGCGCGAAGGCGCGTGGATGGGTTGGGAGCGCAAGCGCGGCAAGCTGCTCGACTTGAATCAACTGCTGCGCAACACCTTCGATCCGTTCCCCGTGAAAGCCGGTGACCTGGCGCGGCTTCCGAAAATACGTTACGTATTAACGCTCGATTCCGACACGCAGTTGCCGCGCGGCACCGCGCAGCGCATGATCGGCGCGATGGCTCATCCGTTAAACCAGCCGCTGGTCGATCCGGAGCTCAACATCGTAACGCGGGGCTACGGAATTTTACAGCCGCGCGTCGGCATCAGCGTGCATTCCGCATCGCGCTCGCGATTGGCCAGCATCTATTCCGGCCAAACCGGCTTCGATATCTACTCCCGCGCTGTCTCCGACGTCTATCAGGACTTATACGGCGAAGGCATTTTTACGGGCAAGGGAATTTACGATGTCGACGCGCTACGCCAGGTGCTGGAGCATCGCTTCCCGCGCAATGCGCTGCTGAGCCACGACTTGATTGAAGGCGCCTACGCCAGGGCCGGGCTCGCGTCCGACATAGAAGTGATCGACGATTATCCGTCGCACTACAGCGCCTACAACCGCCGTAAGCATCGCTGGCTGCGCGGCGATTGGCAAATCGTGCGTTGGATTTTGAATAAGGTTCCCGATGAATCCCGCGGGCTGGTGCGTAATCCAATCTCGCTGGTTTCACGCTGGAAGATTGTCGACAATCTGCGGCGCAGCCTGATGGAACCGGCAACCATGTTTCTCCTCGTGGCTGGTTCTTCTTGCCTGGCACGCCGCGGTTTTGGACCCTCGTCACCACCGCGCTGCTCTTCTTGCCCATCTATTTTCGTTTGATTTTCGCCATGATCCGCGCTTGGTCCGAGCGTAACTGGATGACGGCACGCGAGGCGCTTTCCGATTTCTTCACGTCCCACGTCAGCATTGCCCTGAACATAGCGTTTCTCGCTCACCAAACGCTCGTCGCCATCGATGCCGTGGTCCGGACCGCGATTCGCAGCTTCATCACGCACAGCCGGTTGCTCGAATGGGAAACCGCTACCGAAGCTGAGTTAGGTCTCAAGAAGCGAACCCCGGTAGATGTCTATTTGAACTGGATTCCGGCGCTGAGCGTTTGCCTTGCGCTAGCGCTTTTCTTCCGGCCGGAAGCTGCCCCCTACGCCTTACCATTTCTCGCCGCTTGGTGCTTTTCAAAAGTCATCTCTAATTGGATCAATCGGTCGCCGCATCAGGATTTCGAACTGTCGAGGAAGGAACACCAGTTCCTGCGCGACGTAGCCCTGCGCACTTGGCGCTATTTCGCGGAGTTCAGCAACGAGAAAAATCATTGGCTGATTCCCGACAACGTGCAGGAACAGCCTTTGAAAGTGGCCGAGCGCATCTCACCCACGAATTTGGGATTGTTATTCAATGCGCGGCAAGCCGCATTGGAATTCGGTCACATCACGTTGCCCGAGTTCCTGACACTGACGGAACGGACGCTCGAAACGATTTGGAAACTGCCCCGTTTTCACGGGCATCTCGCCAATTGGTACGACACCACCACGCTCGAGCCGCTCGGACAGCCTTTTATTTCGAGCGTCGATAGCGGTAATTTCGTGGCGTCGCTATGGAGCCTGCGGCAAGGCTGCATCGATCTGCTGCGGCGCCCTCTGCTAGGTGACGATGCGCTCGCCGGCCTGGCCGATTGCCGCCGTTTAGCGAAACAACCTGAGAAGGATTCGGCCTTCTGGTCGTCGCTCCTGGTAAGCGGAACCCCAAAGGCTTGGCTGCCGCGCCTTCTGGCCCATGAAGGGCCGGCCGACGGAGAACTCGCGGTGCGTGTGGAAGCCCTGCGGACGTTGACGCGGGATTTTATTCCCTGGTATTTGCCGGAATATGAGGCACTGCGAAAGCTGGATCGCGCGACCTTCGAATGGCCCGCCGCGACACCCGCGCCCGCCACGTCCGGCGCATTCTACGCCGATTTGGACGAGCGGCTGGCGAGGCTGCAAAGTGGACCGGAAACTGCGCGGTTGCGCGCCGCACTCGCGGCATGCCGAACACGAATGGAAGCGATCGCCAAGCGGCTCGACGCGCTGGTATCAGGCTGCCAGCAACTCTCCGACGAGATGAGCTTCCGCATGTTGGTTCACGAGGGCCGCAATTTGCTGTCGATCGGCTACGACGCCACCGCCGAAAACCTCAACGAGTCCTGCTACGATTTGCTCGCGTCGGAAGCGCGCGCGGCAACCTTCATCGCGGTAGCAAAAAGCGAAGCGCCCCAGGAAACTTGGTTCCGGCTCGGCCGGCAGCACACGGTCTGCGAAAAGGAGACCGTGTTGATCTCCTGGACCGGCACCATGTTCGAGTACCTGATGCCGGCCATCTGGCTCAAATCTCATCCCAATACTCTGCTCGATCGCGCGACTCGCTCGGCGGTGCGCGCGCATCAGGCTTATGGAGCGAGCCGGGGCGTTCCGTGGGGCATCTCGGAAGCGGCCTATAGTAAGACGGACGAGCACGGCAACTATCAATACGCCGCCTTCGGAGTTCCGGGTTTAGCGTTGAACGTAGCGCGGGCCGGTTCGCTTGTCATTTCGCCCTATTCAAGCTGCCTCGCATTGATGGTCGATCCGGCGACAGCGGTCGAGAATCTGCTGTTGATGGCGAACAAGAAGTGGTTGAAAGACTACGGCTTCTATGAATCGGCTGACTACACCGGTTCGATCGGCCGCGGGTTCATGCCGCGCAAATACAAGCTGGTGCGCTGCTGGATGGCGCATCACCAAGGCATGAGCCTGGCAGCGATTTGCAATGTCTTGCATGACAATCCGTTTCAGCGCTGGTTTCATGCGGACCGGCTCGTTCAGGCGAGCGAGTTGATTCTACAGGAAAGGCCGTTGCGCGTGCGGCCCATCACCGATCTGCAGCCGCGCCGCGTGATGTCGGCCATCACCAAAGCCGCGCCGCCCGCCAATGCGCCAGCTTCGGCCTGAACCGCCCGCGTCCCTTTCGCGTCCGGAAGCATCTAACTAGTCCGGCAGCCAAGCGGTGCTTGGTCAACATAGTCTAGGTCTAGAAATCGCCAAGCCTCCGCGCGGGCGTTGCCGGGCGACTACTTAGGAGAGGGATGAGCCACAACGGGCGAACTCGATTTTCAGTACTAGATTTGGCGCCGGTTAAGGAAAACGGCACGATCGCCGAATCCTTTCACAACACTTTGGACTTGGCGCGGCATTGCGAGCGCTGGGGCTACACGCGGTTCTGGCTGGCCGAGCATCACAACATGATCGGCATTGCCAGTGCGGCGACCGCGGTCCTCATCGGCCACGTCGCCGGAGGCACCACGACCATTCGCGTCGGCTCGGGAGGCATCATGTTGCCCAATCACGCGCCGCTGGTGATTGCGGAGCAATTTGGAACGCTCGAAACGCTCTATCCCGGCCGTATCGATCTTGGGCTGGGTCGCGCACCCGGCACGGACGGCGCCGCCATTCGCGCGCTGCGGCGCGATCCCAATAGTACCGGTCTCGAATTTCCGGACCAGGTGACCGAGCTTCTCGGTTACCTTGCGCCCGCCTCACATCGACAGATGGTTCGCGCGGTTCCGGGCGCGGGGACGAATGTGCCGGTCTGGCTGCTCGGCTCGAGCACCTTCAGCGCCCAGCTCGCGGCGTTCCTCGGACTGCCGTTCGCGTTCGCCGCTCACTTCGCACCCCAGGAGATGCAGGCTGCTATTTCCGTCTATCGAGAGCGCTTCAAGCCCTCCGAACGGCTGGACAAGCCCTACGTGATGATTGGTCTCCCGGTCATCGCGGCCGCGTCCGATCAAGAAGCGCAATTTTTAGCCACCACGCCCGCCCTAAAATTCTTGCAATTAATCCGCGGCGAACCCTTTCTGCTTTCGCCGCCAGTCGAAAATATGGATGCAGTCTGGAGCGCCGACGAACGCTTCCTGGTCCAAACGAAGCTCGCGGCGAGTATCGTCGGCGGCCCGGAGACCGTCGCGCGCAGGCTCTCCGCGTTTCTCGATGAAACGCAGGCCGACGAAATTATGATCAACTCCGATACCTACGATCATGCACACCGGCTGCGTTCTTATGAGATCATCTCGGAAATAATGAGTCCCCTCAGTCGAAGCGCGGCGCTTTGAGGATTTCGAGCAAATTATTGAAATCGTCCGTCCAGGGACGAAGCCCCGGCCGCGCGGTAATGGATTGCGCGTGCAGCTTGATCGCGGTGTTTTCGAGGACGCTTTCATTGCGCGTCACCAGCACCCATTCGGCGGCCAGGATCAAGTCTTCGGGCACCGGATGACTCTTCACCTCTAGCGCGTGATAGTGAATTTCCTCCGCCAACTGCGCCACCACGGGAGCCAGATCGAGATAGTTATTCGAGACGTGAAAGACCAGCACGCCGTCTGGTTTCAAATGACGTAGATACAACGCGACAGCCTCGCGCGTGAGCAGGTGTACGGGGATCGCGTCGCCTGAAAAAGCGTCGAGCGCGAGAACGTCGTAGGGTGGAACGGATTCACGTTGGATCGACAGACGAGCGTCGCCTTCAACGATCTCCACATGCGCGGGCGTTTCGCGCGTATAGAAAAATAGCGACTGCGCAATCTCGATGACTTGCGAATTGATTTCGTAAAAGCGAAACGTGTCGCCAGCTTGACCATAAACCGCCAAGCTGCCGGTTCCCAATCCGATCACGCCGACCCGCTTCGGAAGCGGAAAGCATTCCCGCAGCAAGATACCGACCCCCGAATCAGGCCCGTAATACGTAATGGGCCGCATGCGGCGCTGTGGCGTGAGAAACTGCGCGCCGTGCTGAATCGTGCCATGGAACAGCGTGCGTATTTGCTCGGGGCCGGCGTGCGGCGATTGCACGACCCGCAGCGAGCCGTAAAAGCTGCGTCGCAGCGTGAGCGAATTCTGCCGGTAAGCGCGGACATTAGCGATGGCGGCCGCGGTCATGCAAACGAGTACGGCGATCCACAAAAGCCGGACGCCCAAAACTCCGCTCGACCACACTAACAACAGGGCCAGCAAGGCAGTAAAACACAAGGTAAGCGGCAGCTCATAGATGCCGGAAAACACCTGCGGAGAAAGCAGCCCCACGAAGATAGCCCCCGCTGCTCCGCCAAAAGCAATCATGAGATAGAAGCCGGTGAGACCGGATGCGGCCGGGCGCAGCCGGCGCAGTTCGGCATGGCAAAACATGCACGCGATGAACAGTCCGGCCAGGAAAACCGGTACACTCACCTGAATCGGTTCGACCGTATCGATGCTGTATGCCGCGTACGCGACAACGCCCAGCGCAAAGGCCAGCAGACGAAGCCAGAGCGAGCGCTGATACACGCGCGGAAATCCGAAACTAAGGACAAAGCTCAGTAAGTACACCGCGAGCGGCAGCACCCAGAGCAGCGGCACGGCGGCGACATTCTCCGTCATGTGATTTGTAACCGACAGCAGCAGCATCGATCCGCAAGCCGCGAGAAGGAACCAGTAAAACGGCTGCAGCACATTCCCCCGGTCCGGTTCGGGTGGGGCAATGGCCGGCGCGCTTCGGCTTTGCCACGCTACCCCAGCGCATGTGAGAACAAACAGCGCGAAGACAATCGACCAGTACGCGCTCTGGCGCGAAAGGTTCAACCAAGGTTCCACGACCGTCGGATAGGCGAGCAAAGCCGCCAGAGAAAAAAGATTCGAGACCGCGAACAGCCAATAAGGCGCTTCGTCGCCGCGCCGCGCGAGCCAGCTTTGCAGCAGCGGACTGGTGGCCGAAAGTATGACAAACGGCAACCCGATCGTGGCCGTCAACATGTACAGAATTTGCCAGGCGGGCTCGCCGGTGGAAACCGGTTTCCAATGCTCGGCCGGGCCGATCGGGAGCAGGGCGAGCGCGGCGGCCAGAAGCAAGATATGCAGCGCCGCCTGCGCCAGCGGCTTGAGATATCGCGTGATCAAACGCGCATAGAAGTAGCCAACCAGAAGCGCGGTTTGATAGAAGACCAGGCACGTGGACCACACGGCAGCCGACCCGCCGAACCACGGCAAGATACGTTTGGCCACCAGCGGTTCCACCATGAACAACAAGAAAGCGCTGAGTGAAATGGCCGCGGCGGTCCATATGCCAAAAGCATTTGTGCGAGGGACAGTTATCATGTACTTCGTGGCCTGTAAAAATGAGCGAGATTAGCAGTCAGCGCTGGGGCAGCCTTCCTTCGGGCGAACCGATCGATCTGTTTACTCTCCGTAACGCCCGCGGCGTGGAGGCGAGCATCACCAATTATGGCGGTCGCCTGGTGACGCTCAAAGTTCCGGATCGCGCGGGTCGGCCGGAAGACGTCGTTCTGGGCTTCGATTCGCTCGCTGGCTACCTCGGCCATAACCCGTATTTCGGTGCGCTCGTCGGACGTTTCGCCAATCGCATCGCGAACGGCCAGTTTGAACTGAGCGGCCAAACGTACACGCTGCTCAAGAACAACGGCTCGAACGCGCTGCACGGTGGCGCCAAGGGTTTCGACAAGGTCGCTTGGAAAGCGGCTGTGGCCACTTCGAACGGCAACCCGGCGCTTGAGCTTCGCTATCTGAGCGAAGACGGCGAGGAAGGCTATCCGGGAAATCTTGATGTCGTAGTCACGTATTCGCTGAGCGAAGAGAACGTGCTGCGGATCGATTACGCAGCCACGACCGATCGCGACACGGTCCTCAATCTCACGAATCACTCCTACTTCAATCTGGCGGGACATGCGCACGGCAACATTCTAGATCAGCAGGTGACGCTGAACGCGAGTACGTTCACGCCCGTGGCTTCCAATCTCATTCCCACTGGCGATTTGCGCCCGGTCGAGGGAACGCCGTTCGATTTCCGGCAGGCCGCCCCGATCGGCGCGCGCATCGATGCCAACGACGAGCAGATCCAATTCGGCCAGGGCTACGATCACAACTTCGTGCTGAATGGCTATGGCAATGGGTTATCGCTGGCCGCGCGCATCCACGATCCGCATTCGGGCCGCGTCATGGAAGTGCTCACCACGCAGCCGGGCATGCAATTTTATACAGGCAATCACATTCATGGCGAGATCAAGGGCAAGGGCGGGGCAGCGTATGCCGCTCGCGGCGCGTATTGCTGCGAGACGCAGCGCTTCCCGGACGCGCCGAACCAGCCGAAGTTTCCGACGTCCGCGCTCAAGCGCGGCGAGCACTACCGGGAAACAACGGCATTCCAATTTTCACAAGGAGAGTAATGCGAAGGAAGGTAACAGTCGTAGGCGCCGGGAACGTAGGCGCCAACACGGCTCAGAAAATAGCGGCAAAAGAGCTGGCCGACGTGGTGCTTGTGGACGTAGTCGATGGAGTTCCGCAAGGCAAAGGGCTCGACATGCTGGAGTCAGCGCCGGTTGAAGGCTACGACGTTTCGATCGTCGGCTCGAACGGCTACGAAGAAACCGCTGGCTCCGATATCGTCGTGATCACCGCCGGCTTCCCGCGCAAGCCCGGCATGAGCCGCGACGATTTGCTGATGGCCAACTACGAAGTGGTCAAGAGCGCTACCGAGCAGGCCGTCAAGCAATCCCCCAACGCGATTCTGATCCTGGTAACGAATCCGCTGGACGCCATGTGCTGGACCGCGATGAAAGTATCCGGCTTCCCGCGCGAGCGCGTCATCGGCATGGCGGGCGTGCTCGATACCGCGCGCTTTCGGACCTTTATCGCCGCGGAGTTGAACGTCTCGTTTGAAAACGTCACTGCCATGGTGCTCGGCGGCCATGGCGACACAATGGTTCCGCTAGTCCGTTTTACCAACGTTAGCGGCATTCCCCTTGCGGAGCTGACGGATGCGGCGACCATCGAACGCTTGGTCCAGCGCACGCGTGACGGCGGTGCCGAGATTGTGAAATACCTCAAGACCGGCAGTGCGTATTATGCGCCCGCCGCGTCCACCGTCGAGATGGTCGAATCCATTCTCAAAGACAAGAAGAAGGTTCTTCCTTGCGCCGTGCGCCTGGACGGCGAGTACGGTATCCGCGGCCTCTTCGTCGGCGTGCCCGTAAAACTCGGCAAGCAGGGCGTCGAAAAGATTTACGAAGTGAAGCTCGATGGCTCCGAGCAGGCGGCTCTCGCGAAGAGCGCGGCCGCGGTACAAGAGTTAGTCTCGGTTCTCGAGCAGAAAGCGCAATAGGCGCTCCCACACTCGTGAAACCTCGTCTCGATCCACGCTATACCTGCTTCGGAATGAAGCTCGCCCGCTCGAAAATTCATCGCTGGGGTATCTATTCGACCGAACGCATCCCGGCGGGCCGTAAGGTGATTGAATATACCGGCGAACGAATCAACCGCCGTGAAACCAAGCGCCGGGCCGACGGTACCGACCTGATCTATCTCTTCACGCTCGACAATTACTGGACCCTCGATGGCTCAGTGGGCGGATCAGGCGCGGAATATATCAACCATTCCTGCGATCCCAACCTGACCACCCGCATCATCAAAGGGCACATCCTCTATATAAGCGACCGCGTCATCGCTCCGGGAGAAGAGCTAACGGTCGACTATCGCTTCGACAAGAAAGTGGAGCGCGTGGAATGCCGCTGCGGCGCCAAAACCTGCCGCGGCACCATCAACCTGCTCCGTTAGGGCGCGACTTTCAATTCATTAACGACGTTCGTCACGCCGCTCACCTGCGCGGCTGCTTTCTGAGCCGCCCGCCGCTCCCCCTCGTTCGCGACCGTCCCGCGCAGCGTCACAACCGAACCGCTCGTATCGACGTTTACGTTGCTTAACGTTGCTACGCCTACATCGCTGGCTAACTGCGCCTTGACTTTCGCGAGCAGGGCCGCGTTGTCCAGCTTTTCACCGGCATGCTCCCGGTCGGGCTGAACCGCATCCTTGATCTTGCGGTCCATTCCCTGGGCACGCTGTTTCGCCTCGCCACCCAACTTTCGTAGTTTCTGCTCTGCTTCGGCCTGACGCTCGCGCGCTTTGTTTTCTGTGGAACGATCGCACCCGGCCGAAGCGAGTAAAAACCAGCCTAAAAGTATTGTTCCTAACGCTCGACGCATGTCATTCTCCACTCGTTCGACATGCCTCGCTCCATTCGCGTTTCGGTCCGATCTGCCGATAAGCCTGCTGTACCCCCTAAGGGAATACCAATTGGAGAGTAATGTCTCCTTCCCGGCACTCAAGTCATGAGAATAATCTGCCGATAAGGAGCTTAGGCAGAGTATGGATCAGGATATAAGTCCGACGAAGAAGATCGTTTCAATTTGTGAAACGCAACCGCTCACTGTGCACGGCCTCCAGCATTTGCTGGAGACTACCGAAGATCTCGCCTTTGGCTCCGCGCACGCTTCTCCCGCTGAGTGGATGCTCAGCACCGGGGCAGACAGGACCGATGTACTGGTCATAGATAAGGGTTTAGGCGCAAAAACCGTTCTGGATGCGCTAACCCAACTCCCCGCCGAACACGGGCAAAATCGCTCCACCGTTCCCGCCGTCGTGGTTTGGGGCATGTCGGTCACCGAAGCCGAAGCGCTACGCTTCCTGCAATCGGGTGCCAAGGGCATCATCCGCAAATCTGCCGACACGCCAACCGTATTGGCTTGTTTGCGTGCCGTCTCGCAAGGCCGTAGCTGGATGCAGGATTCTGTATTCCGCGAGTCGAGCGCTCTCGAAACGCAGGTCCGCACCGATCTCACGCCGCGCGAACACCAAGTAATGGAACTCGTCGAACAGGGCTTCAAGAACCGCGAAATCGCCCAGGAACTGGGAATTCGCCCAGGTACCGTCAAGATCCACCTGAAGCACATTTTCGAAAAGACCGGGGTCCGCGGCCGCCATGGCCTGGCCTTAAACGGTCTGCGCCAAAAGGGCGTTATTTCGCTACTGGCGTCGTAGAGTCTTTCTCGACCACGAAATCTCCAGCGCGCGGTCCTGGACCGATCTTGAATCCGGGTTCGAGCTCAAGTTTCCAGCCTTCCCCGGCTAGCTTGGCCCCGACCGCGTTCGTTGGCGCTGGCACCACAACGCGCTGAATCGCGCCGTTCTCGCGAACGATCATTCCGGCGCTCGCTTCGAGGATGCCCCACCGGTCCGACACGCGCAGTGGCCGGTACACCACCGAACTTTCATTCAGAGCG